>ENA-OOIZ01000002-OOIZ01000002.1-human-skin-metagenome-genome-assembly--contig:-NODE-2-length-324281-cov-23.663815_pt1 | contig 324281 bp, 303 predicted proteins | sample MGYA00248862_ERZ500975 | MGnify/ENA primary metagenome ERZ500975 (study PRJEB25958, sample SAMN03398552) | human skin metagenome | study: EMG produced TPA metagenomics assembly of the Human Skin...
ATGCTAGTGGTCGTTCTGATGGTCGTTCCCTGGGTGGGACTGCTCTTATTGGTGCCGGCGTGGGTGCTGGTGTGGGTGCGGGCATTAACCGCGGCACTGGCTCGGGCTCGGGCTCTGGTTTTGCAGGTACGAGCACTGGCTTCAGTACCAGCACAGGGACACCTGTAAAAGGGTCAACTCCGAAAACAACTATCACCCCCAATACTCCCGCAGGAGCAAGCAATACTGGTGCTGGTAGGCCGGGTATGGGTGGTATGCCTGGTGCCCCCGGCATGGGAGCCCAAAGCCAACAAACCGGTAAATCGCAGAAGCGGCGTCACCGCCGCTCTGCCGCCAACACGGAACGCATCCTCCCCCAACCCGGGAACCTCCTCCGCGGTCCTATCCGTCACCCTGATGATCCCCTCTACGGCACCGGACGCTAAACACAGGACGCAAATACCCGGCACCAGTCGCTAAAACGCACCGGACGATAAACACCATACCGGACGCTAAACACCATACCGGACGCTAAACATTGAACTAGTCACCAAATACCGGGTACGTGACACCACTCAATTAATACGAGTAAAAGAAAACATGGATACATGATGCGCATGCATTATGTACGCGCATCATGTGTCGGTATCTTGTGTGCGTAGTGCGTAATGGAGTGGTGGGGTAGGTGCAGGGTAGGCTAGCAATCGTGAAACCGAAGACCAAGTCAGCCATTATTATCACTGTTCTGGTGGTGGCGTTTATTGCTCTGGGAACACTGGTGAAGATGCCGGTAGCGGCGTTGGGGCCGGGCCCTACCTTTAATACGTTAGGGGAGACCCAAATGCCGGATGGTTCCGGGAGTAGCGATGGTTCCGAGGGTGGGAAAGTTCCTGTTGTTCAGATTACGGGAGCGCCGGTTAATCCGGTAAGTGGTCATCTGGATATGACGACTGTGAATGTCTTAACAGGAATGAATTTTTTCGAGATGGTTCGGCTTGGTTTCAATAAGAAGTGGGATGTGGTGCCTCTTTCGGATATTTATCCGCCGGGCGTCAGCCATGAGCAAATGGAGCAAGAGCAAGCGGCTGAAATGAATCAGTCGGAGAACGCTGCTGCTACAGCTGCTTTGCATTATTTGCATTTACCTGTCGCTACCTATGTTGGCACTGTGGTGAAGAAGGGGCCCGCGGTGGGAAAGCTACAGCGGGGGGATCAGATTGTTGCAGTGAATGGGAAGGTCACTGTTTTAGCTACCGATGTGTATAAGGCTTTGCGGGGGACGAAAGCTGGGCAAACGGTAAAAGTGTCAGTATTGCGGAAGGGGAAAGCGTTAACTTTCCCTATCACGTTGGTTAGTGGAGCCCCAGATGTCGTGGATAGGGGCTTGCTGGGGGTAGGTGTTTATAGTGCTCCTTCTGGGAAGGTGCGGGTGCATATCAATTTGTCTGACGTGGGTGGTCCTTCAGCTGGGCTTATGTTCACTTTGGCAATTATTGATAAGCTCAGTCCACTTTCCTTGACAGGTGGCAAGTATATTGCTGGTACTGGCACTATGGATTATGACGGTTCGGTGGGACCAATTGGTGGTATTACTCATAAGTTAGCGGGGGCGCGTTCTGCAGGAGCCCGGTATTTTTTGGTGCCAGATAAGAACTGTCAGGAAGCCCTTACTGATGTTCCGCGGGGTCTTACCCTTATCCGGGTGACGAGTGTGCAGAGTGCATTGGATGCGTTAGCGCTCGTGCGTGCGGGTAAGACTGCCCCCACTTGTCGCGCTCACTGATTGCGGTTCTGTCTATATGGCTTTGCGTAGCTTTGCTCGTAGTTCTGCTTGCAAGTCTGCTTAAACCTTATTTTTCCCGTATCGTAAAGACAATAGCGTCGTGAAGACAGTAGTAAAGACAACACTGACAATGTTTAGTTAAGTGCTTAGTTAAATGCTTGGTTTTGTCTGTTTTTGTCTTGAGGAGATTGAATGGCTTTGAACTTCCCCGGCTTTGGCGATTATCAGCAGCCGCCGCGTCGTCCGCAGCGGCAGCCTCGGCAGCGTCAGCCTCTAAGCCAAAAACAGAAGAAGCATCTCAAAAATACCGGCATTACTGTAGCGGTGTTGGTGGCGCTCTTCGTTATTATTCCGCCGCTGGTGAGTGTCTATACCGGCTGGTTATGGTTTGATTCCTTGGAGAAGGGCGGTATTTTCGGCACTATTCTGGGAACCCGTTTAGGAATTTTCCTTATTGTTGGGGTTGTTTCTGCGGCCATTATCTACTTCGCTATGGCGTTTGCACATCGTGCGAAACCAACTACGTTAAGCCGTCCCAATCCGGTGCTGGATCCTTACCGCCGTATTGGTGAGGGTAAGCATAAGCCAGTATTCATTACTGTCGCCGTCATTGTGGGTATTGTCTTTGGTTTTTCGCTGCAGCTTAAGTGGCAGCAGATTAGTATCTTTTTCCACTCCACATCTTTTGGGGTGAAAGATCCACAATTCAACCATGACCTTAGTTTCTATGCTTTCCAGCTACCGTTCCTCACTATCCTTTTTGGGTGGCTTATTGGTGTGGCCAGCATAGGTATTGTCCTTAATATTCTGCTTCACTATTTCCAGGGCTCTCTGGAGTTCCGTGTGCGTCAGGGTAAACAGCGTGGCGGTGTTATTTTGGCGGATAAAGCGCGTAAGCAGATATCTATTCTGGGCGGCGTGCTGCTTGTTTTGGTGGGTGTTAGGTATTGGCTGGACCGCTACGAACTACTATCGGGGGATATTAAATTCAAGGGGCAGACGACCACTGGTGCCGGCTATACCTCCGCGAATGTTCTTATTCCGGCGAAACTGCTGCTCACTGTTATCGCGGTGTTGTGTGCGATAGCGTTTTTTGTCAGCTTTGTGGTTAAAGATTTGCGTGTACCCGCATTAGCAACCGCCATCATGCTGATTGGTGAAGTGGCCGTGGGTGGTGTTCTGCCGTGGGCGGTGGAGCAGCTGTCGGTTAAACCTAATAAGGCTAATAAGGAAGCGGAGTTTATTGCACGTAATATTAAGGCCACTCGGTTCGCCTATAACTTGCGTGATGACAATCTCACGGTAATGCCTAGTTTCGGCAAGGAGAATGCTCCGGCGCCGCAACCGGGGGGAAAGGGTGTAGCGTCTACTCTTTCTAATATTCGTCTTTTGGATCCTAATGTTTTGTCGCCTGCGTTTACGCAGTCGAAGCAGTTGCGGTCTTTTTATGGCTTCCCCGATACGCTTACTATTGATCGTTATCATGTGGGTAATGAGTTGCAGGACTATGTGGTAGCGGTACGCGAGATTAATCCAAGTGCATTGTCGGGTAACCAGACGGACTGGATTAACCGCCATACGGTGTATACCCACGGCAATGGTATTGTGATGGCTCCTGCGAATACTGTGGACGCCATTGTTACGGATGCGGGTGACCGTGGCGGTAATCCGAAATATGAAGTGTATGACTTGCAGTCTCTCGCTGCGAAGCAGGGGCAGCAGCATACTACTGCCAATAATGGAACGGCGCACCTCGATCTACGTGAACCGCGTGTGTACTATGGGCCGCTTATCGCTAAGCAGGATCCTGATTACGCCCTCGTTAAAACCGCTGGCGATTCGCAAGAGTATGACGTTGAGGGGGAAAACTACACGTATCAGGGTAAAGGTGGCGTTCATGCGGGTGGTTTCGCGAACCGTCTTGCCTACGCCATTGAATACCATGAGTTGAATTTCATTCTTTCCAACCTCATTAACGGAAATACGAAGATTCTTCTCAACCGGGATCCGCGTGCACGTGTGGAGGCAGTTGCCCCATGGCTTACGGCCGATACGTCCGCATATCCAACTGTTATTGATGGGCATATTAAGTGGATTGTTGATGCTTACACCACTTTGGATTCACTACCGTATGCGCAGAAAATTAATCTTGGTGAGGTTGATACGGACTCACAAACTGCGCGGCGGGAATGGTCCCCCACTATGAAGCAAGTATCCTATCTGCGCAATTCTGTGAAAGCGGTTGTTGATGCCTATGACGGTACTGTGCAACTGTATTCTTTCGATGAGAAGGACCCAGTGTTGCGTGCGTGGAAAGGTGTTTTCCCGGGTTTGGTAAAAGAAAAGTCGGAGATGTCTGAGCAGCTTCGTCAACATATCCGCTACCCGGAGGATATGTTTAAAGTGCAGCGTGAAATCCTCTCCCGTTACCATGTGACGAACCCTATGGGCTTCTACACGGGGGGCTCTTACTGGCAGGTTCCTAATGAACCGACGATGAGTGACAATGAGGCCGCTGTGGGTGCAGACTCGCACGGTATTTTCGACCAACCACCGTACTACGTGGTTTCTGCGGATCCTCGTACGGGCCGGCCCAGCTTCCAGCTGACAACCCCTATGTTGTGGAATCAGCGTGAGTTCTTATCTTCACAGATTTCTGTTTCGTCAGATCCAGATAATTATGGGCACATTACTATTAGGCAGTGGCCTACTAACACCACAACGCAGGGACCTAAGAACGCGCTTGACCGGATGACCTCAGCCGGCGGTTACCAAACCGAGAAACTGCAGCTGGAGGGCGCTAACACTATCATCTACGGTAACCTGCTTACCCTCCCTATTGGGGATGGCGGTGTGCTTTACGTAGAGCCACTTTATGCACAGCGGAAGGGACAAGATTCCGCTTACCCGAAGCTCATTCGTGTCATGGTGATGTATAACAACCGTATGGGGTATGGCAGGTCCCTTGCCGATGCGTTGGAGCAAGTGGGGCTGGACGGGTCGCTAGTTGAGCAGCCAGAAGGTGCCGAAAACGACAGTAGTGTTCCCCCCGTCGCTAAGAAATCCACGCCAGATCGTATGACGCGTGATGCTGCCGCTGCGAAACTAGATGAGGCACTGGCCAATCTGAAACAGGCGCAAGCATCAGGCGACATGAGTGAGTTTGGCAGGGCTTTGGAGAATCTTGATAAGGCGGTACAGGACTACCAAAACGCAGGAAAATAACTCAATAGTTCATGATTAATTTGCTTATTAACCCCACGGTGAACTAACGTTATCCATACAACATCGCGGGGTGGAGCAGCTCGGTAGCTCGCTGGGCTCATAACCCAGAGGTCGTTGGTTCGAATCCAGCCCCCGCTACTAAGAAGGAAGAACTCGGTTCCTAGAAGGAACCGAGTTCTTCCTATTTACTAGAGTTGTTTTTAGTACTCGAACAATACTTTTCATAATCAATTCAATAGAATTTATATTTTTCAAAAAATATTCTTGTTACTATAAATACTGAGTCGGCACGAAATTACTTGTATTGCAGTCTTTTCAAGATAATTTCCAGTAAAGCAGTAGATACTGGCAACCACTGAGATGTTGTCGTAGCGCAAAGAAATTAGATTCGAGGAGTTCAGTTGAAACCATCCATAGCTCTCACGATGGCAGTAATAGCAGTTTCGTGTGGCTTTTCGGTGATAGCTGTTGAACTTACTGTACCCGGTGTTTGGTCTGTTCCTACTTTCATTGGTGCCGTAGGTTCTGTGATTATTGGAGCTTCAGCAATTTTCCGTGTAGTCGGAGGACTTCAAAAAGAACATCAGACCAGTAAAAAATCTCAATTGGAAAATCAGTAGGGATTGGATCTGGAGAGTTTAGTTGAAGAGATCTGCTGTAATTTTCGCGCTATCGATAGGATCAGATGTACTTGTTTTAGCGGCACTCATTATTGTACTCACTGTGCCTGGTGCTTGGTCTCCCTTGAATTTTGTTTTCTGTATGTGCATGGTTTCGTCTGCCGATGTAGTGACTTTTCAGGTTTTTAAGAGGATGAAAGAGGACCAGAGCAGTGACGATCGTCAGTTGGAGGATCGATAACCTCTAGAGGTCGGTCTAGGACAGTCTGTCTCCGTAAATGGTTTTATCCCATTCGGTGATGCTGCTCTGGGTGTCGTTAAGAAGAACTCGGTTCCTAGAAGGAACCGAGTTCTTCTTATTTGTGGGTTTGTTCTCAGTGTGCGAACACGGGCTTTTTATCGTTTTGTTATCTTGCGTGGAAAAAAGTGATCACGTTAGGCTGGGAAAATCTCCTGTTGTGAAGGACGACTTTAATTTTATGATTCTTGCAGCTAGTCCTATTAATAACGCTATAGAAACAGTGATGGTGCCTATTTCCCATGCGGTGTCATCTGTTGTTTTCTGTGATATTCCCATAGGGAGCAATAGGCTCCCTCTTATTCTTGTGTGGCTTCTTGCCGGCTCCGTCTTTTTTACTGTTTATCTTGGAGTTCAGCAGCTTCGCCCTCATTCGCAAAAGCTTTCCTACAATCTTATCCGTGGTCGTTTTGCGCGGGAGACGGATCCTGGTGAGGTAACGTCTTTTCAGGCGTTAGCGACGGAGCTTTCGGGTACTGTCGGGTTGGGCAATATTGCGGGTGTGGCTATTGCTATTACGGCTGGGGGGCCGGGTGCTGCCTTGTGGATTGCGGTAGCGGGCGTGTTGGGAATGTCCGTCAAGATGGCGGAAGCAACCTTGGGGTCGAAGTTCCGTATTGTTCGTGAGGACGGTACTACTGATGGTGGCCCCATGTACTATCTGCGGGATGGTTTGAAGCAGCAGGGGCACGAAAAATTAGGTAAGGTCCTTTCCACTATATTTGCTGTCACAACTGTTTTCGGTATGACTGGCGCCGGTAATATGTTTCAGGCGAATCAGGCCACGTCACAGATTGTGGCTGTTTCCGGGGGAGCGTTAGAGTCTTACCGGTGGGCTATTGGGGTGGCTATCGCAGTTTTGGTGGCCCTAGTTATTTTGGGTGGTATTACCAAAATCGGTAGTTATACGTCCCGCATTGTGCCGATTATGGCGGGTATCTATGTGGTGACGTGTTTAGTGGTTATCGGGTGTAATATTCACCAATTACCTGCCGCATTCCGTGCTATTTTCGAGGGGGCTTTTACTGGTAGGGGCGCCGCAGGGGGAATTGTTGGGGCCATGATTATTGGATTCCGTCGTGCCGCATTTTCTAATGCTGCAGGGGTGGGGACGGCAGGTATTGCCCATTCGGCTGTGAAAACTCGCCGTCCGGCATCGCAGGGTTTTGTAGCTATGTGGGAGCCTTTTGTGGATTCTGTGGTGGTCTGCTCTATTACGTCCCTCACCGTGGTTATTACTGGAGTGTGGCAGAATGTGGGGCCGGGGGCAGAGGGGGTCTCTTTAACGTCTAAAGCGTGGTCAACTGCTGCACCATGGTTGTCGTATGTGCTGGCTGTGGCGGTTGCACTTTTTGCTTTTTCAACAATGTTGTCCTACTCCTTTTATGGCTGCAAGGCGGTAGGTTTTCTCTGTGGGGGATCTCGTAAGGCCGAAAAGATCTACAACATTATTTTTATTCTTCTTATTGTGGTGGGTGCTACAACGTCACTGGCGCCTATTGTGGATTTCTCCGACGCCATGCTTTTCCTCATGTCAATCCCTAATTTGGTGGGACTTTACTTCCTGGCACCGGTAGTGAAGCAGGAAATTTTTGGTTTTGTAGGGCGTGTGAAAGACGGCGATATTGGCCCGGTGGCAGAAGAACACCAGTTGGGCATGCTGTATAGCAAAAGTAGTGATGAGGATCCGGCGGTAACTGTTGGGAATATTCCCGATGGTGGCGGTTCTATGGGGGAAGTTCCTACCGGTTCGGAACCTGGCGAATTTTGTGATGATTTCTACAGTGATGAAGTGCCCTCGGAAGATTAAGTAGTGTCTTAAAAAGCTAGCTGGCTGTTGTTCCGCATAGTGGGAGAGCAGCTGTGTGAAAGAATAATAGGGACAATTCTGTCCAAATTTCATAGGTGAATTCATAATCGAAGAGGAGACGTCGGAGTGAATACTATTGGCTTTGACCGTCAGAAATACATTGCTCTGCAGTCGCAGCATATTAAGGAGCGTCGCGCCCAGTTCGGTGGACGTCTTTACCTGGAAATGGGGGGAAAACTCTTCGACGATATGCACGCATCGCGTGTTCTTCCCGGTTTCACCCCGGACAATAAAATCCTCATGTTGGAGTCGATGAAGGATGAGATGGAAATCCTCGTCGTTCTTAACGCGGAGGATCTCACTCGTAATAAGGTTCGTGCGGACTTGGGAATCTCCTATGAGGAGGATGTTCTTCGCCTGGTGGATGTTTTCCGCTCGCGCGGTTTTCTTGTTAATAATGTTGTTATTACTCGGTGGAGTGATGACAATGCGCAGGCCCAGGATTTCCGTCGCAAACTGGACCGTATGGGGGTGACGGTGCGGCGCCACTATCCTATTGCCGGCTACCCCAATAAGATCAGCCGTATTCTCTCCGATGAAGGCTACGGTAAAAACGAGTACGTGGACACTACCCGTGACCTTGTTGTGGTGACGGCGCCGGGCCCCGGGTCCGGGAAGATGGCGGTGTGTCTTTCCCAGATTTATGCGGAGAATCAGCGCGGTATGAAGTCTGGTTACGCCAAGTTTGAGACGTTCCCCATATGGAATCTTCCCCTGGACCACCCCGTCAATGTTGCGTACGAGGCGGCTACTGCTGATCTGGAAGACGCTAACATTATCGACCCCTTCCACCTGGCTGCCTACGGTAAGCAGGTGGTGTCCTATAACCGTGACGCGGATGTTTTCCCTGTTCTGAAACAGCTTCTGGAAGGCGTGATGGGGGAGTCCCCTTACCAGTCGCCTACGGATATGGGTGTCAATATGGCGGGGTATTGCATCAGTGATGATGAGGCGTGCCGGGAGGCTGCGAAGCAGGAGATCATTCGTCGCTTCTATCATGCGCAAGTGTATGAGAAGCAGCAGGCTCTGGAATCCACCCAGTCTGATCGCATCGCCCTTCTGATGAGCAAGATGCATCTCAGTACGGAGGATCGTGCCGTAGTGACACCTGCCTTGCAGGTTGCCGCCGAAACAGACGCGCCAGCAGCCGCTATCCAGCTAGCGGACGGCACTATTATCACGGGTAAGACGAGCCCGCTACTGGGGTGTTCCTCGGCTATGTTGCTGAATGCGTTGAAGTATTTGGCGGGGATACCGCATGAGGTGGAATTGCTTGCGCGTGAATCTATTGAGCCTATTCAAACTCTTAAAACTCAGCATTTGGGATCCCGTAATCCGCGGCTGCATACAGATGAAGTACTGATCGCATTGTCAGTGTCTGCGAATACCGATGATTATGCGCGCCGGGCATTGGAACAACTGCGCGCATTACGTGGGTGCGATGTTCATACCACTACTATCCTGGGATCAGTGGATACTGGTATTTTCCGTAACTTGGGTGTTCTTGTGACCTCCGAGCCGGTGTACCAGCGTAAAACCCTCTACCGAAAGCATTAATACTTATGACGTTCCCTATTATCAGGCGCGCCACTATTGCTGACGCCCCCGTTATCTACGATCTTGTGTGCAACCTTGCCGAGTTTCAAAAAGCCTCTGACAGGGTAAGGACGTCTCTTGAACAGATTGTGGAGACAATGTTTGGGGACAATCCGCAAGTGTGGGCTGAACTGGTGGAGGACGAAGACGGTGTGCAGGGTATGGCTCTCTGGTTCGTCACCTATTCCACCTGGGAGGGTTCCTATGGAATCCACATGGAGGATCTTTTTGTCCGTCCGGAAGCACGTGGGAAAGGCTATGCGTCACTTCTCTTTCAACGGTTAGCGTTGATTATGGAGGAGAAAGGCTGGGCACGTATGGAGTGGACTGTTATCGACTGGAACCAGCCCGCTATTGACGTGTATCAGCATATGGGCGGGGAAGAAATAGAGGGATGGTACGACTATCGAATGATCGGAGAACCAGTGCATGCACTCGCTGAGCAGGGGCGTCAGAACGGTCTTACCGCTGAGCTTTAGGCTCCAGTTTTCAGCTTCTAGCTTTAATTCTCACTAACCGTATAGGAGGATGACGGATATGTCAGGCTCACTTAAAGAGATTCACCAGCAGGTGTGTGACGCCGCTAGCGAATTATGTGAGAAAAGCGAGATACCAGCCGGCACTCTCTTCGTTGTGGGGTGTTCCTCCTCGGAAATTAGCGGCCACGCTATTGGTGCCCAGCCTGCCCCCATAGTGGGGAAAACGGTAGTGGACGCACTGCTGGAAGTGTTGCAGCCGCGTGGTATTCACCTGGTGGCACAGTGCTGTGAGCATTTGAATCGTGCTCTTGTCGTGGAGCGTGAAGTGATGGTGGGCCGCTGGTGGGCGGAGGAAGTTAACGCCCGGCCCATCCCCACCGCCGGCGGGTCTTTCGCCACTGCCGCCTATGAGACTTTTACACACCCCATGTTGGTGGAGTCCATGCGGGCGGACGCTGGCCTCGATATTGGTTCAACGCTAATCGGTATGCATTTACATGCTGTCGCTGTCCCCGTTCGCTTGGAACACAACCGGGTTGGGGAGGCGTATGTTACTGCGGCTCGGACTCGCCCGAAGTATGTGGGTGGTGTGCGGGCACAGTATAACGATGCTCTCGCACATACACCGGGGTGCCCGCCCCGCCACTAATGTAGCGGTTTGATAGTTCGGCAGCCGGGGCGCCCGTCACACACTATCCCTGCCAGCTATCCCTGCCAGACAACTCCGAAGGGTGTACCGGCACTGAAGGACTGCTCAATACCGTGGGTGACGAACTCTTTTGCAGTAGTAACAGCCGTGTGCAGGTCATTTCCCTTGGCTAGTTCTGCCGTAATGGCGGCGGCCAGGCTATCGCCCGCACCCGAAACACGCAGTTCACCCACCTTAGGGGCGGAGAAGATAGTGGCCTCGCTACCGTCCCACAGCACGTCCACAGCCTTATCCCCGGGAAGGTTCGCGCCGCCTTTAGCCAGAACAGCCTTGGCACCAGTATCAGCAATGCGTTTAGCGGCTTCCGTCAGCTCCTCCACAGTGCTGATGGTGTCCATTCCAGAAAGAATTTCTGCCTCAACAAGATTGGGAGTAAGGACAGTGGCGAGGGGAAGAATCTTCTCCCGCAAAGCATTATCAATATCCAGTGCGGCGCCGGGCTCTTGCCCCTTACAGATGAGGACGGGATCCACAACAACGTGGGGGAATGCGTTTGTGGAGAGAATGTCGGCGGTGGCCTCAATTGCGGGGACAGTGCCGAGCATGCCGATTTTGACGGCGTTAATATCCCAGCAGGCCAGAGTGGCTTCCGTTTGATTCTTGATGACGGCCGGGTCGATGGGGACGAAACGGTGGTCCCACCCATTCTGGGGGTTGAAGGCAACAATGCAGGTAAGTGTGCAAGCGCCATAAACACCTAGCTGGTGGAATGTGCGTAGGTCAGCCTGGCAGCCGGCACCACCAGTGGATTCAGAACCGGCGATATCAAGAACAAAAGCGGTCATTCGTGCTTCCTTTTCCTCTCGTAGCGTTACAAGAGGGGCAGTAGCGGGTACTACTCTCCAGCAACAGCAACATGTGGTTTTAGTATACGGGTGCCTGAACACTGTGCTTTAATAGAGCGCTTTAACAGAGTGCTCTTTAACGGGGTGTTGTAGCAGGGGCTTTTAGCAGAGTGTTTCAATGGGGTGTTTTGGTGGTATCGGGATAATGTCAAAGCATGCGTATCCTGCTCGTTGACCATCATGATTCCTACACCCATATTTTGAGCCATCTTTTCTATAGCGCTGGTCAGCAGTTGGGGTATGCGATTGATGTGGATATCGTTCCGCATGATTGTCCCTCATGGCAGGCTGCGCGCATAGAGGAACTGGCGCAGTACCAGCCGGCGCAGTATCAGCTAGCACAGTACCAGCTCATTGTGCTCTCACCTGGCCCGGGCAGTCCGCTTGTGCCGGAAGATGTGGGAGTATCCCGCTGTCTGCTGCACTCGCAGGTGCCGGTGTTTGGCGTGTGCTTGGGGCATCAGCTTATGGCGGTTGTGGAGGGCGCGCAGCTGCAGGAGGGGCATGGTCCGCATCATGGGGTGGTATCGCATGTACGGCATAACGGTGACGGTATATGGCACAGTATTGAGCAGAATGCGCAGGTGGTGCGGTACCACTCGTTGGCGATCGCGGAGCCTCTTCCTACAGGAATAGAAGCAACTTCCTGGGCGGAGGACGGTACCGTCATGTCGCTGCAGTACCAGGCGCAGCGGTGCCAGTGTGCGGGGGCGCCGCGGTGGGGTGTGCAGTTTCACCCGGAGTCCATTGATTCCCCTTGCGGTGTGCAGATAGTGATGAATGTGCTGCGGCTAACCCAAGAGTGGTGGGATCGGAATGGTAGCGGTAACGGTAACGGTAGCGATAACGCTAGTGGTTATAACGATGGTGGATGCAGCATTCGTGAAAGCGTCAGCGTTGAGGGTGTGGCGCCTGCTGAGAGTATAGCAAGGGCTAAGGGTGTGGAGACTGTTGGGGGCGTGACTGCGGAGCAGATTGCTGCGGTGTTCCGGGAGGAAGTACAGGCGGGGGAGAGTCTGCGTTGGTTGGACGACAGTCTAGGGGAGACGGCAAGTCTTATCGCTATATGTGGGGAGCCGCAAAAGTCGGGGCAAAAGCTAGGCTTGCCAGACATTCAGCCTATTCAGCCCATGCGGCCTATCCAACCTATGCAGCAGAGCTCCCCGGCCTATCCTTATGCGGGCTGGATAGGGGTTGTGGACTATGAGGACGATTACACGAATTTTGCTCACACGGAGGTAGTGGCGTGGGGGAGGAGGAACTGTTGGCAGCTTGCTGGCGCGGATCCTGCCCGGGTTACTGTACTGTGTGAGCGCTTGCATGATTGTGTCGGATCCTCGCAGGTAGACGATATGACAGAAGCAGCTACAGCAGTACCGTCTACAGAGACGCCGACAATACTTGGAACAGAAAGAGTCGCCGCGGTAGCGGTCAGCCCGGCCCGCTATAAAAAGTCCTTCACCACGTGCCAGAATCTTCTTCGCCGTGGTGAAAGCTACGAAATCTGTCTAACGGATACTATTCGCCTACCACGCCGGCTCACCCGCCACCCGTGGGAGGCCTACCAGCAGCTACGACATATTTGCCCCACAAACTTTGGTGCATATCTAGAGTTTCCAACTGGCCCGGTGGAGGCCATAGCGTCTGCCTCCCTCGAACTTTTCCTCCATGTCAGCAAAGATGGGCGTGTCACCACCAGACCGATGAAGGGGACTGCGCCGCGTTGCTTGGATGATCCTGCTGAGGATAAGCGCCGGGCGTTCGCCTTACAGACTGACCCTAAAACGCGAGCCGAAAATCTCATGGTTATCGACATGGCACGAAGCGATGTGGCGCGCGTCTGCCGGCCGGGGAGCGTCACCGTCCCCAAAGATCGGGTTGTGGAAACATACCGCACAGTGCACCAGCTTGTTACAGAAATAACGGGTACACTCCTGCCCGGTTTCACCGTCTGCGACGCACTGCGCGCCTGTTTTCCGCCGGCAAGTATGACGGGTGCTCCCAAAGAACGAACAGTGGAATTGCTTAAAGATATTGAGGCGCAGCCACGCGGAGTCTACTCTGGGATTCTCGGGTTTTTAGGAGATGACGGATCCGCGTCATTCTCCGTTATTATCCGCACGGCCTCCTATATGCGCAGTGGGGATGTGCTGATTGGTGCCGGTGGCGCGATTACCGCAGATTCCTCCTGCCACGCCGAATATGAGGAGATGCTGCACAAAGCCAACTATGTGGTTGGTACGGTAGTGGACCCCGCGCAGTGGACAATGCCTGTAGTGGACTCGTTCTACCTTGTTGACGGCATGTTCGCGCAGGCGGAAAACCTTACGGCACGGATCGGGCAAATGTGGGGGAACGCTGGCACTGTATTTCCATACGCCAACGGTGATGAACGGCGCGGTAGTGATGCTGGCCAAAACAGCAGTGATGCTGCGCGATGGGACAAGCGTCTGCGGGAGCTTCATCAGCAACGGTTTGTGTCCTCCGTCGAGGCTATGTACGGGGTGGAGGCGGCCACGCAAGCTGCAGATTTTTACCAGGACTGTCTCGCCCACTTACCTACAGAGGGAGAGTTCTTCCCGCAAATCCGGTGGGGCGGAACAAGCGCTGACACTATCCAAGCTGCCGCCGCTCAAGCCGATGCTATCCAAGCGACTCACACTAGCACTGCCCAAGTTACTGCCACCCAAGCTGGCAGCGCGGATCTTTTTCGTCCGTGCCCGCCCCGGCTTACCGAGATTGTAGGCATTGTGGGAACAGATCCCGTTTTCAAAGAAACCTATGCGACACTCGTCACGCCGCGGATCAAAGGCCCCGACATGCCCGCCTATGGGAAACTCCGCTCGTTGGCTATGGAAGGGGGAGCTCATGAAGTGGTCCTTGTTGACCGGTGGGGGATGGTTCGGGAGGGAAGTCACTCCGCTATTCTCTGGTGGGATGGTGACGTGCTGTGTGCACCTCTGCAGGATGCCGTCATGCCCTCCACTATGCGCACTGTAGTGGAGGAGGCGGCGCATCGGCAGGGGTTCCGCGTGGAGGAGCGGTGGCTGCCGGCGGACGAGTTACAGAACTATCGAGTGTGGTCGGTGAATGCTCTGCACGGGATACGGGAGATCACCAGCTGGATATAGCGGGCTGGCTATAACGGGCTGGGTGTGTCTCTGGGCTAGCGGCATCTCTGGATAGTATCGCCGCCGTTACTTGCGCGGAGGGAGTTCACCCAGATTAATGGCGCGCAAAACCTGGTCGTGGAGCAGTCCGTTAGTAGCGACAGCCTCACCATTGTGGGGGCCGGGGCGGCCATCCAGTGAGCTGAAACGTCCACCGGCTTCACGCACTAAAACATCTAGGGCTGCTAAATCCCAGAGGCATACTTCCGGCTCGGCCGCCACATCTACAGCACCCTCGGCCAGGAGACAGTAGGAGAAGAAGTCCCCGTAGCCGCGCATTCGCCAGGAGTAGTTCATCATATTGATGAAATTCTCCATAAGGTTCTTCCGCTTCCAGCCAACCAAGCTGGAAAAAGAAATGGAGGCATGGCAGAGGTTGCTCACTTCGGAAACGTGAATGCGTTTCGCGGGTGAGCTAGCGCAGCAGCGGTAAGCCCCCGCACCTTCAGCCGCCCACCAGCGACGGTGCAGGGCTGGTGCGGACACAACACTCATGCGGGGAACCCCATCTACCATCAGCGCGATAAGAGTGGCCCACGTGGGGACGTTGCGCACAAAATTCTTGGTGCCATCAATGGGGTCAATAACCCACTGTCGTCCTACATATTCCGCAGTGCCGCCGAATTCCTCCCCCACAATGTCATCGTCGGGGCGGTGCTCCTGGAGGTGTGTGCGGATAGCGCGTTCAACAGCTAAATCCGCGTCAGAAACAGGGGTGAGATCGGGTTTAGCATCCACACGGAGGTTCTCTGCCTCGAAGCGATCCATGGTGATGCTATCTGCAATGTCCGCGAGTTCCCACGCAATACGGAGGTCATCATGGTAGGTACCTTCCGTACCGGGAAGAGTGTTGAAGGCGGGCGGGTAGGCATTCACTGCCAGATTCTCCTTATGTTGTGGACCGGGTGGTTACATCAATTCCACTCGCTGTAACCTGCGCTACAACCTGCACAGATTTCTTAAGGCTAGCCTACTACTAGGCTCAGAGTGTACACAGGTTAGTCCCTTTGTAATGCGGCACCTTGTAGCGCAGCAGTCACTCCCTTCACAAGATGCGGCGCGCCCGCAATAGTCCACACTTCCCCCGCAACCTCAACATCCTGCACGGCTCCACCCACACCTAGTACTAGTGCTGCGCCGGGCAGGCGGTCCCAGTCGGGTAGGCGGTGCTGTATCCAAAGGTCGGTGTCTCCTTCTGCAGTGGAGGCTAGATCGACTGATGCGGAGCCCATCATGCGGTAGGTGGCGCAGCGTTCAATAACGCGGAGGAAAGCCGCATAAACCTCGGGGTTGTGGTAGAAAGTGGGGTGTAGGTAGGTGTTGATGCAGGCAGAGGCGAGACTACTAGGGGTTTCTCGTGCGGGGTCGCCGAAGTGGGGGATGGGTTGCCCGTTGCGGGTGGTGGGAATGTTCTTTCCGCCTACCCAGAGGTTATGGGTGCAGGGCTGGTAGACGGCTCCTGCGGTGACGGTGTTGGAGGGGGAGAGGTAGCGTTCGCGGCTGCGGAGTCGTACCGGATCAGTGGGGTCGTTTTCGGTGAAGGCGATGGCGGAGCACCAGTATTCAAAATTGTTGGCGAAGTTGTAGGTGCCATCTACGGGATCAATGGTCCAGCGGGTGCCGCTTTCCCTTAGCCGGAGGGTGCCTTCCTCGCCCAGGACGGAGTCGTCTGGGCGTTGTTGGATGAGTGTGGAGGTGACGTATTCTTCCGCGGCCCGGTCGGCTTGTGTCACGACGTCGGAGATGGATGTTTTGGTGTCGATGGTAAGGCCTTGTCCTCGCATTCTGTAGGCGAGGTTCCCAGCAGTGTAAACAAGGTGAGTAGCGAGGTGTATGTTGTCGATCGTCGTATTCACACTGTCCACGGTAGTGTCTTTTGGGGTGATTATCGAGGGTGGGAAGAGTGTTTCTGTTGGGCAAGGCTTACCAGTAGTTGGCGGTTGAGTTTGCCGTTACTGCGGTGTGGCAGGTGGGGCAGGATAATGAGGTCTTTCGGGAGGGAATAGTAGTCAAATGTGGATTCGAGTACACCGCATATTTCGTCCAGTGTTGGTGGTGTGGCACCGTCTTCCGGCACGATGACGGCGGTAACGCGGTGCCCGAAATGTGGGTGGGGAAGGCCTATGATGGCGCAGTCTTTCACCTGTGGGTGGGTGAGGAGGAGTTTTTCGAGGGGTTGTGGGATAACCATAATTCCGCCGCTGTTGATGGCTTCGTCGAGGCGTCCGTCAATAATGAGGCGTCCGTCGGCTGTCCAGTGTCCCAGGTCGTGCGTGTGATACCAGCGTCGGCTGTTACTTTGGTCGTCGCTTTCGCAGTTGTCCCCGCTGCTCTCTACAGTCCAGTCGGGGTGGGTGTCCATACCGACGTAGCCGTCTGCGAGGGTATCTCCGCTAATGCTTATACGGTGGGTGGTGGGGTCAACACGGATTTGTGTGGCGGGGCCGGGGCGGCCGTCGAAAAGGACTCCGCCGGCTACTTCTGAACTGCCGTAGCCGCGCACAATGGTGAGTCCGGCAGCGGTGAGGTAGTCGTCTATGTGTTGGGGTAGTGGTGCCCCTCCGGACAGGATGGCATCTAATTGAGCGCATGCGTGGAGGGCTTTTTCGGCAGTGCGGCGAGTGTCTGGACGTGATGAGTGAAGATCCTGGTAGAGGGTGTCTAGTTGGTTGGGAACCAGTGACGCATAGTGTCGCCGCTGTGGCTGTGACTGTGACTGTGTCTGGGGTTGAGACTGAGGTTGAGGCTGGGTGTGGTGACCTTCTAATAGTTCGGTGATGGCGTCGGGGAGGGCAGCTAGTTGGAACCCGTCATCGATGGGCATGGTGACGGGTGGGTAGCCGGTGTGAAGGCTGCGGAGAAGTACTTGCATGCCGATAATGTGGTGGGCGGGGACGGCGAGTAGCCAGCGTCCTGGTCCGCCGAGTGCGGTGTGGGTGCTGTCGATGGAGGCGCGTAGTGTGGCGGCGGAGAGGCGGGCGCCTTTGGGTGTTCCGGTGGTACCGGAGGTTGTCATAATGAGTGCGCTACCCGGCGCGGGTTTGCCAACGAAGTGGTGGTGTAGTCGTTGTGCTTCGACGGGGTTGGCGGGGAGTACGACAAGTGGGGGTGTGGTGCCTCGTAAACACTCTCGTAGAAGTGGGTAGATGGAGTCCATGCGAGAGTATGAGGGTAGATAGAGTGGTTCGATAAAGTGCTGCACAGAGCAATTATTGAACACTGTATAGGTGAATGCAATATGCTTACACCATGCACACTATGCACAATGATGTTCCCCCACCGCTTAGCCAAATGTTTTATGATTCCCCGCATATTATTCGCCATGATGAAGCCCGTCCAACAGAGAGACATTTCATTGATTTAGCGAGTAATAACTATCTCGGTCTAGCGAAAGACCCACGCGTTTGTGCCGCCGCACAGCAGGCAATAGAACAGTGGGGAGTAGGCGCTACCGGATCGCGCGTTGTGTGCGGCACTGTTCCGCCTCACCATGAATGCGAGGAAGCATTAGCAGACTTTCTAGGTTTCCCCGCTGCACTGCTTTTCTCCTCCGGGTATACGGCTAATCTGGCAGCTGTTACATCATGTGTGCAGCCTGACGACACTCTTATCTGTGATGTGCGAAACCATGCCAGTCTTATCGATGCATGTCGGCTTACTAAAGCACCACGAATAGTGTGTGACTGTACAGACCCTCGTGCTCTTACCAATGCACTCCAGTCTGCTGCGTCGGCGGTAGTGGTATGCGATGTTGTCGATTCAACAGACGGCAGTGTCCTCGATATCGCAACTATTTACCAGGCCACGCATGCAGCAGGCGCCCTCCTTATCGCAGATTTCGCCCACGGATTGGGCACTTTAGGAGACGATGGACGTGGGAACCTACACACACTATGGGCTAGGGACATCGCGCCAGATGATTGTGTCATAACGTGTACTCTTTCGAAAGCATTGGGAAGCCAGGGCGGTGCAGTACTGTGTTCTCAGCAGTTACGGGACCATATGGTCACCACTGCTCGTTCCTTCATCTTTGATACGGCATTAGCCCCCGCGTGTGCTGCTGCGGCCACAGAAGCACTCCGTATTCTGTCCGCAGAGCCAGATCGTGTACAGGCATTACATCAGCAGATGAACATGTTTGCGCATGTCCTGGATCTACCTGCTACACGCACAGGGGTAATGGCTATTCCGTTAGGCGATCCGGTGTCTGCATTGGAGGCGCAACGGTGTCTTAGTGCGATGGGGGTAGAGGTTGGTTGTTTCCGTCCGCCCAGTGTGCCATGGCAGCGAAGTGGGTTGCGTATTGGTGGCTGCGCCGGTTTATTTCCATCACAGGCACAACGGGCTATCAGTACCGTAAAAAATGTATTAGACCAGTTGAATTAGTAGATAGTGCTAAATTGCGCTAGTACTTATGTAACTATTAACAGTTGATATGTTGTCTAAAATGCCACATTTGTCTTGGGAATTAGGTAGGTGTGGTTTTAGTATGGGCGGCATGAGCACTACTGAAAATCTCCCTATCGTCTACTTCCTAGGCGCTAATAATGTTGAAAAGAGCGCTATGGCGGAAGCGATTACCAATGCTCGCCACGGCCATCTTTTTAAGGCATACTCTGCAGGCACCGACTGCGAAAAGGGTCTTTCCCGAGACGCGGATTGTGTAGCTGCCTGCGCCGAGATTGGTATCACCCTTGATGGTGTCTCCACCCCTGTTGACGAAGACCTTTTCAAAAAGGCGGATTTCGTTATCGTCGTTTCCCGCAAGATGACTGTTGATCCTGTCCCTGACATGAAGGGCGTCATTTTGCGGTGGGGTGTTGATGAACCCTCCGAGCAAGGCATCACCGGACGTGAGCGTGCCAACCTACTCCGCGACTACCTCATTCGTCGCGTTGACGCACTCGCTGTTGGCGCCATGACAAGTGATGGAACCCTCCGCTCCGGCTACCGCGGAGAGGACATTCTCGACCAAACCGGTGGAGAGAAATCCAGTCGTCGTCTCACTGGCGTCAAGTAATTCACGCACCCAGTCATTCACCTGTACCAATTATTGAGGAAGTCCCCCGCAGCCTACTGTGGGGGACTTCCTTTGTCTCTGCTACCACCTGGTAGTGTGCAGCCGGTATCCTGGCTCTATGACCCCTGAAATTTCCGCTGATATTGAGGATCTTAAAAGCCGGCTTGTTTCCATTGAAAAAGTTCTTAACCCGGAAGAATTACGCCGCCGGGTGGAGGAATTAGAGCAAAAGGCCGCCGATCCAGACTTGTGGAATGACCAGGATTACGCCCAGCACGTCACCAGCCAGCTTTCTCAGACACAGGCGCAGCTGAGAAAAATGACGTCTCTACGCGACCGGCTCAATGATCTCCCCGTCATGTACGAGTTAGCAGAAGAAGAGGACGACGCGGCTGCACAGCAGGACGCCAATGATCTTGCCGATGCGGAGCGAAGCGCACTGCGGACGGATATTGAATCTGCAGAAATAACCACACTGCTATCCGGTGAGTTAGATGAACGTGATGCCGTCGTTAACATTCGTTCCGGGGCGGGCGGTGTTGACGCTGCAGACTTCGCAGAAATGTTGCTGCGTATGTATATTCGCTGGGCGGAAAAACGGGGGGCAAAAGTCGATTTATATGACACTTCCTATGCGGAAGAAGCCGGCATTAAATCGGCCACGTTCGTCGTGCATGAGCCGTATGCGTATGGAACCCTCTCCGTAGAACAGGGTACGCATCGCCTTGTTCGTCTCAGCCCCTTCGACAATGCACACCGCCGGCAAACATCCTTTGCAGAGGTAGAAGTACTGCCGGTCGTGGAACAGACTGATCATATCGATATTCCCGACTCGGATATCCGCGTAGACGTGTACCATTCGTCCGGTCCTGGCGGGCAGTCGGTGAACACCACGGATTCTGCAGTACGCATAACGCACTTTCCCACTGGCATTGTTGTTACCTGCCAGAATGAGAAATCCCAGCTACAAAATAAGGCGGCTGCTATGGCAGTGCTGCAATCTCGCCTTCTAGAAAAGAAGCGCCAGGAGGAGAAGGAGGCGCTGCGGGAACTTGGTACCGGCGGTAATGCCAGCTGGGGTAACCAAATGCGCTCCTACGTATTGCACCCCTACCAGATGGTGAAGGATCTGCGAACCGGCTACGAGGTGAATAATCCGCAGGCGGTCCTCGATGGCGATATTGATGGTTTTTTGGAGTCCGGTATTCGCTGGCGCGCAACTGGCGAAGCAGATGCACAAAACTGAGAGAATAACTCGTTAAGCTGTTAGCTGCCCCGAATATATCGTGTGGGAAGAGAGATTATTATGTCTAAGTCTTGGTGGGTTTCTGTTGTCACCTGGCTTGGTACCCAGGGGCTGCAAATCCTCCTCATTATTATTGGGTCCATTCTGCTGGCTCGTCTGGCCGGGTTCGTTAGTCACCGTGTAACACGCAGTATTGCGCGGGGAGAAAAAGACCGCGACAGTCTCGTCCAGTCAGAAACCGCGAAGCACCGTTATGCGGTGGCACAAGTTATTACCTATGTGGTGGTGGCTCTTATTGTCGTCGTTGCGGCAGTAGGGGTTGTTGACCGTCTAGGGGTGTCGCTGACCTCCCTTGTGGCACCCGCTACCGTGCTTGGTGCTGCCCTCGGTTTCGGTGCGCAGCGTGTTGTCCAAGATTTTCTTGCCGGATTTTTTGTGGTGACGGAACGCCATTATGGGTACGGCGACGTAGTGACCATTTGGATTTCCGGGTGTATTGAACCGGCAGAAGGCACAGTAGAAGACGTCACCTTACGCATTACCCGAGTGCGCACCGCAGATGGTGAAGTTGTCACCGTCCCCAATGGGCAGATCATTAAAACAATTAACCGTTCTAAAGACTGGGCGCGTGCAGTTGTTGACGTACCAGTGCGGAATCAGTTTATTTCTGAGGCTACGCAACAATTGCATGACCTCTGCGACGACATTATTAAAGAGCAGCATTTCCGGGATCTTCTACTTGATAAACCCACTGTTATTGGGGTGGAAGAAATTGGTTCGGAAGAAACGGTATTGCGTATTGTGGCCCGTTCTCTTCCCGGTAAACAGTTTGAAGTATCCCGCGAATTGCGGGCACGAGTAGCCCGTAGACTCGCTGATCTGGGAGTGGACTCCACCAAAGTTCACGCAGTGGACTCCATAGGAGATACCGGCACTAGTGTTTCCGAAAACAGTGAGGACGCTACTGCTTCTGCGGGTGTTGGAGAGGAGGATGACTAATGGAGGAGAAAGGAACTGCAGAAACAACAGCAACGGAAACAGTAAAACACCTGCCGACAAAAGATGAGCACGCGTTCGGTACACATCTTAAAGAAGAACATAGCCGTGAGCATCGCGGAAAAACCACGTCAACTATCATCCTCACAGTTGTTTTTATTGCGCTACTAGCAACATATATTTATCTCCACGGATCAGACCGTTTCGACGTTTTTCAGCCAAAACCAACAAGCAGTACCGTACAGCCCGTTCCCATCATTCCCTGGGAAGATTACAAGAAGCAGCATCCGCAGCAATCGTCAACGCCGCAGCCATCGGTCACATCGCCGCAACCGAGTGATAGTTCCACACCATCAAAGACACCCGCTGAGCCTTCACCAGGGGAGAGTACGGGTGAGAATGGGGCAGAGACTCGGCAGCTGTTCCCGCCGGTACACGCACCGGATAATAACGAGCCATCGGCGCCGCCGTCATCCCCAGACTCTGCTGCACGGCCATAGGCTCTGCCACACGGCCATAGTGTCAGTTTTCCCTTATCTTATGAGTTTGGTGGCACTAACCCCTACAAACCTTTTAGAGTGATAACCGTGATGATCGACGTTCAGAATGTATCAGTTGAATACCGAGGCGCCACCCGCCCCGCGCTCGACAGTGTCAGTTTTCAAGTAGATAAAGGCGAATTCGCTTTTATTATCGGGCCATCTGGTTCAGGTAAATCTACTGTGCTATCTGCACTCCTCGCAGACCAGAAGATCCGTTCAGGCACCATCACGGTTGCCGGCCAGCGAGTAGATAAACTCCGCGGCGGGGCAATCTCGCGTTACCGTCGAAACATTGGGTGCGTATTCCAGGATTATCGCCTGCTGGAACGCATGACAGTGGAAGAGAATGTTGCTTTCGCACTACGTGTTATTGGTAAACGGGATCGCTTTATTAAGGATGCCGTGCCCGAGGCCCTCGATATGGTGGGTCTAGCAGGTAAAGGACGTCGATTCCCCAACGAACTTTCCGGTGGTGAACAACAGCGGGTTGCTATTGCGCGCGCATTCGTTAACCATCCACTCGTTCTGCTGGCCGATGAGCCCACAGGTAATCTAGACCGTGCAACTAGTGACGAGATTGTCTCTTTGCTGCAGAAGATTAACCGCACTGGGACAACTATTCTCATGGCCACGCACGACGATCGTATTGTTGACGAACTGCGTCAACACGTTATTGAGATGCGTCACGGCAAAGTTGTTCGTGATGAAATGTCCGGCGTCTATGGGCGCGTGTAAGGAGCCTACCAATGAATGCAAAGTTTCTTTTCGGTGAGGCTTTCCGAGGGCTACGACGTAATCTCACCATTACATTCGCCATGATCGTCACAGCCTCCATCTCCCTCGTAATGCTGGGTGTGGGCATTCTGATTGCGGGAATGGCCGATAATTCTAAACAAGAATGGGTTGATCGTACTGAAATCTCCATTTTTGTTGAGTCAACAGTTGCTGTGAAAGACGCTGACTGCTCCAAGAGTGGGTGTGGTGACCTCCGCAGCGCCCTTCTTGACACAAAGGGAGTGAAGTCAGTCCGCTACCGTAACCAGCAACAATCACTTGATGTTGGTAAAAAAACCGCCCGCGCCGACACTGCTGAACTATTCGATCGGGCGCAGGTTGACGCTATGCCCGGTACACTATTAGTGAAGCTAGACGGCGAAAACACGGATACTACTCCGGTAGAGACAACTGTGGCTCGTTTCCCAGATGTGGCTCAACCTGCAGTGCAGGCGCATAGTGGACAGCCGGCAATCTATATTTCAGATTCCCGAGAGCTCATTAATCGTCTTTTCAGTTTCCTCGATCTCACCCGGAATGGTGCATACGCACTTGCCGGCTTCCTTGGTCTAGGCGCTATTGCCCTTATTGCCAATATGGTGCAGATGGCCGCCTTCACCCGCCGTAAAACTACACAAATTATGCGCCTTGTCGGTGCCAGTAGAACTACTGTTACAGCTCCCTTCACACTAGAAGTTGTCATGAGCTCCTTCATTGGCTCCCTGGTAGCTATCGCTGGCTTATTCGCCGTGCATGCCTGGATACTGACACCACTTTTAAAGAACGTGTGGGAAGGCAGGGCGATAGCGCAGATAACTGCCGCAGATGTGGGGCTTGTGTCCCCCATCCTTATCCTTGTTGCAGTTATTGGTGCCGCACTGACATCAGTAGTGGTACTACCTATTTACGTGCGGCGATAAGTGCGGTAATAGGGTAGTGAAGTAGTGGTATTAGATGGGTAAAAAGTCGAAAAAGGCCCAGCAGAAAAAAGCTGCTGAATTGGCGAAAAATGGTGGCAATTTTACTGTTGCCACTAACCGCTCTGCCCGCCATAACTACAACATTCTGGACACCTATGAAGTTGGCATTATGTTGGTGGGCACCGAGGTCAAAAGTCTACGGGAAGGCAAAGCCTCCCTGGTGGACGCCTGGGCATCCATTGATGACGGGGAACTGTGGCTCCGCGGCCTCCATATTCCCGAATACTCGTACGGAACCTGGACGAACCATTCCCCGCGCCGCACCCGCAAACTGCTTGCCCACCGCCGCGAAATTGACTACCTACAAGGTAAGATCCGCGATGGCCACCTTACTTTAGTGCCGCTAAAACTGTACTTTAAAGATGGTCTATGCAAAGTGGAATTAGGCCTTGCAGAAGGTAAGAAAGCGCACGATAAGCGGCAGGATCTGGCACGCCGCCAGGCTGAGCGCGATGTTATCCGGGAACTTGGCCGGCGTGTGAAAGGCATGCCCGGATAAAAATATTCTGCAGCCTATTGACCATACCTTCACTATTGGATATCCTGAAATATCGCCTGATTTTCAGGTGATAAGCCTTTTGGTTTTCTGAGGGGCTGAACGGTTTCGACTACGTATGTTGCGTCAGGAGAAGCGTGCCGGTGCAGGCTAGAGACCACCGTAAGCGTCGTAGCACCTTATTAAGCGCCGAAAATACTCAGCGCGACTACGCTCTCGCTGCTTAATAGCGACAGCTAGTCTGTGGGCCCGGAAGTGTCTCCGATCCGGTGTTTTCCCACATCATCAAGGGGGCTTACTGCTAACTGCGGCTACGGCAGGTGGCAGGACATCACACAGTAGCTGGGTTCGCCTTCCGGGCTTGTGAGCGTGCTCCGGAGAACCAAGTAAGGGCGTAGTTCACTGCGCACGGAGAAGTCCTGGCAAAGCTGCGGAGGACCCGGGTTCAATTCCCGGCAGCTCCACAATTTGCAAATCCCCTAGTCAGCAACGACCAGGGGATTTCTTTATGTCGTCTTTATTTGTGCTGGTAGTAGCTCTAATAGGTGTGGCGGCTAGGAGGCGTAAATCGTTAAGCCCCAGCGTTGTATGGCTGGCTCAATAGACTGCGCACTTACACGTGTAGAGTCGTCCGGTTGCAGATAAGAAATAATGCCTGTGGCATAAATATTATCGTCGACCAGGCCGTAGACGGGGCCGCCGGAGTCTCCATGGTCAACATAGCCGCGGAATTGGATAATTCCACTTTGCGTGTAGTTCAGGTATGCGCCGCAGGATTGGCCTGTGCGGAATCCTAGATGGCACACGCGTGGGCGTTGATCGTTAAGTTCATCAAGGGATAACCAGCCGTGTAGCTTTTGCGTGAATGGCATTGCCGCAGTGACGTAGTTTGTATTGTAGAGCTCGATGAGACCATAATCGGCTCCGCCTGTTTGGATGTATGTGGACTCTACCATCTCGCCGATGGTTGTCTGGTTTCCTTGAGAGTCGCTGACTGCGAAGCGGTTTCCGACGTGACCGCAGTGTCCGGCGGTGAGAATAAAGCGTCGCTGTTCGCGCCCTACAATCCAGCCAGTGGAGCATGCTGTGCTTTGATCAATGTTTATTATTTGTCCACCGGGAATGACTTTGCCTGGGTAATTAAGCCAGGCCCATTCCTCACTACTGTGATAGATAGGGGAATCTGAACTCCCATCTGGTGAAAATGTTTGGTCGTCGTCAGTATCGTCGTCCGTGAAGGGTGTGGAGTGGGAATGGTGAATATCTTCCTGCTCTTCATCATCGTCGGAGCTGGATGTGTATGGGGATAGAGCACTGTAAGCACTGTAAAGTCCGCAGCCGCTGAGGGGGAGGAGAACAGCGATAATTGCGAACATTATTAGTGCGCATCTGTGCCATGGTGGGATGGGAGTTTTTTGCATAGCGAAAACTTAATTTATCATATTTCTTTCTTATTAACCGTAGCTGCTTTGTGGGGCCTTTTGAAAAATCTTGGCAAAATCTTGGCACGAGTATGGCACTGTGTAGAGTGGTGGGGATACGGTCAGAAGTCCCAGTCATCGTCTTCGGTTTCTTCGGTGGTTCCCATAACGTAGGAGGAGCCGGAGCCGGAGAAGAAGTCGTGGTTTTCGTCTGCGTTGGGGCTGAGTGACGCCAGAATGATGGGGTCTACTTTTGTGTCGGTGGCGGGGAATATTCCGTCGTAGCCAAGGTTGTTGAGGGCTTTGTTGGCGTTGTAGCGGAGGAATTTTTTCACGTCGTCGGTCCAGCCGATGTCATCGTAGAGGGCTTCGGTGTACTCGATTTCGTTGTGGTAGAGGTCGTTGAGGAGGTCGTAGGTGTGTTCCTCGAGCTCCTTCTTTTCGGCTTGTGACAGTTGGTCTTGGCTGCGCTGGTATTTGTAGCCGATGTAGTATCCGTGGACTGCTTCGTCGCGGATAATCAGCCGAATGACGTCGGCGGTGTTGGTGAGTTTGGAGTGGGCGGACCAGCGCATGGGTAGGTAGAAGCCGGAGTAGAAGAGGAATGATTCTAGGAGCGTTGAGGCGATCTTTTTTCGGAAGGGGTCTTTTCCTTCATAGAAGTCGAGAATGATGGTGGCTTTTTTCTGTAGGTGAGTGTTGTTTTCTGACCATTGGAATGCCTCGTTGATCTGGCTGGTGGAGGTGAGTGTCATGAAGATGGAACTGTAGCTTTTAGCATGTACGGATTCCATGAAAGCAATGTTGGTGTACACGGCTTCTTCGTGTGGGGTGAGGGCGTCGGGGATGAGGGATACTGCGCCTACTGTGCCTTGAATGGTGTCGAGCATGGTGAGCCCGGTGAAAACCCGCATGGTGGTGCGTTTTTCCATGTCGTTGAGGGTTTGCCAGCTGGGGATATCGTTCGAGAGCGGGACTTTTTCGGGGAGCCAGAAGTTTCCGGTGAGGCGATCCCACACTTCTTGGTCTTTGTCGTCGATGAGGTGGTCTCAGTTGATGGCAGCGATGGGGCAAGCAGAGTCGCTGGGGCAGTCGTGTCTGTGGGCGGGGGTTGTTGTGTGCTGGGTGTTCATAAGTGTCCTTTCGGGGTGTTGTTGGTGGTGTGGCTGGGGGCAGACAAAACTAGGGAGTTAGATGTTGGGGAGGGAATCAAAAAATTCTATGAGCCCGTTGCGGACGGTGGTGACATCTTCGTCGTTGCCCATGAGTTCAAAACGGTAGAGGTGGGGGACGTGGCATTTATGGGAGATGAGGTCCCCGGCGGTGCCGTAGTCGGCGCCGAAGTTGGTGTTGCCGCCGGAGATAACTCCGCGAATAAGTGCCCGGTTGGCGGGGTCATTAAGGAAGCGAATGACCTGGATGGGGACAGGGCGAGGTTGTCCCCCGTGGATACTTACGCCACCACCGTATGTGGGGCAGATGAGGACGTATGGTTTGGTGACGGTGAGGGGTCCGTCAGTTTTTTTAATGGGAATACGCGCAGATGGTAAGCCTAGTTTGTGAACGAAATGATGAGTGTTTTCGGTGGTGCTGGAGAAATAAACGATGAGCATGGGCTTCCTCCGGCGTAGGTAGAGTACTTCTTTATTTAGGATAGCCTAACTAAATAATGGAGAAATGTCTGGTCCTACGCGACATTGCAAAAGCCCCCACCTGCTCTACAACATTGCAGTAAAAGCTGTTTCATAGGAGGCAGTAGCGGTGTACGTTTAGTAGAAAGTGCCCTATATCAGGGAAGTATCGTTCCTGCAGATCATGGCATTATGTGAATAACTACCACGCAACGTATGGAGATTTTTGATGACGACACCTTCCGACCCGCACAGCACTGACCACAACGCTACCGAGCACAACGCTACTGAGCAGAGCTATCCGAATTATCCAAGCTATCCCCAGCAGGACGTGAATCCGGCTGAAGCGCAGCAGGAGAAGCAAGGGTCGAAGAAGAAGCGTGTTGTGGGATACTCCGTGGGCGCGGTCATCCTGGTTGTCATTATTGTGGTGTGCGCTCTGGTGTTTGGAAAGGGAACAACGTCTGCAAAAACTGCGGATGGTCTTGCGGAGGGACTACAAGCAAATCTGCGCGATGGTACAGGCATTAGTGAGTACCTGTGCGAAGCGCCTGCCCAGCCTCTGAAGTATGGTGCTTTAACCCCCCATCTGGAAGGGGTTATGGCAGATGAGACCGAACAGTCGCAGGAATCAGCAGATTTGCAGCCCTTTATAGATGACATGCTAAAAGCATTGTCGGATAACCCTAATGCCGAGGTAAAAGTCGCGAAGAAGGAAGACTCTAAAGCTATTATTGTCTACAACTTCCATGCCGACGATATTAAGGACAAAATTAGCGATAAGTCCCTTTCTGGAATTCACATGAGCCGTGAAGAAGGAAACCACGCCATTGAAGAGATGACAGCAGATAGGCACACCATCACCTACCATGCTGAGAAACAAGACGATAAATGGTGTGTACAGGATCGTTAGTCTGCTTGTGATTACCGAAGCTAAAAGCGACTAATTGGCTGTTCCTCGCTAGGATAGAACCCGTGACCACTGTAGAAAACGTCGTGAGCGATACCCAATGCTGCTCCGCAGAGGGAACAGAGGGGCAGGATTCTGACGTCCGCCCTTGGGTTACGTGGGTATCTTTCCTCGCCCGTCTTGTGCTCGCTGGGATTTGGATAGTATCTGGTGTCCTCAAAGCCAGTAACATGATGGAGACACGGGTAGCTGTTCGCGCCTACCGGGTTCTACCGGAGGCAGCAGTCGCCAGTGTCGCATTCATGCTTCCGGCATTAGAGATACTGCTCGGTGTGCTCCTTCTCCTAGGCATTAAGAATAAGTGGATGGCAATTGCGTCAGCAGTCGTTTTTACTGTTTTTATTGTCATGATTGCGCAAGCATGGATACGTGGACTACAGATTGATTGTGGATGCTTTGGAGGCGGCGGATACGACCCCCAAGCAGACCATCTCACGTATCTCTCAGAGATCGCCCGCGATCTCGCCTTTATGGTGTTCGCCGTATGGTTGGCATGCTTTCCTCACACACCACTTGCGGTGGAACCTGGAAGCCGTGCCCCGCTCCGCCGTCACCCCTAACATAGCTGTGTGAGTCCGCAGCTGCACTATGAAAGGTTCCTCCGTGGAAAAGAAGAAAAATAAGCGTCGCGCCTCTGCTCCATCCAAGTACGTGCCCTCGACCAAGAAAAACTACGGGTGGCTATGGGGCCTCCTCGTTATTGTGGTCGTTGCCGTCATCATTGGAGTAGGCATCCACATGGGTGTCAAAAGTAAGGACGATTCCGCCGATGGTGCCGATATCACCCTCAAAAATTCAGTAGTGAACGTTTCCGACGACTACATCGAATTCCGCTCCAAGGACGCAAAAAAGGATGCTAAAGTTGTCGAACTATTCGAGGACCCACGCTGCCCACTCTGCTCGGAGCTAGAGAAAACATACGGTAAGCAAATGGCCGACGCCATTGAATCCAATCAGGTTATCCTGCACGTGCATCTGATGGACTTCCTCAACCAGAGCGGTAAAACCCAGTACTCTACCCGCGCCAATGCTGCCCTGGTAACCGCAGCACTAACCGGCGACGCTGAATCCGCCTTCCGCTTCCACTCCATCCTGTGGCACACTGCCCCCGCAGAAGGCCAGGACACCGTAGAGCCCTCCGATGAGGATCTCGCAGACAAAGCAAAGCGGGCCGGCATTAAGGGCGACGCCCTCGACAAGATCAAGTCTGGCCAGTATGACACAATGCGCGCATCAAAGATGGGCAACGATAATATGAAGGACCTCGGTAAGCGCCTTGGTAAGGACTCCGGTACCCCCGCAGTCTTCACTGATGGTAAGCGAATCGATACGCAGAAATCGGACTGGGTCACTTCCCTCTACAGTGAAGAGAAGAAGTAAAGCATAAAACGTTCCCCATAAGGACCCTTTGATAAGTGCCCCGAGAGAGTAATCTCGGGGCACTTATCGTTCATGAGGACGTTACACAGTAGCCTTTTCATATTTTCCCAGAACTCACACTGCAGCTATGACCAGGCGATTTGGTACCGCTGTAAAAAGTGGTGTACTTTAACTAAAGCAGCCGAAAGGCACTGGGGCTATGGCGCAGCTGGTAGCGCACCACACTGGCAGTGTGGGGGTCACGGGTTCGAATCCCGTTAGCTCCACAGAGCAGAAATCCCCTGGTCGTAACTGACCAGGGGATTTCTTTATTTGTGCTGATGTACTTTGGTAGGTGCGAGCACCATAATTCTGCAGGCTGCAATTTTGAGCATTGCAGCTACTGTTGCGGCTAGGCGTGGAGGGTAAGACCCCAGCGTTGCATGACGGTCTGGATGGGTTGTGCAGCAACATCCGTGGCGTTTGTCGGCTGTCCCCAGGAGATAATACCTACCGCATAGGGGGTGCCCTTGATCATTACATAGACGGGACCGCCAGAGTCGCCATGGTCGACGATTCCGCGGAAATGAATGTATCCTAGGTCGTCAACACCTAGATACTGTCCGCATGATTCCCCGGTACGGTAGCCCAAATGGCAAACGGTGCGGGGATGGTTTTGTTTAAGCCATTGAACCCCATACCAGCCAGGTACTTGGTTGTGGCCAGGAAGTCGTGGATCGACGTATTGGAGAGTAGAAAGCTCGATGAGGGCGTAGTCGCCACTGCTGTTGTTGGAGAGGTTTTTCCTTTCCACCATTTGTCCGATAACTGCACTGTTCCCATTGCGGTCTCGGATGGCGAAGCGGTCATACACGCGGCCACAGTGGCCGGCAGTGAGAATAAAATAGCGTTGTTTTTGGGAGACAATCCATCCCGTTGAACACTGTCCACCAGTGTCTATGTTAATAATCTGTCCACCTGGGACCACTTTTCCTGGATAGCTCAGCCAGTCCCAGCGCTCACTATCGTGATAGATAGGAGCGTCCATTGCATAGGGGTTGAAGCTCGAATGCAAAGAGTTAGCAGCGGGAAGATGCGAGTACTGCCGTCCTAGTGTCGGTGCAGCACTTGGTTTACTAGATTCTATTTCTGCCGCATGCGCCAGCGCGAATGGTGAGGCTTGTGAGCTGAGGGGAAGAAGCACTGCGGCGGCAAGAGCGAGGGCAGCCGCATGGTGTTTACGCGAAGCCACGTTAAGGCCTTTCTACTTTTCCTCTATCCTATTGACCGTAACTGTTGGTCGCATTGTGTTGACCGTATTGTGTTGGGATATCAGCGGGCGAGAAAATTACTGTAGTCTCAGTCTAATCGGTTAGTACCCAGTAAAAGACTATGAATTCCACCACGTATCGTAGGGGGCAACAGGGGAGGTTCGCTTGTGCCGGGACCGGAGGAAGTGTGCTTCAATTGTGCCGCACGCCTGCGGGGAGGGTTTTCCGGCTACTCCTTCAAGGTAGTCGTCAATGTCCCGGTAGGTTACTCCCAGCGCGGTTTCGTCAGGTAATGCGGGGCGATCGTCTTCAAGGTCGGCGGTGGGGACTTTTTCCCACGTTGCAGCGGGGGCACCTAGTTCTTGTAACAGTGCGGCGCCTTGTCGTTTTGTGAGCCCGCTAAGAGGGGTGAGATCTGCGCCCCCGTCACCGAATTTTGTGTAGAAACCAGTGACGGCTTCTGCCGCATGGTCAGTGCCCACAACGAGGTAGTGGCGTTGCCCAGCTACGGTGTATTGCGCCACCATGCGTTGGCGGGCTTTCACGTTGCCGCGCACAAAATCGCTAATGTCCTCGCCGCCCAGAGCTGTGGCCGCGGCGGCGACTGCAGCATCGGTAGCGTCTTTAATATTCACGGTGAGGGACACGTCGGGCTGGATGAATCGGAGGGCTAGTTGGGCGTCGTCTTCGTCTGCTTGTATGCCGTAGGGGAGACGCATGGCGATGAATTCAGCATGATAGTTTTCTTGGCGGAGTTCTTCCGCGGCGAGTTGGGTAAGGCGCCCTGCCAGGGTGGAGTCTTGGCCTCCGCTAATGCCTAGCACGTAGCCGTGTGAGCCGGTTGTGCGGGCATAGTTTTTGAGGAAGTCGATGCGTGTGCGAATTTCTTTCGCCGGGTCAATAGTGGGTTGTACGTGGAGTTCTGCGATAATGCGGTCCCGAAGAGTGCTCATGAAGCTAGCTTATCCTTTTCCCCGTACGGCACTGTACTAGGGTGCTGTGCTGTGACACTGTACTGGGGGTGCTGTGCTGTAACACTGTACGGGGTTGTGTGGTGGGAGTGGGTCTGTGCACTACAATGCCATCATGACTACAACTCCCACGAAGGATGCTGCAGTACCGGCGAGCGTCCAGCATAGAACGTCCAGTATTGGCTTGGTATCTGCTATTGCTGCTTTAGGCGGCATTCTTTTTGGCTATGACACCGGTGTCATGTCTGGGGCATTGCTTTTCATTAAGCCTGATTTTGACATGTCTGCCACACAGGAGGGCGTCATCACCTCCATCTTGATGATAGGCGCTGCTCTCGGCGCGCTTTCGGGTGGTCGCCTGGCGGATGCCATTGGCCGTCGGTGGGCTGTATTTTGGGCGGGCATTCTTTTTATTGTGGCGTCTTTGGCGTGTGCTTTTTCGGGGGGTACTTCGGCGGCAGCTGCCACAGTGTGCCTCTCCATTTCTCGTTTCTTCCTTGGTGTGGCGGTTGGTGGGGCATCCATTATTGTCCCCATGTATATTTCTGAGATTGCTCCGCAGGGTGTGCGTGGCCGGTTAGCTACGTTGAATTCGCTCATGATTGTGGTGGGCCAGCTTATTGCCTACGGGGTGAACTCGGCTTTTGCACCATCTGAGAATTGGCGTCTTATGTTGGGGCTGGGGGTAGTACCGGCAGTTGTGCTTGCTATTGGTACGTACTTTTTGCCTGATTCTCCTGTGTATTATCTGCTGCAGGATAGGCCTGATGATGCTGCGGCAGTGTTGCGCCATTTGCGGCGGGGTGATGACGCAGCCCATATTGATGAGGAGCTTGCCTCGTTGGCTGCTGCTGTTGCTGAGAAGAAAAACAAGAAGTCTGAGTGGTCTGCGTTAGGTACTCCGTGGATTAAAACTGTTATGGGTATCGCTATTGTCGTAGCGATGATCCAGCAAGTGACGGGTGTTAACGCCATTGTGTACTATGCCCCCACCATGTTGAAGAATGTTGGGTGGACCAGCCAAAATGCGGTCTTTGGCTCTATTCTTATTGGTGTTGTGTCGGTCATATCCTGCTGGGTTGGCCTGTCCATTGTAGATAAGGTGGGGCGGCGCCCCTTGCTACTGGGTGGTTTAGCGGGCACGGCCGTTTCTCTAGTGGCGCTTACCTTGGTGTATTGGCTTGCTCCCACAGATGAGTTGTGGGCGTCTAGCCTCATGCTTGCGTTAATGGGTGTCTTTATGGTGTTCCAGCAGTCTGCGGTGTCGGTAGCGACGTGGCTGCTGGTATCTGAGCTTATTCCGTCCGCGGTGCGTGGTATTGGCATGGGCATTGCTGGTTTGGCATTGTGGCTTATGAATTTTGTGGTGGCTATGTGCTTCCCGCCGCTTTTGGAAAGTATTGGCGGCGCGTGGACGTTCTTTGTGTTTGCGGTGCTGTGTGTGCTGTCGTTTGTTTTTGTGGACAAGGTAATTCCAGAGACGAAGAATCGGTCGCTTCCGGATATTGAGGAGGAGTTCCGTCTGCGTTATGCGGAGAAGTAGGGTGTATCTGCTGCTTACTTTGGTGTAGTGGGGGAAATCCGGTAAACTCTTTCGAGAGTGTCAGCCAGCATTGTGGTTTTCTCGCGTGCAAATCGGTTGGCAATAGACTTAACTTTATTGTGTTGGCTTAAGAAAGGAGCGTCCGCATGAAGGTCCGTAATTCCCTCCGGTCGCTGAAGAACAAGCCGGGCGCTCAGATTGTGCGCCGTCATGGCAAACTTTATGTCATTAACAAGAAAGACCCTCGCTTCAAAGGTCGTCAGGGTTAATTTGTGAAAGACGAAAAGTAAAGGGCATGGGTGTTTCTCATGTCCTTACTTTTTATCCATTACAGTGTGTGATATATATCACATACTAAAGTGAAAGTTTCTTGCGTCAGAATCACATCTTTGTGAGTTGAACGAACGCAAGATGTGGGTGACAGGCTCCACGCATTTCCCGTTAAATCCCAAAAAATGAGACATCGACATGGGAATTTCACTTTTGTAATTCCTATATCTAGTGGTACTAGCGGAAATTTTGCACAAGTTATAGTGTCTTTTGTGTCAGTCACAGTGATGTGAATCAGTTGTCGCTAGCGAAGGATAACAATGAGCGTCGTCGTCTACACCAAACCCGCATGTATGCAGTGCAAGGCCACTCAGAAGGCTCTCAACAATGCTGGTGTTGAGTTTGAGATCGTAGACATTTCCATCGACGATGAAGCCCGCGAGTATGTCCTCGCCCTGGGCTACCTCCAAGCTCCCGTTGTCGTCACCGAAGAAACCCACTGGAGCGGTTTCCGCCCTGATCTCATCAACAAGTACGCTGTGCAAGCCGCCTAAGGTTAGGAAAAGTACGCACAGAGTGAACAGCCACTAACAGTCCCGAATATCATCACTACAGCACCGCTACACAACGTCGTCATCGCGTATTCAGTATGTCGTTGGCGACGTTGATGTGTGTGTTACACCCTTCTGCTAATACTAAAGAATGGCTAAAGCACCTTATTGAGGTGTTGCACTGAATCGCGTTGTACCGTGCTGGATCATATTGAACTGCATGAACGTTCTGTGTGAAGACTGCATGCTGTACGAAGACTGTACACTGTGTGAATACTGCATTGTAAATATTTATTGTGTTGTGAAGACTGCGTGAGGCAGAGGAGAAAATAGGAATTATGGGCGAAAAGAAGATTCTGACTGACGAGAACGGCCAACCGCTTGACTACCATTCACTGAATGCGATGTTGAACATTTACGACGAAAACGGACAAATCCGTTTTGAGTCCGACCGCGAAGCTGTTCGCCAGTTTTTCCTCCAGCATGTTAATCAGAACACTGTTTTCTTCCACACTCTTCAAGAAAAACTAGAATTCCTTTTGGAGAACGGTTACTACGACGAAAAGGTCATTAACCAGTACTCCTTCGCCTTCATTAAGAGCCTCTTCCAGCAGGCCTACGCGCATCGTTTCCGCTTTAAAACGTTCCTCGGCGCCTACAAGTACTACACCAGCTACACACTGAAAACTTTTGACGGTAGTCGCTACTTAGAACGCTATGAAGACCGCGTCTGCATGGTGGCACTAGCCCTTGCAGAAGGTGACGAGCAAATGGCCCGCTACCTTGTTGACGAAATTATTACCGGCCGTTTCCAACCCGCCACCCCCACCTTCCTCAACGAAGGCAAAAAACAGCGCGGCGAGCCCGTTTCCTGCTTCCTCCTGCGTATCGAGGACAATATGGAATCTATCGGCCGCGCCATCAACTCCTCCCTGCAGCTATCTAAGCGTGGCGGCGGCGTTGCTCTCCTCCTCACTAACCTGCGTGAGCAAGGCGCCCCCATTAAACGCATAGAGAATCAGTCGTCCGGCGTTGTCCCCGTCATGAAACTGCTAGAGGACTCCTTCTCCTACGCTAACCAGCTGGGTGCCCGGCAGGGTGCCGGCGCTGTCTACCTGCACGCTCACCACCCGGATATCATGCGTTTCCTCGACACGAAGCGTGAAAATGCTGACGAGAAAATCCGCATTAAGTCCCTCTCACTAGGCGTTGTCATCCCGGATATCACTTTTGAACTCGCCCGCAATAATGAGGACATGTACCTCTTCAGCCCCTACGATGTGGAGCGCGTCTACGGTAAGGCATTCTCCGACATTAACGTCACCGAGAAATACCGCGAAATGGTCGACGACCACCGCATTAAGAAGTACAAGATTAATGCCCGCAAGTTCTTCCAAACACTAGCCACTATTCAGTTCGAGTCGGGCTACCCCTACATCGTTTTTGAGGACACCGCTAACCGGGCTAACCCCATTGAAGGAAAAATCACCATGTCGAATCTCTGCTCAGAGATTCTGCAAGTGTCCACCCCTTCCACCTATAACGATGACCTCAGCTACTCCCATATTGGCCGCGACATTAGCTGCAACCTGGGCTCCATGAACATTGCCATGGCAATGGATTCCCCCAACTTTGAAAGAACTGTGGAAACCGCCATTCGTGGCCTTACCGCAGTATCTGACCAGACCAACATCCAGTCGGTGCCGTCTGTTGCGCGCGCTAATTCAGAAGGCCACGCAATTGGCCTGGGACAGATGAACCTGCATGGCTACCTTGCTCGTGAACACGTCCACTATGGTTCACCCGAGGCCCTCGACTTCACCAACATCTACTTCTACAGTGTGCTCTTCTACGCTCTGAAGGCATCGCACAAGCTGGCGGTGGAACGCAACACCCGCTTCATTAACTTCGAGAAATCTAAGTACGCCACCGGCGAGTTCTTCGAGAAGTACATAGAAAAAGAATGGGTACCGGTTACCGATAAAGCCAAGGAACTCTTCGCCAAATCCAGCGTCCAGATTCCCACCCAGGAGGACTGGAAGACGCTGCGCGACGACATCATGCGTGACGGCATCTACAACCAGAACCTGCAGGCTATCCCGCCCACGGGATCCATCTCATACATCAATAACTCCACCTCGTCGATCCACCCCATCGTGTCCAAAATTGAGATTCGTAAAGAGGGGAAGATCGGTCGCGTCTACTACCCGGCACCCTTCATGGCGAACGACAACCTGGAGTACTACACCGACGCCTACGAGCTAGGCTACAAACCCATCGTGGACACGTATGCTGTTGCCACTCAGCATGTAGACCAGGGGCTTTCTCTCACACTGTTCTTCCCGGATACAGCCACGACACGCGATATTAACAAAGCCCAGATTTACGCCTACTCCAAAGGCATTAAATCCCTCTACTACATTCGCCTCCGCCAAATGGCACTTGAAGGGACTGAAGTTGAGGGCTGCGTTTCCTGCATGCTCTAAAATGGCTATAGAGAAGATATAGGGAAGATGGACGCCCTGCCGGGGAAGCAGGACGTCCATCTTTTAACTATCTTTTGGTCATCTTTTGACCTTGTCCACCTCACCCGGAACAATAGGATATACCGAGCGGCCAGCGATAAAGCTAGCACCATAGCCAGCGATAAAAGGACACAGCATGAAAAAAGCGGACACTGTTCTCGTCACCGTCACAGGACGAGATAAGCCGGGTGTCACTTTTGCCCTCATGAGTATTCTCAGCCAGCATGATGCTGTCCTCCTTGATGTACAGCAGGTTGTCATTCGTGGCCGGCTTATCCTGACTGCTCTCATTGAGCGCCTCCCACAGTGCGGGGAACTTGTTACCGACATTGAAAATGGGATGGCCGCACTCGGCATGGACGCCGATATTGAAATCGGCTCCGACCCCGTAGGCTCCGGCTGTACCGCAACCCACACAGTTCTCATCCTGGGCCGGCCTATCACTGCGGAAGCCTTCTCCCGTATCGCCGGAACCCTCGCCGACCTAGGGGCTAACATTGCCTCCATTAAAGGCGTCGCCGACTATCCGGTAACAGGTATCGCTCTGCAAATTGTGGCCCGCAATGCTTCCGGTGAACGTATTTCCGGTATCCGTACCGCCCTCGCCTCACTTGCTACCGAACTTGGGGTCGATATTTCCTTCGAGCCAGACGAGTACGCTCGCCGTGCGCAACGCCTTATTGTCTTTGATGTTGATTCCACCCTCATCCAAGGTGAAGTCATTGAAATGCTGGCAGCACACGCAGGTAAAGAAGCAGAAGTGAAGGAGATTACAGACCGTGCTATGCGCGGCGAAATCGACTTTGCGGAATCCCTGCGGGAACGTGTCGCAACACTCCAAGGCCTGCCTGCCAGCATCATTAAAGAAGTATCCGACTCAATTGTGCTCACCCCGGGGGCCCGCACCACCATCCGCACCCTTAAACATTTGGGCTTCAAATGCGGTGTTGTCTCTGGCGGCTTTAACCAGGTTATCGCCCCCCTGGCGGAGGATCTGGAACTCGACTTTATGCGGGCAAACGAACTCGATATCAAAGACGGTGTCCTTACCGGCAAAGTTAACGGCGCCATTGTTGACCGCGCCGGCAAAGCCGCAGCACTCAAAGAATTCGCCGAACGGGAACGCGTATCACTGTCGCAAACAGTGGCAGTGGGTGACGGTGCCAACGACATAGACATGTTAAAAGCTGCAGGTATGGGGATCGCCTTCAACGCGAAACCGGCATTACGCACCGTGGCCGATAACTCTGTTAACTTCCCCTATCTTGATGAAGTACTGTTCATGCTGGGTGTTACCCGCTCCCAAATAGTGGCGGTTAATGGGGACATACGCCACGATTAGTGCAGGATTAGTGCAGTGAGCCAGTAATTCTCCGCAGAGAATTGAGCACTACCTCAGTGTTTGTTGTCTCCCAATAGGGTGGAAGGCTCTTCCGCAGGTAGCTACCGTAGCGTGCCGTCACCAGGCGGGAATCCATAACTGCAATAACGCCCCGGTCCGTGCTGGAGCGCAGCAGGCGGCCTGTTCCCTGGGCCAGAAGAAGTGCTGCATGAGATGCGGAGACGGACATGAAGCCGTTTCCGCCGTGCTCATTAATAAAGTCAAGCCGCGCCGACATAAGTGGATCATCGGGGCGGGGAAAAGGGATGCGGTCAATAATAACGAGGGAACAGGACGGCCCGGGAACATCCACACCCTGCCAGAGCCCCAGCGTTCCTACCAGGCAACTTTCTTCCTGCTCGGCGAAGTCCGTGATAAGCGAGCTCATAGTGGCTTGCCCCTGGCAGAGCACTGGGTAGGATACGTGGTCGTCTAGATAGCTGGCTACCTCGTCTGCTGCGCGCCGGGAACTACACAACACCAGTGTGCGGCCACCGGCTGCGTTAATAAGATCCTCCATCCGCTGCAGTGTGGCAGGGGAGGTGGTGCCCTGCGCAGGGCGGGGCAGATCTGCGGCAACGTAAAGAATGCCGGATGATCGGTGGTCAAAAGGAGACCCCACATCCAGGCTTTCCCACGTAGAGGTTGTAGAAGCGGGCGCAGGCGCGGTTGGGGACGCCGACGCGGGTGAAGATGCCGTCGCGGACGTGTCAGAGTCTTGGCTTTGGCTCGGCAGCCCCCATTGACGTGCCATTGTTTGGAATGAGCCGCCTGCCTGCAGTGTGGCAGAGGTAAGAATGACGGTGGAATCCGCGAAAAGATGGTCGCGTAGTACCGCCGAAACAGATAGTGGCGCCACATGAATTTCGTAGCCGCGGCGCTCATCGTGGCTCATCCACACAACATGGGTGGGGGAGCTAGCCATCACCACATCACACACGTCAACAATCTGGTTCAAATTGCCAATAGTTTGTTTCTTCGCAGTGGCTTTTTTCGGGTTGGAGAGAATATCGGCTTCTTGGACGGGACCAATAGATGTTAGAAGCGCACTGGCGGAGGAGCGGAGCACAGTAAGTGCAGCTGTCTGTTGGTCGGTAAGGCTGTCCCAGCGTCCAATGGGACTATTCTCCATGGCAGTAATAGTGTGTTCAATAGTGTCCTGGAAATTGTCGACGTCTTCTTCGCCGGCATAGTGAATAAGGCGCTTCCCCAGCATTTCTAACCCGGTAGCGGAGAGTGTTCCGGCAATAACGTTGGTGACGCGACTCTCTAACTCGTGCGCCTCATCAATAATGACAACATCATGGTCGGGAAGAAGATTGATGGGTGACGCTGCGTCGATAGCCAACATGGCGTGGTTAGTCACAACGATATCTGCTTGATAGGCCTGTTGACGGGCCTGCTCCGCAAAACATTCGGCGCTGAAAGTACAGAGGGAAGAGCCAATACAGGATTGTGTATCTACTGAAAAGGTTTTCCACACAACATCGGAAACACCTGGTTTGAGGTCGTCGCGGTCGCCAGTGTCCGTGTTTAACGCCCACTCGTGGATACGCTGCGCCTGCAAACCCTTTTCAGAGGGAATAAGTGCAGTAGTCCCCTCATCGTCTGTGTCAGGATCGTTACCGGCGTCCAACGCGTTTAGGCACAGATAATTATTGCGTCCCTTTAAGAGCGCAAAAGTGGGTCGCCGCCCAAGGTCTTCCGCAAGCGCATCCACAAGAAGCGGAAGATCACGCCGACATAGCTGGTGTTGCAACGCAATGGTGGCGGTGGACACCACTACAGTGTGTCCAGTTTCCACCGCGTGGCGCAGTGCCGGAACCAGGTACGCCAACGACTTACCGGTACCCGTGCCCGCCTGCACCGCCAAATGCTTGCCGGTAGCCATAGCGCGGTCTACCGCGGTTGCCATCTGCTGCTGGCCGGTACGTTCCTGACCCCCTATAGCCGTCACCGCTTTTTCTAACAGCTCTTCCACACTGGGAAGCGAACTGTGAAGTGAACTAGACAGTGAATCGGGAAGTGAGTCAGATGGCGAGCTAGACGGTGAAGGGGAGTCTGATGCCGGTGAGGAAGCCACGTCAGAGAGATCCTCCACGAGTCCCATAGTCTCCGTTAGAAACCAACAAACTGGGTGGGGATAGCTGGCTCACCACGTGATAGAGAGAGCCCCTCCCACGGCAACTGTTTGAGATTGTCATACAGTAGGCTACGGGCATCATCGAGGGTGGGGAGACCGTCCTGAACTTCACCGTTCACCATGTAGTCAATGGTGAGCTTTTCACAGTTCAGTGTGCCAGTGTCAGGTGTGTCAGCACCCAACGGGGTAACAATTTCGGACACCATCGTGCCAGTGGCGCGAGACGTACGGAAGCCCTGCTTACTACCGCCACGGGTTTCCTTATGGCTGGAGCGTTTCGCAACGCGCTGACCATCCACCTCAACAAGCTTGAAAACAAGCTCGGCAGTGGGAGCACCAGAGCCAGTCACCAGGGACGTCCCCACCCCGTAGGCGTCAACAGGTTCAGCACGAAGCGCCGCAATGGAGTATTCATCCAGGTCACCAGAGACAACAATGTGCGTATTGTGGGCGCCCAAAGAATCAAGCTGCTGACGCACCTGCCGCGCCAGTACACCCAGATCACCGGAGTCGATACGCACCCCGCCCAGTTGCGGGCCGGCTACCTCAATAGCGTTGGCAACACCCTGAGTGATGTCGTATGTATCCACAAGGAGCGTGGTATCCGTCCCCATCGCCTTGATCTGGTGGCGGAAAGCAGCCTTTTCATCGGCCTGGTTATCGGTGGTGTGCAGCAGTGTGAAGGAGTGTGCAGACGTTCCGCCCACGGGGATATTCCAGCGGTAGCCGGCGGCAAGATCCGACGTGCTGGTGAAGCCCGCAATGTAGGCGGCGCGGGCACCAGCCACAGCACTTTCTTCATGGGTGCGCCGGGCGCCCATTTCAATGATGACGCGGCCATCTGCGGCGGCTGCCATGCGTGCGGCGGCGGTGGCGACAGCGCAGTCATGGTTCAGAATGGAGAGCGCGAGTGTCTCTAGGATCTGACATTCAGCAAAAGTGCCTTGCACGGTGAGGATGGGGGAGCCGGGGAAGTAGAGGTCGCCTTCGCGGTAGCCGCTGATGCTTCCGGAGAAGCGGAAGTTCCGCATCCATTCGAGGGTGTCGTCGGAGAGGAAGTCACTGCAGTAGTCAATTTGCTCGTCAGTGAACTGGAAGTTTTGCAGTTGTTCTAGCAGTCGTCCGGTGCCAACAACAACCCCATAGCGGCGGTCGTGGGGCAGACGGCGGCCAAAGATCTCAAAGGTGGTTTGTCGGCTTGCCATGGGTGTGCCATTGGCTTTTTCGGCGGCGAGAGCCGCATCCACCATGGTGAGTTCGTACATATCCGTTAGCAGCGCAGGGGCGCCACGGTAAGTGTCCATAAATACTCTTCTCAGAGGTTTTTACGCGGGTTATGTCTCTAAGTTTACTCACCTCCAGGGGGTATCGAGCGAACTGTCTATAGTGAATAGCAGAGTGAATTACACTGAGGTCGATTACTGAAGTGGATTGTTCTAGCAGTCAACAGTATGAGGGCGTTCACGGATAAGTGATTGATCAGTGCATGATGTGTGGCGGGAAAGGATAAGGATTTCGCGCATGGTAAGCAGTGCGGCAGGGGGCAGTGCGAAAGACGGCAGTGTGGCAGGGGGCAGTGTGGCAGGAGAGAAAACCGCACCCATTGGGGTTTTCGACTCCGGGGTAGGGGGGTTGACGGTTGCACGCGCCATTATTGACCAACTGCCGCACGAGGCTCTTCTTTTCGTGGGTGATGGGGCGCATGGTCCCTACGGTAATCAGTCGATGGAGGCAGTACAGGGGTATGCCGTTGCTATCGGTGATTATCTGGTAGACCAGGGCTGTAAAGCCATTGTTATGGCATGTAATACCGCTACGGCAGCGGCTTACGAGACGTTTCAAAAGCGTTACAGCATCCCCATTGTGCAGGTGATAACTCCGGCAGTGAGGCGTGCTGTGGCGACCACACGATCGGGCAAAGTGGGGGTAATTGCCACACAGGCGACGGTTGATTCAGGTGCCTATGCGCGCGAATTCGAGCGCTTGTGTCAACGCCAGCCAGAGTGCGGGGACGTCACAGTGTTGAGCGTGGCTTGTCCGCGGTTTGTGGATTTTATTGAGCGTGGTGTCACGACGGGACGGCAGGTTTTAGGTTTGGCGGAGGGGTATCTGTCGCCGTTGCAGGAGGCGGGGGTGGATACGCTTGTTTTGGGGTGTACGCATTATCCGCTGCTTTCCGGCATTATTCAGATGGCTGTTGGGATGGATGTTGCACTGATTAACTCTGCGGAGGAAACGACGAAGGATCTTGTGCGGTTTTTAACGGAGCAGGATCTTCTGGCGCCAACTATCCCGGATGACGAAACGGGTATTGATGAAGTGGGTGTTGTGGGAGGTCCGCTGCACCGTTTTGAAACAACTGGCGATCCAGTATTGTTTGAGCACTTGGCGCACCGATTTTTGGGGCCGGTAGTGGGGTCTGTAGAAGCGACGCGGTTATTGGATTACTAAATTACTAGCCGGATGGTAAGCGGTTTTGTCGTTTTAGCGTTCTCTATTTCGTATTGTGGAACCCTATTTTCATTTAGTGATTGATCCTTGTCGCTTTCCTCACACCTTCTTCCTGTTGTGCTATTTTGCCTCGATATTGGCCTCACACTTGAGCTGGAAAACTGGAACCATGGAGACATGCGTTTGACTGTGATTGGTTGTTCAGGAAGTGTCGTGAGTCCCCATTCACCCGCATCCTGCTACCTTCTCCAGTCCGCCGGCCAGCGCCCCATCATCATGGATATTGGTAATGGATCAATGGGAACTCTGCAAGAACTTGTTGATCCCAGCGGCTGCGATCTTGTTAATTCGCATCTTCACCCCGACCACACAGCTGATATTCCCAGCCTTATTGTGTGGAGACGTTATTCGCACCGGTCAACAACACGGCCAGCTACTGTCTTCGGGCCGTCCACATTCCTTAAAAAAGTGGGGGAGTGGTTTGCTGATGATTACGGTTCCTGCCACGACCTTACTGATACTTTTGATTTTCACCCGTGGGATGTAGCTGCGCCCCAGCATCTCAACGGCTGTACTTTTCAGGCTTTTCCTGCCGATCATCCCGGGGAGGCCTACTGTATGCGGGTAACGGAGGATACCACTGGGGCAACATTCTGTTTCTCTGGGGATACTGGGCCTTGCGAAGGTGTTTACAAGGCTAGTAAAGATGTTGATGTCTTCTTGTGTGAGGCAACGTGGACAAGTAATCCTAATCTGCCTGAGCACATGCATCTTACGGGAGCATTGGCGGGCGCGCTGGCGTCAGAGAATCATGTTGGCCGCTTGTTGCTCACGCATATTTCTCCCTGGACCGATAGTGAAGCTGTTTTGGCGGAAGCTAGGGAGACGTCAACTGTGCCTACTGAACTGGTAAGTCCCCGGGCGGTTTATGAGTGGTAGTAGGCTCTAGGTGTGTCTACTACTGTAAATTCTCGCGCCGATGGGCGTGCTGTTGATGAACTTCGTCCCGTTACTATCACTCGTGGTTTTACCGAGAATCCGGCAGGCTCTGTGCTGATTTCTATGGGGAATACCCGCGTTATGTGCACTGCGTCTGTGACGCAGGGAGTACCCCGTTGGCGTAAAGGATCCGGTCTAGGGTGGCTAACAGCTGAATACTCTATGCTTCCGGCTGCCACGAATGAACGCTCTCAGCGTGAATCCACACGCGGCAAGGTGGGGGGTCGTACGCACGAGATTTCTCGCCTTATTGGCCGTTCTCTGCGGGCAGCTATTGATCTATCGGCACTGGGAGAAAACACTATTGCCCTTGACTGTGATGTACTGCAGGCAGATGGTGGTACGCGGACTGCATCCATCACCGGCGCCTATGTTGCACTTGCTGATGCTGTTACCTATCTACTGTCGCAGGGGCTTATTACCGGTGGTAATCCGCTGAAAAACAGTATTGCGGCAATCTCTGTGGGCGTTATTGACGGCGAAGTACGTCTTGATCTTCCCTATGAGGAGGACTGTCGTGCGGAAGTTGATATGAACATCATCTGCACTGGTGATGGTCGTCTGGTGGAAGTACAGGGTACTGCGGAGGGTGAGCCTTTTGACCGGGCTGTTATGAATAGTCTGCTCGATATGGGGCAAATGGGGTGTGCCGCGTTAAGTAAGACACAAAATGATGTTCTCGCTGCCCCGTATCCCTTCCCCGCTAAGCTCGGTACTGGCAACTGCGCTTAATCACTGCTCCCTAGCGTTATAAGGAGAAACCGTGAAATTACTTGTTGCTTCCCGCAATAAGAAGAAATTGTCTGAACTGGAACGGGTATTAGCTGCTGCGCATCTCACCAGTATTGAAGTCGTCGGTTTAGACGAGGTGAAAGAATATCCAGAAACGCCAGAAACTGGTGCTACGTTTGCCGAGAATTCTCTTATTAAAGCCCGTGACGGTGCCGCTCATTCCGGTTGGGTGACAGTTGCTGATGATTCTGGTCTACAAGTTGATGCCTTGAACGGAATGCCGGGTGTCTTGTCAGCTCGCTGGTGCGGGGAACACGGCCGCGATGAGGACAATCTGCACCTGGTGTTGGGTCAATTGCGTGATGTTCCCGATGAGCGTCGGGGGGCAGGTTTCGTTTCTGCAGTAGCTATTGTGGTACCGGAGTCAGTGGCTAGCGCGGCAAAACTTGCTGAGTATGACCTTCAACCGGAGATGGTTGTTGAGCGGGAATGGCGTGGCAGTATTACACGCCAGCCACGTGGTGACAATGGTTTTGGGTATGATCCCATTTTTCGGCCGTGTGATGCTGATGGGCGCACATCGGCAGAATTAGCACCTGCGGAGAAAGATGAGCGTTCGCATCGTGGCCAAGCTTTACGTGCTGCGCTTCCTCTTTTTACGGCTTTAGCACAGCTGGAAGCATAAATATGCGGCTAGGTTAGCTTAACGATTTGGTATTAAGGATACTGTGACCTGTACAGTATGAGAGTCCCTTATGAGAATTTCTTGTACAGGACATGCGCGAGTGGCGGAATTGGCAGACGCGCTAGATTTAGGTTCTAGTGTCTAAGGACGTGCGGGTTCAAGTCCCGCCTCGCGCACAGAAAAGCCCTTCGGAACGTGGTGTTTCCGGAGAGCTTTAGTGTGTTTACGCGCTTTGAGATGCTGTTTTACAGATTGAGTTCTTTAATGATGCGCGCAACGTGGCCGGTTGCTTTGACGTTATACTTCGCCAAAGCGATAGGATCAACAAGGAAGGTGGAGCGAATAACTCCCTGTACTACTTTCCCGTAGTTTTTCTTCTCTCCGAAGGCTCCCCATTCTTGCATGACAGTCTTATCGGGGTCTGAGAGGAGGGGAAAAGTGAGGTCATATTTGTCGCGGAAGGCGGCAAGTTTTTCTGGTTTGTCGGGAGAAATGGCAATAACGTCAATTCCGGCAGTGTTGAGTTGGGCAAGATTGTCGCGGAAGTCGCAGGCTTCTTTTGTACAGCCGGGAGTGTTGGCGCGTGGATAAAAGTAGACGATAACTCGTTTACCTGCGTAATCGTCAAGGCTGACGGTGTTGTTGTGGTCGTCGGTAAGCGTGAAGCGGGGAGCTTGTTCGCCTGCTGAGAGAGTTACCTTATTCGGTGTTGTAGAAGTGTTCATAGTCACAGCGTAGCGACTTTCCGTTGATTCGTCGGCTATTAGGCCATAGTGCAGTACGCTAAAGGGGGAACACTATCTAAAGTGTGTACGTGAAAATATAGCTGGAAAATATAGCTGGAGGACATTATGGCTCAGGACTTCGACGATATTGAGCTGAACATTGCTGCTGCTCGCGATAACCTTGCGGCAACTCTTGATGAGATTGCCGATCGCGTAGATCCCTCTAACGTTATGGAGAAGGGTAAAGCTGCTGCGAAGGATGCATTGCAGAAGGTTGAGGTGCAGATCGCATTAGGTGTCGCTGCTGCTGTCGCTTTGGGGTCTATCGTTATTTCTATTGTTCGCCATCACAAGAAGTAGCGATTGCATGTAGTGCTTGTGAAACTACGCATTGTCGGTAGTTTTACTTGTTAGCGTGAAAAATAAGGGGTGGGGCTCACACCTATGTGAGCCCCACCCCTTAATGCTTGCTAGCTGTCTGTTGCCTGCTAGCTAGTTGGTGTTCTGGTTAGCATTTCCGGCTTTCCATTGAGACCACGGAATGTTCCAATCTCCTAGGCCTTCAATACCTTCCAAAGTTCCACCCTTAGTATTCTTTACGAATACGGGGTCTCCAGCTTTCATCGTGTGATAGACCCATTCACCGTTTTCGGGGGACACGTTAAGGCACCCGTGGCTAGTATTACTGGATCCTTGTGCCCAAAGGGACCATGGTGCAGCGTGAATGAAGATACCGCTGTATGACATGCGGGTGGCCCAGTAAACAGTGGTTTTGTAGCCTTCTGGCGAGTTTGTGGGAACTCCGAACGTGGAGGAGTCCATAATCATGGATTCGTGCTTGTCGCCAATGTAGTAGATGCCATTAGGGGTTGGATGAGCATCCGATCCCATAGAAATGGGGATAGTCTTAATGACTTGGCCGTTCTTCTTAATAGTGAGTTGGTGCGTGTTATCGTCGGCAAAGCCTTCAACTCGATCCCCAATGGTGTAGGCGGAGTGGAGATCTTTCTGCCCGTAGAGACTATCGCCGAGGTCATGACCATAGCACTTGACGTCAATGTTGATCTTGGTTCCAGGCTTCCAGAAGTGTTCGCCGCGCCAGCGTACTTCAGTATCGCTCATCCAGTAGAAAGCTCCGTCTACTTTCGGAGAGGTCTTAATGTGGATGCAGTCTTGTGCAGCCTGGCGGTTACCAATGGGCTCATCAAATTTCACTGCAACGGGTTGTGCTACACCGGCAACTGTTCCATCGAGGGGATAGATCCAGGGCATTGTGAAATTGTCTGGCTTAACAGTGTGGAAGTTTCGCTGGAAGTTAAAACGCTTATCGCCTTTTGTAGCGAAAGACTTAATGGTGTAGCTCTGGTCATAACCTAGAGGCTCTGTGCTAGACCAATGATTCCCCTCCTGCGTACCCTTTACTTCTTTGCCTGTTTCATCATTGGTAAGCCGTACAGAGCCGAGAGTACCGCTGGTGGCTTGGACCAGGATGGGGGAAACAACGTTAACGTTAGTTGCGGCTTCCCCCACAGATGCCTGTATTGATGGTGGTTTCCCAGAATCTTCTGTTGCGTGGCAGCCAGTTAAGCCAACTGTTAAAGCAACAGTCGCAGCAATAGCTGCGAGAGCGGGATGACGTCGAACAGCACGACGCATAGAGGAACCTCCGAAAAGCAAAAATAATGTGCGCGAAATACACGGAATGTACAGAATGTGTGGAGTACACGGCACCTAATCCGTAGTACTTAACGTGCGTCCAATCTGCACCTAAGCTGTGTCCAAGCTGCGTTCAACCTGTACGGTAGCAATCACGGTATTAATCGCGGTATCAATTTATTCCCTGATAAAGGATGTATCGTTTGCAAGTTTAGCTGTGCCGTGTAACAACAGAAAAACTCCCAGCTAATACTTTTTAGCCGGGAGTTTCTTTCTCGTGCACCACCAGGGACTCGAACCCTGAACCCACTGATTAAGAGTCAGTTGCTCTGCCAATTGAGCTAGTAGTGCATAACTTGTTGCTTTTCACTCTTGCTGTGTGCAACAGAGAAAACTTTATAACGTTCTTTTCCTAGAAACAAATTGACTGGTAAGGGCAGGTAAACGAGAGGGGCGGCAGGCGGTTGATATCCCGCATGCCTCCCCTCGTTGGATATTATGTCCTCATATAAGTGAGGATTATTACTTTTTCAGACCGTTAATGAAGCCCTTGGCTTTATCGGCAACTTTCCCGGCTTTTTCAGCAGCAGCATCTTTTGCGTCGGATAGGGCGTCCTGTGCAGATGCAGCGGCCTGATTAACCTTTCCTTCTGTCTTTAACTGCTCGTCGCCAGTGACGTCTCCAAGGCCTTCCTTGGCTTTACCAGCGATATCTTTAGCGGAGTTTTTGATTTTGTCATCGAGAGACATATAAAGCCCTTTCACATTCTTTCGCAATAGTGTGCAGTCTTTCGCGATGCGAACAGAGCTACGTATTCATGCATACGATCCTGTTCGTGTGGCTATAGCGGCTACATTTTCACGCTAACAAAGTTTCCTCATACGACAAGAGGAAAGGTCAATGATTTTTAGTGATGAAGAGTACAGGGGTATGAGCTGTGTGAACGATGCGTCGATTGAGAGAAATGAAAAGGATCCCCATACGTCGTGTACGGGGATCCTTCTATGGGTGAGTGACGAGACTCGAACTCGCGACAGCCAGGATCACAACCTGGTGCTCTACCAACTGAACTACACTCACCATCAACTCATTATGAGTGCTGCTTCAGGCAGCAAGCTAATACTAGCGAAGATTGTGGTTTAGGAAAAATCGGCAAGTTTTTCTTTAATATCATCTTCGCTGGGACCAGGCTCCGGAACAAAGGCTACAGCGCGGTAATAGGCCAGTTCGCGAATAGATTCTTTAATGTCTGCCATGGCGCGGTGGTTCATACCTTTAGGAGGCTGGTTGACATAGATATAGGGGAACCAGCGGTGGCATAGTTCCTTAATGGTGGAAACGTCAATCATGCGGTAGTGCAGGAAGTTATCGAGCTCCGGCATATCGCGGGCGATGAAAGCGCGATCCGTGGCAATACTGTTGCCAGCTAGTGGTGCGGTACGCGGTTCTTTCACGAAGCGCTTAATGTAGTCCAGTACCTGTTTTTCTGCTTCCGCAACTGTGACGGTACTGCGGCGAATCTCCTCGGTAAGTCCCGAGCGTGCATGCATCTCTGTAACAACATCATCCATGCTATTCAGTAGTTCGTCAGAGGTGTGTATGACTATATCGAGTCCGGGAGTCTGGCCGTCTTCGTCACCGAGGATGTTGAGGTTGCTGTCGGTGACAAGGACGGAGATTTCTACAAGTGCGTCCTTGGCACGGTCAAGGCCGGTCATCTCGCAGTCTATCCAGACAATACGGTCGAGTTTTTCGGGAAGGTGCGTGGGGGAAATCATGGTCATTTGTTATCACCTGCTAGTGCCCCATAACTGAGTTTATTGATGGGGCTTGTAATCATATGTGGAAGGTATCCCACGGCATTCAGCATTTTGCCAATAGCACCAGGAACAATACGCCGTTTGTTACGTGCTAACGCAGCAAGAGACTGTTCTGCAACTTGATCGGAGTTTGCCCACATGAAAGCGGGGATCATGCGGTCGAGGAAGGTTTCTTCACTCTTCGGTTTATCAGAAGGACGAACTGGGCCAGGAGCCAACAAAGTGACATTAATACCGTAGCCTTTGAGCTCATCATGAAGTGACTCAGAGAAGATATTGACGAATGCCTTAGTGCCGGCATAAGTAGCGTTATAGGCAATAGGCATATTGCCTGCGGCGGAACCGACATTCAGAATGGCTCCTTCTCCGCGCTCAATCATGCGTGGGAGTACCGCGAGGACAAGTTCATGAACAGTACTGGCATTGAGCTGGAACTGCAAGTGTTCTTTCTCCTCTGGCAGTTTAGCGACACTGCCGAATGTAGCGGTTCCTGCATCATTGCAAAGGATAGTGACGTCGAGCGTGCGGAGCTCATCGGTAAGTTCTTTACGAGACGCGGGATCGGAAAGATCGCAGGGACGGCACAGTGCCTCCACCCCGTAGGTGGTAGTGATCTCGGTGGCTAATTCTTTAAGGACGTCTGCGCGGCGTGCTACAAGAATAACGTTGTAGCCACGTTGCGCCAGATGTAGTGCGAGAGATCGGCCAATGCCTTGTGAAGCACCAGTAACGACGGAGTAAGTCTGTGTGGTAGGTTGCGGAAATGCCATGTGCCTAAGTCTAGGCTATAACCATGCACAGTACGTTTCTGCATGCCATTCCCCGAGGCGATTCCCGTTGTAGCAGGTCTGTATCTCTACGGTTCATAGGGTTAGTAAGTGCTGCTGTCGTTACGGTGGCAACAGCAGGATGCGCCATAGATGTAGACGGTACGCAAACAGGGGATTCTTCTGGGGAGAGTACTAGTAGTTCGCCCAGTAGTAGCTTACAAACGCATCACTCGGGTAAACCACGTACGCCTGTTTCGCCGCGAGTATCACGGAGGAATAAGAATAAGGCAGCAGGAATTAGGTTTACTGTGCTGCGCGATTTTGGGCTGCATAGTTACCACGATGCGCTTACGCACGCTCGTTTTCTGACGGTAAAGGGACGCGCACCTAAAACTGGTTATAAACGCGCTCAGTATGGGCGAAGTTGGGATGACAATAACGACGCTCCGTTAGGACACAACGGATGTCGAACTCGTGAGGACATTCTGCAACGAGATCTAGTGAATGTGACATTCCGTCCGCGTACGCACGGTTGTGTGGTGGAAACAGGTGTACTGCATGATCCATATACAGGTGATGTTGTCTACTTCCAGCATGGTCAAAAGACAAGTGCCCTAGTGCAGATAGATCATGTGGTTGCACTTGCTGACTCATGGGTTAAAGGTGCGCAGTCGTGGAGTGCGGATGTGCGTCGCGCGTTCGCTAATGATCCCCGTAATCTTTTAGCTGTGTCAGGATGGGTCAATGCACAAAAGGGATCGGGGGATACGGCCACCTGGTTACCACCCAATAAGATTTATCGCTGTGAGTATGTTGCGAGACAGGTTGAGGTAAAGAGGCTTTACGGTTTGTGGGTTACCAAGGCTGAACAAGCTGCAATGATCACTGTGTTGCAAAAGTGTTCATAGAATATCTCGCCGTTATACAAAATTAATGATTGCAACAGATGCAATGTCTCTTAGGTTTAAATGTCCTTTCTGAGTTATAAATAATAAAGCCTGCTCATTTGTGCAAAAACTATTTTTATTCTCTACAAATGCTAAGTTTGGTGACATTGTGAATACTTCTTCGAAGGCATGGTGTTGTGTACACCCGTAGTTCGCCTAGATAGCGAAATGATTTCGGGGAAGTGGCAATAAGGTTCTCTTTTCTTAAGAAATTGTAGGAATAACTAAATCGTTCTTGTAACAAGATATCTTCTGTAGAAGACAATTGCGGTGACTACAGTATTGATGTTTGCAGATCAGCGTATGTCGTTGAATAAATAGCTACATAACGCTGTCATCTGCATAATCAGGGGAGGGTTTACCTCCTACGAATGAGAGCGCGCTCCGCAGGTCTACATCTTGATCGATAAAAGGAGTTATATGTCTAATAAGTGGGAAATGCTTGGTCAGCTACAAGAACAGTCAACTCGGCTGCGTAAAGTAGAGAAACAATTAGACAAGCTACAGAGCGAGCGCTACCAACTGGTGCAGTCTGCACACGGTAAAGGTGTTCGAATTTCTGAGATCTGTGAAGCAACCGGACTTTCTCGTCCTGGTGTCTACCGTATTCTGAGCCTTGAAGAGGCGCTCCTTTCATAGCTCATTAACGGTCAGTAGACCCGTAAATTTATGTCCTCAACCTTTTCTTAAGGCTGAGGACATAAATTTATGTAGGGTTTTAGGGTTTACAAAGCTTTCGCGTAAAGCATTGCACGAAGTGCTATATAAGCGCCCCCAGAAGGATTCGAACCCTGTTCTGTAAACGCTCTCACCTGCATAAACGGTCACTAAATAAAATCTTTGGCTACATTTTGGCTACCGAAGTTGCAGCAGCGTTAAGACGGTCGGCGAGCTGATCAAGATCATCATCAAATAAATCTGCGTACACGTCGAGTGTCATTGCTGCCGAGGAGTGGCCGAGCATCCGCTGGACGGCTTTTATGTTCGCGCCGGATTGTACGGCGAGACTAGCTGCCGTGTGCCTAAGTTCGTGCGGTGTGATGCGGGGTATGCCTGACGTCTTGATTGCGCGGGCCCAGTAGCCCTCACGGGCGTTGGGGCGGGGCACATAGCCTCCTCTAGGGGCTTCCCACACTAGGCCACCTGTAGGCACCGTACGCATATGCTTTTCTAGCTTGTCGGCCACTAGACCAATGATGGGAACTGTGCGCTCCTCGTTGCTTTTAGGGGTGCCTAAATGGACTTTCTTATCCAGCCAGACGGCGTTCTTGTTGATAGTAATTCTATGGCGGAGCAGATCAATATCGTTAGTGGTTAACGCGATAGCTTCACCCCAGCGCAGGCTACAGTAGCCGATAACGAGGACCAGTGTTTCGTACTCTCCGCAGGCCGCCGCGAACGCTTGTAGCTGCTCGTGAGTGAGGTAGGTTTTCCTGGCTCTCGTCTTTTTCGGAAGCGGTATTCCCTCAACCGGGTTAGTAAGGATGGCACGGTCGCGTACCGCGTCCTTGTAGATATTGTTCAATATCTGGTGCGCGTAGCGTTTCGTGGTGGCCGCTAAGGGTTTTCCCTCCCTGGTGGTCATGTTTGCGAGCCAGTCCGCAACCTCAGTGTGCTTCACACTATCCAGCGTCCGGGAGCCCCATTGAGGCTTAACCTTTGCTTCCCACACGTTCCTGAGAGAGCGGAGACTAGACGGCTTAAGGTGAGTCTGTCGGTTAAGCCACGCGTCCCCCAACTCTCCGATAGTTTGTTTCCCGCCTTTTTCGTCTACCCACTGGCCGGTGAGGATATCTGAGACGAGTTTTGTTTCCCACGCTTTGGCGGCTGTTTTGGTAAGGAATCCGCGCTTCTGTGTACGGGTGCCGTCTGGGCGACTGTAGGCTACTGACCAGCGGGGGCCTTTAGCCGTGGTGTATTTATGGACGCTCATCTTTAGTAACGGAGTAACCTATTGCCTTGAGTGCCTCGATTGCGGCCTCTGGGTTGTCTGTGACAGCAGCGCGTGTCTGTGTTCTTATCCATTCGTCTCGTGATTTTTGGATGATTTCGAGAGCATTGTCTGGGTGAGAAACGCCGCACTGCCGGATGAGAAGCTCAATGACATCTTCAATTGTAGGGCGGAATCGTTTACCGCCCACTGGGATATGCAGGACGTCTGTTGTCTGCGGTAAGTATTGTCGATTACTCGACCTATTCTTTCCAATTCTGGGAGTGAGATAGTCGAAGAGACTGTTTGCGCCCACCACATGAGCATGGCAGCTAATGTACGAATTATCGTCGCGATTGAAATCTATTCGGATGACAGGGCGTGTTTTTTCTCCGTAGCCTATCTTGATGCGGATATGTGATTCCTCTACTGCAAAGTATCGGCCAGAGCTTGACGCGCAGCATGAAAAATCACTTGCGAGCACACCGAACTGTTTCCCTGGACAATTGTCGGAAATGAGTTTTTTGGTTGTACGGATAATTGAAGCCTGCGGCCCTGTAACGTCAGAATGAACTTTGGCAACGGGCCCACTTAGGGTGTCGTTTAAAGTGGATGAGATGTGTGAAGAGAACTCTTTCGTTTTCTCTTCAAATGTTTTAGCGTCCATGCTTAATAAGGAAATTAAGCTGCCAAACTCTCTCGATACGGCATTGGTCGCTGTAGTCGAGCATATTCATGTTGTAGAGGTCTGTGGCGTCTTCTTCTGACATGCCTAGTTCTTCAAGGAGCTTAGCCTTGTCAGCTTCGATTTCTTCTACCGAGTTGTAGCGGTGCATTGTGACTGACACGGTTTTCTCTCCTTTATTCTCTAGTGGGTAGTCTACCGGAGTCTATTGTTGTGGTGTTAGTGCTTAATAGCCGGCTGAGAATGATAGGCCACGTTTTGTTGCTGTCACGCGCAAGGGGCCCTAGTTTTTGCTTCTTCTGAATTGTCATCCCATTTTATTCGCAGGCTATTCCGTCGCCGTCCCGGTCTAGATTTGTGCTGTAGCCGGGCTGCCCTTTGTGGATTGGTGCTGCACCGGCTGCGCGGGCTTCTGAGCAGTTCTTGTAGTAGACCTCTGCGTGCGCGGGTGGTAGTGCTGTTGTTGAAGCGATAGTGGCGGCAATGACGGCCACTGTAAGTGTCTTCTTCACTTGGTTCTCTTTTCTTGGTGTGGGGTGTAGTTAGAGGTAAGCATTTTTGGCTACTGTTTTATGCTGTTTCGGCATATTGGCGTTGTTTCCGCTGGAGACGATTGTTTGTTGCCGTATAGTTTTTCCACACTTCCAGTAGATGGGGTGTGACTTCTAGTTCTTCGGCGATGGCTATATCTGATTCGTAGCTTGCTTCTAGGTGGGCGTAGTCGCTGGGGTTGATGAGGAGGCGGGCGGCGAAAATGTCGGCCTGGAGTTCTTGTCTCGACTCCCACCAGTCGGTTTGCGGTCTAGTGTGGCCGAGAACAGCGTGGCCGAGTTCGTGGGCGAGGTTTGCGCGCTTGTAGCAGTGCGGTTGCCGTGCTTCTAGGTAGATGGTGTTGAGTTCGGGGATGTAGAGGGCGTGCGGCCAGGTGGTGGGGAGATGACGCTCAATAACTTCTACGCCTTGGCTTTCTGCGTAGCGTTTAAGGCTCGTTGTGGTGTTCTGCGTACTCATCATTGGTGGGCTGATTGGTGTCGTGTTGGGCGACGTAGTCGAGGTTTTCTAGGTCGGGGAGTGGGGCTAGAACATCAGTATGGCGCATGTGTGTAACATTCCCACGCTCTTCGATGAGCTCATCCACCGGGGTGGTGAATTCTCGGTGGTCGCCGGGAAGCTTCATGCGGCGCAAAATCTCTTCGAGTATCTGCTCGTCGGTGAGCTTTCTGACAGCTAGGAATGGGTCGATTTGGCTTGCCCATTTTTCGTCTAAATATCCGGTTTCCACCAGCGCCCCCACGGGGTGAATCCCGTAGTGTTCTGCAATTTTGATGACATTCTCAGGCGGCAAGTCATCGCGGTCCAACTGGGCGGCTAGAGTACGTTGCTTTACCTCGATTCTTTTGGCGATGGCGTTTACTGAGTCGCCCGTTATTTTTTCTAGCCATTCTTTGTGATCCATGCGTTCATTGTATCTCACGAAAACATAATTAGCAATAAATTTCTTACCTTGACCAGTGATTTTAAAGATATTTGGAAAACTATTGCATTTTATCGCTAGCATTAGTATCATATTGCTAGACATAGAAAATAGAAGCTTAGGAGGTGAAGGCATGAAGCTTGATCCGATCGTTCTTGACAAGGCAAAAGAAATCACTGGGGCGAGGTCAGACAACCATCTTGGGGTGACTTTCCTTAACCGCACCGGGACAACCGTAAAGAATTGGCGCTCAGGAAAAACACTTCCAGATGTTCTCACGCTCTATGAGCTGCACGCGCTAACCGGCATTGCCATCGAAAGTATGTGTGTTGATGATGCCGCATAAAAAAGGTGCCCCCGGCAGCGACCAGGGGCACCCAGAAAATCAAATCCTCTTAGAAGATAAGGAGATTCTATCATGACTGATCAGTCTAGGGAAGAAGTCGCACAGTACGACTTCCAGGGCAACGCGATTCGTATCGTGTGCGAGCATGACGGTACGCCCATGTTCTGTGGCAAGGATGTTGCCACCGCACTCGGGTACGCAAATACAAATGACGCACTCTCTAAGCATTGTAAGGGGGTCGCGAAACGCTACCCCCTTCAAACAGCAGGCGGAATGCAGCAAGCACGGTTTATCGCTGAGGGTGACCTCTACCGGCTTATCGCTAACTCGAAACTTCCGGATGCTGACAAGTTTGAGCGCTGGGTGTTCGATGAGGTACTCCCCTCCATCCGTAAGCATGGTGGGTATCTGACTCCGGAGAAGATTGAGGAAGTTCTCCTTAACCCGGACACGATTATTAGCCTGGCTAACCAGCTGAAGGATGAGCAGGCGAAGGTGAAGGAGCTTACCCCTAAAGCGGGGGCGTGGGAGACGTTCTGCGGGTCTTCCGGTGATATGTCGGTGGCGGATGCTGCTAAAGCGCTGGCGTCCCGAGCGGGGGCAGACATCGGCCGCAACCGCCTCTTTAAGGAAATGGAGGAGCTTGGCTGGGTGACGCACTGCCACGGCTATTGGGAGCCCCTACAGTATGCGGTTAAACGCGGCTACTTGGCGGTGAAGGTGAATATGCCGCGGTGGCGGCCTAATGGTGAGTCGTTTGTTCCTGCACCTACTGTGCGGGTGACCCCGAAGGGGCTAGACCGTCTTGCTGAGGGCCTGCCTTCACATGTGTGGGGGCGCGAACAATGAGTAGCGATTCTGCACCGTACGTGTACACCTATGATGGCCCCGCAAACCTAATCGGTGATGAGTTCGGCTACCAAATGTCGCGGGACACGGTAAAAAGGGCGACGCTGCGAGGCGAGCTACGGGCAGTGAACCGGGACGAGTATGGGCTGCATGGTCCTATCACCATGTATGCGAAGAGTGACGTCCGCGCCTGGTTTGAGAACTACATGGGGGTGAAATAGTGGCCGCTTCTGCTCTCGGATTTTTACTTGTTATGGCCGTTGGGGGTGCAGTGTGCGGGGTCGCTGATCTTGTACAGGGCATCGTCGCCCGGCTGCTGTCTACATGTGTCACTGTGACGAAACAAGGTGGTGTGAACACTAGTGAATATCTCATGGCATGAGCACGCCAAGTGCGCTGGTAACAAACATTTCTGCGAAGAACTGGAGCGTATCGGGAATCGGTACCGCCGTAAGGCTATCGCTGAGGCCTGTAGGGGGTGTCCTGTGATGCGTGAGTGTGCGATGGATTGTTTTGAGTTTGATGAGGATGGTGTGCCGCATGTTCGGGAAGTGTGCGTGCCGAGGGCTGGCGTGTGGATTACATCGGCTACGCGCCCGAGTTCCTTTACTCATCATTATTTGGCGATGGTGGCGGGCATTGATGCGTGACGTCCCCAGGTGGGTGTTCGAGGTCGATGACGAGGACGAGGACACCCCAGAAATTGACCTTTACGACTGGTTTAAAGACTTGGAGTTTGAAGAATGATTATCAAAGATTCCGATCGCGAGACGCACAGGGAGCGTTGGCTGGAGATTCGCCGTAATGGTTTGACTGCTACTGAGGTGGGTCAGATTGCGGCTGGTAAGGCGAGTGTGGCTGGGATCGTTGAGCGGAAGCAACGTGGCTATTCGGTGCCGTCTAATCCCTTCATGGAGTGGGGGAACATTATGGAGCCCCGCATTCTGGATTGGCTCCGTATGGAGCTGGATAACGCCACTATCGTTGCTAATTCTCATATCGTGGCGTGGGATGAGGACTCATTCTGTCTCTCTACTCCGGACGGTTTTATGGATGGTGCTGTGGTGGAGTGTAAGACCACCGGGGATCGTTGGGAATCTCTGCATGACGAGTCCATGCCTATGCTTGATCGGTTCAAGGAGTGCAGGATTCCCCACTACTTCTACCAGTGTCAGTAGCAGATGCTGACCTGTGATCTGGACGAGTGTGTGTTCGCCTGGAATGTGCGTGAGCTTTCTCCTCTTGTTGATTATCGCCTTGTCGAGGAGCATGAGCGTCGGTTTAGGAAGTTCTACATCGGCGATGAAGAGGTCCGTGACCCTGAGCTGCTGTTTATGCCTGGGGATTTCTTTTATATCACTGTTGAGCGTGACTGGTATGCCTGCGAGCGTCTACTCGACATTATGTACGAGGTTAAGGACTTTCCCGAGACTTTACCGACGATTATCACGATGAAGGCGATTACGTTTATGCGGATGGCTAGGCAGTATGAGGCGCGGGCGAAGGAGTTGCGGGCTGAGGCTATTGAGCTTGTTAAGCCGCTTATTCGTCCAGGAGAGAAAGTGTCTGGCGAGTGGGGGAGCGTGTCGTGTAGTGAGCGTAAGACTACGCGGTTTGATACTAACAAGCTCAAGTTTGAGCACCCTGATCTGTTCAAGAAGTACAGCAGCGAGACTGTATCTACGCGGATTCGCTTCACCCTGAAAGGGGACAACTGATGCAGTTCAACCCTAACGACTATGCAACTGTCGATGAGCGGCATCGTGCAGCACGTAAAGATAACCCCACTATGGTGGTGGAAACGATCATGCTTAACTCGATCGATTGCCCTGCATCTGAGCCTATCCGCTGGGTATTCCACTGCAAGCTCTACAGGTCTCCAGAGGATCGAAAGAACGGTTTGCTGTGGTCAACTGGCACTGCCTGTGAGATAGACATGCAGGGAGGTGTGGCTAATAATGTTGCTGCCTGCGAGAATACGGAAACTTCAGCTCTTGGACGCGCCCTTGCTAATGCTGGCTATTCGGGTAATAAACGGGCTTCTCGTGAGGAGATGGAGAAGGTACAGCGGCGTGAGGTGGCTGAGCGTGAGCTGCTGAAGTCGATCGCTGAGACCACCGATAAGGACGCTTTGACGAAGCTGTGGAACCATGCCGCTGGGAATGGGTTGGCACGCTCTGAGAGTGTTTCTGAGGCATTCAGGCAGCGTGGGGAGGCGCTCAAAGCATGAGTGAGCTTGAGTACACGCCGGTGATGGTGGAGCAGCGGCTCCGCAGACTTCTGAATCACCTTTCTGAGGCTACTGCCACGCAGGATGAGGCGTACGGGCGATTCTTGGATGCTAAGCGTGCGCTAGATTTTGCTGAGGCCTCAGCGTTTGTTGAGACGGTTGGTAAAGGCTCCGTGAAGGATCGTGAGGCGCTGGTGGCGTTGGCTACTGTACACGATCGTGAGGCCTGCGATGTGGCGGATAGGGCGTATAAGTATGCGCGGTCTCGCCTGGACATGCTGAAGATCCAGATTATGGGCGTGCAGACGATCGGCAAGTCCGTGTCGACGGCCTATGGGGCTATAGGGGTGGTGGAGTAAGTGAGTGCTTTAGATTCTCTTCTTGTCCGTGGGGTTGGAGAAGATAGCGGCGAGGCTGACAAGGTCTATGCCTGCGATAATCCCCGCAAACCATGTTTTATCAAGGTACAGAGCGTACCCGCACAGTATGAACGCGCAGATGACGGCGAGTATGCCGAATGTGCGGCCAGATTTGATGGTCTTGGCAGGTTCCGTGTAGGGGTAGGTTTGCTCGATATAGCTGGCTTTTACGGAACTTTCTATCGCCTTGATGTAGGCGGTGTAGAGCTCTGGCGTCTCTTCTCTCATGATGCGCATTGCGGCTTCGTCCGGCGTCATCACGGGCAGATGGATATTGTTTTGCTGGAGGTAGGCCTGTATCTGTGTGAGCGCTACGGGGTCGTTGGCGAGTTCATCCAGATTGACGCCCTCAAGAGTGTTTCGTTGAGTGTTGGGCTCTTCTTGGGGGCTGGGAATAGCTCCTTGGCTGCTGTCTGTGTCCATGCGCCTTTGAGGTCGAAGAGTGAGAGTACTCCGACGCGGAAGGCATCCCATCGTGTTGTATTGGTCGGCATGTCTGGTGGCGTCTTTCAAGTACGTTGTCTGTTCTTTCTCCAGTGTAGCAGTAGTGGGGTGTGCCGTGAGCGCTGAGTTCTCTGATGAGGTGCGTGGCGTGGTTCTGGAACGCTCTAACGGCTACTGCGAGGTGTGTGGTAGGTCTACTCCGTTTGGCGAGTTTCATCATCGTTTGCCGCGGAAGATGGGGGGTACGCGGCGGGGTATTGGAACTGTGAAAAATTGTTTGTATGTATGCACGTACTGTCATCACTATATCCATTCACGCCCGAGTGAGTCTTACCTAAAAGGATGGCTACTTCGGGATACGGAGGAGAACGTTAGGGAGGTGTGCGAAGAATGAGTATCGAGGCTGTTTCGTGGGCGCTGAGCACCCAGCGGGTAGCAACGCCTATGCAGAGGTTGGTACTTATCGCTGTAGCTAATCATGCCGATAAGCGCGGCCAGTCTGCATGGCCATCGCAGGAAACTCTGGCCGAGTATTGCTGCTGTTCTTCGCGTACTATCCGCCGCCAACTCTCAGAGTTGGAGGAATCGGGGATTATTCGCCGTGGCGATCAGAGGTTGGTTTCGCACTTCCGTGGTGGCTATCGTCCGGTCGTTTATGACGTCGATTTGGGCGGCGATGAGCCTGCGAATAACTCTGGTCGAGGCCGGACATCTGCAACAGATTTGAGGCCGGACAATTTGTCCAGGCTGGACACTGGTGTCCATCGAGGCCGGACATCTGCGACATTGAGACCGGACACTGGTGTCCTAAGAACCGTCCTAGAACCATCCATAGAACCGTCCATAAGTAACCCCCTACCCCCTTTGCGCGAAAGCTCGGCGGAAGGCGCGGCACTGGTTCCGTTAGGCGACCCGCAAGCGGGTACGCCGACAAACACAAACCGAGGAGCTCTTCAACCCGTCAATGAGAGCGACCCTAAGGGTCGCCAGCAAGGACGATGGAAGCCATCTAAGCGCCAATTGGACGCGGAGTTCGAGAAGTTCTGGGCGTTGGTTGGGCGTAAGCGCGGAAAACAGCAGGCCAGGAAGAGCTTTGAGAAGCAACGACGCACCCACAGCATGGAGTTCATCTGCTCGCAGCTCATGAAAGCGCAGGCTGAATGGATACGTACGGGGCGTGAGCCGGAGTACTGGCCGCACCCCTCCACGTGGCTGAATCAGCAGCTAGACGACGATTACGACACCACCTCAGTGCCCTCCAAACATGAGTTCTATGAGACTCGGGTGCAGATGCTCCGTGAGCAGCATATGCGGGAGAAAGCGCAGCTCAACCCAGTTGTCGATGATGCGTCTATGCCCGCCATCACCTCCACCTGCATCGAGGAGGATGACGAGGACGATGACGACGATGACTGGGACTGGGGCGCGTAGTCATGAGTCTCTTTATCGCCGCTAAAAGCGCTGTTGAGAAGAGCAAACGCCTGCGTGGCCAGCGCCTTTTCGATGCTGATGAGCTGGTAGTGATCACGGAAGCTTGGGAGGAAACGTTCCTGGGCGCCGGGCTAGATGCTCAGACGGTCGAAGAGTCGGTGAAGCTTCTTGCCGAGTCAGGCGAGACCATCACTGCGAGTGCGATCATTAAGGCGTCTAAGTCGCTCCGACCTGCGGAAACAATGTCTGCGAGCCGTGACACAGACGAGCAAGACCGCCGCTACTACCGGAGTGTTTTCAAGTGGGCTCAGCGCACGCATCGTTGCCCTCGGATGTGGCCTGAGTGGACGAAGTACATGGAAGATCACGCCCGCAAGCTGGGTGTTCTCCGCGAATGGACTACATCGCTGGTCTCGTGGCAGACCGCTGACGCGTTCAAGGCGTGGGTGGCTCCGTGGGATGTGGATTCTGACGATTGGGAGGGGGTTAATCGACGTTTCCGCGAAAAACTGGCTGAGAGCCAAAATAAGCAACAGGAAAATGATGGCTAGGCAATGACACCAGCATGGCTATGTTGGATGCTTAGCGTTGAAAATAGGCCGCAATACGGCCACATACTGAAAGGACACAGCAATGACAATTCCACAAATCGCCGGAATCTTCCGCTTGACCCGCGATCCAGAACTCCACTTCACCCAGTCCGGGAAGGCCGTCGCGACGCTCGGGCTCGCCGCCTCTAACTCCCGAAAAGACGAGTCGGGAAACTGGCAAAAAGTAGCAACACTGTTTATAGATGCGAATCTGTGGGGGACCCAAGCAGAAATTGTGAACAATTCCTGCAACAAGGGCGACGAACTCTACGTGTCAGGCACCCCCTACACCGATCAATGGCAAGACAAAAACGGAAATAAGCGCTCCACTATCAAACTGCGCGCCAATGTTGTGAAGCTCATCGCCAAACCGCAAGACACCGCCCAACAGAGCAACGACGTGTGGGGCAGTCAGCCCTCCCAAGACTTCGGCAGCATCGATCAACCACCATTCTAAGGAGAAACCATGACCAGCACAGAAAACCTTGGAAGCTGCTACATCCTCTCCGGCAAAGTGGACGGGCAAAGAGCAAGCGTCTGCCTTCTCGAATCACCTGACGATGCAACGACGGTGGCACGGGAGATTACTATCCGCGCTAACCTCGTCCGCCAGTACGCATCAGACATATGTGTCCTCCAGCAGCGCCTCAAGGAGATTACAGAGCAATGAAAGTGTCACTACTATCGACCATCACTGTGGCCACGATGTCGTCTATGCGTCTGTGGACGGGCGAACTATCAGCATTGATGTTCCTCATGGCTACCAGTGCAAGAACTCGCTCCTGGATAAGCTCTCGGCATTCCAGCGCGAAGTTCGGTACTACCAGGATGGACTCCAGGTCATTTGCCTACTCCTCGAACAACTGGAGGTTGCGGAATGACCGTCACGATCGACTACCGGCACAGTGATAAACGGTGGGACGTGATCGGCGGCTACGTGAATAAGCAGCGCGCCTCCGTCGCCGTTGAGCCTAGGAATGGGGCGAGCCTGCCGTGGGCGCTACGAGGAAAAATAAACGAGCTCGACCGTGTGATCAACGACTTCACGAATCAAAAAGCATTACTCCAGTGCCGACTGAGCGAGCTAGGAGAACCTCTTGGTAACGAATGAGCTACTCAAGAAGCAGCCGATCGGTACACGACTCATGAACGACACCTGCCCCGGCTTCAAGAAAGGTGCGGACGGCGCCTGGTACCCCATCAAGAAATGGCGCCCGTACCCGATGGATGCCGACGACATCGACCAATTCACACAGTCAGATTTCGACTACCACCAAGTGGAAGAACATTAAGGAAGAAACATGGATAAGGAATTGGATTCATATATCAGAAATGCGTTTTTCGGTTTCATAGGAATGCGTCTCTGCCTAGATGAATTGGCCTCAAACATAAAGGACACCGCTACTAGTCTGCCAGAACAGCAGGAACGCGCCCTAGCTGACGAAGCCTATGCTCTCGTTGATAAGGCGTTAGATAATCTCAGCGCGGCTCAAACCCACATACTCAAGCTATCCGGTCTGCACGATGTATCGCTCTTTGAGAGTGATAATGGCAAATCCGAATAAGGCTAAGGGTGACCGGGCGGAGCGTTCCGTGCTAGCTATCCTCCAGCAGCACGACCCCACCGCCCGGCGCACCAGGCCGGGTAGACGTGAGGATGAAGGCGACATTCACGCCCTCAACACCACCTGGCAAGTAAAAGACGTTGCACGCCCCCTCTGGCGGGACTGGCTCGTTCAGCTGGATAGCCAGGTGGAGCATTCCCGCTACCAGCGCGGCATCCTCGTCTGGAAACTGCGCGGCTACGGTGGGAAACCTGCCAAATGGCTCGCAGTAATGGAACTCGAACACATGTGCGAACTCCTGGAGGAGAAAAAACAATGATCAAGAACATCGACGCCTACCACACGGTCATGGGCTACCTGACACAAAACGAAACGTGGAAAGACGAGGAAGTCCCCTACAATCTCCGCGATGAATGCCTAGCCCACTCCAGCGAAGCAACCTGGTTATGGGGCGAGGACAACACCATCGAAACCGCCGCCACACAGCTAAGCGAAATGGAGGAGCACTACGGGACATGCGCTAACTTCGTCGCCGTCGAACATGATGGCACCTGGCTAGCTGTCTCCACTCTCGAAACCTCAGCAATGTGCATCTCCACAATCTTCCAGTACATGGAGCGCGAGGAGGAGTGGTGGAAGGAACGAGCAGACTATATCGCGCAGATCGAATCACTCCGCAAAGAGATCAACATGCTCAAGGGAAGGGAACAGTAATGCTGCTCTCAGACACTGATATAGAGAACTTCATCGACGCCGGAGAAATCAACATAACCCCCTACAACCGTAGCCTCCTCCAACCGTCCAGCATCGACGTGAGACTTGGACGACAGTTCCGTATCTTCAACTCCCATCGATACACCCACATCGACCCCGCACAGCAGCAAGACGAGCTCACCACACTTGTAGAACTATCATCATTCGGGTGCTTCATCCTGCACCCCGGAGAGTTCGCCCTAGCCTCCACAAAAGAGACAATCACACTCCCAGATACCGTTGCAGCACGCCTAGAGGGGAAAAGCTCACTCGGTCGCCTCGGGCTAATGAATCACTCCACAGCAGGCTTCATCGACCCCGGCTTCTCCGGACAAATCACCCTGGAGCTCTCCAACGTGTCCAACCTCCCCATCAAACTCTATCCGGGGATGAGGATAGGGCAGGTGTGCTTCTCCCAGCTATACAGCCCCGTAAAACATCCCTACGGCGATGAGTGCCTTTCCTCCAAGTATCAGAATCAGCGTGGCCCTACCCCGTCGCAAGCGTGGCGTAACTTTCGCACAAGCAACTACGGCTACGTTATCCCCGCCTAGGAGACAATCATGCCAGAGGACTACTACCTGGATAAACAGCAGAGAGAGTACCTACTCAAAGACCTGGCTACACTCTTGGAGCACATACACGACCTAGATAACGTTCTGACCCGGCAGACTCGCTACCATGGCCAGGGTAGGAACAGTGCCGAAACACCACTCCCATTCAGTGTGAAAGCAAGCAACCTCCAGCATGAGCTCGCAGCAGCCCTACCAGGTATCTGCGAAACGTTGGGCTACATCACGCATCTCACAAGCAACTTGGCGATAGTAGACTGCCTCCACTGGCTGCAAGAAAACTACATGACTGTGGCAGCCTTTCAGGACGCGTCAAAGCTAGCAGACGACATTGCGGGGTGGGCGCGTCGCATCGTCCTCATCGTCGACAGGCCGAAGTACCCAGACTTTATCGGAGTCTGCCCGGAGTGTGGTGAGACGATCTATAGCTGCCATAATCGCGGGGAAATCACCTGTGTGTGGTGCTGTCTTAGATGCTGTCGTCCTCAGGTCTGCATGTGTTGAACGTCTCGATCGTGAGTACTTCACCCGTAAAGAACTCCGTAATTACCTGACTGAGCGTGGTGTGCCGAAGAGTACGCAGAATAGGTGGCTAAAGGAGATTAGCTCAGTAGATTATGGGGGGAGGAGCTACTGGCTCATGGGTGATGTTGTGGAGAAATTGAGGGAGAGATTGCGTGGTTGTAACGCTTGATAATGAAATACAAGTGTAATACAATTAGTGTATGACCAATTGGGAACACCGCGCACACTACATTGCCAAGCATAGTGTCACCGTCGCCCAAGCCGAAGAAGCCCTCACCGACCCCAACCGCGCTATCCTCAACCCTGACCCAACAAGCAAAAGCGGCGTGAGCACCCGCACCATCGGCTACTCACCATCAGCCGGCCGTATCCTCACCGTCATCACAGTTGAAAGCAACGGCACCACCTACGGCGTCAACTGCTGGAAATCCGACAGCCGCGACCAGCGAATCTACAAGGAAGAGAACCAATGATCCCCGAGGAACTCCGTACCGCAATCGAAGAAACAGAAGACGCAGAAAACGACATCATCCGCCGCCCCGACACCATCATCAGCCACAACACCCCGCAAGGCCGCGTGAAGACTCTCCAGATTCGGCTCACAGATGATGAGTACAGCCGTCTCGCAGAACTCGCAGGTAACAAGCCAGTATCGGCCATCGCCCGCAATCTTCTCTTTGCTGCCACACGAGACAACCCGGAACAACTTCTCGCTCAGCAGGCCCTCCAGGAGGCACTAGAGTCAGCCGGATACCGCATCACTAAAGCCGCGTGAAATACCCCGGCAATTTTACCGATGGTACAATAAAGAAGCATGTGAGGGCGCAAAAGCCCCACACAACACAGTCGGGGAAGGAGGAGCCTGTGGCAACAATCGGCGCAGTCATTGACTACATCCGCGCACACACTAGCAACATGGGCAAAGTGAAGCTCCAAAAGCTCCTCTACTACAGCCATGTGTGGGCTCTTGTCTGGTCTGGCGAACCCCTCACCGGGGAGAAGTTCTACGCCTGGAAGATGGGCCCAGTAATCCCGACTGTGTGGCAGAACGAGCACCTCCCTGGAGACTGTAGCCAGCTCACAGACAATGAGAAGAAGATCATCGAGTCGGTTCTCGACCACTACGGCACCATGACAGGGAAAGCCCTGTCCGAACTAGCGCACTCTGAGAAACCGTGGAAGACTGCCCGCATCGGCTACATGCCGGACGACAGCAGCAATGTACCCCTCGATGAGTTGACTGAGATAAAGTATTACAGTTCGCTCCCCGCTGATAGGCGCCCTGCTGCCCCTATTCTCGCACCTACAGCAGCGCCTGGCGAACACTTCCGCGCAGCGCTGGCAGCAGTCGGCAGACTGGGGCCAGCACTAGAACTGTTGAAAGACCGATAAGCCAGGTGCACTACGCTATCGCCCCCGAGGATGTAATCCTCATGAATGAGCTTTTGCTAGGCCGCACCGGCACCCTGCTCGACCGCGGCAAGCTGGAGTCAGCACTAGCTAGACCTCTTCATGGGTACTGTGGTGTAGCAGTCTTCCCAACGGTCTATGATCGTGCAGCTGCGCTAGTGGGTGCTCTCTGCCAAGCGCACGCCTTCATCGACGGCAATAAACGAACCGCAATGCTCAGTCTCGAAGCCTACGTCGCCGGTACTAACATCCGCCTCCACCAGATACCGCCTGAGCTCTACGCCAACCTACTCGTCGATGTGGCCAACCACACTATCAGCGTCCCGGAACTATCAGACTGGATCAGAACTAACTCTTACTACACCCCACATACTTGACATGAGTGAGCCACCTTTATGATAGGCTAAAGCCGCAAGGCGGAAGTGAACAAAACGACCGCCACCAACTCCAGAGAAGAAACCCCCAAAGGGGAAATCCCGCGGGGGTTTACTCATACCCACAACCGCCACAGGCAAAACAGATGGGAAAACGACCCAACACCCGCCGAATGCAAACAATCCGAAAACAATACAAGCACCAATGCCAACAAAACAACACACCATGCTGGCTATGCGGACAACCCATCAACTACAACCTCCCACCCACACACCAACAATCATTCACCATCGACCACATGCTCCCCTACAGCACCCACCCCCACCTACTCGAAGACCCCACCAACTTCCGCCCAGCACACCGAAGCTGCAACATACAACGATCAAACAAAACACCAACCAGCCTCGGAACAAACAGCCGCACATGGTAACCACACACCACCAACACAACACACAAAACAGGAGGGGCCCCAAAATCACCAAAACCCCATAAACGGCCCCATTCGCGCCGGTTAGCTGTTCTTTACCCCCGTGGCGGTAGGGGGGGTTGTTTTTTGTGGTGTTTGTGTGCGGTGTTGTGGGGTTTAGTGTGTATCTATTTTCGTTTGTGTAGGAGTTTTGATGTCTGCCGATAGTAGTGTTTTGGGGCAGTTTGAGGCGGCTTTGGCTGCTGCTGATTGGTTGTGTGAGTCTGATTTGGCGGCTGTTGAGTTGTGCCGTGTGTATGCGCGTCTGTTGGATGAAGATCCGGGTGGGAAGGTGTCGTATGTTGGGGGTTTGTTTTTATCGGGGTTGAAGTCGCTTGGTTTGACTCTTGATTCTCGTTCTGTGCTTGTTTCTGATCGTCGTGTTGAGGTTCGGGATGAGTTGGCGGAGATGAGGGCGCGCCGTGCGTGATGATGTGGTGGGGTCTGAGGTTCCGCGTCTGTTCCCTGCCCCGTTGCGTGAGCTGACTCCTGAGACGTCGTTGGGGTTTGAGTGCTGCGATTTCTTGGAGAATATTTGCGGCTGGTCGCTGCTGCCGTGGCAGCGTTGGCTGTATATTCATGCGTTGGAACTTCTGCCTGGTGGTAACCGCTATAGGTTTCAGACTCTTGTTATTTTGGTTGCCCGGCAGAACGGCAAAACAAAGTGGCTTATTGGTCTCGCTTTGTGGCGCTTGTTCATGGATGGGGCTATCGGCGTGACGTCTACTGCCCACACGTTGGAGTACGCGGAGAACACTCTTGCTGAGGGTGTGGATGAGATTGAGGCTGTTCCTGCGCTGCGCCGGGAGTTGCGCCAGTATATGCGGACGAACGGTAAGCGGAAGGTGTTTCTTAATCCTGTTAAGCCTGGTTCTTCTGTGAAGGAGGAGCGGGAGGAGCGGGTGTGGGATGTGCAGTCTGCTAATCGTGGCGGTGGACGTTCTTTGACGCGTGATCTTGTGATTATTGACGAGTTGCGGCAGCATCAGTCTTTTGAGGCGTATGACGCTATTACTCCGGCTACTACTGCTCGTCCTCGCGGGCAGATTGTGTGTACGTCGAATGCGGGGGATAAGTATTCTGTGGTGTTGCGTCAGTTGCGGAAACAGGGCATTGATGCGATTAACACGAATGATCGGGAGTCGTCGTTGGCGTTGTTTGAGTGGTCTGTTCCTGATGCTGCTGATCCTTCGGACGAGTCGTTGTGGGGGCTGGCTAATCCGTCGTTGGGGCACACAATTGAGTTGCGTACGCTTAGGGGTAGTTTTTCTTCTTCTACTGTTGAGGGGTTTAAGACTGAGCACCTGTGCCAGTGGGTGGAGGCTGTCGAGCATGGCGTGTTCCCGGAGGGGGCGTGGGAGCGGTCGTTAGATGACGGTTGCGAGCCTTCCCCTGGAGCCAGGGTGGCTGTAGGGTGCGATATGTCGTACGACCGATCGAAACTCTATGTGGCGGTCGCGTATGAGACTGAGGACGGGAAGATCGGGGTCGAGGTGGTAGCACAGCGTGCTGGGTCACGTTGGCTTCCTCAGTGGCTTCTATCGCCTGAGCGTGGATGGTTTCCGGGGCGGATTGCTTTGCAGGGGCGTGGGGCACCGGTGAGCGTTGTAGCGGATGATTTGCAGGAGTGCGGTATCGATGTGGTGCCGTGGCAGTCTAGCGAGCTCTCTAAGGGCTGCTCTCTGTTCTATGACCTTGTAGCTGCTGGCGAGGTTAAGCATCGTTCCCAGCCTGTTTTGGACGCTGCCGCTAGCGTCGCCCGTGTGAAGCCGGTAGGTGATGCGTGGGTGTGGGACCGGAAGAACACTCCGGTTGATGTTGCCCCCCTGGTAGCGGCTAATGCTGCTGTGTGGCTGTTAGGTAGGCCTAAGCCTGAAGTTTTTATTTCTGCGTACGAAGATAGTGGAGTGGTGATGTGCTGATGGGCGTTCTGTCTTTTCTGGGTTTACGCCCGCCAAAAATCCCCTCGTTTGATGTTGTTGTCCAGCCTGTCCTTGATTTCGCGCAGGGCGAGGTTATAGGTATGTCTGTTGAGCGGTTCTGGAAAGAGCAACCGTATCTTCGGATGGTTGTCGGTTTCCTTTCCCGCTCTGTTGCTTCGGTATCTATCCACGTTTTGGAGCGTGCCGATGATGGTTCACGTATCCGGCTCCGCGATACTGAGCTGGCGCGGATGGTGAAAGAGCCGAACAGCGCCGAAACGATGTACGAGTTGATGAACGGGGCGGTAGCTGACCTTGCTCTCTACGACGAAGCGCTGCTAATTGTTCTTCCTACGGGTCGGGGCGCTGATGCACGCTGGGAGATGTACCGTGTCCCTCCGTCGTGGCTACAGTCAAAAGTGGTGTCGAAGGATAACCCGTTTAAGATCGATGCGTTTCTGATTCAGCGTCCGGGTATGGGGCAGCCTGTCGAGGTGAAGGCCGAGAACGCTGTTTACCTGCATGGCTGGAATCCTGCTAATCCGTTGACGGGGGATTCTCCTGTTAATGCGCTTCGGAAGATTCTGTGGGAGCAGATTCAGGCTAGCGTGTATAGAACCCAGATTTGGACGAATAATCCAAGGTTGAATGCTTATATTAGCCGTCCTGCTGGCGCTACATGGACGAATGAGCAGAAGGAGCGGTTCGCCGCATCGTTTAAGGGCGCCTACACGGGGAGGGGTGCTGAAGCTGGCGGTGTCCCTGTCCTTGAAGATGGGATGAAGCTGGAGAAGATGGGGTTCTCCAGTCATGAGGAAGAGTTCGTGGAGGCTTCAAAGCTGGCGTTACAGACTGTTGCGGCCGTCTACCATGTCAACCCCACGATGCTAGGTCAGAACGACGGTGCTAATTACTCTAATGTTCGCGAGTTTCGGCGGATGCTGTATGGGGATACGTTGGCGCCGATTCTGAAACAGATTGAGTCGAAACTCAATCAGGTTGTTGTTCCTCTCGTTGCCCCTGGCGGCGATGTGTATGTGGAGTTCAATCTTCAGGAGAAGTTGCGCGGTTCGTTTGAGGAGCAGGCGCGTGTTCTCCAGTCTGCTGTCGGTCGCCCGTTTATGACGGTTAACGAGGCTCGGTCTTTGCAGAACCTTCCGAATATCGATAACGGCGATGAACTATACATCCCATTGAACATGGGTACAGCTGATGATTTCGCACCTACAGATGAAGGAGTGAGTGATGCGGTCTAAATGCTGGCAAGCAAAGATTAAGCAGGCCGGTGTTGATGACCGGCTCGACGAAGGGGAGATTCTGGCGTACGCCTCTATCTTCGGCAATGTTGACTCGTATGGCGATGTTGTGGTGAAGGGTGCGTTTGAGCGCACTCTGGAGCAGTGGAAATCGTCGGGAGACTATATTCCCCTTCTGTGGGGGCATGATATGGATGACCCCATGTCTAACATCGGCTGGGTTACCGAGGCGAAGGAAGATGAGCGCGGACTTCTTGTTCGTGCTCGTTTTGATTTAGAGGATAATCCGAAAGCTCGCCAGGTGTACAAGCTGTGTAAGGGGCGCCGAGTCCGCGACCTGTCATTCGCGTTTAATGTTGTGGATTATGACCGCGACGGTGATGTGACCCAGCTTAAGGATCTGGAGCTGTACGAGGTGTCTATTGTCACGGTGGGGGCTAATCCGGAGACAGAGATTATTGCTGTGAAGAATCGTGCGGTTGCCGCTGTTAAGGCCGCCGGTGATCTTTCTGAACAGCGTCTACAAGACTTGCGCGAAGAGCTCATGGAGGCCGTCGAGGCTATCGATGGGTATCTTGCGCCGCCCGAGGTGCCGGGCGATACCCCGGACGGGGATGTACCAGACGACGAGAAGAGTGCCAATGTGGAGCGTCCGCCGCTAGAGGAAGATGATCCTGCTAGTAAGGCCAGCGCAAACACCCTCGTGCCTTCCGTTGGTCTCTATGCGGCATTGAGAATCGCCGCACTGAAGAACTGAAAGGAGTATCCGCATGGATATTAAAGAGATGTTCGAGGCCAAGCTAAAGGAGGCCTCCGAGCTGGAAGAAAAGGGCTTGAACTCTACCGAGGAGATCGAGGCCTTTAATACTGTTTGTGCTGAGGCTGAGGGCCTCAAGAAGGATATGGAGAAGCGCGCCAGCGGGCAGGCTCTCCTGAAGGGACTAACTGTGCCTATGGAAAAGGAAGCTGCTGTTCAGGCTAAGAGCCTTGGCGAGTTCGCCGTGGATGCGGTGAAGGACCAGCTGGCAGAACTGAAGGATGGGCGCGTTCTGTACGCTCCCGAGTTTAAGGCCAATGAGATTTTGACGAGTGCCGAGTTGCAGCCGTTCGCTACACAGTATGATTCTCAGCTGGTTATCGGCAAGCGCGAACGCCCGGTTGTGGCTGATCTTCTGTCCGCCTCCACTATCGCTGGTGCTGCTATCAGCTACCTGGTAGAGGGTGCTAAGACCGGCGACTTCGGTTGGGTCGCTGAGGGTGCTGCTAAACCTCAGCTGGGTTTTGCTACCCCTAAGCCGGTTACCGAATCACTGGCCAAGCTGGCTGGCTGGATTAAGGTGTCTGAAGAGTTCCGCACCGATTACCCCGGCCTTATGGATGAGATTAATAACCGTCTGGTCTACGAGCTGATGGTTGCCGAAGAGAAAGATCTTCTCGCTGGTACCGGCGCTGCTGGCGGTATTAAGGGACTTCTGAACCGTGAGGGTGTGCAGACTCTCACCGCGACTAAGAAGGCCGAGAACGCTGATGTGGTCTACAAGGCTACTACCGCTATTTCTACTGCTACCGATCTTGTAGCTGACGGTATTGTGCTGAACCCTGCTGACTATGAGGCGTTCCGCTTGTCCAAGGACGCTAATAATCAGTACTACGGTGGTGGTTTCTTTACCGGTGCCTACGGTATTGACGGTGTTGTGTCTCAGCCTAACCTGTGGGGTCTTAAGACCATCATTACCCCGGCTATCGCTAAGGGTACTGCTCTGGTCGGTTCCTTCCGTATGGGCGGCACTGTGTACCGTAAGGGCGGCGTGTCCGTGGCGTTCGACACTGCCGGGGATGACTTCCTTCACAATATGATGACTGTTCGGGCTGAAGAACGTATTGCCCTTGCTGTCCGTGTCCCGCAGGCGTTCGCTAAGGTCACTCTTTCGGATGCGGCTGGTGCCTAATGATGAGAGAGTACACGGTGTGGATCGCTGGTTTACCCCATACGATGCAGTATGAGGAAGAGACAGCTAAGGCACTCGGGTTAGAGCTTGCTTCAGCTAAGGCGGCTCAGAAGCCACAGAACCGCGCCCGTACAGCACGTAATAAGGCGGTAAAGGGCAGTGGAGCCTAAAAACATTTCGCCGCGTCTCGCTAACGGTGGTGATGCCGCTGATGCGTGTATCGCTGCTGCACGCTCGTTCGTGGAACAGTATTGTGGATGGCATATCGCGCCGGTGCGTGAGGATACGGTTCTTCTTGACGGTAACGGCCTGAAGATTCTTCAGCTTCCTTCACTGCATGTTCTCAGTGTTGCCACTGTTGAGGTTGACGGAGATCTTCTTCCTGAAAACCAGTACACCTGGTCTGCGAAGGGGCTCCTTCGTCTCCGACATGGCGTGTGGCCGCGTGAGTTTCGCAGTGTAGAAGTACGGTTCACGCACGGTTTCGAGGACTGCCCCGCCATTGATTCTGTCGTGGCGACTCTGGCAGAGCGTGCTCTTATGACGCCTGCTGGTATTTCGTCTATGACGGTGGGCGGACGGTCGGAAAGCTATGGGCGTGGTGCTGGTGCCGGTATCGCGGCCACAGGGCAGGAATACTCTATTCTTGGCCCTTACCGGCTCCCACTGGAGGCCTAATGTTTTACGCAACTCACATTGAGATCATTAGGCCGGCTAAGAAAGACGCAGGCCGCTACGGATACGGCACTGGGACTGATGAATACTCCTACGATCCTGCTGAGGGTGCAGAAGTTATCCCGGTGCCGCATCCGGTGGAGCTGCAACCGACAACGAGTGTTGAGGCGGAGTCTAACGGTGCACGCGTGCTGAGCACTAGCGGGTATACGTTGTTCACTCAGCCTGGCGTGGATATTGATCTTCGCCCCCGCGACCGTGTGCGCGCTAACGGTCTGCTCTTGGATGTCGATGGCGAGGTTAGGCGTTGGCCTGGCCTTAATGGCGTGGACCACGTCGAGTGCCACCTGGAGGTGCACAGTGGGTAGACACGCTGTTATTGATGGTGACGAGCTGTTCCAGGAGGTTATGCAGCTCGACCAGGTACGCCGAGGTGTTGATCTTCAGGCGGCGAAGGTGGAGGAGAAGGCCATCCGCTATACCGCTGCCGCTGGAGGCACTGCCCACTTTTCGTCTGAGTCTTATACGCTTCCTAATGGCCGCTACGGGGTACGCATTACCTCTGATAGTGCGGAGGAAGAGTATGGGGCGGAGGACGCTAAGCGTATCCGTGCTCTGCGCCGGGCGGTGAGGGAGGTTAAGCGATGAAACACTACGATATGCTGGCTAGTCTCATCCAGTATTTGATCGAGAAACTACCGGGTGTGTGGATCGGTAATGGACTTCCTCCGGATGCTGATCTCGCTAAGCATCAGCCGTGCGTAGTGGTGGACGATCTGCCTTCCGCCCCGATGCGGGCGTGGCAGGGCGATGTGCTCTCTGCTGAGTTCAACGCCGATATTGAGGTTGTTGGGTTCAATAGGGCTTCCGCTTATGATCTCGCTGTTGAGGTGCAGAAGGTGCTGGATGCTGCTGTTGATGACCCGTCAGCACCGTTCATGTCTGCTAATTGTGGTTTCTTCTCTACTCGCCCGGATAAGAATCCTCGTGTGCGTTGCGTTGGGGCTGAGGCGAGCGTTATGTTCCGCTGATCCGCTTCTTTCGTAACTTTGTTCGAACAATCATTGCCGCCACTAGTTGGCGGTTTTTTCATGAAAGGAAATAGCCCAATGGCTGAAACTCCCTATCATCGCGTAGGCCTCAGTGCCGACGCTATCCGTATGGGTATCACTGGTGGTATCCGTATTCAGAACGATATGTCTAAGCCGATCGTTGATGGTTTCGCCGCCTACGATGACGCTATCCAGAAGCCCCTCGGCTACATCACCAAGGACGGTGTAGAGGTCGGTCGCGAGGAAGATAAGGCTGAGATTGAGGCATGGCAGGAACTTAACCCTGTCCGTGTCGAGATCACCAAGAGCCAGGTTACCGTGAAGGCTACCCTGCTCCAGTCTGACCTTCAGACCAACTCACTGTTCTACGGTGTCGACCCGTCGGCAATGACGACTAACGCCGATGGCTCTGTAACTATTACTGAGCAGGGGCACCCTGAGCTGAAGAACTGTGTTCTGTATCTCGATGTGGTCGACAAGGACAAGGCCCGCCGTATTGTGCTGGCTAATGCCCGTATCACTGAGCGTGGCTCTATGAAGTACACAACCGAGGATGCTGTGGTGTATGAGGTTACCTGGACTGCGTTCCCGGGTAAGGACGGCTGGTCGGTCAAGACGACCTTCAAGGAAGGTTGGAAGGCAGAAACTACAGCTACTCCTGGCGCTATCAGCTAGCACACATGATCGTGGATGGGGTGGGAGACTGGCAGGCTCTCTCACCCTTTCCACACCTTATCTTTGAGTCCTGCCACACCACCATTTCTGTACCTCTCACATAGGAGAAAGCACTATGCCTGCTATCAATCTTGATGCTCTTCTTGCCCAGAAGAAGGAAGCTAACGGCGGTGTCGCGCCCGATCGTGTGGCCTTCACTTTCGAGGGTGAAACGTTTACTTTTCTCGACCCCTCTCTTGCCGACGATAAGACCTTGAAGGCCTTTGAAAACATTGGCAGTAACCCTGTTGACATTGCGAAAACCTATATGGGGGCTGACGAGTACAAGCGGTTCTGCGACGCGGGCGGCCGTGCCGCCTATTTCCTCCTAGTATTCAACGAGTTCGCACAGCGTACTACTGAAATGTTTGAGGGAAAAGACTAAATATCGTCGGCCTAGTGGGGGGTTCGGCGGTGCTGAGGCCTGCGAGGCTACCCTCATGCAGGTGTACGGGGTGGATTACATGCGGGAGTTCTGGCTAGGGAATATTACCCTACGGAAGCTCCGCGTGCTGCTCCAGAATGTGCCTGCCGGTACCCCCTCCACGAAGGTTGATGGTCATCTTTGGGACGATAAGGACAATGTTCTCTTTCGTATTCTTGGCCTTCTGCATGTTATCGCCGGCGAGTTTCCTGGCGTGAAGGAGAAGGACCTACGGAAGGCGATTGAGGCGCTCCCATCGTATCCCTGGTCTGAAGAGTCCCGCAATGTTACCCATTATGGGGATTTGGGTGGGGCTTCTGTTGAAAATGTTCTTACCTATGTCGAGTCTCTCGGAGGATAACATATGCAAAATGGCATTTATGTGCCGGTTCTAGCCTCAGCCAGGGGACTCGTTACACAGGTTAAGCGGGAGGCGGAGAAGGCCGGCCAGGCGGGCGGTAAGGCCATGGCAGCAAAGTTTGGCGCTGCTGGTCGTGCCGCTGGTGAAGCTGCCGCAGCTGGCATCTCCGCTTCCTCACGGAAGATTGAGCGTGCGGCTAAGGCTGCTGCCGATGCGCGCGATCGGCAGGCTAAGGCGGCGGGTAATGTTCGTCTTGCTGAAGCTAAGTTGAAGAAGGTTCTGGATGATTCTTCTTCGTCTACTGTGCAGCGCGTGCGGGCTGAGGAACGTCTAGCTGTTGCGAAGAGGCGGGCTGCTGATACTTCTGAGGATCTTAAGCGGCGTGAGGCCGATCTCGCTTCTGTGCGTGCTGGTGGGGAGCGTACCGCTAACGCTGTTATCGTTGCTGACGCTCGTGTTGCTAATGCAAGGTCGGCTGCTGCTAACGCCGCCGGGCAGGTGCGTGTTGCTGAGACGCAGTTAGCGGAGGCTAAGCGTGCGTCTATGCGTGCTTCTAATCAGGTTACGCGTGTTGAAGGGCTGTTGAAGGCTGCCCGCGCTGACGGCAAAACAGGTATTGTAGCCAAACTTGAGCGGGATCTTACGTCGGCGCGCAACCAGTCGGCCAAGGCTACTGAACGGTCTGTTAAGGCCGCTAATGATCTCGCTATTGCCCGCGCAAGGGTAAAGACTGCTGATATTAACGCTGAGGTTGCGGAGGGGGCACATGGGGCTGCTCTAGCCGCATCGGGGGCTGCCGCAGGGAAGGCCGCACAGAAGAATGCTGTATTCGGTAAGAGTCTTAAGGGGGTTGCGGCGTCTGCTGCTCTGACCGCTCGTTCAATGGCTGGCGGTCTCGGCTTCGCCGGTGTCGGCATGGCGCTTAAAGGTGTCGTGCAGGCCGGCATGGAGTTTGAGACGAATCTCAATACTATGCAGGCGGTATCGGGGGCTACTGCGTCACAGATGCGGAACGTGAAACAGGCCGCCCGTGAACTCGGTACCGATTCATCGTTTGTTTCCACCTCCGCTGCCGATGCTGCTCTAGCCATGACTGAGTTAGCTAAAGCTGGCATGAATGCTGATCAGTCGATGGCTGCCGCCCGTGGCACGTTGCAGTTGGCGGAGGCCGCCCAGATTTCCGGTGCTGAGGCCGCAACCATTCAGGCTAACGCTCTTAACGCGTTCGGTTTGGAAGCGTCACAGGCGGGCTATGTTTCCGATGTCCTGGCGAATGCCGCTAATAAGTCGTCGGCGGAGATGAAGGACATTGCCGACGGGATGCAGCAGACCGCCGCTGTTGCGAGAAGCTACGGGGTTAGTATCGATGATACGGCTGCTGCTCTGGCGGTTCTCGCCAATAATGGTATTAAGGGCAGTGACGCCGGTACGCTCATGAAGCGTACGTTGCAGCAGTTGGCGAATCCTTCTGAGCAAGTGCAGGGTGCGCTGAAAGAGCTTGGTGTTGAGGCTTTCGACGCTCAGGGCAACTTTAAGGGCATGGCCTATGTGATGGGGGCTTTGCAGGACGCCTCTAAGAGTATGAGCCGTGAGGCTTATGTTACGGCCACTAATCTTGCGTTCGGTTCTGACGCTGCCCGTTTCGCTGGTATCGCCGCGAAGGAGGGCGCCGAGGGCTTCATTAAGATGCAGAAGGGCATCAATCAGGCTGGCGCTGCTGCCGATTTGGCGAAGTCGCGCGCTAAGGGGCTTCCTGGCGCATGGTCGCAGGTGAAGAACGCTGTAGAGGACTTTGGTCTTGTGGTCTACGATGCGGTGGATAAGCCGCTCACCTATGCTGCTAAGGCCGCTACATGGGTAGTTGAGAAGGTTACTGTGGGGCTCGCTTTCCTGCGTAACCCTGTAGATACGTTTAATAAGTCGTCTGCCGGGATGAAAGCTGCTCTGGTGGGGCTTGGCGCTGTTGCTACGGCGTCTATCCCTCTGCTGGTGAAACTTACTGCCAGTGCTGTCGCTTGGGGTCTCAAGACTTTCTGGTCTGGTATGAAGGCTGCTGCTGGTTGGGCTGCGTCTCAGGCGGCCGCGATAAAATCTGGTGCAGCGCAAGTCATCCAGTTTGGGCGTGTCGTGAAGATGGCGGCATGGGCTACCTTGGAAGTTATCAAGCGCATGACAGTGTGGGCTGTTCAGTCGCTTGCTCAAGGTGCACGTGTGGCCGCCGGCTGGGTGCTCGCTATGGGGCCTGTAGGCTGGGTTATCGCCACGTTAACTGCCGTCGGTGCGGCTATCGCCATCCTGTGGAATAAGTCGGATGCGTTCCGTAACTTCTTCATCAACATGTGGGACCATATCAAGATGGCTGCCGGCGGTGCTGCCGACTGGATCACCCAAAAGTGGGGCATGTTGGGTGACTGGTGGGACGGGTTCACTGCCCGTATCAGTGAGGGGTGGCGAGCTGCCGGGGACTTCTTCAAGAATGTTTATAATGTGTCGTTCGGCAAAGTTTTTGACAAGATGGGCAGCTCCATTGATGGCCTTAAGGGGCTGTTTAATAACTTCGGGTCTGCCGCACGCGCCGCTTTCTCCGGCCTAGCTGATCTAATTAAGGCACCGCTGCACGCTCTGGGTGGGTTCATGACGACACTACCAGGGAAGATTATGGGCGTGTCGATCCCGTTTATTAGCGGTCTGCATAATTGGGGCGCACAGTTGCAGGGGCTGCGTGCTGGTGGTGCTGTGCGGCAGCATGACGGTAAGCTACGCGGCCCCGGGGCTGGTACCAGTGACTCCATTGTTGGCGTTGATGAGTCCGGTATGCCGCTGGTGATGGTGTCTAACGGTGAGTCTGTAGTTAACGCTGAGGCTACCGCCGCTAATTGGCCGTGGATTAAGGCAATGAACTCTGGGTTACAGCTTCCACGCCTTGCTGAGGGCGGGATGGTAGCCCAGCGTACCGGTAAGGAGCTACGGGATTTCGTAGACGGCAGCGAGGGTAAGCCGCTACAGGGTGACCCGTACGTGTATGGGGGCAAGAAGTGGGGCGACTGCTCCGGCGCTATGGGCGCTGTAGCCGCCTACGCTGTTGGCCTCCCCCCGTTCGCCCAACGCTACTTCTCTACATCGACGATGGGCGCTTGGCTTTCCGGGCACGGTTTTACCCTCGGTAAGGGCGGCGACGGGACTCTCCGTTTCGGCTGGTACGGGCACGGCACTAACGGGCATACCGCTGGCACGTTGCCAGATGGCACGAATATCGAGATGGGTGGGGCTGACCCGTCGATGGGTAAGGTTGGCGGTAATGCTGCTGGCTGGAACCTGCCGGGCGCTAACCAGTTCGCCTTCATTCAGCCTAAACCGGCCGCGTTGACGTCTACACGGCAGCCGGGTGTTGACGAGTTCGCTTCAAGCGCCGCGAACGCCGGCTCTGTCGATGGGGATATGCCGGAGGCATCGGCCAGCCCCTCGCCGTCCGGTGCTGATTCGGGTAGCGCTACATGGGGTGACATGATCGGCAACGTTGCCGCTACCGCTACAAGCTCGTTCCTTTCCGGGCAGATCAACTCGGCTCTGCAAGTGTGGGGGCTTCCTACCGAAGTTCCCGCCTGGGTGAGTGGCACGAGAACGATCTTCGAGGATGCTACCGGGATCGATCTTTCCCCCGCGGGGCTGATGAAGTATGGGCTGAACCCGTCTAAGGAGAATATCGCTGACAGGGCGGCCGCCGCTGAGGAAAACGGCGGTAAAAGCAGTAACGGTGGTAAAGGTAAGGGTAAGAAGCCTACCGAGAAGCAGCAGTACCTGGCAGGACTGGTACAGGCTGGTGGTATCTCCTACGACCCTAAAGCTGGCGCTGGACAGTGGCGACCGATGGTTGAGAAGGCGCACCTTTACCTAGGTCTGTCTGGCGAGACTGTGCCGGATACTCTCTCCTACATTGGGAAAGTCTCTGGCGGTAACCCCAAGTTCCAGCAGGAGCGCGGCGGCTGGAAAGTCGCTCCTCGGGCGAAGAAGAACGGTAAGGGGATGACGAAGGGCACCGCATGGGCAGACAATAAGAGCGTCTTCATGGGGCTTGGCGGTCTTACCCGTGCCGCGTTCAACTCGCAGAACGATAGTAAGCTCCCGGATGATCCTTTCGATCCTGCCGCGTCTGTTGTCGCGATGTTGCGCTATGCGGGTTCTAAGACGGCTACGACGCTTGCCGATTGGCTGAACGCGAGCCGAGACCAGCAAGTGCAGTACATGTCTAAGGGCGGCGTGGTGAAAGGTAAGCCGGGCAAAGATAAGAATCCGGCTATGTTGACCGCCGGAGAGCTTGTTATCCCGAAGGAGCAGGCGGCCGATATTGCTAAGGCTCTCGGTAGCTCGTCTGGTTCTAATCTTGCCCGTAGTGCTGCTACGTCTCTTACTGAGGTGCCGCTCCAAGCCTATGACAATGTTGTCCCGGAGGCTATGGCGACTGCTGCATCTTCCGCGACTTCCTCTGGCTTCGATCTTGCTAGTACGGGTGTAAAAACTGCCGGTAATGCGCTTGGCACAGCAGCCGGTTTCATCCCTTATATCGGCAGCGCGGCAAGCGGTGCTATCAACACCGGTGCTACTGTCCTCTCTGCTGGCATCGATATTGCGAAGGAACCGGCGTCTCAGCTTGCTGGTATGGCGGCGGAGCAGGTCGGTTTAGCTGGTGGGCGGATGCTGCGCGCCGGGCGTGATACTGCTGTTGGGTTTATCCCAGATATGGGCATACCGGGGCTTAATGCTCCACAGCTCGATACTGCTGGCATGGATAAGGCGTTTGGCGGTTCTGGCGTGTATGGCAGTGGCGTGGGGCAGCCTATCGCCTCGTATAACGGCAATGGTGGTGGTCGTGTTGTCACTATCAATCTCTATCCGCAATCAATGTCTGAGGCTAAGCAAATGTTCAGCACGTTTATGGCGCAGGAAAAAACTAGCGTGGGAGTTTTCGCATGAGTGATCCGGTAGCTAATCAAGAGTTCCTGAAGAGGTTTAACGTCACTATTACAGGCTGCGACGGCAGTCTATGGCATGTCAGTGGCGATAAGGCCGGTAGCGAGGGGGTGCTGCTCTGTAAGGAGTTCAGCGGTGTTTACGATGCTCCTGTGACGACGATTCGGCAGACTACCGCCCGTAGTATTGGGGCACAGTATCTTGACCATAAGTTCGAGCCTCGAACACTTGTTCTAAAGTTTGATGTCAAGGGCGGGAACCGTGATCGGTGGGTAGAAATTGATTCTGCATTCCGACAAGCGTGGGACTATAGCCGTAGCACCCGCATTACGTTCAATGATAAGGTTGCGGGCACTACGCGATACCTGGATGTGATGCTTTCCGAAGCCCCCTCCGATGACATCGACCAGAACACGTTCCTGATCGGTTTCTCCACTGTTGGCATTACGTGTATTGCCGATAACCCGATGTGGCTGGAAGAGGACATCGCAGAGTCGTTCATTTTCGACGGTCTGCACTATAAGCATGAGATGACGGTGGAGAACCCATCAGATCAGCCAATGTTCCTCTACTGGGTTGTAAAGTCCCCGTTGAGTGTGATTCTTCCCGATTGGGACGTGGAGGCTATACGAAACTCTAAAGGATTCGAGCTTGATAGCGTCCTCGACTACCGCTTTGTGGTACTTCCGCACGCCGGTCCCGGGATGAACTTTATTGTCGATACGCAGCCGGACGCACGCCAGATTATTGCGCCTGGCTTCCCCTCGTTTTGGGCGCAGATGCGGGGACAGTATTTTGAGCATGTTATCCCGCCGTATACTCCGCCTACAAAGCTGCCGGTGTATGTGAATCCGCTGCCATGGTTGCAGACGTTGTTTAAGACTCTCGACCTGCCGATGAATGCCCCGGTGCCGTTTTATCTTGCGGTTGCTGAGGCTCTCCAGGGGACGATAGGGCAGATTCCGCAAAGTGAATTATTGACTCATGATTTCGAGTGGCTGGCAGGGAAAATTGATGAGGCTATTACTAGTGTTAACTCACAGTTTGACGAGTTTCTGACACCTGCTATCCGTTCTCGTTTTAAGGTGTCGTCGATAGCGTCACTTCTTAATGATGCGTACACGGTGATCGGTAATCTGCCTGGTGGCGGCGTGGAGTGCCGGCAGATTAGACGCTGGTCGCGGCCTTGGGGGTTGAGCCGTAATGACTGAGTTTCAGGATATTAAGGACGCTGCTGTCGCTGAGATGGAGTCCTACCGTGCGCGCCGCCAGAAGCCTAAGGTGTACATCTATGACGGTAACGGCATGTTGATGGGGCTAGGTAACGGGTACATCGAGGCTGATTTTGGGGAAAACGAGATAGAACCGTATGAGGGTAAACTTGTTCTTCCCGGTACCCACTATCTTGCTGGTTGGCTTCTGGACAATCGGAAAACGCCGAAGAATGTGCTGGTGAGGGCGGAGAACTGTGGGCACCGTTTCACTGGTTTAGCGTCGAGCATTGTGGGTGAGGGGGCGGACGGTGGCTCAACCATCACGCTTACTATCCCGGATGATAAGAACCTGCTGAACGGTGTCATTATCCGGTCTAATCCGTTCCTGCCTGCGTCGGTGCAGTTCCCTAAGTATTTTTCCCTTATCGGCCCTTCGCGCTACATGCTGAAACTTGCCCTATTCCTTAACATAGCGCGTCAAGAAATGAATCTGTGGACGATCCCGGATGACCCACTCGACCCCAGAACCTGGTTGGATGGTGTGCAGCCTTGGGACTGGCAGTACATGGTGATCCCCTCGTCTCTGGTGTTGGATAACACGCGCCCGTGCGTGATCACCTCAAGGTGGAAAACCTGGACTGAGATGGCTACCCCCATCATGATTGATAAGAAGCTGCGGCTCACTTACCGGAGGTGGTTTCAGGGCGACCCTGCGCCGTATCCTGGCTGTTTGGTAGCGCGTGAGGGCCAATGTTTTTTCGACATTGTGGAGACCGACACAATCGAGGGGCAAACCTCCATTAACGGTGGTATCGCGCAGGGGCTTATCCGTGAAGCGGTAGCGGTAGCAGACAATTTCGTGGACGAAGTGTTTTCAGATGTCACGGATTCGTCGGAGCCTATCGAGTCTCGCCTGCCTGGTGCGTGGGGGCTGGTCGGCCGTCATGCCCCGTGGGTGAATTTCCGTGCGTGTCATCTGGAGAAGTACAGCTACACGGTGAAGCCCGGTACTGCTGTGTCTGTTTCTACCGGCGGTAAGTCGATGCCTGGCGTGAACGAGACTATTGGGGCGTTTATCAAGATGGGCTTCAATGTTGCGGGCTCGATCTTCTTTATGCCCACACTGGGTGACACCGTCGACGATATGGTGAAGAACTTCTACTCTGATATTTTCCTCGCCTTCGACAACATCAAGTCTCCTTTCCGCACGAAACAGCTGGGGTGGATCCATAACGAGGAACTGTTTGTTTCAACTGACCAGGCGAACACTCTAGGTGCTCTTGACGCTATCCGACAGGGGTTCTGGGACTCCCGTAGCACGGAGACTATTACGTGCGACATTCGGGACGGTGCGCCGTATCTGGTAGGCGGTGAAGGTTGGGGCGATCTCGCGCTGGGTGACCGGGTAGGGGTGCAGATTGAACAGTGGATGACTCATAGCATTGTACAGAGGGTTACTTCTGTCAGTTGGTCTGATAGTAGAGAAAACGGGCTGAGATGGTCTGTAACGGTCGGTAATCCTAATGCCGACGTTTCCCCTATTAGACAGCTGCAACAGCGTGTAGCGCGCGTTGGCGAGGCGATTAAGGCGATTGGAATCGGCTAATGGAACTGGATAGAGAGACTGTTGTTAAGCGGGTTACGCAGGCTGTGGCCTGCCCTGCGATAGATGGGGAGATTATTATCATGCCCCCAGAGACAGCTATGGCGTTAGCGTCTCATATAGCCCAGGTTGTTCTCGGCGAGAAAGAGTATATCCCGCCTAGCGATGACTACCCGATCGGCGGATGGGGAGAGACTAATGCCTAACGAGTTCGAGCCACAGTATGGGACATTCCCGAAAACAGAGTTGACGGTGTACCCGTCTAATGGCGGTGTCCCCGGGCTGAAGCGCTTACAGTCGTTTAAAGATGTTGATCTGCCGAAGAATCTTCTGGGACGGCTGCATAGTGAGACGAAGCCCTTTAGCGACTGGATGGGAAGCATCAACACGCGTTTGGATGAGGCGCAGAAGAAGGTGGACAAGGCCATTGCTGACCTTGGCGATGGCTACGATCCAGGAGAGCTGACCGCCTATGTTGATGCCGAGATCAGCAAGATTAGTGCGCTGGTGTCCAAGAACGCGGCGGATATTGCGGGTCTAGCTGTCGCCTCCACAGACGAGATAGTCAAGATTGTTACTGACGGCATGAACTCTGTTTTACAGGGGGCTGCTGGCGCTGCCGGGCAGGTGGCGGACGCGTTCGCAACAGCGTTCAACCGCATGGTGAACGCACTAACGGGGAAGAATCTGGGCTATTGGGATGCTGAGATTTACACGTCATCATCGACTGTTTACCCGGGCTTCAACGATACCCCGCTGGGTATTGTGAAGAGCTTCAATGGGCTCATAACTGACATGATTGTTCGTGTCGGTGCTGTAGCACAGTTGGAGGGTGAGGGGGCCCCGACGTTAACTTTGGGGCTTTTCGTGAATGGCAAAGAGAAGGATTCTTTGACGATTACGGGGGAGAATACGCTACGCGGTGCATTGTCGGGTAAGCGGATAACGATGAACGCCGGTGATGTGATCGATGTTCAGGTGAAGTCTGTTGTGGGCGAGTATATCGGTATGTCTGTGATGCTAGCAGGAATGTATCTATGAGCTATCACACTCGTAAGGTTGTTCGTCCTGCTGCCCCAAAGGTTAATGGGCTGCCGTTGGCGTTGCTGCGTCTCATGTCGCAGTTGGACGATACTCATGCTAGCGATGTTGCTATTTCTGCCCCTAACGAGCCGTCTAATGGGTGCCAGTTCCAGCTGGGGTTATGGGCTACTCCTGGGGCCAGCCTCCAGATCGGCACCCCTGGTAGTAAGGAATCTGTCTCTGTCACGGTTTCTGCAAATACGACGACGGTTTCTATTACCGGGTCGAGAGGCACTGCGCAGACGGTTACCGCACCGTTTTCGGACACTATCGTGGGGGACTGCGATGTTCCATTCCACCATATTTTTATCAGCGTGTATTCGGACTGGCGCACCTTCGGTATATGAGACCCAGCAGGTTGCTAATCAGTCGTTCGGCGGTGCTTTTAAGCCTACAGACAGGGTTCATATTAACGGGAGGAAACTCCACTACAACGAGCACTGTTTCGGGGTGCAGCTGTGGTGCAACAACATTCAATTCAAGACTATAGAGTATCTGGATCTAAAAAATTACAGTTTCTCTCCATGGGAGAGAGTTATCCAGGCCTGCACTTTCGGTGAGGTCTGGGAGGAGTGGACGTGCTCATACCCAGCTTCTGGACATAATGACTGGCCGTCGGTGAAGCACAATAGCGGGTTGACATGGATGGAGCCTGTCGCGAGCTCTCGTGCCCCAGATAGGCGTTCTCATACGGATAATGCGTTTCACTGGGTACGTCCTAAGGGGGTTCGTAGTGTACATCTGTGGCTATGTCAGGCCGGTGGTGGCGGTAAGGGCGGCAGTAAGCACGCTACTGGTACTAATGGTGCTAACGGTGCGTCGAAGATGTTTCGGGTCGACCAGAGCGAGCTTACTCTTCATGTTTTCCCCGGCGGGGCTGGTGGTAAAGGTAATAAGTATGGTTCAGGGCATCCTGGCGAGCCGGGGCGGCACACTACTGTTGACCGGCCTGCGTGGACGTCAGAGGGCGGGGATTCTGCCATGATTTCGCAGGCTATCGGGTTGAAAAACTTCACCATTGTTGTTCCCGGCTATATCGCCTGGGGTGTGACGGGTGCAGCTGGGGTGAAGTTTGGCCGGTACCCTTACGCCATAAAACTACTCAATGTGTGGCGCTATTGCGGCGGAGGCAAGGGAGGAAGCAAGGATGATAAGTACCCGGGTAAAGGCGAGGACGGCGGCACTGGTGTAGCGCTGTTCCACTACACGTACTGATCTATCCCCCTGATGGGGTCTTTTTTATATCCAAAAACAGGAAGACAACATACGAGCCTATTTGATGAAATTGTCGTTTTTATCAAATAGGGCTGCCTGTTGTGGGGTCTATTTGATGAAAACAGCGGATTTCATAAATAAGCGAGGATAAATCATGACATTCTACGGAATCGACATATCTGAATGGCAGAACGGTTTGAGTCTCAAAAAAGCGGAGGAAGAGGGTATCAGTTTCGTTATCATCCGCACAGGAGACGGCACGTACCGCGATCGCTGTTTTCATAGCCATCTGGCAGATGCTGACGGCACCAGTATGAAAAAAGCCGTGTACCACTACATGCACAAAGATGTCCGAGGGAGCATAGCTACCTGCCTATCGATGCTAGGAGGTCGGAAAGACCTCCCGGTCTGGCTTGATTTTGAGGCGCCGGGAGAACGATTCACGGCGGCTGACATTCGCCTCGCGAAAGAGCTTCTGGCTGCTGCGGGGGTGCGCTGTGCGGGCATCTACTCCTATGTGCCGTTCTGGGAGGGGCTCGGTGACCCGGCGTTGCCCCCGGGGATGTTTGTGTGGGTGGCAGCATACCCTGTCAACTCCCCGGCTACCCCGGCACACAGGTACGAAAGCCTAGGGGGTCGGGGGCATAGGCAGTGGCAGCACCCGCTGAGCAATAAAAAACCGGTGCTCTGGCAGTTCACGTCGACCGGCTGCGTGGCGGGGTTCCAGCTCGATTGCAACGCTTTTGAGGGCACCCACGCTGAGCTGGAGGCATTGTTTTCACATGGAGGTAGGAAAATGGCCGCACCTAAACATCTATCGCCGGATTACCAGCGGTTGGCTTTTGAGCAGTTGGCGGGGCCGGGGCGCACCCCACAAGGTAAACCTGACTTCAAAGGGTGGAAACAGTTGGGAGGTCACACTGTCGTCGATGCGCTTGCTGTGATTGGGCAGACTCTGGGTATCCCAGGTTTCGGCCTGAAATAGGGGAGTGCCCCGCACTATGGCGGGGCTATCTCTTATGTTCTAGATTTCGTGCTTTTGGGCGATCTCCCAGAAGTCGGCATCGTCGCGTTCGACAAGGCCGGAGGCGTTGAGGAGGATGTTTCCGTTGGCGTCCTTTTCGTCGTGCCATTCGGTCATGTCGCGGGCGATCTCCTCGGTGTCGTAGTCGTCGGCATATTCTCCGAGGGCGGGGTTGACAACCTGGGCGATGTAGTCGTTGATGGTGGTGTAGGTGGTCATTTCGGAGTTCCTTTCCGATTGTGCGGGATGCTTCCCGTCTTCTTTCTTACATCTATTACTATACACGCCGCAATTACGGCGCGCAAGGTTTTTGGGGAAGAAAAAAGAAAACCACCCCCATTCGGGGGTATTACCCCTCTTCAGTGATGTAGTACTCGTACTCGATCTCGTAGTCATCCAGAATTAGTGCCGAGATGATGCGGTTCAGTCGAGCCGTATATCTCTCATAGGGGATAGCGTCAGCGCCATTTGCGCGGTAGTAGTAATGGCTATTGAGATACCGGGGAATGCGGATAGCGTCAGGATCGCGGACTACCCCCATCTTCTCATTGCTCTCATCGATGGCATCCTCGATGCCATCCAAAACTTCCTCTACATAGCGTGTATCGTCCGCAACGATATTGCGTAGGTAGTCCATGATCTCTGGGCGCGGTTCGTATTCTGTTTCGTAGCGTTGCACAGTGCGCAGTCCGACGTCGAATTTATCGGCGATGTGCTGTGATGTGAGCCCGCTGAGCTGTTTCAGCGCGCGAAATTCCGCATTGATGTTCATTGGTTCTCTCCTCGATATGGTGGCGCCCCGACCATGGAGGCCGGGGCGCTGTCACCTTCCTTCTAGTCTTCTTCCTGGCTTTCTTCCAGGTATTGCTTCATGGCCTTTTTCGCGTAGTCGTTGCAGAAGTTCTGCCAGCATTCGCGGCCTCCGAAGAGATCGTCCAGCATTGGCCAATCGGGCGTGCTGTCGCTGCTGTAGCAGCCATCCTGGCGTCCATCGTTGTAGTAAATGATGGTGAGTTTGGCGTCTTCACCCTCGGTGTTGACTGCGATGTAGAGTTGCCAGCCGGTGTAGTCGTCTTCGGTGGGGATGAAGACCTGCGCGGGGGCCCAGTCGTAGCCGCTGTCCGGTTCGCTGTAGTCGTCTTCCCAGTTGATGGTGTCTAGGTTGATGGTGGTCATTTCGGATTTCCTTTCCGATTGTGCGGCTTATGCCGTCTTTTCTTTCTTACATCTATTACTATACACGCCGCAATTACGGCGCGCAAGTAGTTTGCACAACAAAATAAGTGTGAACTACACCATAAACTTCCCCCGCTAAACAGTGGGGGCTTTTCATGGAGAAAGGAACCCGGATGAACGTTATTGATGTTCTCGGACCCGTTACAAAAGGCCAGAAGGAAGTAGCAGGGGAGCTTAAGGACTTCCTGTTGGAGGCTGCAAAGATCGGTGCAGAGGCCGCCAAGGACTTCCACATTGATGCTGCGGTTCTGCCTCAGCTGCAAAAGTTTGCGGACACTCTGAATCTGCCTATCAATGTGTCCATGACCGCGATTGGAGGAGACCTCATCCACGTTGTTGTCGCCCCTACCATGAATCCGACCCTGACCCCGACGCTTAACCCAGAGCTGAAGGCCGGCGGTATCGCCTAACAGCTCACCTAACCGTGCCCTCACCGACCTGGTGGGGGCTTTTTTGAAAGGAAAAAACATGGAAAAGATCAAGGGCTTCTGCAAGAAGATCTTCACCCCGGTGGTGCGTGAACGCCTCTACATTGTGGCCGCAGCACTCATGACAGTACTCGTAAGTTTCGGTGTGCTGAACGATAACCAGGCCGCCCTATGGTCATCCCTCGTCGTCGCCATCATCGGCGCCATTTTCGCTATCGTCAACGCTGAAACCAACTGGCGCCTGGCCCTCTACACGGTTGCTGGTGCCGCCGCCGCTCTCTTCCAGGCCTACGGCATCCTAGGGGACGCGAACTGGGCTGCTATCACTGGCCTTGTAGCCGCCCTGCTGGGTGTCAGCACGGCTGCGGCTAAGGCCCCGACGGCTGGGGCTGTATCGCAGTAGCAAGGGGGTAACAGCATGGATTGGAGTATCTACGCTATCCCCGTAGCTACTGTGCTAGGCGCGTTGATCGGCGGCCTCGTAACACTGCGGGTGAACGCCACTCAGGCGCAGCGCGGGATTGTAGATGAGTTCTCGAAGCTCTCTTCTGCGCAGGCCGCGCAAATGGATAATCTCCATGCAGAGTTGGGGCATTTGCGCGAGCGGACAGCTCTTCTGGAAAACGAGATCAAATCGTGGGAGCGGAAGTCCACGACGTGGGAGACTCGCTACCGTACTGCACGAAACTACATCGATAAGGTGATTCTGTGGGATCACGGGGGGCGTGTTAGTGATATGCCTGCCGTTCCGGATGACGTGTAGCGGATGATTCAATGGCGGGGGTACCTGGTGTTGATGCTGGGTGCCCCCGCCTTTTTTGTGTCTATTTTTGGCTACATTTTGGCTACATCTGGTGCATTTTAGAGCCTTTTTGTGCCCTTTCGTGCCCCCTTGAGCACCTACTGTAAATATAGTGAAACCCCTGGTAAAACAGCTTTTATGTCGATCTACCAGGGGTTTCTGTGCGTGCCCCCAGAAGGATTCGAACCCTCGACCAATCGGGTAGAAGCCGACTGCTCTGTCCACTGAGCTATGGAGGCATCATCCCCAGTGTAGTGCCACTGTGGAAAAGTACCGAACTAGCCTGTTTCTCACGGTTTCCTCCGTTTGTTATGTGCCACTCTAGTGTCATTCATTCGGCGATTCGTTACAGAAGGATTGCTGTATACACAAGGAAAGGCACTAACAATGTCCAATTACATAACGTTGATGGGAAATCTGGCCAGTGATCCGCAGCTTCGGCATGCGGCAGAGCGTACTGTGGCGTCATTCCGTTTGGCGTCGAACCATCGCTATTTCGATTCTGCTAGCCAGAGTTGGAAGGGCAATGAGGCATTGTTTATAGAAACAGTGTGCTGGGGGAATTTGGGGGAGAATGTTGCGGCAACTCTTCATAAGGGTGATCCGGTTATTGTGACGGGGCGTCTGGTGTCTGATGAGTTTATTCCGCAGGGTGAAGAAAGAAGCGTCACCGTTATAAAACTGACTGCTACTACCGTTGGTAAGGATCTCCGCTATTGTGGTCGTTCAGCAGGCATGTCTGTTCCTGAGGGGGCGGGAGAGACGGTAGACTAGGCACGTCAGATACCCCAGTAGAAGAGGTTGAGTCGTGTCAGAGTTCGTCTACACCATGCGTAATGTGCGAAAGGCTTTTGGTGAGAAAGTCATTTTGGATGATGTCACCATGTCCTTCTATCACGGTGCGAAAATTGGTGTTGTCGGCTCGAACGGTGCCGGTAAATCTAGCATTTTGAAGATTATGGCCGGGATTGATCAACCCTCTAATGGTGAGGCATTTGCCGATCCGGAGGCCAGTGTGGGCATCCTCATGCAGGAGCCGCAGTTGGATGAGTCGAAGACCGTCCGTGAAAACGTTGAAGACGGTCTTGGCGACGTTATGCAAAACCTTAAGCGGTATAACGAAATTGCCGAGAAGATGGCCACTGATTACTCCGATGAGTTAATGGAGGAAATGGGCGTCCTGCAGGAGAAGCTTGATCATGCCGACGCGTGGGAGTTCGATTCCCGCATTGACCAGGCTATGGACGCTCTCCGCTGCCCCCCGGGAGATTCCCCCGTTACGAAGCTTTCCGGTGGTGAAAAACGCCGTGTAGCGTTGTGTCGTCTCCTTCTCCAGGCTCCGGATCTTCTATTGCTTGATGAGCCCACTAACCACCTTGATGCGGAATCAGTTGCCTGGCTGGAGAAATTCCTCCAGGACTATAAGGGCGCTGTGCTCTGCATTACCCACGACCGCTACTTCCTTGACCACATTGCTGAGTGGATCTGTGAAGTTGACCGCGGACACCTTTACCCCTACCAGGGCAATTACTCCACCTATCTGGAGAAGAAGGCCGAGCGTTTGGAAGTCGCCGGGCGTAAAGACGCGAAGTTGCAGAAGCGTTTGAAGGAAGAACTGGCGTGGGTTCGTTCCGGTGCGAAAGCTCGCCAGGCGAAGTCCAAGGCTCGTCTGCAGCGTTATGAGGAAATGGCGGCAGAGGCAGAGCAGTACAAGAAGCTCGATTTTGAAGAGATTCAAATTCCTACCCCGCCACGACTAGGCAATGTTGTGGTGGAGGTTGACCACCTGACAAAGGGATTCAACGGACGAACTCTTATTAAGGATCTGTCGTTTACCCTGCCGCGTAACGGAATTGTTGGTGTTATCGGCCCCAATGGTGTCGGTAAAACCACTCTCTTTAAAACTATTGTGGGACTAGAGAAACCAGATTCTGGAACAGTACGTGTGGGAGAGACAGTAAAACTTTCGTACGTTGACCAGAACCGCGAGAATATTGATCCGAACAAAACTGTGTGGGAAGTTGTCTCGGAAGGCCTCGACTACATTGTTGTAGGACAGAATGAGATGCCATCACGGGCATACATTTCCGCATTCGGATTCAAAGGCCCAGACCAGCAGAAGAAAGCGGGAGTCCTCTCCGGCGGTGAACGCAACCGCCTCAACCTTGCGCTCACCCTTAAAGTTGGCGGTAACCTCATCCTCCTGGACGAGCCCACTAACGACCTCGATGTAGAAACCCTCTCATCGCTCGAAAACGCTTTGACGAAATTCCCCGGCTGCGCCGTCGTCATTTCCCACGATCGCTGGTTCCTGGACCGCACCTGTACCCACATTCTCGCCTGGGAAGGCAATGTGGCAGAAGGGCAATGGTTCTGGTTCGAAGGAAACTTCGAGGGCTACGAAGCAAACAAGATTGAGCGTTTGGGGGAGGAAGCAGCCCGGCCGCATTCCGTCACCCACCGTAAACTCACCCGCGACTAAGACTGGCGTATCGAGAGATATCCACGGATCCTTCTCGGAAAGGAGTACATCATGTCGAATAGGGCAGGAAACTACTCGTGCGAGCTTGAACTTCGGTGGAGTGACTTCGACCAATCCGGTGAAGCCACGGATATCACCTATATTGAATTAGCCCGCGAGGCGCGTCTCCGATTCGTGAAGGATACGTGGATCCGGCGGGGCTTCACCGCCCCACCGATGGTGGTACGGCATCTTGAAGTGGACTATTTGAAGCCACTCCTTATTGGAATGGAAACAGTGACGGTAGATCTCACCGTGCAGGTCGTCACGTCGCATAGTTACACTTTGCGGCACGAGCTCAGGGACAATAGGGGGGATATTCTGGCGGTAGTCGATTGTGTCCTTGTCCCATTCGATTGTGAAGCGCGTCGACAGGTGGAATTAGAGCCGGCTATTCGGCTTATGCTCACTGAATACCAAGCAAGCGCTAAAGCAGACACTGCTGGTGATCAGTGACCTCCTCCACCGCCATAAATCCCATATTGACGTGGGATAATCGTACAGATCTTATTATCGCTGGGCATACTCATTACCACGCTGTCGCACCGGCAGAACTTATTAAAGGATGTCCCCTCACCCTAAGCGAGCTCCACGATGACTCCCATAGTGAGTCTCCTCGTGAGCATCGTGGTGAACAGAGGATAGTCTCTGAGCTTTTTAGTGAGAAGAATGCTGCACCAGATCTGGTGATCTGTGGTGATGCATACGACGCTATAGAACAGCTCGTTACGGTGGACGGACTACCTGCACCGCAACTGGTCTATATTGATCCGCCCTACAACACCGGCACCATTTTCACTGACTACAACGACGGCCTTGACCACCATCTGTGGTTGGGAATGATGCACACACGTCTCAATGCCTTGCATGAGATGCTTGCCCCCACGGGAAGTATATGGGTTCATCTAGATGATTCAGAGATGCCGTATGCGCGCGTACTTCTCGACGAGATTTTCGGGCGAGAGAATTTCGTGTCACAGATTGTTGTGGAAATTAACCCCAAAGGTCGCCAGCTAGACCGTTTTTTTGCAGCCTGCCACGACTATCTTCTGGTGTATGCCAAAGACATCACTAAGCTGACGCTAGAACCCGGGACTACTCATTCTGTCGATCCCACAGATTTCCCCCTTATGGACGATAAAGGAAGATACCGCCTACTGCCGCTGCGAAACACAAATAAAAAATTTAACCCAGCGACAGCACGAACGATGAGTTATCCACTCTATGCGAATCCGGATACGGGAACTGTTCGGGCAGAGCCCTTTATAGGATCTTGTCAAGTGATGCCCGTTTTTGGAGACTTACAGCCAGCAGTGTGGCGATGGTCGGCAGCTACTGTCGAAAGCCGGTCAGATGAGCTCTTCGCCCGCTATGTGCATGGTCGTAAAGGGACACGACTCGATATTTTCCAAATTGATCGTTTGCATCCGGGACGTCGGAAAAAACTAAAAACTATCTGGAACGCCACGGAAGTTGGCTCCTCAGATTCAGCAAAACTATCCTTGCGGAAGAAATTTGGGGAAGAAATTCAATTCGCCACCCCGAAGCCTGAACCACTCCTAGAACGCATCATTAACGCCGCTACCGAGCCCGGTGACTATGTGTGGGATATGTTTGCCGGCTCTGGAACAACGGGTGTTGTTGCGCACAGGTTAGGACGCAAATTCGTTCTAGCAGAACGAAACCCTAGTACTGTTGCGACGCATATTCGCATGCGACTAGATGATGCCGGGGCTTCGCCCTACTGGCTAGAAGTGCAACCCCGGTATTAGACGGTATTAGACGGTAGCAGGGGTACTCCCCGCTCCCCGCTACCCCTCATCGAGGGCAGTTGTCGTTTCCAGCGCACGTCCTTTTTGCGCACGAGCAAGATCGAACAGTCCTTCGCGAAGAAAGCGTTGTGCACCACTTGGAAGATCATTTTCAGCGGCAAGCATATCCGTAATGAGACGCTGCACTGTAGGCGCATCACCCCAGAGGGGAAAAGCCCGCTCCGTCACAGTGGACGCCACTTCACCTCCACGCTTCTGCCAGAGCCGAACAACATCTGTAGGATACTGATTCGCAAACGGTGCAACTAGCGCATCTTGCCCAGCCCAGGCAAAACCATCAAGTAGTGCTACTACGGACCAGTTACTAGCAACATCGCCATCTACTGCAAAAATTTTCTCCCACACAGCAGCCTTATTCTCCGGGGTGGGTAATGTGGCTCCGGCTGTTAATGCTCGTCGAACACCCATACTGGTGTTGTCGTTCGCTAGTGCGGTATCAATGTCATACTGTGTGACAAGCCCATGAGCCGCAAGCGCAGTAAGTACTGTCCATCGAAGATCAGTATCCAGTTGAAGATCGTTAATATTTGCCGGCTCAAGAGACTGAGCAGCCCATATATCCCACAGCAGTCGTGTTTGATCCTCATTAAGTTTGCACTGGCAGAACGTAGTGAAGGCAATAAGCTGTTGATCCACCCCAAAGCTGGGTTGTTGCGCAATAGTGAGCAGCGCATCGCTGAAAAGCCGCCACCCTTCCATCTCCGCCCACTTCGGGTCAGCGAAGAATCTCAACACCTGCAATGCACGGGACATAAGATGTTCCGCCACAGGAAGTTCTGATTCCGATCCTATAGCGCGAGCGATAACTTCAATAAGGGCAGAACCTGGCAGGGTGGCATGCATTGTCATCTCTTCCAACACACCCCAGCACAGAGCACGGGGAAGAGGATCCACAATATCTTCAATATGCTCAACGACAGTTTCTATACTCTGCGGATCGAGCTCTAGCTGGCAGTATGTGAGGTCTTCATCATTGGGGAGGAGTAATGCTCCCTGCAGAACATTGTGCAGTTCAGGAATATCAGTCCACTCATCAATAAGGTCAACTTCGGCATAATGCGTACGTACTAGAGTTCCAGCCGAATCTGTCCCAATAAGGTTCGCGGAAGTATCAGAATTATCAGTGCTGGAGCTATCGGTAGCCGTCATAGCGTACACGCCTACACCAACACGGTGCGGACGTAGCTCGCCAGCGCCGGGCTCCGCACCAGTTTGGTGGAGAGTGACGGAACTGTAGCGGGCAGAATTGTCACGGGGGTCGCTGGCAATGTCAAAGTCGAGGGATAGCGTATTACGGCCGGTTGTGGTGAGCCAGGCTTCTGCCCAGGTGCGGAAATCTTTATCGCAGTAGACGCTTACTGCGTCCAGAAGGTCTTGGAATGTGGCGTTGCCGTAGGAGTGTGCCAGTAGATAGTCGTGGAGGCCTTTGAGGAAGGGGTCTAGACCAGCGTAGGCGACGAATTGTTTCAGGACGGAGCAGCCTTTGGCGTAGGTAATGCCGTCGAAGTTGGCGTCTAGTTCTTCTAGGCTCTCCATGGTGGCGGCGATGGGGTGTGTGGAGGGGAGGTCGTCTTGCCGATAAGCCCAGTTTTTCTCGGTTGAAGTGAAGGTGGTCCAGGCTGTCTGGTAGGTGGTGGATCCGAGCTGTGCCATGACGCTTGCCCAGCTGGCAAAGGATTCATTGAGCCAGAGATCATTCCACCACTGCATGGTGACGAGGTTTCCGAACCACATGTGGGCCATTTCGTGGAGGACGGTGTCGGCGCGGCGTTCGTATTTCCAGGCGGTGGCGCGGGAGCGGAAAACATAGTCTTCGCGGTAGGTGACACATCCTACGTTTTCCATGGCGCCGGCGTTGAAGTCGGGGACGAATACTTGGTCGTAGGATCCGGTGAAGGGGTAGAGGATTCCGAAGGTGCGGTGGTAGTAGTCGAAGCCGCCCTTGGTTAGCGCAAAAATGTTGTCCGGATCGAAGTAGGGGGCGAGGGTTTCGCGGCAGTACAGGTTGAGGGGGATGGTGATTTCACGTCCATCATCGCCGTGCCAGTGGTAGGTGTCGCTCCAACGGTGGTAGGGGCCGGCGCAGAGTGCAAAGACGTAGGGGCAGAGGGGATTAGTTACTTGGAAGTGGTGGGTGACGGCATCGACGTCTGCATAGATGGGGGATTCTGCGGGGGTGGAGGTGGCGATGCTGCTATTGCTGATAATTTCCCATCCTGCGGGGGCGGTGACGGTGAGGTCGATGGGGGCTTTGAGGTCAGGTTGGTCGAAGCAGGCGAAGACGCGTTTGGAGTCGGCGGGTTCGCATTGGCTGTAGAGGTAGACGGTTCCGTCGGCGGCGTCTACGGCGCGGTGTAGGCCTTCTCCAGTAGTGGAGTAGTGACACCATGCGTCAATGTCGATGGTGTTGTGTGCGGCAAGGGAGGGGAGGAGAAGTCCATTTTCGCCAGTTTCTCCGCTGGCAGAGAGGGTGGTGTTGTAGGCGTCAACGTCGAGAGATTCACCATTGAGGGTGGCGCTGATGAGGTGAACATCACGCAGGTCGAGGAAGGTGGAGTAGCCGGGTGTGGTGCAGTCCACTTCTATGGTGGTGTGGGAGCGGAAATGTGTTGTGGGAGAAATATTATCAACGTCGTGCGCAGTACTGAAGTTAATAGCGGAGTTGTCTGCGGGATTGACGGTGGGTTGGGTGACGTCGAGGCGGATGCGGTAGGACGTGACAGTGAGGTGGCTGGCGCGTTCGGCAGCAGTATCGCGGGTGAGGTTAAAGGACGTCACAGTAAATCTCCTCTGTATAGGGTGGAGGGATGGGGTGGATGGAGCTTCAGTGTTACCTGGGGTGCTATCTGGAATAGTTGTGGAGTGGTTCTGGAATGGTTCTAGTGGACACTCTAGTGGCTTGTTTTTATAAATTCAGCAGTAAACGGATGTAAGCGGGTGTAAGTGAGGATAGCTGCGCTGTCATTGAGAAAGTCAGCACTGGTGAGGTTTTAACGCTTACTATAAATGTGAGAAACCTAATAATGTACGGAAGGAGCATTATGACTCACACTCACGCTCGCACTCGTGTAGATTTTTGGTTCGATCCGTCATGTCCATGGTGTTGGCTAACCTCCCGGTGGATTCTGGAAGCTCAAAAAGTGCGAGATTTTACGCTGACCTTCCACGTGATGAGCCTGGGTGTGCTCAATGAGGGACGAGCTCTGGACCCTGGCTATGCTGCCTACCTGGAGAGATCGTGGGGACCAGTTCGTGTTCTTACTGCGGCTGCGCAAGAACATGGGGAGGAAGCACTGGCGAATCTTTATACCGCTATGGGGACACGCTTCCACAATGATGGTCGTCTGCAAGATAAGGATGCGGTCAGGGAATCTCTTACTGAGGTCGGGTTACCCGTCACGCTTATGGAGCACTGGGATAAAACTCCGTACGAGAAAGAACTTCGCGACTCCCACCATGCCGGCATGGATGCACTGGGTGAGGATGTGGGCACTCCCTGCATACATGTTGATGATGTTGCCTTCTTCGGCCCTGTGATGAGTAGAGTTCCGTGTGGAGAGGAAGCCGGAAAACTTTTCGATGGTGCGGTGGCACTGGCGCAGTACCCCTACTTTTACGAGTTGAAGCGGTCTCGTACAGAGGGTCCAGTACTCGACTTCTAGTATGCGGTGCAGAGCAGATACGAAGTAGGCATAGAGTAAGTGCGGGGGTAGTCGGTGTATTGCGGGGAGTAAAGAATAGCGTGTACTGCCTTTACACCGTTAAGCTGTAACTATGCGAATTTATCTAGGCTCTGATCATGCCGGTTTCGATTTGAAGAATGCTATTGCAGCCCACCTCAAGAAAGCTGGGCATGAGGTCATAGATTGTGGCGCTCACGAGTACGACGCCCTTGACGACTACCCCGCGTTTTGTGTCTCATGCGCTGAACACGTGCGCGATGATGAAGGCTCCCTCGGTATCGTGCTCGGTGGCTCTGGAAATGGCGAGCAAATGGCCGCTAATAAGGTCAAAGGTATTCGCTGTGCCCTCGTCTGGAATGTAGAACTGGCGAAGCTGGCACGCGAGCACAACAACGCCCAGCTCATGAGTCTGGGTGGCCGTTTTACGAAAGAAGCAGACGCTCTAGAAATGGTGGACGCATTCATTGCGCAGCCGTGGTCAGCGGAAGAACGCCACCAGCGGCGTATCGATATCCTGGAAAAGTATGAGGAAACGGGCGTCAATGAGGGTGCGCCGGAACCTCGTGAGGTGTAAAAACTGTAGCTGCTCATAGCTAGTCATAGATATAAAAAGGGTGGGTCTCCGTAAATTCATGGAGACCCACCCTTTTAGGAAGAAGTGTCAGGACTGTAGTACACCGTCCTGTACTGCTCTGCGGGCATGGGTTAGGCGTTGCGTGACCATACTCGTTTCATCCAGGCTTCTACCTCGTCGGCAGTGCGGGGGATATCCGCGGAGAGGCGACGGACTGTGTGATCGTCGTTAACAACAATGTCGTCCTCGATGCGGATACCAATACCGCGCAATTCTTCCGGTATCAGCTCATCATCTGTACGGAAGTACAAACCAGGTTCGATGGTGAACACCATGCCTGGTTCCAGCGGTGCATCCATATAGAAGTCGCGGGGGGTGACGGAGCAATCATGGGTATCCAGGCCTAGATGGTGGCCTGTTCCGTGCGGCATCCAGCGGCGTACCTGCTGCCCGTTGGGGCTAATGGCTTCCTCAACGGAGCAGGGGAGAAGCCCCCATTCAGACAGTGTTTCGGCTAAGAAGCGAATAGCTGCATCGTGGATTTGGCGGTAGTGGCATCCGGGTTGCTGCGCTTGTTTAAAGGCTGCCTCGTTGGCTCCCAATACTGCCTCATACACTTTCCGCTGTGTGGGAGAGAAGGTTCCGGAGACGGGGAAGGTGCGTGTGATGTCGCCGGAGTAGAGGGAGTCAATTTCTGCGCCGGCGTCGATAAGAAGAAGGTCGTCGGGGGCGATGGGGCCGGCATTCTCCATGTAGTGCATGGTGGTGGCGTGTGAACCGGCGGCAGCGATGGTATCGAAACCGGTACCGTGGCCGCCAAGGCGTGCCGCTGCGGAAAAAGCTACTTCTGCAACGCGTTCTCCGCGCGGGTGGTGTACTGCTTCGGGAAGCGATGCAATAACTTTCTCAAAACAGGTGGCAGTAAGGTTTACTGCCTGCTGTATTTGGTCAATTTCCCAGGAGTCTTTCCACATCCGGACGGTTCCTAGGAGAACTTCAAATGTTTTGTCCTCTTCAGCCGTGTCATTCCAGGTTTTATCGCCGACAAGTTCCTGGACAAGAGCGTCAATAGTGGAATCTACATTGCGGAGAAGTCTTGTGGGAGTGTGTGCTACAGCTTTGCGGAGGTCACTTTCCAGTGAGGTGAGAGGACGTACTGTCAGCCCGGTGTAGGCCTCCATCTGGGTGATGGTGGGGCGGGCGCCTACCCAGAATTCGCCGTAGCGGGAATCGGCATAGAACTGGTCTGTGGAGCGGGATGCCGGCGGTTGGAAGTATAGGACGGCTTTATGACTGTTGCCGTCCGGGTAAAACACCACTGCGGAGTCGGGTTCGTATTCGAGTCCTAGCCCTGTTAGCCACACAAAGGCGGAATGTGGGCGGAAGAGGTAGTCTTCGTCGGCGGAGCGAGTTTTATACGATCCGGCTGGTACTAGGAGAACTGTTCCTGGATAGTGACGGGTGACGGCGGTGTGTCGAGCCGGAAGGAATTGTTTTACGGCAGAAACAGCAGTGTTGTCGGTAGCTTGTGATGTTTCTGCCCAGTTGCTTCCCATAAAGGTTGCGAATGTTGATGATTGGGGGGAGCGGGAGCGGTTAGCGGCGCGTTCGTCTAGGGGCTGCGGGGAGCGCAGTGTATCTAGTGTGAGATTCTGTTGGGTCATTGTTAAACCTCCTCAACAAGTCCCAAAGGGGGTGGAAAGTATGGGGGTAGTTACTTTCTTTCCATTCCGTTCTACCATGAGGGGTCGTATGCGGAACATTATATAGATTAGCGTAACCTAAGTTTTTGTACGCTATACTAAGACCACGAAAAACGCATAAGCAGGGCATATGTTATTCCTGCAGTACCCCACTAGGGAGGATATTTTATGCAGCGTCGCCGTACCACCACATCTATCCATACTGCCGCCGCCACCGTAGCTACTACCGTGGCAGCCGCAAGTACTCTTTTCGTGGGCGCTGGGCTAGCCAGTGCAGCACCCGCACCGGCACCTAACACGTCAGCTGTTGTTACATCTACAACTGTCTTTGTTGATGGTGAAGATAACGGTTGTGCTATTAAAAAAGCACTTCCAAAGGTAGGAGAACACACTCTTCTTGTTGTTGATTCAACGTGTGGTTCGCCAGTTCGCCCATTGATGGGTGGAATGAAATATGTCAAGAATAAGGGGAAGAGCTACGAACAGGTAACCGCAGAAAAGAATGGTCAACCAGTTCCGGAGTACACCAAAGAACAGACCCTTATCTCTTACGGCATTAAACAGCCGGTGTACCTCAAAGACAATCGTGATGCAGGCATCGTCGGCTACCTCGTTCTACAGATTCCTAAAGTGGGATCCATTCTTGAACTGCACGCACAGTACCAGAAATAGCGGTGGCAAAACTGTCGTTGAACTGTGGATAGTACGCGGCAGATAATGCCAAAACGTAATAAAAGCGCTGCTCCTGTGGAAAGACGCAGCGCTTTTTATATGCAGCAAACAAGGAGAGGGGATGACGGGAATCGAACCCGCGTCTCCAGCTTGGAAGGCTGGGGTAATAGCCACTATACGACATCCCCACAGATAACTTTCTGTGCCTGCTAAGACTACCCGAGAAAACCCTAGTTACAAAAATCGAGTGGTTACACGTAAGATAGTGCAAGAGCTCATGATGCTGAGATGTTGTTGAGATGTTCTCACCATGTACTGTTGAGTTGCTACGGGATGTAGCGCAGCTTGGTAGCGCGCTTGCTTTGGGAGCAAGATGTCGCAGGTTCAAATCCTGTCATCCCGACCAAAAACTTCAATCTATCAACGTGACCCCCAAACAAGGAGAACAATTCCGTGAAAAGCACTGTTGAGAAGCTCAGCCCCACTCGTGTGAAGCTGGTTATTGAGGTTCCTTTTGATGAACTCAAGGAAGAATTCGACAAGGCTTATAAGACTATCGCGGAGCAGGTAAACATTCCTGGTTTCCGTAAGGGTCACGCTCCGGCAAAGTTGATTGAGAATCATGTGGGTCGTGGCGCAGTCCTCGAACAGGTCATTAACGACATGATGCCGAGCCGCTACGAGAAGGCCTGCACTGAGAATGACGTGCAACCTCTTTCCACCCCCGACGTTGATGTGACGAAGATCGACGATCCGAATCTCATCGAGTTCACTGCCGAAATGGATTGCCGCCCAGAGATTAAGATCCCCGATTTCAAGGGTAAGGAAATCTCCGTTGAGCCACGTCGCGCAACAGACGAAATCGCGGAGCAGGGTCTGAAGGACCTGCAGGAGCGTTTCGCAACCCTCAAGGGTGTGGACCGTCCTGCTAAGGAAGGGGATTTCGTTTCTCTCGATCTCTCTGCAAAGGTTAACGGCGAAGAGCTCAAGGAAGCCGAGACCAAGGGCCTCTCCCACCGTATTGGCCAGGGCGATCTCATTGAAGGTCTGGAAGATGCCCTCGTCGGTATGAAAGCCGGAGAGAGCAAGACGTTCACCTCTAAGCTGGTTGCTGGCGACCATGCTAACGAGGAAGCAGACATTACTGTTGTTCTGCAGAAAGTACAGGAGCAGGAACTTCCTGAACTTGATGATGACTTCGCCCAGATGGCATCTGAGTTCGACACTCTCGATGAGCTCAAAGAAGATCTCGCCAAGCGTGCTAATGATGCCGCGAAATCTGAGCAGGCTGCCAATCTTCGTGACGCTGTTCTCTCCGCACTTATTGAAGAAGCCAACTTCGACATTCCAAAGGGCATTGTTGAAGAACAGGCACAGGGACAGATCCAGCAGGTTCTTTCCCAGTTCGGTGGCGACGAGAACATCCTCAAGTCCATTCTTGAGTCTCAGGGATCTGACCTTGATTCCTTCTACGATGAGGCTAAGAAGTCTGCGGAAGAAGCCACCCGTACTTGGCTACTCCTGGACGCACTAGCAGAAGAACTCAGTGTCGAGATCTCCCAGAATGATCTCACTGAGGCTGTTGTTGCACAGGCTCGCCAGAACAACATGGAGCCCGAGCAGTTTGTTCAGGCTGTACAGCAGCAAGGTCAGCTCGCTAGCCTCTTTAGCGATGTACGCCGTAATAAGGCTCTCTTCACAGTTGTTCGTGATGTTGTTGCGAAGGATACTGAGGGCAACTCTCTCGATGACCTCATGGTCTTCTTCCAGGAACTCCCGGATATGCCGGAGGAAGAATCTGCTGACGCAGAGTAAGTATGCACACTTTAAAGCGAACACGGGCGTAGCGCGCAAGCCGGCTGCGCCCGTTTTCGTTACTCTATAGACGGTAAATCCTTTTCACAGGAAACAGAGAAAGCAGGTACCCATGGCCGACACAGGATTGAATCTTCCCGACTCAGTCTTCGAAAAGCTCCTAAAAGAGCGCATTATCTTCCTCGGCTCGGAAGTTAATGATGACGTCGCCAATCGTCTGTGTGCACAGATGCTACTGTTAGCAGCCGAGGACCCCCACACTGATATCAGTATGTATATCAATAGCCCTGGTGGATCTGTTACTGCCGGTATGGCGATTTACGACACTATGCAATTCATCTCCTGTGATGTCGCCACATACGCTATGGGTATGGCGGCTTCGATGGGACAGTTCCTTCTCACTGCGGGAGCTGCCGGCAAGCGTTATGCTCTTCCCCATACTCGTGTTCTCATGCATCAGCCTTCTGCAGGCGTGGGTGGTACTGCCACCGATATCACTATCCAGGCAGAAAATTTTGCAAAAGTGAAAAAGGAGATGGCGGAGCTCATTGCACAGCATTCCGGCCAATCCGTTGAGCAAATTGAAAAAGATTCTGATCGCGATAAGTGGTTTACGGCTCAAGAAGCCTGTGATTATGGCCTTTTTGATCACGTTATTAAGCACGTCCCCGGTACCGAGAAATAGAGGAGCACATACTACACATGACCGGATTTCAATCCCTCGAAGCCCGTTACGTTGTTCCCTCTTTCATTGAGCACTCCAGTTACGGCACGAAAGAATCTAACCCGTACAACAAGCTTTTCGAGGAGCGCATCGTGTTCCTCGGCTCGCAGGTAGATGATACTGCTGCTAATGACATCATGGCGCAGCTCCTCGTTCTAGAGGGCCTCGATCCCGACCGCGACATCACTATGTATATCAATTCGCCAGGTGGGTCTTTTACTTCTTTGATGGCCATCTACGACACGATGCAGTACGTACGTCCAGACATTCAAACAGTGTGTCTGGGGCAGGCTGCCTCCGCCGCAGCAGTCCTTCTTGCCGCTGGTACACCGGGCAAGCGTGCGGCTCTGCCGAATGCTCGCGTGCTTATTCACCAGCCGGCGACAGAAGGTGTCCGTGGCCAGGTATCTGACTTGGAGATCCAGGCTCGCGAAATTGAGCGTGTGCGCCGTCAAATGGAAGAGACCCTAGCACGGCACTGCAACGTTACCCCTGAACAGGTTCGTGAAGATACTGAGCGCGATAAGATCCTCACTGCCGAGGAAGCTAAAGAATACGGCATTATCGATACTGTCTTTGACTACCGGAAAGCCTCCGCAAAAAAGTAAGTCGAAGCAGTTAGGGTAGAACGGGAAGAGTCCTCCCCAGAAGCGTTACCCGCTCGTAGTGTTCGCATGTTGACCGTACTTTACGTAAAAGGAGCAGCTGAGCCCGATGGCCTATGTTGGTGACTCAAGCGATGTCCTGAGATGTTCTTTCTGCGGAAAGAAACAGAGCCAGGTAAGGAAGCTCATTGCGGGCGGTGGTGTATACATCTGTGATGAGTGCATCGAGGTGTGTAACGAAATTCTGGAGGAGGAGCTCAACGACTCCACCCAAACCACTACTGGTAACGATTTGCCCACGCCCAAGGAAATATGTGAATTCCTCGATAAATACGTGGTTGGGCAAGATGATGCTAAGCGCGTGTTAGCTGTCGCAGTCTATAACCACTACAAGCGTATTAGAGCATTGGGTGGACGTCGTCCTCGTGAAGAGGATGTGGAGATTGCAAAATCCAATATTTTGCTCCTTGGCCCAACTGGGTGCGGTAAGACTTATCTAGCGCAAACGCTGGCGCGTATGCTCAATGTTCCTTTTGCCATCGCTGATGCCACCTCTTTAACGGAGGCTGGCTATGTTGGTGAGGACGTTGAGAATATCCTTCTAAAACTTCTCCATGCTGCCGATAATGATGTGAAGCGTGCTGAGAAGGGCATTATCTACATTGATGAGATTGACAAGATCTCCCGCAAAGCAGAATCTGCCTCCATTACCCGTGATGTGTCAGGGGAGGGCGTACAGCAAGCCTTACTGAAAATTTTGGAGGGGACTATTGCCTCCGTTCCACCGAATGGTGGGCGGAAACATCCCCACCAGGATTACATCAAGATTGATACCTCCAATATCCTTTTCATCGCGGCAGGTGCTTTCGCTGGTTTAGAGAAGGTTGTTGCTGATCGTGTGGGGAAGAAAGGCGTCGGATTTGGCGCGGATCTTGTCACGGAGCAAGAAATTAAAGCGACTGATTACTTCAAACTTGTGAAACCGGAAGATCTTTCTCAGTTTGGTTTGATTCCGGAATTTATTGGCCGCCTTCCCGTAGTTGGTTCTGTTGAACCGCTTGATAAAGAGGCCTTAAAGAATATTCTTACGACTCCACGTAATGCGCTGGTGAAGCAGTACCAAAAGCTTTTTGAGATGGATGGCGTGGAGCTTGAGTTTACTGATGATGCAATAGATGCATTGGCGGACCAGGCACTTGAGCGTTCTACCGGGGCTCGTGGTCTGCGAGCCATTATGGAGGAAGTCCTCATGCCGGTAATGTTCGACATTCCTTCCGATGATGACGTACAAAAAGTAACTATTACGGCAGAGACTGTGCGTGATAAGACTGCACCGCATATTGAGCGGCTTGATATTTCTGCGGTTGAGAAGAACGTCGGCTAACAGCCGTAGTGCGCTGATAGTGTGTCGGTAGTTTTTGTCGCCCCTCATGTACTGTGTTGTTCCTCACAAAAATTAGCCACTAGGCCGCACGTAATGTTCATGCCACTGTTATTAATTTCGCAAGTATTTCTGTGACCTGCACTATTACGAAAAATTATGAGGGTTAACGTGAGTTTTTCGATATTTTATTCAGTGTTGGCCTTCACAATGCTTAGCAAACTATCCACGATGGTGAGACACTAGAGACGCAAGACTTAACCTACCGGTTAAGCCTGTTAACTGACGATAAAACATAGTTCGGATCATGAAAGGACGTGTTTCCGAAGATGACTCAGCCCAAGAAGGTCACCGTCACCGGTGCTGCTGGCAATATCTCCTACTCACTACTGTTCCGTATCGCAGAAGGCGCTGTATTCGGACCTAACCAGCCCGTAGAACTTAATCTTTTGGAGATCACTCCGGCTCTTAAGGCTGCTGAAGGCGTTGCTATGGAGCTTGATGACTCCGCCTTCCCGCTGCTAACCGGCATCAACATCTATGACGATGCAAAACAGGCCTTCGAAGGTGCAAACACTGCTTTCCTCGTAGGTTCCCGTCCCCGCGGCAAGGGCATGGATCGTGCCGATCTGCTTGCTGCTAACGCTGAAATTTTCAAGGCACAGGGCGAAGCTATGAACGGGACCGTCGCTGACGATATCCGTGCCCTCGTTGTCGGCAACCCCGCCAACACCAACTGCCTCATCCTCAACCACTACGCCGCAGATATTCCGGATGACCGCTTCACCGCCATGATGCGTCTCGACCACAACCGCGCACTCTCCATGGCTTCCAAGAAGCTGGGCGTTGCAGTATCTGACCTCACCAACATGACTGTATGGGGCAACCACGCCAACACCCAGTTCCCGGACGTCACCTACCTCAAGGTGAAGGGCGAAGCTGCCGCCGATAAGTTCGATAAGTCCTGGCTCACCGACGAATTCATTCCGAAGGTAGCTATGCGCGGTGGCGAAATCATTAAGGTTCGCGGTGCTTCTTCCGCTGCTTCCGCAGCTACCGGCGCCATCACCCACATGCGCGATTGGTACCAGGGCACCCCCAAGGGTGACTGGGTAACTGTCGCACTGCCGTCCGATGGTTCCTACGGTATCCCCGAGGGTCTCGTCTACGGTGTTCCGTGCACCTCTGATGGCTCTGGCTGGCAGCGTGTTAAGGATCTCGAGATCTCCGCTGCTCAGGCTGAACGCATGAAGACCACTGCTGAGGATCTTGAATCTGAGCGCGACGCCGTCAAGAAGCTCGGTCTGCTTGGCTAGTTCATAGCAATCCTGTAGCACTTGCGCATCATCATGGGTACGAGCGCTATATATGAGCGCTGAATACATATACTGCACATGAGATACGCTGCATGCTGAGAAAAGAAACGCACCTGGAACGTAACCGGGTGCGTTTCTTTCGTATTTGGTGCCCCGGTTCGAAAGAGACTTCTCAAACCGTTAAACTTGCAAGCGTGACCAGTGCAAAAAACTCCGCTCAGAATGCCCCTACTGTTTCCGTTGATCGCTCCGGCGCACTCCCTAAGTCGTGGGATCCCAGCGCTGTTGAAGCAGACATGTATCAACGGTGGGTGGATGCTGGATACTTCCATGCTGACACCAACAGTTCCAAACCCGCCTACAGCATTGTGCTTCCACCCCCTAATGTCACTGGCAAACTTCACATGGGCCATGCACTCGACCACACTCTTATGGATGCACTGTGCCGGCGCAAGCGTATGCAGGGCTATGAAGTGCTGTGGCTTCCGGGTATGGACCATGCTGGTATCGCTACACAGTCCAAAGTTGAGCGGCAGCTCGCTGAGCAAGGCATTGATTACCATGCGTTGAGCCGTGATGAGTTCATTGAGAAGGTGTGGGAGTGGAAACGCGAATATGGTGGTTTCATTGGCACCCAAATGCGCGCTATCGGCGACGGCCTCGATTGGGAACGTGAGCGTTTCACCCTTGATGAGGGACTGTCCTACGCCGTCCAAACCATTTTTAAGCGTCTGTATGACGCTGGCTATATTTACCGGGCGGAGCGTCTTGTTAACTGGTCGCCAGTGTTGCAGACTGCCGTCTCCGACATCGAGGTTAAATACTCCGATGATGAAGGCGAACTTATCTACTTCGCCTACGGTGAGATCGGTGCTGACGGTAAACCTGTCGAGGGGAATAGCCTGGTTGTTGCCACTACTCGTATAGAGACGATGCTGGGTGACGTAGCCATCGCGGTACATCCCGAGGATGAGCGGTACCAGCATCTTGTAGGAAAAGTCTTCCCCCATCCGCTGCGTGATGACCTCACCATCACCGTTATTGCCGACGATTATGTTGACATGGAATTCGGTACCGGCGCCGTCAAGATTACCCCCGCGCATGACCCCAATGACTTTGCTATGGGTCAGCGGCATGACCTCCCCATGATCGACATCATGGACGCTACTGCCCATATCGCCAATACTGGTACTCGTTTTGATGGGCTCAGCCGTGAAGATGCCCGCACTGCCCTCACCGAAGCACTGCGTGAACAGGGGCGCATCGTCAAAGAAGTTCGCCCCTACGTCCACTCCGTGGGACATTCTGAACGCTCTGGTGAACCTATTGAACCGCGTCTTTCCCTACAGTGGTTCGTCAAAGTTGAGGATCTTGCCCGTATGGCTGGTGACGCGGTCCGCAATGGTCTCACCACCATTCACCCCGCCTCGCAGGAGCCACGCTGGTTTGAGTGGGTAGACAATATGCACGATTGGTGCATCTCCCGCCAGCTTAAGTGGGGGCACCGAATCCCCATCTGGTACGGCCCCAATGGTGAAATAGTGTGCTGCGGCCCTGATGATGAACCCCCCGCCGGGTGGGAGCAGGATCCGGATGTTCTCGATACGTGGTTCTCCTCCGGGCTGTGGCCTTTCTCCACCCTGGGATGGCCCAAGCGCACAGCTGACCTGGAACGCTTCTACCCAACGAATGTTCTTGTCACCGGCTATGACATTCTCTTCTTCTGGGTTGCCCGCATGATGATGTTTGCATCATTTGCCGGCAAGGAAGGTGCTAGCGGCAAGGACGCTGGCGATATCGGCCCCATTCCTTTCACCGATGTTTTCCTGCATGGTCTAGTGCGTGACGAGCACGGCCGGAAGATGTCGAAGTCACTCGGTAACGGTATTGACCCGCTAGATTGGGTGGAACGTTTTGGTGCTGACGCCTTGCGTTTCACACTGGCGCGTGGTGCTAACCCCGGTGCAGATATTCCCGTGGGTGACGATAACTGCCAGGCAAGCCGTAACTTTGCCACCAAACTTTTCAACGCCACACGGTTCGCATTGATGAACGGTGCATACGTCGGGGAGTTACCCGACCGCGCGCAGCTTACGGATGCGGATCGCTGGATTCTCGATAGGCTCGAGCAGATTCGTGCTGATGTGGATTCGGGTCTGGACGCATACGAATTCTCTAAGGCCTGCGAAGCTCTCTACCACTTCACCTGGGATGAGTTCTGCGATTGGTATCTTGAGCTGGCAAAAGCACAGTTGGGCTTTGCCGAGGATAATCTTCCTACGGCGCCGGCTACTCGCCTAGTACTCGGCTACGTGCTGGATACGCTACTCCGTCTACTGCACCCCGTTATGCCGTTCGTGACAGAAACGCTGTGGACGGCACTAACAGGGGAGGAGTCCCTCGTTGTCGCAGACTGGCCTACCCCGTATGAAGCTGAGCGGGACGAGACTGCTTTCCAACGCATAGATGATCTGCAGAAACTTGTTACTGAGGTGCGTCGTTTCCGCTCTGACCAGGGAGTAAAGCCGTCGCAGCGGGTTCCTGCTCGGCTGATTGGTGTTGCCGATAAGGCCGATTTGGCTAATCAGATTGCCGCTATTCGTTCCCTGGCGCGTTTGGAAGAACCGGCTGCGGACTTTAATGCCACGGCCTCCCTGGAGGTGCGTCTCTCCCGGGCCACTGTGGTGGTTGAACTTGACACTTCCGATACCGTCGATGTTGAAGCCGAACGTAAACGCGTGGAGAAGGATCTGGCGGTCGCGCAGAAGGAACTGGAGACCACCGGCAAGAAGCTGAGTAACCAGAATTTTGTGGAGAAAGCACCAGCCGCCGTTGTCGAGAAGATGAAGACGCGGCGAGAGGTCGCTGAAGCGGAGGTAGCTCGTCTAACGGAGCGTTTAGCGGCACTTCCTGCGCAAAAGTAATGTGCTCACACCGTGTAGCACTATTACGGACGATGTACTACGCGCAGTAGTACACATAGTAGAGGAGTTGAGATGAGCGATCTGCCCAAAAACCTCACGTACAGTGATGCCTATAATGCGGACGATCCGTATGCTTCATTGCGAGATGGAAATCCCGCAGCTCTGTCGGAGGATCAGGCAGATCGTAATCTTATGGGTGGGCATGCCCATAAGAAGAGCGGCGACAAGCAATGCTCCTGTAAAAAAGGCGGACAGTGTAAAAATGGGCAATGCAGCTGTCAGAAGAAGGACAAGTATGCTGACGCCGATGACGTGGCAATAGCTGCTGCCACGGAAGAAGCCGATTCCGCAGATGCGTTATCCGATTATGTCTTTCACGAGTCTGGCCTCAATCTGGATGCGTTAGCGTCTGTCGCAGAACGTATTATTGAGCAGACTGTGGGGGACGAGGATGGCGATGATGATGGTGAGCTTTCGCCAGAATCTCCACTAGGTATGCGCCGTCTTAACCCTCTGTTAGATGATGAGGATGTTCTTACCCCTGAGGTGCAGCAGAATCTACGTGATCTGCTAGCCCAGTTCGATGATGAACAAATGGATGCACTTGCGCGTGCTCTTGATAACTATAACGTTGCACATGCTAGCAATAACGATGAGGGTAGTGACGGTAGCGATGGGGAGGATATCTCGGGGGAAGACCTTTACCGTGACTATACGGGGCGCATTGACATCGATACAGGGAGCACTATCCCGGATCTTTCTGTCTATGACGAAGATGTGGACCGCAATAGCTACCAGGTAGAAAAGCCGACTGCGGAAGACTATGCCGCACTGGCAGCAGTAGAAGCCGAACTCGATACACGCTGGGGTGAGCGGAAGATCGCACCGGATCTTGCGCGTATGGAAAAGCTTATGGATATCCTTGGGCATCCAGAACAGTCTGCACCTGTTATTCAGGTGGCGGGCACTAACGGTAAAACGTCTACTTCCCGCATGATTGATGCTCTTCTCCGCGCTATGGGTCAACGTGTGGGGCGTATGACGAGCCCACACCTGCAGCTCGCAACGGAACGTATCAGTGTGGATGGTGCCCCCATTAGCCCACGTCGTTACGTGGAAGTGTGGGAGGACATTAAACCCTTCGTAGAGATGGTAGACGAGTGGTCCATCTCGCAGGGCGGCCCACGAATGACGAAGTTCGAAGTCCTTACCGCAATGGCGTACAGCTGTTTTGCGGATACGCCAGTAGATGTTGTGGTGGCCGAAGTGGGGATGGGTGGTCGCTGGGATGCGACCTCCGTAGCGCATGCTGAAGTGACTGTTGTATGCCCTATCGGTATGGATCACATGGACTACTTGGGTGACACTATTGAAAAGATCGCCTCTGAAAAAGCCGGCATCATTAAGCCCACGGTAGGGGAGAACACTCCGCATAATCCGCATGGCACAGTAGCGGTTATCTCCCACCAAGATCCGGCAGCATTGCATGTCTTGTTGGAGCAAGCAGTAGATGCGCAAGCTGTTGTGGCTCGGCAGGGAATCGAGTTTGAGGTATCGTCGTGCGCTCCTGCGGTAGGTGGACAAGTTATCTCTATACAGGGGCTATCCGGTACGTATGAGGATATTTTCCTGCCGCTGTACGGGGAACATCAAGCAGAAAATGCGGCAGTGGCACTAGCCGCAGTGGAAGCATTCTATGGAGCAGGTACGGAAAAGCCTCTCTATGACCAGGCTGTCCACAATGGTTTCCAGGCGGTGCAGTCGCCAGGGCGGCTAGAGCGTGTTCGTAATACGCCAACGATTCTTCTGGATGCGTGTCATAACCCGCATGGTGCGAAAGCACTGGCAGCAGCGTTAGAAAATTACTTTGCTTTTAACCGACTGGTTGGCGTTGTTGCCATTCTGGGTGATAAAGATGCGCGCGGTATCCTAGAGACCCTCGAACCCGTGCTGGATAAAGTCATCGTCACTACCAATAACAGCCCGCGAGCTCTCTCCGTGGAAGAACTGGAAGAGATTGCGCGACAAGTATTTGATGCGGAGAAAGTAGATTCTGCACCCACCTTGGCGGATGCGATCGCGTTAGCCACAGTGGAAGCTGAAAACATTGATGAAAACGGTGTTATGAGTGGAGCTGGTGTCATCGTGACGGGAAGTGTTGTCACGGCTGGTGAAGCACGTTCGCTATTCCGTAAGGATCCTGCCTAAATTCCACTTTGACAGAGTATGTCATATAGGTAGCGTCACAATGTCTTACTAGTGAATAGTGTGGTGGGTGCTCGAAAGAATGCGACCGACGGCATCTGTTCTACTGCGAATTATTCGGGAATAACAGTATTTTCGCTAATATGTTCATATGACAGAACAGACTTTCTTTATGATCAAGCCGGACGGTGTGGAGCGCGGCTTGGTAGGCGAGATTATTCGCCGCATTGAGAACAAGGGCCTTACCATTGCGGCCCTTGAGCTCCGCCATGTTTCGGTGGAGCTAGCCGAACAGCATTACGCTGAGCACAAAGGTAAAGATTTCTACCAACCGCTGCTAGATTTCATTACTTCTGGGCCTGTTATTGCTGGTGTTCTAGAAGGGCCATCTGCCATTTCCGCGTGGCGTCAGCTGTGCGGCGGTACCGATCCTGTTGGAAAAGCCACTGCTGGTTCAATTCGTGGGGATTACTGCCTTATCACCCGCGAGAATTTGGTACATGGTTCGGACTCTCCCGAATCCGCCAGGAAAGAAATTTCCACCTGGTTCCCGGATTTCCCACTCGCCTAAAATAAACTCGTTACCTGTCGATCTCAATACTTCATAGTGAAGCCGGCGTTGGAAGCGTTTTAACGTTTCTGCGCCGGCTTCGACGTATTTGCCAATTGTATGAGAGAATAGGGGAGTCGCCGATCACATGCGTAAAGGGTCAGCGCCATTCTTTGAGTGAGCCGCGTTCCTTTCTGTGTCTGGCGTCGTCTAGATATGGCACAGCGTCTGTATATGACACATCACTGCTCTGCGCAGCTGAACCGCAGCCGACTAGACCAACAGACCATCCGACATTTCAATACATCCCTCTGTGTGGCCGCTCGGCATCGATGCGCCCGGAGGCAAAGGAGATAGCGTGCTGCCAGAAAGCATCACGGTAGAAGCTGTACTTACGGACTTGCCGCAGAAGATCCGTATACATGCCCTCGCAAAGCGTTTAGGCATGGCATCTAAAGAGCTTATAGCCGTCTTAGCTGAACGAGACATAACTGTTAAGTCTGCTCAATCTAGCCTTACTGCTGAGGAAGCAACAAATTTTGTTACCTCTTTCCTGGCCAATACAGGCAAGACAGAGGAAGCAGAAAAAGCGGAAACGGTTGCCGACGATGCGTCCGAGACTACGGTGCCATCTACTACACCAGCTGCTGACGATACTCACAGTGCTAGCAGCCCCTTCATTAATCCTTTTGCGGTCGTGCACCAAGCAGAACCAATGACGGCGACACTACCGCAGAATCCCTTCGCCACTGACGTTGTTGTAGATCCTTTCGCAGTTAATGCCCGCCTGCAAGAAACCGCACCCATTGTGGTAACTGCCCAGGATATGGGGCACGCCGCCACAGAAAACGATGCGGAAACGGACGTGGAGGCCGCTGCCGATACTGACGCTGATAGTGCTGACGCACGCGATCACAATGGGAATTCCCAGAATGGTGACAGTGACGGACAATCATCCCGGCGTCGTCGTCGCAGGGGCCGTCGTGGGCGTGGTCGTGGTCGTGGTGATGATACTGACACCACCGAAGACACCACTGGCAGTACCGACAACACTGCCAACGACGATGATGACAACGCTCATGGCTCCCAGAAGACGTCCGATAAGTCCGCTAAGAACGGGCGCTCGGGAAGTAAGAAGAATGATGTCTCTGCGGTAGACGAGAATGACGATGATGAGGAAGCTCTCTCCACCCATCGTCGCCGTCGCCGCCGTCGCCGCAACGATGTTACCAGCGATGATACTCAGAATGATCCGCCGAATACCGTTGTTCACGAGCGTGGCACTACCCGTCGTCGCCGCAATAGTTCAGCGAATGGTTCATCAGATGAAGTACAGGGCATTTCCGGCTCCACTCGGCTAGAGGCAAAACGTCAGCGTCGTCGCGAGGGACGGGACAACGCCCGCCACCACATTCCGGTTCTCAGTGAAGCAGAGTTCCTAGCACGCCGGGAATCTGTAGAGCGCACCATGGTCGTGCGTGAAAAAGAGCGCAGTGACCATCCTGGCATCACCACACAGGTGGGAGTCCTCGAGGACAATATCCTGGTGGAGCACTTTGTCACCTCAGATTCACAAGCATCCATGGTGGGCAATATCTATCTGGGCCGCGTGCAGAATGTTCTCCCCAGCATGGAAGCCGCCTTCATTGATATTGGACGTGGCCGTAACGCTGTCCTTTATGCCGGTGAGGTGAACTGGGCTGCGGCTGGGTTGGGTGGAAAATCCCGCAAGATTGAACTGGCACTGTCCCCCGGAGATATGGTGCTGGTGCAAGTCTCCAAAGACCCTATTGCCCACAAAGGCGCTCGCTTAACCACTCAGATTTCCATGGCGGGACGTTATCTGGTGTATGTGCCGGATGGTGGCAGTACCGGTATCTCCCGAAAATTGCCTGATACGGAACGCAAACGCCTGAAAGGTATCCTCAGGAACATTGTTCCCGGGGACGCCGGCGTCATTATCCGCACTGCCGCAGAAGGAGCCTCCGAGGAGGATCTCAAGCGGGATATCGATATGCTGCACAACCAGTGGCTGGAAGTACAGCAGGCAGCTGAAGAAGCACAACAGAAAGCAGACGGTAAAGCACGCACTCTGCACGAGGAACCGACTCTGCTAGTGAAGGTTGTGCGAGACCTCTTTAATGATGATTTCACAAAACTTGTTGTGGAAGGCGAACGCGCCTGGAGCACCATCACTGAATATGTTCAGAAAGTGGCGCCGCAGCTGCAGGATAGGCTGGAGCAGTGGGAGAATACGGGAGTAGACGTATTCCAGGCATACCGTATTGACGAACAACTCGCGAAGGCACTGGATCGTAAAGTATGGCTGCCATCTGGCGGCACTCTCGTTATTGACCGCACTGAAGCTATGACGGTTATCGACGTCAACACCGGTAAGTTCACTGGCTCTGGTGGAGACCTAGAAGAAACCGTCACCCGAAACAATCTAGAGGCAGCAGAGGAAATTGTCCGCCAGCTGCGACTCCGTGATATCGGCGGCATTATTATTGTTGACTTTATTGACATGGTGTTGGAATCCAACCGGGATCTTGTCCTGCGTCGTCTCCGCGAAGCGTTGGGACGCGACCGGACACGCCACCAGGTGTCTGAAGTTACCAGCTTGGGGCTTATTCAACTGACCCGAAAACGCTTAGGAACGGGCCTTCTTGAGGCATTCTCCAAGCCCTGTCCGCACTGCTCCGGTACTGGCTATATTCTGCAGGAAGATCCCGTAGAGGCTATTACCAATGGTGCTAATGCCGAAGACTTGCGCGCTGGGCGACGTCGCCGCGGTCGTAATTCTGACAAGCAGGAGAAGAACGACCACAGTAAGAACGGTAAGTCGAAGGATAAGCCGTCCACGTCTTCCGCTGATACTGATGGCAAGAATGCGCATGGTGGAAAAGACCGTCAAGGCCCAGATCCCAGTGAACATCCCATGATGAAAGCCATGGGACGGAAGAAGGCTGCCGCTACTGCTGCGGACCAGGTCGCGTCTCACACAGATTCTGAGGAAAAAACCGCAGAAATTATTGTCGATACCAGCGCTACCGTTAAAGAAACGTCTGTAGAAGACTCTCCTCGTTCGGAAGAATCAGGAAAGAAAGACACGGACAAGAAAGATACAGCGGAGCAGCATACGAAACCGCGTCGTCGCCGCCGTGGACGTCGGCATGGTAGCCGAAACGACCAGAACAGTAAGCAGAATAGCGCTAAGAGTGAGGGTAAGAACACTACTAAGGATGTTTCTGCCAATACTCAGAACGCAGGTGCACAGAGTACAGCTCAGGGCACTGCACCGGCGAGTACTGCACCGTCTTCTGCTCCCCGGAAGCGGCGTGGGGCGCGTCGTGCCACACAGGCTGCTGGTACGGTAACGCCACGCAAAAACTCGGTTCCAGCAGAGCGTAAAGAGGTAGTGTCTGGTGTCTTGGCAGCGGCTCCGGTAGCGGTAAATACGTCTACCACAGAGAAAAAGCCGCGACGTGCCCGCCGCCGTGCTACTCGCTCCTCTGCATCAGTTTGATTTCAGCCTGTCAAAACGAGTAATCTTGACAGGTCGCCAGTCAACGGGTGATTTCCGCGTACTGTGTTAATGAGATAGTTCATGAGACACGATGTAGAACGGTAAAACTCACTGCTGGCATGCATTAGTCCAGTCGAATGACCATTCGGTTGTTCGAGAAGAAACAACACTTTTAAGGGGACGCCCTCCGATGTACGCGATCGTCAAGACCGGCGGAAAGCAGTACAAGGTTGCCGAAGGTGACCTCGTCAAGGTTGAGAAGATCGAGGGAGAGCCGGGCACTGCGGTCTCGCTTTCCCCGGTCCTCGTCGTTGATGGCTCTACCGTAACTTCGGATGTTGATAACATCACCGTGGCTGCTGAAATTGTTGAGCAGACCAAGGGTCCGAAGATTCGCATTCGCAAATTCAAGAACAAGACCGGTTACCAGAAGCGCCAGGGTCATCGTCAGCCGCTTACCGTGCTGAAGATCACCGGCATCAAGTAACACCGAACTTCCTGCAAGGAGAAACAAATGGCACACAAGAAAGGTGCATCTAGCTCGCGCAACGGTCGCGACTCTAATGCCCAGCGCCTCGGTGTGAAGCGCTTCGGTGGTCAGCTCGTCAACGCAGGCGAGATCCTGGTCCGCCAGCGCGGCACTCACTTCCACCCCGGCGTTAACGTTGGCCGTGGCAAGGATGACACTCTCTTCGCTCTCGCTAGTGGTGCTGTCGAATTCGGCACTAAGCGCGGACGTCAGACAGTAAGTGTCGTTCCTGAAGAGGCATAGATCTCAAGACGCTTTCCAACAGGGGCGGGCTGGGCAATATTCCCAGACCCGCCCCTGCTGCATACTTAAGGCAGACACAATCACCCACACTTACGGAGAGTATGATGGCACGCTTCATTGACCGAGTGACGCTACATGTTACTGCCGGTAACGGTGGACACGGTTGCGCCTCTGTACACCGGGAAAAATTTAAGCCTCTCGGCGGACCCGATGGTGGCAACGGAGGACGCGGCGGCAACGTTGTTCTTGTTGTCGATCCGCAAGTTCATACTCTGCTCGACTTCCACTTCAGCCCCCATGCAAAAGCTGAAAAAGGTCAACCTGGTATGGGGTCTAACCGCAATGGGGCGCAGGGGGAGGATCTCATTCTTAAAGTGCCCGATGGTACTGTCGTGACGACGCCCGACGGGGAGTTGCTGGCTGACCTTACTGGTGCGGGAACTGAATTCATTGTTGCTAAAGGTGGCAATGGGGGGTTGGGGAACGCTGCACTTATTTCCAAAACTCGAAAAGCTCCCGGTTTCGCACTTCTCGGTGAAGAGGGGGAGAGCTGTGATGTTGTTCTTGAGTTGAAGTCGGTTGCTGATGTAGGACTTGTTGGATTCCCCTCAGCAGGAAAGTCCTCCCTTATTAGTGTGTTGTCTGCTGCTAAACCCAAAATTGCTGACTACCCCTTCACCACTCTGCAACCCAATCTAGGGGTTGTGACAGCAGGAAATACCACCTACACCATTGCCGATGTTCCTGGGCTTATTCCTGGTGCTGCGGAGGGTCGTGGTTTAGGACTAGATTTCTTGCGGCATATTGAGCGCACTGCGGTATTGGCCCATATTGTTGACTGCGCCACGCTTGAACCAGGACGGGATCCCATCAGTGATGTTGACGCACTCGAGGCAGAACTCTCTGCCTATGAGCCGGCGTTAGCGGGAGATACCGGGTTGGGTGATCTTGCTGACCGTCCACGTATTGTGGTTCTTAATAAAATTGATATTCCCGAGGCTAGAGAACTGGCAGATTTTGTGAAAGATGACTTCACGGCACGGGGCTGGCCAGTTTTTGAAATCTCTACAATTACCCACGAGGGTCTTAAAGAGCTTTCCTACGCACTGGCCACAATGGTGGAGGACTATCGTCGTGACCACCCGGTGGAGAGGGAAAAACGGGTGTATGTTCGGCCGCAGATGCAGGAAGACGATACCTTCCAGGTTCGTCGCGATCCAGAAATCTCCGGTGGTTTCATTGTGGAGGGTGCTAAGCCGTCGCGCTGGGTTGCCCAAACTGCTTTCGATAATGATGAGGCTGTTGGTTTCTTGGCGGATCGTCTTGCCAAACTTGGTGTAGAGGATGCTTTGGCGGAAGCGGGCGCTGTTCCCGGCTGTTGCGTCACCATCGGTGATGTGTGCTTCGATTGGGAGCCCAGCACGGTGGCAGGTGTTGATATGACACCTACTGGGCGCGGCACAGATGTACGCCTGGACCAGAATAATCGAGTCAGTGCGAAGGAGCGTCGTCACGCTAAGCGTATTCGCCATGGTTTGGCGGATGAAGACTCCGATATGAATGACGAAAGTACCTGGTAGCAAATGTCTGGCTCATATTCAGAAGAACACTCTGCCAAGCGATTGTCGGAGCAGTCGGCGGCGCGGAAGGCTGTGCGGACAGCGCGTCGTCTTGTTGTGAAGATTGGCTCATCGTCAATTTCACATGCAGGCGGGGGACTTGATCGGGAAAAACTCGACACGTTAACGACTGCGTTAGAACAGCGCATGGCTGCCGGATCAGATGTTTTTGTGGTGTCCTCTGGAGCTATTTCCGCCGGCATAACGCCACTCGAATTGCACAAGCGACCCCGCGATATTGCCACTAAGCAGGCTGCTGCCGCAGTTGGGCAGATTGAATTGGCGAAGGCGTGGGGGGAGTCTTTTAGTAGGTATGAAAGAACTGCGGCACAGGTATTACTCACTGCGAGTGATTTAGGGAAGCGAGATCGGGCGCGGAATGCACAGAATACGCTAGATCGTCTGCGTCTCTTGCATGCTGTTCCCATCATTAATGAGAACGATACGGTTGCCACGGATGAAATTCGTTTTGGTGACAATGACCGACTAGCGGCTCTTGTGGCACATTTAGTGTCTGCCGATGCGCTTGTACTGTTGTCGGATGTGGATGGTCTCTACGATTCTGATCCCCGCCAGGGAAATGCTGTTTTTATTCCTGAAGTAGCCCATCCAGCAGCTATTGAGGGAGTGGAAGCAGGCGATGGGGGAGCATTAGGTACTGGGGGGATGGCGTCTAAACTGTCGTCTGCACTTCTTGCCGCCGACGCTGGTGTACCGGTTCTGCTGGCGTCGTCCGATGCTGCAGAGGAAGCACTGTGTGATGCTTCCGTGGGGACTGTTTTTGCAGCCCGTCCGAAGCGGATGACTGCTAAAAAGTTTTGGGTACGCTACTCTGCGGATAATGCGGGTGTGTTGACCATTGATGAGGGGGCGGCAGATGCCGTGCGCCATCGTCGTAGCTTATTGGCGGCTGGTGTCGTGACGGGGGAGGGGGATTTTCACGGCGGAGACGTTGTGGAGGTGCGTACTCGCGCAGGTGAGCTTGTTGGGCGTGGGATTGTTGCTTATGCTGCTGCTGAAATGGAGTTTCTCTATCGAATGAGTACAGCAGAGCTGCCGCGGGAATTGCATGCTCCTGTGATCCATGCGGATGATTTTGTTGTGATGTAGGCCTACATAAGTCATAAGTGAATTTTTAACGACGTACTGGTTACTGAAATTATTTAAACGCGTGAAAAGTATGTGACTTGCTTACTATCACTTATACACACTGTAGACAGATACGATAATTTCATGGGTATGAGCGAAACTATCAATTCCCCGATTACCCGCCGATCATTCTTGACCGGTTCAGCTGCCCTCGGTATCGGGGTAGCCTCTGCCCTCGCACTGTCCGGCCCGCAGGCTTCTGCAGCAACAGTCAACGACGCTGTCTTGCCCAATGCTCCCAAAGCAAAGTCTGGAGATAAAGTAGTTGTCTCCGACCTGGAAGTTATGACAGCAACTCCCACCAGCATCACGTTCTCCTGGTCCACTTTCAAAGAACCTCACACGGATCACGTTATTGCCGAGCGTGTAGCCTCCGATTGTGAGGTATGGCTAGGGCGCAACAATACCAAGGAACCTCTCCGTTGCGTCCATAAGGGTTACTCCACAACAGGTTTCCACTATGTCACTGTTTGTGGCTTAAAGCCCAACACTGAGTACCGTTTTGAATGCCGCTCCTTCGGCAAAAAGGCTGATCCTGGCTTCTGGTTCACCCAGGTTTTCGATGAACCAGAAGTAACTGGTGTCGTCTCAACAATCGAACGACCAACCGGCAAATACATTCAGACCGTAGCCGTCGCCAATGACATCCACATTGGCATGTCCGGCAAGTCCATCAACTCCACACCATGGCCCGAAATCATGGTGTCCAGCATGCTCGCAGAAATAAAACGCCGCGGAATTCCACAAGTCTTCATCAACGGAGACCTGTGTGACCACGGCAAGCTGGAAGAAGCACAGACACTTAAGCGTCTGCTGTCTGCATTCGGTGAATACCAAAAAGACTACTACATGGTTCGTGGTAACCACGATGGCTTTGGTATGCCCGCTGGACCACACTCCTTTGATCCCATCCAGAAGGTATTCCCACAGCATAAGCTCCAGACCTGCTGGACAATGAACTACGGTAAACTCCGTGTTCTCGGTATCGACTCCTCCCGCACCATGAACAATGCCGGCGTTATTACGGACAAGCAGTTCCAGGAGATCGAACGCATCCTTATGCAAGATCCCAACCGCCCCACGTTCGTCATGGCGCACCACCCCGTCACCGAAGAAGCCGCCCTCACTAACGCTGGTCAACGCCCCTTCATTCTCGATAAGAAGGACTCTATGCGGTTGCAGCGTATCTTCCAGAAGGCGCCGGGCGTGTTCTTTATGGCGGCTGGCCACACACACCGTGCCCACCGTGACGCTGCCGATCTACCGGGCGGTCCGCAGTTCGCCCAGTTCTGTGCTAGCACCCCCTACCCAGGTGGCTTTACCCTCATGGATATTTATGAAGGCGGCTACACAGTAACTTTCCACCGTGCAGCTACCGGGCAGGCACTTCAGCAGATTGCCTACAACCGCCACAAGGAATCTGCAGGCTTCTACGGTGAGTACACCATCTCGCGTATGAAAGATCGTTGCTTCACCGTAAAGCGCGATATGTCCGCACTGCGTTAATTAGTACTGTTAGTTAATACTGGCTAGTACTAGATCGTTTGATAAGTCCGTCATCTTCCCCTCTGCTTGCTATGTGCATGTCATGAGAAGGTGACGGACTTTGTATCTATCAGTTTGTCTATTAATTAGTTATGTAAAGTTTACTTGGCATAAATATCGTGCTTACTATGCGGTTTCATGAACGTTAAAGCAAGTGGATACCCTGCCTGGTATGAGAGAAAATACTCCGGCTGACCATACTCTTTCTCACCAGATGTTTACACGGCGCTCTTTTCTTGCGGGAAGCGCGGCGTTAGGTCTCGGTGCAGCTACCGTTCTTACTGGACCGCGTGCCTCCGCAGCTAGCCCAGTAATAACCCCGTTACCTGCGGCACCGACTGCCACCCCAGATGTCACCACTGTTGTTAGCGATCTTGAAGTTCTCACTGCGACAACAACTAGTCTGGTATTCGCCTGGAGTACTTTTAAAACTCCCCATACTCATCATCTCTATCCCAATGATCGTGTCGCCTCCGATGGGGAAGTCTGGCTAGCTCCCGCCGATAGTAAAGAACCATTGCGATGCGTGCACCGCTCCTACTCGAAAACCGGATTCCACTACGTCACCATCCAAGGCTTGAAACCCAATACTCGCTACCGCTATGAATGCCGTTCTTTGGGGAAGAAAGCAACACCGGGTTTCTGGTTTACACAAGTTTTCCTAGAACCAGAAGTAACCGGTGTTGTGTCAACAATTCCGCAACCCACAGGTCGTTATATTCAAACTGTGGCCGTTGCCAACGATATTCACCTGGGTATGGAAGGCGCAGGTATCACGGAGGCTCCTTGGTCCGAAGTGATGATTATGTCTATGCTGCAGGAGATTAAACGCCGCAATCTCTCCCGTATCTATATCAATGGTGATCTATGTGACCACGGCACTCTAGAAGAAGCGAAGAAACTACGGGGAATGCTCAATACATTCGGCAAATACCACAAAGACTACTTCCTTGTGCGGGGTAACCATGAAGGATATGACATGAAAACCATGTCAGACTTTGACCCCATTCACGCTGTCTTCCCCAAACATAAGATGCAGACTAGCTGGTCCGTTCATGACGGGAAACTTCGCGTAGTAGGAATTGACGGCTCCACGCCAAGCTGCCACTCTGGATCACTCACAGATGAGAACTTCCGCAGTGTCGAAAAGATTCTGTTGTCCGATCCGCATCGTCCTACTTTGGTGTTGTCGCACTTCCCGGTGACGGAAGAAGCCGCCCTCACCAACGCAGGGCAACGCCCCTTCATCTACAACAAGAAGGACTCTATGCGGTTGCAGCGTCTTTTCCAGAAGGCGCCGGGCGTGTTCTTTATGGCGGCTGGCCATACGCACCGCGCTCACCGCGATGCTCCTGACCTACCGGGCGGTCCGCAGTTTGCCCAGTTCTGTGCTACGACACCGTTCCCGGGAGGCTTCACCCTTATGGATATTTATGAGGGTGGTTATACGGTGACGTTCCACCGCACTCCAGCTGCGCAGGCGCTGGCACAGACGGCTTTCAATCGTTACGACAAGGCGTATGGCTGCTATGGGGAGTACACGATCTCGCGTATGTGTGATCGTTGCTATACCGTGAAGCGGGATATGTCAGCATTGCGTTAGCAGTATCGGCTTACTTCTTGTTTTTCTTGCCAAAAAACTAAATTTTCTATATATAAGTGAATAGTTATGAAAAGTTCACTTACCTTCAATGACAATGCCACCAAACAGTTAAAGCAATGTTAAAGCCATCGTTTACCGTATCCAGGTATGAACGAGAACTCACTGAATAATCGTGATATCACCCGTCGCTCCTTCCTCGCCGGAACCGCTGCAATGGGTGTTGGGGCTGCTGCCGTCCTCACTGGACCGCGCGCCTCTGCTGCTAGTCCGGTAGCAACCCCGCTACCCGCTGCCCCCGCTGCTAACACCAGTAGGGACGTTGTCGTTACCGATCTTGAAGTCATCACCGCCACTCCCACCAGTCTGGTGTTCAGCTGGACTACGTTCAAAAATCCTCACTCTACACATCTCCACCCCAATGATCGCGTCGCCTCCGATGGGGAAGTCTGGCTAGCACCAGCCGATACCCGGGAACCATTGCGATGCGTGCACCGCTCCTACTCGAAAACTGGCTTCCACTACGTCACCATCCAGGGACTAAAACCAGACACCCGCTACCATTTCGAGTGCCGCTCTCTGGGAAAGAAAGCAGAAGCCGGCCTGTGGTTCACCAATATCTTCAATGAACCAGAAGTAACCGGCATCGTGTCAACTATTCCGCAACCCACTGGCCGCTACATTCAAACTGTGGCCGTTGCCAACGATATTCACCTGGGTATGGAAGGTAAGGGCGTCACCGATTGTTCTTGGTCTGAAGCAATGATCTCTTCACTTCTTCACGAAGTGAAGCACCGCAACCTTTCTCGCATCTACGTCAATGGTGACCTCTGTGACCACGGTAAACATGATGAAGCTAAACGCCTGCGCGCACTCATGGATACGTTCGGTGGCTACCAGAAGGATTACTTCCTGGTTCGCGGTAATCACGATGGCTACGGAATGAAAGGTTACGACCTGAACCATTCCGTTTTTGACCCCTTCCAAGCTGTCTTTCCGAAGCACAAGCTACAAACCACCTGGTCCGTTCTGGATAAGAAACTGCGCATTGTTGGAGTTGACGGTTCACACCCCGGTAAAGACTCCGGCGAACTAACCGAAGCCAACTACCGCAGCATCGAAAAGATTCTGCTGTCCGATCCGCATCGTCCTACTTTGGTGTTGTCGCACTTCCCGGTGACGGAAGAAGCCGCCCTCACCAACGCAGGGCAACGCCCCTTCATCTACAACAAGAAGGACTCTATGCGGTTGCAGCGTCTTTTCCAGAAGGCGCCGGGCGTGTTCTTTATGGCGGCTGGCCATACACACCGTGCTCACCGCGATGCCCCTGATCTGCCGGGTGGTCCGCAGTTCGCCCAGTTCTGCGCCACGACACCCTTCCCCGGCGGCTTCACCCTCATGGATTTCTACGAGGATGGCTACACGGTAACCTTCCACCGGACCCCCACCGCGCAAGCCTTGGCGCAGACTGCTTTCAATCGCTACGACAAGTCCTTCGGGTTCTATGGTGAATACACTGTAAGCCGCATGCAGGATCGCTGCTTCACGGTAAAGAAGGATATGTCTGCTCTCGCTTAGTAGATAGAATGATGGGTACCCTAATCTCTTCACTTGATGGGCAGGTACCTTTACCATGGGAAAACTACGCCTAAAGACCGCTGCTGAAAAAACTGTCGCTAGTATTCTAGTGCTCTTCGGCATCGCTACTCTGATAGGCGTAGTTCTCCTGTGGCCTTCGGGCACATCCATGGCTGTTGACAGCACCCTCAAACAGTCCATGGGTATGAACGATAATTTGGTCTACGGAAAAGTCCTTGAAGAAGGGTACATGGACTGCAACAGTACCCTCTTTGGGCATCCCATGGATGCCCAACTACACTTTCCGGAAGGGTCATTATCCACCGCTGCACGCGGTAACGTAAAAGGCCAATGTCCAGCCGTGGTCGTCGATATTCGCAGTGGCAAGAACGCCTCCCAATTCGTCGTCCTCAACAATCGGGTAGTGGGCAATTCCATCATGGTGAAAAAGGGCGATGCTATCCGCATGGCCCAAGAAGATACTGACGGTAAAACACGCTATGTTTTTGAAGATATGGACAGGCGTGTCCCACTTGCTCTCTGGCTGGGTGTAACAGTGCTCTGCGTCGTACTCGCAGGCGCGTGGAAGGGCCTCCGCGCAGTTATTGGCGTAGTTGTGACATTATCTGTCGTCGTGCTGTGGATACTCCCCGCTATCCTATCGGGGCGACCCGTCATCATTACCGCAGTAGTGGGGTCGGCTTTAGCGCTTTTCCTTGTCATGTTCTTCGTTCACGGGTTCAGCTGGAAAACTGCGTCAGCGCTCCTTGGAACGCTTATATCCCTCCTTATTGCGGTCGCCATGAGCCAATTAGCGGTGCAGACGACACATATTACGGGTATGTCCGAAGAACAAAATGTCACTATGCAGATGTACATGGGGCAGCTTCCCGTTGTGGGACTGGTCATCGCTGGTTTTATTATTGGCACTATTGGTGTCCTGAACGATGTCACAATTAGCCAAGCAGCTACTGTGTATGAACTCGCTGAAATAGATCCCCGTGCTTCTGCACGTCGTATTTTTAGCGGCGCAATGCGGGTAGGACGAGACCACATATCCTCTATGCTGTATACCCTGGTACTGGCCTATACCGGCTCCGTACTTCCCCTCCTTCTCCTCATACAGCAATCATCACGAGGTATGTGGGAAGTATTAAACGGGGAGGTTATCGCTGTGGAAATGCTGCGATCAATGGTGGGCGCAATTACTTTAGCGCTGTCATTCCCCCTCACGAACGCAATCGCAACATGGTTAGCAGTTCCGCATCAGCCCCGTGAAAGTAACGTTGTAGAGCAGAGTGCTCCTGTCAATAATCCTGGCCGGCATCGGAGATAAGTTAGACAGTATCGGCCATAAGCCAGTATTCTGCACCAGTTCTGCACCAGTTCTGTATGAGGTAACGGTAGGCTAGACACATGACCTCAACTGATGCCCTGCGTGAGAACATTCTTGCCGCAGCACGCCGCTCTAAAGACGCTTCCCGCACAATCGGTCTTCTGACAACCAGCCAGAAAAACACCATTCTGCGTACTGCTGCCGCTGCCCTGCACGAACGCGCGGATGAGATTCTTGCAGCGAATCAGAAGGACATCGACGACGCACGCAGCCGGGGAACATCGGACGCGATGATCGATCGACTTGCCCTCGACTCCGCCCGCATCGACGGCATCGCCGGGGGATTAACACAAGTAGCAGACCTACCCGACCCTATCGGTGAGGTTATCCGTGGCCGCACTCTAGAAAATGGCCTCAAACTGCGGCAAGTACGTGTCCCTCTGGGCGTCATCGGCATTGTCTACGAAGCACGACCCAACGTCACCGTGGACGCCTTCGGCCTAGCACTGAAATCCGGTAACGCAGTCATTCTGCGTGGATCCAAGTCCGCCAGGCACTCCAATACTGCACTGGTGAGTATTCTCCGCGACGTGCTCGCTTCCTGCGGTGCCCCCGCTGACGGTGTGCAACTCATCAGCTCAGAATCACACGATACTGTCACACACCTTATTCAAGCACGCGGATTAGTGGACGTTGTTATTCCACGCGGCGGGGCGAACCTCATCAATGCTGTTATTCGTAACGCCACCGTGCCCACCATCGAAACTGGCACGGGTAACTGCCACATCTACCTGCATGCCGATGCGGATCTGAATATGGGCATTGCCTGCATGCTCAATGGGAAAACCCGCCGCTGCTCCGTCTGTAACGCCACAGAAACTGTGCTTGTTGATAAAAGACTAGGGGACCAGGCACTCCACACTATTCTGGAGGCCTTAGGCACTGCCGGAGTGACCGTCCACGGCGATCTACCCGGACTTGTGCCCGCCACAGATAAAGACTGGGGAACGGAATACCTCAGCATGGATATTGCCCTCAAAGTAGTTGATGGCTTAGACGAGGCCATTAACCACATCAACACATGGGGATCAGGCCACTCCGAAGCCATCATCACCACTAATGTTGCTGCCGCGCAAGAGTTTACGGACAGAGTGAACGCTGCCGCAGTATACGTCAATACCTCCACAGCTTTTACCGATGGCGAACAATTCGGTATGGGGGCAGAGATGGGTATCTCCACCCAAAAACTGCATGCTCGTGGCCCCATGGCGCTCCCCGAACTCACCAGCGCCAAATGGGTTATTTGGGGCACCGGGCAAACTCGACCCTAGGGACAACGGACACCATGATAGATAACACACCGCACCAAAAAACTAACCGTTTGGGCATTATGGGCGGCACCTTCGACCCCATTCACCATGGCCACCTGGTAGCAGCCAGCGAAGTAGCGGCCCGGTTCGAACTCGATGACGTCGTTTTCGTCCCCACCGGCGAACCCTGGCAAAAACACGGCCGCAGAGTGAGCTCCGGCGAAGACCGCTACCTGATGACCGTCATCGCTACCGCCTCTAACCCACGCTTCTCCGTCAGCAGATGCGACCTAGACAGGCAGGGACCAACCTACACCATTGACACCCTGCGCGATATACAATCGCAGCACCCCAACAGTGAGCTTTATTTCATCACCGGGGCAGACGCACTCTCCAAGATTGTGACATGGCAGAACTGGAAACAGCTTTTCAGCATGGCGCACTTCGTTGGGGTTACACGCCCCGGCTACACTATTAGTGAGGAGCTGCAGCAACGCCTTCCCGAAGGCCGCGTTACCCTCCTCGAAATTCCCGCTTTGGCCATCTCGTCGACAGAATGTCGGCGTCGTACTGAAGAAGGAATGCCCGTGTGGTATCTCGTACCCGATGGTGTCGTCCAGTACATTGCAAAACGCAACCTCTACCGGCCGCATGAGTCTTATCGCGTCGATGGTACTGCCGTCGCTACAGCCCCCGTCCCTATGCCCCCCGATGCTTATAACTGATCGTTCGAAGGAGAATGTGTGACAGCCTCTGCTAGCGCAATCGAAATTGCTACGTGGGCGGCACAAGCCGCAGACAGTAAAAAAGCCGATAATATCCGCATTGTGGACGTTTCCGAACGTCTTGCCATTACTGACTGTTTCGTTATCGCATCTGCCGACAATGAGCGGCAAGTAAACGCCATTGTTGACGGAGTTGAAGAGGCACTTCTCACAAAAAAGATAAAACCAGTACGCCGGGAAGGCGGAAAAGAAGGCCGCTGGGTTCTCCTCGACTACGTTGACGTTATCGTGCATGTACAACATGCCGATGAGCGCGAATTCTACGGCCTCGATTCCCTCTGGAAAGACTGCCCCGAAATCTCCTGGACATCCGTTAACGAAGACAATACGGAGTCCCAACCGGTCGAAGGATAACTGCGGGATAATGCCCCTTCGTCACCTTATTCTGCTGCGGCACGGAGAAACAGAATTCAACCGGGCTCGCCGCATGCAAGGCCATCTTGATGTGGCTCTCTCTGAGCGCGGGCGTGCGCAAGCTGATCGTGTTGCCCCCGTCTTGGCCCGTAAAAATCCTCTTGCCATTATCAGTTCGGACGCGCAACGAGCAGTACACACCGCACAAGCTGTCAGCGACCTGTGCGATGTTCCCGTCCATCTTGATACGCGCCTGCGAGAAACCGACATGGGGGAGTGGACGGGACTCGATCAGCAAGAAGTGGAAGATCACTGGCCTGGTGATCGTCCTAAATGGCGTTCTGACCCCACATACGCCCCGCCGGGTGGAGAGAATCGTCTTGAGGTTGCCCGGCGCGCCATGGATGTGGTGAGAGATCTCCACCGCGATCTCACTTCCTGGGGAGAAGACGAACGTCCGGTACTTCTCGTCGCCCATGGTGGAACATTCCTGGCCTTAGCTGCCGCCCTTATAGACTCACCCCTGCAAAACTATGCAGCTTTTTCCGCATTGGGGAATACTTCCTGGTCGCAATTCACGGAATGGCCACAGTATTTTGTAGAGGCTGATCTTGATGCACACCCAGCTGCTGCGGGTCCGCGGATTCCCGCCATACCACCCATCCAACCCGGCTACCAGTGGCGGGTGGATGTCTGGAACTCTACAACCCATTTAGGAAGCGACGCTTTCTAGGTTTTTCGGTTTTTCCTATGGCGTAGTGTCTCCGCGGTGTATTTGTCCACATCTTCCCGAAGATGGGGATAACGCAAGTAGATAGCAGAAATTATCGCTGATGCACGTCATGCTTTTTCTACGCTGGGAGTTATGCAGCAGCGTTCTCCCATCAGTATCTATCCACCCAATGCTGACTCATGGGCACACAGTGGATGGGACGAAGACTACCCGCAGCTAGACCAGGAAACGCCCCCACCTCCTACCACTGCCAATACAGGGGCGAATACCGTGGCCGGTACAGTGGCCAGCACAGTGGCTGGTACTGTGGCCAGCACAGTGGCGGACGAGCATCGTCGTAAACCATCTATTGTGCAGCGGGCTAGTCGCTGGTGGACCACTATGACATCGCTACAACTGCGCGGTTTTATCGTCGCCATGACTATCCTTGTCGGAATTTCCACCGTGAGCGTCATCGCCAACTACTGGATACTGCACGCTAACGGACAATCCCCCATAGAACAACGTGCTCTCACCTCCGACGATACTAATGGGGATACGCATTTTGACGGAATGTCCTCATTCACACCCAGCACCATCACACTCACAACGACAGTCAATGCGGGTACGGATACAGGTACGGACACGGGTTTATCTTCTGGGGGTAAGAAAGTTACCGGAGGCGCGCCGGGCGTATCGTCGGGTGGGCTCGTTAACATCAACACGGCGTCCCTCACACAGTTAGAGGAATTGCCGGGGGTGGGGCCTGCAACCGCCCAGTCCATTGTTGAGTACCGCACTGCTAATGGCGCATTTTCCAGTGTGGAGGAATTAACTGCTGTCGATGGTATAGGGCAGGGTAAACTCGCAAAAATTCGTGGACATGCCACCGTTTAGCCAAGCGTTGTCATCTTCACCATCGTCATATTCACCACAGTTAGACCCAGTGCAATTAGACCCAGTGCAGTTAGACCCAGCACGGTCATGTCCGCCCCGTCAGCAACAAGTAGATGGCATATATCACCATGGGGACCGGGTCCATGACGTGCGGTTAGTACTTCCTGCACTCTGTATATGGGCCGTGGATATTATTGGGGCTTACGGAGGGTACCGAAGCGTTAGCGGTGTTCTTATTGGTGCCCTCATTTGTGTGGTCATTTTTATTCGTAGAGAGCATCGAAATCGTCTTCTTCTGGCCTGTGTAGTAGCAGTTCTCTGCAGTGGTATTTCGCTACTGCCGCGGCTCATCATGAACGATCAGAGTACTTTGACGTCCTTAACATCTGGAAAATCTGCAGCTACCGCCCATACGGTAACAGGACGCATTGCTAGTAAACCCCAGCATGGTCTTACCGGTACCTACCTAACTGTACGCACAGCTTATGGGGACATGACAGTGTACGCGAAGGGGCAGCAATGGGATAATCTTGTTTTGGGACAGCGCATAACAGCAGTTATGAAGCTTGATCAACGGCCAGAAAATCATTTCACGCAAGGGGAGTGGCGGGCTATTTACCTTCGGGAATCCCAACCACCCCACGGAATATGGGCTTTTTCTGCATACGCGTCCCGAAAGTGGGAAGAAGCCCTGACACACGCTGACGCTACCGGTCTTACCCCCAGTCTGCATGCGCTTGCGCGAGGCATGAGTATTGGTGACACATCCGGGCTTAGCCCCGAGTATAAAGACAATTATCGAGCTAGCGGCCTCACCCATCTCACCGCCGTGAGCGGCGCCAACGTTAGCTATGTACTGCTATTAGCAGGCATATTTCTGCGACATTCCTCCCCGCGCCGAAAAAGTATAGTGAGTGCACTGCTTCTCATACTTTTTGCGGCACTCGTCGGCCCGGAACCAGCAGTCCTACGGGCCACAATCAGTGGGGCAGTGGGTGTGCTGGCGCTCTGGAAAGGTGGGCGCAGTTCCGCCTTCCCCGCCCTCGGCGCCGGGATTATGACGCTTCTTATACTCTCTCCCAGTTTTGCGGTAAGTCCCGGTTTCGCCTTGTCCGTAGTGGCAACTGCGGCACTTATCTGGGGAGCACCACAACTTTCTCACTGTTTACATGCGCTAAAAGTACCCGCTGTTATATCCGATACACTGGCGGTAACAGTAGTGGCATCAGTGTCCACCATGCCGGTAAGCCTCTACTTTTTTGGTACTGCCAGCACTTTCGGCATTCTCGCCAACATTCTTGTGGCCCCCGTCGTCCCTTTTATTACCGCAATGGGGCTAGTGGGAGTAGTTGTGAGCGTGGTCTGTCCACTACTAGGCGGATTAGTGGTAATACCGTCTATTCCTCTTCTCTGGTGGGTAGAAAAAATTGGGGTCTTGCTGGGGAGTTCCCCATGGGCGCAGATTGATCTTGCGTCACACGATATTTTTCAGATTTCTCCGGCGGTACCCGCATTCGTAGCGGTGGCTCTTATCGCCACAATAGTGCTCTCCTTCTCCTCACGAAGGGGAAGAATTTTCATAGCAGGTATGGTTACTCTCGCACTTATTGCTACAGGAATTCATGCTGGCTGTACCTATCACCGTCTTACCCAGTGCAGAGTACAAGACGGTGCTGTCACACTTAACGTGGAAAAGAATGGTGTACTGCATGCAGCTCTAGCGACGCCGCATACTTCTGCACACTCACAACAAAGCCCTCACAGTGCACGAACTGTCATAGTAGTGAAGGAGAAACTAACAGCCGCCAGTCTTCCTCATCTTGAGAACATTGCGCACGCCCCAGGAAACCCCCTGTTTGTTCATGTAGCTAGTACGCAAGAACATCCTTTTGCGCCACGATCCCATGCGCGCTCAGCAGGCAAATACAATAGGCAGGAGGGGATGTCTCCAACTATCTCCTTTACCCCGCAAGGGACTCCCATTGTGGAGATACCCCTAGGAACCGTTGCGACAGTAACACCCACCAATAAAATTTGTCAGACCAACATGGCAAGATAGAAGAGTGAATCCTCTGCAGCTTATCCTCGGTGACGAAGAATTCCTGATCGACCGAGCAACCTCCAGCATTATCCGTGCCGTTCGGTCTACTATGCAGAGCAACCCGGAGGAACTCCCCATCACAAAACTCCGCGCGGGGGACGTAACACCCTCAGAAATTAGTGAACTGCTCAGCCCCTCACTGTTTGCCGAGGATCGTGTCGTTATTCTGGCAGCCGCCGGGGAAGCTGGTAAAGAAGCCGTCAGCACTATTGAACAGGCAGTGAAGGAACCTGCGCCGGGTGTTGTACTGATTGTTATACACAGTGGGGGAGGGCGTGCGAAGAACCTCGTCAAGATTCTCAAGAATGCGGGAGCAGATGTTACCGAATGCCCCAAACTAACAAAATTTAGCGAACGCGAAGACTTCGTCGTCAACGAATTCCGCAACCTGGGAGTGCGACCAAGTAGGGACACCGTACATGCGTTACTTGATGCTATCGGTGGGGATCTGCGGGAGCTTGCCTCCGCGGTGAGCCAGCTTGTTGCAGATACCGGTGGTCGAGTTGATCCCGCCGCGGTACGACGCTACTACGCCGGTATCGCCGGAGTAACAGGTTTCCAGGTTGCTGACGAGACTATCGCCGGTAACACCGCCGCTGCTTTGGCATCGCTGCGCTGGGCACTAGTAGGCGGCCTTCACCCAGTGCCTATTGCGGATGCACTGGGTGATTCACTTCTTGGCATGGCCCGGATTTCTGATATGGGAAGAGTCGACCCATTTTCTTCCGCCAAAACTTTAGGAATGCCCCCCTGGAAGATTAAGAAAATTCAGAAGCAACTACGAAAGTGGGATCCGGCACGGTTAGCCCGCGCAATGCACATTGCGACAGAGCTTAATGGGGCTGTGAAAGGCCAATCGGCCGATGCTGAGTATGCCTTAGAGAAAGCCGTCCGGGAAATATCCCAGCTTGTACGTTAATATCTCGGCAAGGCTAGTAGCCGGTCAAAAACTAGTAGTTATGCAGACTACTAGTTATGCACACGAGTGGTCGTCACGTACGCCAGTGCAGTATAGATATACAGAAAAGCGCCAGCTGGATAAACCAAACTGGCGCTTTTACTGCAGTGTTACTTTCACTACAGCGCTAACTTCCGGCTAACTCTTAACTAGCCCATAGCTAGTTTTTATTAGGCCGCGTTAGTACTTGTTAAGTCTTTAAAAGCCTTAGAGACTGTTAGCTTTATGAGCCATGGCAGACTTCTTGTTAGCTGCCTGGTTCTTGTGAATAACGCCCTTGCTTACTGCCTTATCGAGAGAGCGGCTGGCGGCGCGCAGAGCCTCAGTGGCCTTGTCCTTGTCGCCAGCTTCAGCTGCCTCACGGAAGGAGCGGATATCAGTACGCAGAGCAGACTTGATGGCCTGATTACGAAGACGGGCGCGCTCGTTAGTGCGGATCCTCTTCTTCTGGGACTTGATGTTTGCCACGTGGAAACCTCTGTAAGTTGTTATGTTCTGGATTCAATGCTTATTTGACTGCGGCGCGTTGCCCCGGGGCATCTCACTCGGCAGTATTCGTACAGAAAAGTACAGGACGCTCACCGGGTGCGCTAAACGCAATCACCGAATGTTCAGCATAGCAAAGATACTGATACCACTCAAAACGTTTTAGTTATGCGCAGTTACTTATATACAGTGCACAGATACTTTACGTCCAGCCGTATTCAGTGCGGAGTCGTTGCGCCACTTTCTCAAAACGATCTCTGTCAAGAATTGCCCCTTCACGGCGAATACCCTTCTCGGGAACTTCAAGAACGCGATCAAGACGCACGTAACTATCTCGGTGATGGCTATCCCACGACCCTGTCCCAAGATACTGCCAATTATTGTCGTCATGATGGTAGCTCTTGGATGAGAGCATGAGTCCCAAAAGAACGGTATTGTCGCGTCCTACCACTAATACGGGGCGGTCTTTGCCTTCTTGGGCGTTGTCTTCGAACTCCACCCACGTCCACACAATTTCACCAGGATCAGCTTTGCCGTCAAGATCTGGACTATAGACAATTTTTCGGGAGACAGTGGAGGTACTTTTCGCGTGACGGGTGGTGGGGCGTCCCCCACTACGGCTAATCTGCCGGTTGTGATAGTCGTTGCTAAAACTATAAAAGGCTTTCTGGGCGGCTTGCGCAGCTTGCGCGGCTTGTCCCACAAACTGCCGTGTGGTGGGATCAGTAACCACTTTTTTAGCAGTGTGGATTAGCTTTTTTACCAGGCGACGACCGCCTTTTCCAGCTGTGCTCATAACCTCCAGCGTACCGCGCCACTATTTTCTCCTGCTAGAGCACATAAAATTCCAGAAAGTCCGCCTTCGTGAGAGACTAGAAGGGATCCTGTTTATCAACGAGGTCGATGACCTCTATTGTCCGATATTGTCCGAAAGGTTTGAAAGCCTCTATGGAGCACTTCGCGGAGACGACATTCACCGATCCCTCCCGGATTCGTAACTTCTGCATCATTGCGCATATTGACCACGGCAAGTCCACTCTGGCCGACCGCATGCTGCAGATTACTGACGTCGTCAACCAGCGAGAAATGCGTGATCAATACCTGGATCGTATGGACATTGAACGCGAACGCGGCATCACTATTAAAGCGCAAAACGTGCGCATTCCCTGGGTGCCAAAAACTGGTGCATGTGCGGGTCAAGAAATTGTTATGCACCTCATCGACACCCCCGGCCACGTCGACTTTACCTATGAAGTCTCCCGCGCTCTGGAAGCCTGTGAAGGTGCCGTACTGCTAGTAGATGCGGCGCAAGGCATTGAGGCACAAACCCTCGCCAACCTCTACATGGCAATCGATAAGGACCTGGAGATCATTCCCGTCCTCAACAAAATTGACCTCCCCGCCGCCGATCCAGAACGCTACGCACGCGAGATCGCCCAAATTATCGGCTGTGATCCCTCCGACGTCATTCAGGTATCCGCCAAATCTGGCGTGGGTGTGGAAAAACTTATGGACGTTATTGCGGAAAAAGTCCCCGCACCCACCGGAAGTTCCAGTAACCCCACTCGGGCACTCATCTTCGACTCTGTCTATGACATTTACCGCGGTGTCGTCACCTATATTCGCGTCATGGATGGAGAAATCCGTCCCCGCACAAAAATTCGGATGATGTCCACCGGCGCCGTCCACGAACTACTAGAAGTTGGCATCATCTCCCCAGAACCCAAACCTACGGAGGGGTTAGGCGCTGGCGAAGTCGGCTACCTTATCACGGGTGTAAAAGACGTACGTCAATCAAAAGTGGGTGATACCGTCACCACCTTTAAAGATGGTGCGGAGGAACCACTAGCCGGCTATGAGGAGCCGCGGCCAATGGTGTACTCGGGTCTCTATCCCATTGATGCCTCTGACTATCCCGATCTGCGCGACGCCCTCGACAAACTACAGCTCAACGATGCGGCCCTCACCTACGAGCCGGAAACATCTGTGGCATTGGGCTTCGGCTTCCGCTGTGGATTCCTGGGGCTTCTCCACATGGAGATCACACGCGATCGACTGCAACGCGAATTTGGCCTGGATCTTATCTCCACCACACCCAACGTGCACTACCGGGTCATTATGGAAGATGGTACTGAACACCAGGTCACTAACCCCTCCAGCTGGCCGGAGGGGAAACTACGCGAAGTTTACGAACCTGTTGTCGCATCCTCAATTATTGTGCCCAGTGAGTTTGTTGGCACCACTATGGAACTCTGCCAATCTCACCGCGGCGAGTTGAAAGGAATGGACTACCTTTCGGAAACCCGCGTGGAACTGCGCTACCGCCTACCGCTGGCAGAGATCATTTTCGACTTCTTCGATTCTCTCAAGTCCCGCACACGCGGCTACGCCTCCCTGGACTACCACGAGGACGGGGAACAATTAGCCGACCTGGTGAAGGTAGATATTCTGCTGCAGGGTGAGGCAGTAGATGCATTCTCCGCCATCGTCCATAAGGACTACGCCTCTACCTACGGCAATATGATGACGAAGAAATTGCGTAACCTCATTCCCCGCCAGCAGTTTGAAGTGCCTATCCAGGCGGCTGTTGGATCACACATCATTGCCCGTGAAAACATTCGTGCCGTCCGTAAGGACGTTTTGGCGAAATGCTATGGCGGCGACATTTCTCGTAAGCGTAAGCTGCTCGAAAAGCAGAAGGAAGGCAAAAAGCGCATGAAGACCATCGGGCGGGTAGATGTCCCGCAGGAGGCCTTCATTGCCGCGCTTTCTGCCGACTCCGACAGCGACAAGAAAAAGAAATAAACTAACTTAAACCCCAGGTTGTCCGAGCGTCCTTGTAACAGTCCATTTCAGCGTGGGGTTTTTCATCCCACACCATGCAAATGCGGGTGAGGTCGTTATAGCTGGGCCACCCGGGGTTACCTTCCTTAATGAAGTGTGTTAACGCACTTTGCATAAGGTCTGCAGTCGTTTGCCCGGCAGCATCCTCCAGTACTGCCGCCGTTGGATCAGCAGGGTTCGTGGTGGTGACGGGTCCTACCTGACGATCTGCAGTGTCGGCCCCTAACGTGCCAAACCACATGGGAATATCTGCGCAGTGGGCGGCGCCCCTACGGCCCGGCCAGCGATAGTCATACACCCAGGTGTGGGACTCTTCCGCAGGCTGGTCAAGAACACGGTTCTCGGCGGCGGTGGCAATAGTGGCGCGGATCATTGTATCCGTCATCACTGCGCCTATTCGTCCCTCCGTGATGTCATCATGGTGAGCAGCAATAACATCATTCTTCTGGTGTGGGGTCACTGCACTAATAGAGAGAGTAATCTCTACGGCTAGGCGGGTAAGTAATTTCTTTAGACCATCAAAAGTAACAGAGTTAAATTCCTCAGACGTGGCACCCATCAGCATGGGATACTTTTGGAATGGTTGTTCACCAGCAGAAATTGTTAATGGTTTAGGCTGTGTGAGCTTATCCTGAACGGGGTAGAAGGGGAGACCCAATGGGTTAGTGCGGCGCATACGGCGAGAGAGCTTCTCCATTTTTTCCATCGGCCACTGGGACAATGCTTCCGCAGTGAACTTGGCAAAGGGGAAAGCGCGCCGGGCAGCTCGCGAAATACGGTGGGCAGCTTTTGCCATATTATTTTCAGGAATACGGATAAAAGCTGGTGAGCATGCAAATACTTGCTGGAAAAGTCCCTCTGCAGCAGGATTAGAGGCAAGACAGAACACGCTGGTTCCACCAGCTGATTGGCCGCCAATAGTAACTCGCTGCGGATCCCCGCCGAAAGCGGCAATATTGCGCTGAATCCAGGTAAGGGCAGCGATTTGGTCAAGCATGCCGCGGTTAGGGGGAACGTCTGGAAGAGGTAGCCACCCTTCCGCGTCAAGACGATAGTTAATGGTGACGACGATGACGCCAGCAGCAGTGAATTTTCCACCATCCCACCAATTGCAGGCATTTTCGCCCTTAATGAAACTTCCTCCGTGTATCCACACGAAAACAGGAAGCGGATGTTTCAGCGTAAGGCGATCAGGCTGGGGAAGAGTGTCTTTGGGCGCATAGATAGTGAGGTTAAGTTTTTCTGCGCCGCGACGTACTGGTTCCGGAATAGTGGGAGTGTGCTTACTGAGGAAATCTTGTGCAGTAGGGCCAGGTTTTGTACAGTCCCGGACCCCTTCCCACGTGTGGGGAGGTTGTGGTGCTTCAAAACGAGCAATTCCAGAAACTGGGGCGGCGTAGGGAATTCCATAAAAGACCACATCATGGTCGCGGTTAAGGCCTTGTACCAGTCCTGATTGGGTAGAGATAAGGAGTGGAGATGCTTCACTGGGTGCGGAAGCATCGGTAGTGGTGTCGTTTTCAGCCATAAACCGAGGTTACTCTGTAATCGCTAAGATAGAATCCACCATCCAATAACTTGTGGATAGACGTGCCAGTCTATCCGTATGGCGTGCACTCTATGGTGTGCACAGTAGAAAGGTGTGCTGTGGCTACTGTTAATCCTCTCCTCGTTCCCTCAACATTGCCTTACGGATTGCCTGATTTCTCTGCAATACGAGATGAGCATGTTATGCCAGCATTGCAGGAAGCATTACGTCGCCATAAAGCCGAAATTGACACTATCGCGCATGATCCCACCACCCCCACCGCAATGAACACTGTGGTTGCGTTAGAACAAAGCGGGCAGGATCTCTCCCGCGTTGTGGGCTACTTCTATACGGTGGCAGGCGCAGACGCTACCGATGAGAGACTACGGATAGAAGGAGAGATATCCCCTCTACTGGCGCAGCATACAGACGACATGTACATGAATGCGGACCTTTTCTCCCGCATTGATACAGTCTTTCACTCCCTCTCGGAAAGTCTCGGAGACCTCGCTCCACTAGCGGAGAAAACACAGATACCTTTAGCGGATGTAGAAGCAGAAACAAGCGCTCTCGTACGTCGCTACCATGAACTATTCCTCCGCCATGGAGCAGGCTTAGACGCCGCCGCACAGGCACGTGTGAGAGAAATCAACGCAGAACTCTCCCGCCTATCCTCCGACTTCGGGGACACTCTCCTTAAAGACACGCAGGCACGCGCCGTCCATATCACCGATGAGGCAGAACTGGAAGGGGTAGAAGAGTCCCAAAAAGCATTCTTCGCAGATACTGCCCGGGCAGCAGGGAAGGACGGCTGGCTCATCCCGCTAGGGCTGCCCACTGTACAGCCAATCCTTGAACAGCTAGCGCGCCCAGATGTACGAGCCCGCATCTACGATGCATCACTGCAGCGGGGTGGTCAGAAGAATGAAACAATCGCGCAGCGTATGGCGTTACTACGGGCTGAAAAAGCGGAACTTTTCGGCTACCGCACCCATGCAGAGCTTGTTATCTCGGATGAAACAGCACGCACCCCAGAGGCGGCTTTGCAACTTCTCACCGACCTCGCTCCCGCAGCTGTGCGTAATGCGGAACGGGAACGTGCTGAGCTCCTCCCCGTTGCGCAGGCAGACGGCTGTACGACGCTCAGCGCCGCCGATTGGCCCTACTATGCCGAAAAAGTTCGCGCCGCCCACTACTCTCTTGACAGTGCTGAACTGAAACCCTACTTCCGCCTCCGCAATGTGGTTGAGCAGGGCGTATTCCGAACTGCCGAAATACTCTACGGACTGCGTATTACGAAACGCGATGATCTACACGGCTATACCCCCGACACAGACGTGTGGGAAGTAACGGACGCCACCACCGGCGAAGGACTGGCGCTGCTCCTTACCGACTACTTCACCCGCCCCACCAAACGCGGCGGCGCCTGGATGAATAGCATCATTGACCAGAATGCTCTCCTCGGCCAAAAACCCATCGTCATTAACGTCCTTAACCTCACACCAGCACCCGCAGGCGAAGACACCCTCCTCACCCTCGACGAAGTAGAAACCCTCTTCCACGAATTCGGCCACGCCCTCCACGGCATGCTGAGCAAAGTCATCTACCCACTCTTCTCCGGCACCAATGTGCCACGAGATTTCGTAGAATTCCCCTCCCAATTCAACGAAATGTGGGCCCTCCACAACGACACTCTTCCCGTCTACGCCACTAACGCAGCGGGGGACACAATTCCCCCAGAATTAGTGGAGAAAGTACGTGCGGCACAAAAGTTTGGGCAAGGCTTCGCCACCGTAGAATATCTGGCTGCCTGCATTATCGACATGGCATGGCACACCCTCACCCGTGATGGAATACGTGCCCTCGGGGAGGATATAGACGTTGCCGCGTTTGAAACTGCAGCACTACAGCGCGCCGGGCTGCATGTGGAAGGCATTGCCCCCCGTTACCGCACGCGCTACTACCAGCATATTTTCAGCAATGGGTATTCAGCGGGATACTACAGCTATCTGTGGTCAGAGGTGCTGGATGCGGATACGGTGGACTGGTTCAATGAACAGGGCGGTCTTGTTCCGGAGGCTGGTCAGCGTTTCCGCAAAATGATTTTGTCGCGAGGCGGATCCATCGATTACATGACTGCCTACCGGGATTTCCGGAGCCGCGATAAGGACGTCACCCCATTATTGCGCCGGCGTGGACTGGTCTAAACACAATAGAAAAGCAATGGGCACATACTAGGAACGCAGCACACACGATTGGTAGAGAAAGACAAGGAGGCCAAGGAGTGAGCAGTTTCTCCAATGGGATGAACAATGCAGCATCATGGTTTGTTAATCTCCCTGTGGGATGGCAGATGCTCCTTGCTCTTCTTGTCCTTGTTCCCATTTGCTTTGTTATTGCCCGTTTCCTCCTACTACCGCTTATTGATGCAGTGTATAAGCTGTATAAACGGCATGCGCACACATCGCATCCTGCGGAGAATGCGGGGAATAAGGATGTTGCCTCTACTACGTCGCTGCCCGATAACAGCAAATACAAAAGCAATGCGGGAAGAAAGACAGAGACATCATGAATGCCCCGTCATCTTCCACACCTGTACCGCCGTCCTCCGCACATACGACACGACCATTTAAGACAGAGCCGTTTGTAGCAGTGCCGTGGGAGCGGGCCGATCTCGATAGTATTGTTAGCCGACCATTCGGCATCTATCTGCATGTTCCTTTTTGCACATCACGCTGTGGATACTGTGATTTCAACACCTATGCGTTGCGTACTTTTCCGCCTGGACCAGCTGGTGACCCCATTGCTCATTGGGCGGAACAGTTAACGAAAGAACTGCGTCTTGGTGCGCAGATTCTTACTGACCACAACATCACGCCACCAGCTGCAAACACCGTATTCTTCGGTGGTGGAACTCCGAGTCTACTGGGGCGGCAGTTACCTAAAATTCTGGATGTTGTCCGAGAGTGCTTCGGTATAGCACCCGGGGCAGAAATTACTAGTGAAGCTAACCCGGAGAGTACATCCCCTGAGCTTTTCGACTGCTGGCGAGCGGGGGGTGTTAATCGGCTTTCCCTTGGCATGCAATCTAGTGAACCGCGAGTGCTGGCGCTCCTTGACCGTCAGCATGATCCCGCCCGGGCAGTTGCAGCTATTGAGGAAGCGCAAGCTGCTGGTTTTGAGCATCTTAACCTAGATCTTATTTATGGCACCCCTGGTGAAACTACGGACGATGTTGCTCGTAGCGTAGATACCGTGCTGGCGACGGGAGTTGACCACGTGTCCGCGTATGCTCTCACTATAGAGCCTGGTACTGCGCTTTTTCGAAAAGTAGCGCATGGGGAAATTGACCCCATTGATGACGATATGCAGGCAGATCGGTACTACCAGATTGATGCGGCGTTACAGGAGGCGGGTTTTCACTGGTATGAAGTATCCAATTGGGCCCGTCAGCGTGATGCGAGATGTCGCCACAATCTGGGGTATTGGGAGGGTGGAAATTGGTGGGCTGCCGGCCCGGGAGCGCATGGCTACATGGGGGGAGTGCGGTGGAGTATCCGTAAGAATCCGCGTAGTTATGGAGAGCTTCTCGCACAGGGAATTTACCCGGCAGACTGGTGTGAGAAATTGACGCCTGCAGAGATTCGTGAAGAAACTATTATGCTGCGGCTGCGAGTGAGGGATGGTCTGGGGCGAGAGTATCTGAATCCGGCACAGATACGGGTGGCGGATACTGCAGTAATGGACGGTTTGGCAGTGTGGATAGGGGATAGGTTGGTGCTGACGACGCGGGGGAGGCTTTTAGCGGATGGGCTTATTGGGGATCTTCTTTTAGCAGAAGAGTGAGGGGTAGGGATCTCCTCCGCCCTCTAAAACTGGCACTTAGCGGTTGAGAGTGCCAGAATTGGCATAGACGGTATTATCTATCCGCAGCCATACAGCACTGTAGCAATGACTACAGCAATGACTGTAGCAATGTAGGAATGCAGTAATGATAGTGTTCCCAACATTCCGATAATCCTAATAAGTCTGACAATAAGAAGATGAGGAGGTCCTATGGCACGCGCAGATGAACGCCGCCTTAAAGTCCTCCGGGCTATTGTCACTGACTTTGTGGCCTCTCATGAGCCCGTAGGGTCAAAAGCTATTGTCGAAAAATATCAGCTAGGAGTATCAAGCGCCACTATCCGCAACGATATGGCTGTTCTTGAGGCGGAAGGATATATCACCCAGCCGCATACGTCCTCGGGTCGTGTCCCCACCGAGAAGGGCTACCGTGAATTCGTTGACAATATAGAACACATTAAGCCTCTTTCCCGTGCTGAACGTACTGCTATTCGCCGTTTCCTTGATGAGTCCATCAGTGTTGACGATGTTCTCAACCGCGGTATTCGGCTCCTCAGCCAATTGACTCAGCAGGTTGCGGTTATCCAATATCCCACCTTGCACCGTTCGAGCGTGTATCACGTGGAAATTATGCAGATGGCCAGTAGGCGTGTTCTTGTCGTCATCATTACGGACCGTGGCCGTGTCGATCAGAGAATTGTTGAATTTGACCGAGATCTTACTGAAGAAGCTGTTGAAACATTACAGCAGGAGTTCACTGCTTTGAAGGGGCGTACGTTAAGCCAGGCGTCTTCCGCGGTAGAAACACTTCTTGACGATCCACGCCACCCCTATGCGGAAGAGCTAGAACGTGCTGGACACATTATCCTTGATACGCTTATTGAGCATCCGGAAGAGCGTCTCCTCCTTGGAGGGACGTCTCACCTCACCCGTCATGCTGCAAGTTTTCATGGATCATTGCAAGAACTTCTCGATGCGTTGGAAGAACAAGTTATCATTCTTAAACTTCTCAATAGTGCTGCTAAGGATCCACTGTCTGATCCGCGCGCAGTTACTGTTCGCATTGGGGAGGAAACGCACCTTGAACATATTCATGGCACCTCTGTTGTCTCGACGACCTATGGTGCGGATGATTCCATCTACGGTGGTCTTGGCGTGATTGGACCTACCCGAATGGATTACCTTAACAACATTGCGGCGGTTTCGGCTGTCGCCCGCTATATCGGTGAGATTCTCGCCGGACACTAAAAACCTTATCTGCCCTTGTCCCACTACTCACACTAAGGATCGTTTCCCTTGGCTTTGGATTACTATGGCGTCCTCGGCGTTAATCAGGATGCCACTAACCGCGAAATCAAGAGTGCTTACCGCAAGCTTGCTCGTGAACTACACCCAGATGTTAACCCGTCAGAGGAAGCTGCCGAGAAGTTCAAAGACGTTACCACCGCTTACGAGGTTCTTTCCGACCCCGAAAAACGCCGCATTGTTGACATGGGTGGAGATCCGCTCGGCCAACCCGGCGGAGGTGACGCAGGCTTCGGAGGCTTCGGCGGTGTAGGTGACATTTTTGATGCTGTCTTCAACATGGCCGGTATGGGGGGCATGGGAGGAGGAATGCGTGGCGGCAGTGCCGAACCACGCTCCCGCGTACAACCAGGTGGCGACTCCCTTACCCACCTAGAACTCACCCTTGAGGAATGCTTCCGAGGTGGTCTGCAGGATCTAGAAGTAACAACCTATGTGCTATGCCCGGATTGTCAAGGTTCCGGGTCTGCCTCTGGAGCAAAGCCAACCACCTGCCCATATTGTGGCGGTACAGGGCAGATTCAGGAAGTACAGCAGTCCTTCCTCGGCCAGGTTGTCACAACCCATACGTGCCCACACTGCGGTGGTACCGGACAGATTATTACCGACCCGTGCCATACGTGCGGAGGTGAAGGACGTGTACGGCGTAACCGCAAGGTAACGGTTAAAGTTCCTGCCGGAGTGGGTAGCGGTATGCGTATTCGTCTTGTCTCCCAGGGCGATGTTGGCCCAGGTGGTGGCCCCGCTGGCGATCTTTACGTGGAAATTAGGCAAAAACCAGACCCCGTCTTCACCCGTGATGGGGATGCCCTCCACTGCAATATTTCTGTTTCGATGGTGGATGCCGCACTGGGATGCGAAGTAGACCTTAATATGCCAGATGGGGAAATCTATACTGTGCGTGTTCCTGCTGGTACACAGCCAGGCGATATTCTTCGTGAACGCGGTAAAGGAATGCCACATGTGCGGACGGGCCGGCGTGGCGAACTCGTGGTACTTGTTAATGTCACGGTTCCGAAAGAGCTCAATGAGGAAGAACATGCCGCATTGGAGACGTTGCGTAGTCTGCAAAAAGATGGGGCACGGGTTCTTTCCGAAAAAGATGATGACAACCTGTTTACTCGTCTAAAGCAGGCTTTTTAGCACTAGCTGAGGGCAGGTTAGGATATTTTCTATGACTCTTCCCGTATTTCGGATTGCCCCAGACGATATGAAAGTGGACCCCGGAGCTGTTATTACAGTGAATGGTTCCGAGGGACGCCATGCGGTGACGGTGAAACGTTTACGGGTAGGGGAAAAGCTCATGCTCGGTGATGGGCAGGGGACTCTCGCTATTTGCCGGGTGACGGATATTGACGGGAAGAATACGTTGCGCGCCACAGTTGATGGCGTGAAAACTGTGCCCCGCCAGAAACCTCCTGTGACGATTGTGCAAGGTATCCCCAAAGGGGATGCAGCGGATTTGGCCGTTGATCTCTGCACAGAAGCAGGGGCAGATTGCATTATTCCGTGGCAGGCATCGCGTTGTGTTGCGCAATGGAGTGGTGCAAAGAAAGAAAAAGGCCGCAATAAGTGGCGGAAAACTGCTATTGAGGCAGCTAAACAGTCTCGTCGTGCGTGGGATCCGGAGATCAAGCCGGTTGCGACACTTGATGACATTGTGGCGTTAGTGTCGGAGACACAACGTGCTAGTGGTGTGGTCGCTATTTTGCATGAGTCGGCACGCATGACGTTGGAGACTCTGCCATTTAATCGTGCAAAAAGTATTGTGCTTATTGTCGGCCCAGAGGGCGGCATTACTAAAGATGAATTAACTGCCCTGGAAACAGCGGGCGGGCAGGCCGTCATTATGGGGCCAACTGTTTTACGGAGTGCCGCAGCCGGGGCAGTTGCGTTAGGAGCGATGGGGGTCCTCACAGAGCGGTGGTAGCAAGGTAAGCTAAAGACATGCCCATCATCACTCGCACCTTCACTCTTGAAGGTGACACTATGCCGCTTCTGCTCGGTGCCCATGATGCCAACCTCCGTGAACTCGAAAAACTGTTAACATCTGATATTCACGTTCGTGGCACAGAACTTACTCTCGCTGGTGATCCTGATGATCCGGGCGATCTTCCCCTTTCACAGGCAGTGATAACGTCTCTTCTCGATACTGTGAATCAGGGAGTTAATGTAGATGTTCCAATGGTGCAGCGAACAGTAAGTATGCTGTCGGGGCCCAGCGAGGAAGAACCCTCTGAAGTGTTCTCCACCCGTGTCGTGAATGTGCGAGGCCGTACTATTCGCGCTCAAACTGCCGGCCAGAAGCATTATGTGGAGTCTATTGCGAAGCACACAATTGTCTTCGGTATTGGACCCGCTGGTACTGGTAAGACGTACCTAGCGATGGCGATGGCAGTTAATGCGCTGCGTTCTAAAGACGTTAATCGAATTATTCTGACACGCCCGGCGGTAGAAGCCGGTGAAAATCTTGGTTTCTTACCGGGAACGTTAAATGACAAGATCGATCCTTACCTACGTCCCCTCTATGACGCCTTGCGTGACATGATGGAGCCCGAACAGGCTCGCAAGATGATGGATACGGGGGTTATTGAGGTTGCTCCGCTGGCCTATATGCGTGGCCGTACTCTCAATAATGCTTTCGTCATTTTGGATGAGGCACAAAACACTACTGCTGAGCAGATGAAAATGTTCCTTACTCGGTTGGGTGCGGGATCGACCATGGTTATTACTGGTGATTCGACACAGGTGGATTTACCGGGTGGTAAAACATCTGGTCTGCGAATAGCGCGCCGAGTGTTGGAGGGGGCCAACCCCGATATTGCGTTTATTGATCTCACAAGTGAGGATGTTGTTCGCCATAGTCTTGTGACCGCTATTGTTGAGGCTTACGGGCGCTACGACGAGGAGCAGGCGAAGCGTAAAGAGCAACAGTATGCTGACCATAAGAATGGCGGTTCGCGTGAGAGGAATACGCGGGAGAGAAGTAAGGATCACAAGGATAAAGCATGAGCATTGAAGTAGCTAATGAATCCGGTATGGACGTCGATGAGACCATTCTTATCGACGTCGCTGCATACGTCATGCAGCGCATGGATGTTCACCCAGCTGCTGAATTAGCCATTACCCTTGTCGATCTTGCCACCATTGAGCAGCTTCATGTGCAGTGGCTTGATCTTCCCGGCCCCACAGATGTCATGAGTTTCCCCATGGATGAGCTCACCCCGGGTGGACGTCCCGACAGTATCCAACCTGGTCCAGCCATGCTGGGTGATATTGTTATCTGCCCGCAGTTCGCGGCAGATCAGGCGAAGCGGGCAGGGCATGGGTCCGGCCACGAGATGGCACTGTTGACGGTGCACGGTGTTCTGCACCTTTTGGGATACGATCACGCTACCGCTGCAGAAGAACAGGAAATGTTCTCTCTTCAAAATGCTCTCTTAGCGGAGTGGTACGACCAACGCGATATGGGCGTTCGAAAGGTATAGACCGACAACATTATGAGCTTGCTCGCTATTTTGAGTCTGGTCTTTGGACTTCTCCTGATGGTCTGTGCGGCACTATGCGCAGCCCAAGATACGGCCCTCAATACAGTATCCCATGCTCGTGCAGTTGAAATTGCGCACGAGAACGAACTGGGGTCACACAAAATGTTGCATGTGGTGGAGCGCCGGGAAGCCTACACCGCTGTTGTTGTTTTTCTCCGTACAACGTTTGAGCTTGTTGCCACTATCCTCTTTGCCACGTTATTCCTGGACACTGTAGGAAAAGCTCATGGTGGTGGTACGGGACCTGCGTGGGCATTAGTGTATGCCGGCATTGTGAGCGTGGTCTGTAGCTACGTTGTGGCGGGTGTATCGGCACGTACGCTCGGTCTTCAAAAACCTTATGATGTTCTGCGCTACACGGCAGTGCTGCTTATCTCCATAGCATGGCTTTTCCGGCCAGTGAGCCGCGCATTAGTATGGCTCGGCAATGCTATTACGCCCGGTAAAGGGTTCAAAGAGGGGCCTTTCTCCACAGATATTGAGTTGAAAGAATTCGTCACCCTCGCCCAGCAGCGTGGTGTGGTAGAAGATGACGAAAGAGAAATGATCGAATCTGTCGTTGAGCTTGGCGACAGTAATGCACGGTCCGCCATGGTTCCACGTACAGACATGGTGTGGATCGAATCTACAAAAACTGCTAAACAGGCCATTAAACTCGCTGTGAAATCAGGGTTTTCCCGTATCCCAGTTATTGCCGACACCGTTGATGATGTAGTGGGTGTCGTCTACCTTAAAGACCTTGTTGCCCATACCTACTCGGCAACAGATGGGGCAGAGTCCGTGCAGGTTGCGGAACTTATGCGTCCCGCCTGGTTCATTCCAGACTCTAAGAGCCTGGATGATGTTCTTGATGAGATGCGGGCAAAACGGAACCATATTGCCATCCTCATTGACGAATACGGTGGTGTGGCAGGACTCATCACCATCGAAGATATTTTGGAAGAGATTGTCGGTGAAATCTCTGACGAATATGATGCGTCAGAAGTAGCACCCATAGAAGAACTCGGTGAGAATCAGTGGCGCGTCTCTGCTCGTCTATCCATTGACGATTTAGCGGAGGCTGTGGGAGTTGAATTTGATGAAGAGCTTCTTGATGAAGTTGATACAGTTGGCGGTTTGCTTGCCTACGAATTGGGACGCGTTCCCCTCCCCGGCGCCCATATTCATACCGATGCTCTAGATTTAATAGCGGAAGCTGGGCATGATCACCGCGGCCGTCGCCGCGTCACTACCGTGCTCGTGGAAAAGATACATTCCGACGATGCGGATAATAGCGAGGAAGAGGAGTCGAATAAAGATGAGTGAGCTGCACAATGAGCACAATCGTCAACATGAGTACGATCCTCAGCACCGGTCTGGTTTTGTCTGCTTCGTTGGGCGACCCAATACGGGCAAATCAACTCTTATGAATGCCATGGTGGGGCAGAAGATTGCCATCACCTCCAACCGGCCACAAACTACTCGCCACACTATCCGCGGCATTATCACCACCGATAACGCCCAGTTAATTATTGTCGATACTCCAGGCCTGCATCGTCCCCGCACACTCTTGGGGGAACGGTTGAATGAATTGGTGAAGGATACGTTTGCCGACGTGGACATTATCGGCTTGTGTATTCCCGCAGATGAACCAATTGGCCCTGGTGATCGTTGGATTTTGAACCAAGTTCGTAAGAATGTTCCCCGCACACCAGTCATTGGTGTAGTGACCAAAGTGGACAAGGTAAGCCGCGACCAGATAGCGGCGCAGCTTGTTGCTGTCGCGGAATTATTAGGGCCAGATGCCGAGGTTATTCCCGTCTCCGCAGCGTCGGGGGAACAAGTAGATACTGTTATTGATGTTTTTACGTCCTTACTGCCGGAGGGTCCCCAGTTCTATCCGGAAGACGAACTCACAGATGACGATACGGAAAAATTCCTCTCCGAGCTCATTCGCGAAGCCGTATTAGAGGATGTGCGCGATGAATTGCCGCACTCTATTGCCTGCACCATTGAGGAAATATACCCAGACCCCGATGACGAGGGCCGCACAGTAGTAAACGCCACCATATACGTAGAGCGAGATAGTCAAAAAGGCATTGTTATTGGGAAAAAAGGATCCCGTTTGCGGAAGGTAGGCCAGCGGGCGCGGCAGGGTATTAGCCGAGTATTAGGGACGCGCGTCTATCTTGACCTGCATGTAAAAGTTCTGAAAGATTGGCAGACTGATCCGAAACAGCTAGGCAAGCTAGGCTTCTAGAGATGGCCTCTTTCCGAGACCAAGGATTAGTGCTTCGCCACTATAACCTGGGTGAAGCAGATCGCATTATTGTGCTCTTTACTAGAGCACATGGGTTATTGCGGTGCGTTGCCAAGGGGGTCCGCCGCACACGCTCCCGCTTCGGGGCGCGCCTAGAGCCTTTCACACTTATTGACGTGCAGATTTATCCGGGACGCAACCTCAACACCATTACCGAAGCTGTCACAGTGGAAACCTTTAATGCGCGCATTGTTGCAGACTATGAGCGTTATACCGCTGCCGCCTCCGTCCTAGAAGCAGTAGAGCGTCTTCTCGGCGAGGAGGAGCAGCCTAATCCGCAGCTTTTTGACCTGACAGTGGGGGTGATGGGGGCATTAAGCTACGGCCGCCGATCCCCCCAACAAATGGTGGATACGTATTTATTGCGAGCCATGGCAGAAGCCGGGTGGGCTCCCGAATTGGATAAATGCGCAGTGTGTGGAGCAGAAGGACCACATCAAGCGTTTCATCCAGCTGCCGGCGGGGTGGTGTGCGTGAAACATCGTCCGCCGGGAAGTGCCACCCCTATGGCGGGAGTACTGGAGTATTTGCGTTCTCTTCGGGATGCGCGATGGGATCGTGCCGATAGTATTGCCGGGGACAAAAAACTGGGGAGGAGAGTACAGGAGGAAGCTCACCAGCTGATAGTTTCGCATTTACAATGGCATACGGAACGCAAAATTACTGCCTTTGATCTGGCTGCAGAGGCAGAAAGGGGACATTGGCGATGAGCGTATGGTACGACAAACTCACCGGATTCTTTTCCCGCCCATCGCATCGTAGTTTGCAGGAGGTTGAGGGGGCACACACCTTCGTCGATGATGTTCCGGTGACGGAAGATCTCCTACCAGATGAAGAGACTCGTATCTACACGCGTGGGGAGCAGATGGATCCCTGCTTCGCTGGGCATGATTTCACATCTGCTCCGCCAGCTATTCCCGCCGAGTTTCTTCCCCACCACATTGCGCTGGTGATGGATGGGAATGGCCGTTGGGCGCAGCAACGCGGTATGAGCCGTACAGAGGGGCATCGTCGTGGGGAAGCTGTGCTGCCAGAAGTATGCAGAGCCTGCCTTGATGCGGGTATTCCGTGGCTATCAGCTTATGCATTCTCCACGGAGAATTGGAGCCGTAGCTATGAGGAAGTGCGTTTCCTTATGAGTTTCTCGCGTAACGTTTTACGGTGGCAACGAGATGAGCTCAACGATATGGGAGTGCGCATTCACTGGGCTGGACGGCGTCCCCGTTTGTGGCCCTCCGTTATTAAAGAACTCGAGATTGCGGAGGAGCTTACTCGCGATAACACCACTATGAACCTTGTGATGTGTGTCAATTATGGGGGAAGAGCAGAAATTACCGATGCTGCTAATCGGTTAGCGATGGCAGTAAAAGAGGGGGTAGTAGATCCGCGTGATATTAACGAGGACACTCTTTCACGGTTGATGTATGTTCCAGAGATGCCGGATGTGGATCTTTTCCTGCGGCCCTCTGGTGAGAAACGGACAAGTAACTTCCTGCTCTGGGAGAGTGCCTATGCGGAGATGGTCTACCAGGATGTACTTTTCCCTGATTTTGACCGCACCTATTTATGGGCAGCCCTTGAAGAGTACGCGCGACGTGACCGCCGTTTCGGCGGCAACACAGGCAAGTAGTGGTTAGAGGAAACGCTTGTTGACGATTTCTTCCGCGTGGGAAAGGGCATCATTAACAATGCCGGATAGGTGCTCGTCCACTAACGAGTAGATATGCTCACGACCCCGCTGTGTGGATTTCACCACACCAGTATTTTTGAGGACTCGCAAATGTTGAGAAACTGCCGGCTGTGGCATATCCAGTGCGGATACTAATTCATGTACGCAGCAGGGACGGTGTTGTAATTGCACAATAATGGCGATGCGGGCCGGGGCAGTAAGCGACTGTAAAAGAGTGCCGGCGGCTTCCATTACCTTCTGTGGGGGAAGTTCTGCGAGATCCTTGTCAACCCCGTCGGAGTCGGCGCAATGCTCTTCCGATACTTCTGTCATGTCGTGTCCCGTCTTGAATTACCGCAAGGGTACTGCATGAATAATGCAGTAATTGTACAGCAGGACGTCAACTGGCGTCCTTCCCTCATCATACTGAGTGTGACAAATGGCAGAACTCATACTGCCTACAGCACTGTGCTTTAAACAGTGGTTTAAATGGAAGTTTAAATGGGTTTATACGGCTTTGCCTGCTAGTATGTGGTCAGCAGGGACTTCCCGCTGGCATGCATAAAGGAGTACATAGTCGTGGCCAAAAATAACCTTGTAGAGTCCGTCGCTAACCTATGCAAACGCCGGGGAGTTGTATACCCGTGCGGCGAAATCTACGGTGGTACACGTTCCGCATGGGATTACGGTCCGCTTGGTGTGGAACTGAAGGACAACATTAAACGCCAGTGGTGGAACAATATGGTGCGAAGCCGTGACAATGTTGTCGGTCTTGACTCTTCCATCATCCTGCCGCGTCAAGTGTGGGAAGCCTCCGGCCACGTTGAAGTGTTCACCGACCCGCTCGTGGAATCTCTCTACACCCACAAGCGCTACCGCGCTGACCATCTTCTGGAAGCCTACGAAGAAAAACATGGCCACGCCCCCGCCAATGGGCTAGCCGACATTCCCGATCCGGAAACCGGCCAGCCCGGTAACTGGACGGAGCCGCGGGCATTCTCCGGCCTCATGAAAACCTACCTCGGCCCAGTAGACGATAAAGAAGGCCTGCACTACCTGCGTCCAGAAACAGCCCAGGGTATCTTCGTCAACTACAAGAACGTCATGACGACATCCCGCATGAAGCTGCCTTTCGGTATTGGCAACATTGGTAAATCCTTCCGTAACGAGATCACTCCCGGTAACTTCATCTTCCGTACGCGTGAATTCGAGCAGATGGAGATGGAATTTTTCGTCAAGCCGGGGGAAGACGAAGAATGGCACCAGTACTGGATTGACGAGCGCTGGAAGTGGTACACCGACCTGGGTGTGCGGGAAGAAAATCTGCGTCTCTACGAGCATCCTAAAGAGAAACTTTCCCACTACTCTAAGCGCACAGTGGATATTGAATATGCCTTCCACTTCACGGGCTCTAAGTGGGGCGAGCTAGAAGGTATCGCCAACCGCACCGACTATGACCTCACCGTACACAGCAAGCATTCGGGCGAAGATCTCTCATTCTTCGACCAGGCTACTGGTGAACGCTACATTCCTTACGTCATTGAACCGGCCGCCGGACTCACCCGCTCCCTCATGTGCTTCCTTGTTGACGCATATGAGGAGGAGGAAATTCCGAAAGCAAACGGCAAGATTGATAAGCGCACTGTGCTGCATCTTGACCCCCGACTTGCCCCCGTGAAGGCTGCCGTATTGCCGCTGTCTCGCAATGAAGAGCTCAGCCCGGTAGCCCGTGATCTGGCTGCGCAATTGCGTCAGCGCTGGAATGTGGACTTTGATGATGCGCAGGGTATCGGCAAGCGTTACCGTCGCCAGGATGAGATTGGTACCCCATTCTGTGTCACTGTCGACTTCGATACGAAGGATGACCAAGCCGTCACTATTCGCGAGCGTGACACGATGAGCCAGGAACGCGTCTCCCTCGATAATGTGGAGAGCTACCTCGCAGAACGTTTATGTGGCTGCTAGCGTAAAACCCTGTGCATTTGCGTCCTCCCGTAGGACAATAGGTACGTGGCACGTGTGTGCCTCACGGCTTATTTGTACACCCACGTTTAAAGGAATCGACGAGGTTAGATGGATGGCGTTCTCCTGAATCAGGAGCTCGTCTTTCGAGTGATCGACTTGACGGGCGTATTCTGTGGAGGTTGTCTGGGCGGCACCGTGGCGCGCCGCCATAAATTTGATTTCGTCGGATTCCTTATTCTGGGTATTAGTACAGCTCTCGGTGGCGGTGTACTACGTGACATCATGCTGAACCTCACGCCTATTGCCCTCACCAATGGTTCCTACCTTATAGCGGCAGTTTGTGGTGTGTTTATCTCCATGGTGCTCCGCATCGATGACCGAAAATTCTGGATTAATCTTTTCAGTGTTATTGACGCATTGACCGTTGGGTCATGGGCAGCCACGGGCGCTTCAAAAACATTAGCTGCCGGGTTAGGGGTAGGACCTGCCCTCTTGCTAGGCGTTGTTACCGCTATTGGCGGGGGAATTATTCGTGACGTGCTCGTAGGCCGTACACCTGAGGTATTTGGCGGCAATACACTGTATGCGACACCAGCATTAGCCGGTGCTGCCGTGGTCACCATGGTGCATGGCATTGGTTATCCTGGCGTCGGTATGATTGCGGGCACTATCACCGGGGGTGCTCTCTGCCTACCTGCCCGGCTTTTCGGATGGTCCCTTCCGGATTTACCCGATTGGAGTATTGATTCGGCAGCGGCACAATTTCTCCGCAAGATTAAAGGTGATAAATCCCATCGGGCGAAATCCCACCTCCGTAATTTGCAGCGAATGGAAGAGCACGTCAGCCGCTCGCAGCAGGCAGGTAATAACACTGGAAATGACGGTACAGAGGATCTTCACCCTCCAATAACTGCGGATCACTCTGATACCAGTGAGAAGGGCAACAAGACTGCCTAGGGGAGAACAACCCTAGCTAAGAATAACCCTGTGGCACACCAATAATGGCTGCATGTCCTGCTAGAGTAGCTGTCAAAATGCTCGGTAGAATAAAACCAACATGAGTGTTTATACCGATCACGATCTAGCCCGGCAACAACCAGAACATCCCAAGGCTTCGCAACTGGGAGAAACTGGCCATTGTGACCGGCGTAGTCCCTTTTCCCACGACCGCGCACGTATCTTGCATAGTGGTGCGCTTCGTCGTCTTGCCGATAAAACTCAAGTGGTTGGGCCGCAGGAAGGCGATGTGCCACGTACACGCCTTACCCATTCCCTGGAAGTAGCACAGATATCCGCTGGTATTGCCGCCGGTCTGGGGGTTGATGAGGATCTTGCAGAATTGGCGGGTCTTGCCCACGATATTGGCCACCCGCCCTATGGCCATAATGGGGAACGCGCCCTTGATGATCTTGCAGCAGAGTGCGGTGGATTTGAAGGGAATGCGCAAACACTGCGTATCCTTACCCGCCTGGAACCAAAAGTACTGGCAGACGATGGTTCATCACGGGGGCTTAACCTGTCCCGTGCAGCTCTTGACGCTATCTGTAAATACCCATGGACTCGCCAACCCGGAAACAAAAAATTCGGTGCCTATGTAGATGATGCCGCCACTCTCGCATGGGTTCGGGAGGGCGCACCGCAGCATCGAAAATGTTTAGAAGCACAGATTATGGATTGGTCGGATGATATTGCCTACTCTGTGCATGATGTTGAGGATGGGATCCTCTCCGGCCGCATTGATCTGCGCGTACTTGGGGATTCCTCAGAATCCTCCGCGCTTGCCGCCGATGCGCACGAAACTTTTGGACTGTCCGCAGATCGTGTTGCCGCTGCTGCTTCTCGCTTGTGGGAACTTCCCCATGTTCGTGACGTTGCGGAATCATGCGTATCCAATTCAATGCCACCATCTAACACTGCTTCTGCTAATGCTGTCCCTGCCGGCTCTATCCCCGTCAAGAAGTATTTTGGGTCCCGCGCTAACCTTGTTGCCCTGAAACAACTCACCTCGGAACTGGTGGGACGATTCGTCAATTCCACCATTGCCACCACCCGTGCCCACTACTCCGGAGAATTGGGTCGCTACCATGGTGAACTGAAAATCTCGCGTGATATTGAAGCAGAAGTGGGATTACTGAAAACGGTGGCTGTGCGCTACGTCATGCACAATGTGGACCATCTGCGGGCACAAGAACGCCAATATGACCGTATCTTCCGCGTTGCTAACTGGCTCATGAACGCTGGTGAAGGTGGTCTTGACCCTGTTTTCTGGGATGACTGGAAAGCTGCCTGCCAGGCAGACGACGATGCGGCACGTATGCGTGTCGTTGTTGACCAAATAGCCTCCTACACCGAAACTCGCCTGGAACGCGTCGACCGGGCAGCGGCAGGTATTCAGGCCGGTTGGGGATAGAACACAGAGAATATGATGGCTGTACCACACTGGTGCGAGCAATATAGAGTATCCTCGAACCATGGCTAAGGGACGGATTCCAGAAAGTGACATTGAAGAGATCCGTAACCAGGTACGCATCGAAGATGTCGTAGGGGAGTACGTTTCTCTCCAGCCTGCCGGCGTAGACTCCCTCAAAGGCCTCAGTCCCTTCACCGACGAGAAAACCCCGTCCTTTCACGTACGCCCCAACCATGGCTACTATCACTGCTTCTCCACGGGTGAAGGCGGTGACGTTTTCAGCTTCCTCATGAAGATGGAGCACATCAGCTTCGTAGAGGCCGTTGAACAACTCGCCGACCGTATCGGCTACCGCATCAACTACCAAGGCGGCGGATCCACCACACCACAGCAGCGCGGTACCCGCCGCCGTCTCCTCCAGGCCAATGCCGCAGCTCACAAGTTCTACCAGGAACAACTCGAAACCCCAGAAGCCCAAGACGCCCGCGACATGCTTCTACAACGCGGATTCGACGAAGCACTCATTAAAGAGTTCACCTGTGGATATGCCCCCGCCGGCTGGGACACCGTCACCCGGCATCTGCAAAAACAAGGTTTTACATTTGAAGAATTAGAAGCCGCAGGTATCTCCAAGATGGGGTCGCGGGGAACCCCCATTGATCGTTTTCACCGCCGTCTTATCTGGCCTATTAGCATCCCCAGCGGGGAAGTCGTGGGTTTCGGCGCACGTAAACTCTACGATGACGACAAGCTCGGGAAGTACATGAACACACCCGAGACCATGTTGTACAAAAAATCGAAAGTCCTTTTCGGTCTCGACAAAGCCAAGAAATACATTGCCGAATCTCATCAATGCGTCGTTGTGGAGGGGTACACCGACGTTATGGCCATGTGGGCGGCTGGCGTGAAAACCGCTGTAGCCGCCTGCGGGACAGCATTTGGCGACGAGCATTTGGCTATTTTGCGCCGCTTCCTCATGGACGACAACTACTACCGTGGGGAAATTATCTACACGTTCGATGGGGACGAGGCCGGTCAAAAAGCCGCCATGCGAGCCTTCACCGGGGACCAACAATTCGCCGGACAAAAGTTTGTGTGCATTGCGCCGGGCGGTATGGACCCCTGCGAGCTGCGCCAGGCGGAGGGAGATGTAGTCGTGCGGGATCTGATTGCGCGGCGTATCCCCATGTTTGAGTTTGCCCTCAGATCCTTGTTGAAAGAATTTGATCTGTCTATTCCGGAGGGGCGCGTAGCGGCACTCGCGCGTCTTGTTCCCGTTGTTGCGGATATTAGAGATTCCGCTTTGCGAGATGAGTATGCCCGTCAGCTGGCCGGCTGGTTGGGATGGAGTGACACTACGGAGATCGTTAACCGGGTGCGGAAGGAAGCGCGTTACGGTAAACGCCAACAATCCCGCGGGGCACGGCAGGGACACTCACGACAAACACAGCTGCGGGCACCTCAGTCGCAGGGAAATAGCTCGGGTGACGCTTCTTCTCGTTTTGGAGAAACTGTATCTGCCTCCAGTGGGCAGAATAAGCCCCGTATTATTCGTCCCCGTAAGCCACTAGAAGGCAGTGAGGAGGGCCGTCAGCGGGCAGCTGTGCGCTTGGCTATCCAGTACCCTAAGACGGCTGGAGCGGGCTTTGACGCGCTCGGTTCTGACGCTTTTACCTACCCCCTATACAGGACTATTCGTGACGCTATAGAGGCCAGTGGTGGCTGCACGAACGCAGTAGTGGATCACAATTGGGTACCCACTATCCAGGGGCATATTGATGATCTTGTAGCTCAAGGTGTTGTATCTGAACTGGCGGTGGAAGCTATCCCTGTGGATCAGGAACATATAGTGAGCTATGCGGAGGGACTTTTCGCCCGGTTAGAAGAAGTATGGGTGGGGCAGCAGGTAGCGGAGTTGAAAGCTGCTTTGCAACGCAAGAATCCCGCTAGCGATCCGGAATACCAGGATATGTTTAAAGACTTGGTTGCGTTAGAGGAGTATCGCAGGACTTTGAAACAAGTTGCGATTGAGACGTTCTAGTCGTTCTTGTAGTAGAGCGTTTTAATGCTATTTGTTTACCCGTAATAACCTGGCAATTTGGAGAGTAGTGGGGTAGATAGGTAAGCTATCCATTCGTAACACCAAGGTGTTTAATCCCCCATAGCTCAATTGGCAGAGCATTCGACTGTTAATCGAAGGGTTGTTGGTTCGAGTCCAACTGGGGGAGCTTTTTTATTTCACTTCATCTCTCCGGCTATAGTTTTACGGCTTATACTGGCGGCAGAACACGTAACACACATTAGTGTTATTCCTGCTTCTTCAGGAGCCTCTTATGACTAAGTCTGTATATCCCACTGAGCATCCTGTTGAGCATTCTGCTGACGCGTCAGTGGATTTTGCAGACACTCAGCTTGTTGCTACCGATATTTACTATGACTATCCCGGAAGTCCGGTTCTCAACAACATCAACCTCGCTCTTTCTGCTGGCGATGTCTTAGGGCTGGTGGGGGACAATGGGGTCGGTAAATCGACACTGCTGTGGATTCTCTCTGGCCGCTTAAAACCCACTGCCGGACGTGTTACTCACCAGGGAACACGTGTCTTGGGTGCGCAAGAACTAGAAGCCCCCTTCAACTCCACTGGCCGTATGTTGGTAGAGAAGGCCTTAGGGCCGGCTCGTCGCCGTCTACAGGCCTTGGAGGAGGCAGCTAATGCTATGGCCACCGCCGACGACCCTGACGCTGCTACACAGGCGGAACGACGCTACACGGACATTTATAACGATGTAGTAGCGCATGATGCATGGGATGCTGAACATAACGCGGAAGTAGTTTTAGACAACCTTGGTCTTACCGGGGAAGGACCCACCGGAGATTTACTTGACCAGCGCACTATTGATATGTGCGGCGGCGAGAGGGCCCGTTTGGGACTTGCTCTGGCTCTGATTCGTGCCCCCGAGATTTTGCTTTTGGATGAACCCACAAACCATCTTGACGGGCGTGGCCGTGAACTTGTGGCGAAAACGATTCGTGAACACCCCGGCATTGTGATTCTTGCTACCCACGACCGCGATTTTTTGGATGAAACCTGTACCCACATTGGCGATATTGTTCGCAACCGGGAAGGCATGGGCTTCTTCACCGGTAACTGGACGCAATACGATAAACACCGCCGCCATGAACGACAACTCTGGGAACACCAGTGGCGTACGGAGGAACACCAGCGGGACCACTTGGAAACCACGATTGAGAAGGATGCGCGTGACGTTTCCCCCGGGCGTGCCCGCCACGATAATGACAAAATGTCCTATAACCAGGCCGGTGGCCGGGTAGAAAAGCAGATCGCTCGACGTGTTCGCGCAACCCGCCAAAAACTTGCTGATTTGGATGAAAATGGGGTGGCGAAGCCGCCCGTGCTGTTGGGTTTCCACGCCCCTCTGGCAAAGGCTCCTAGTGGTAAACGCGTGGCTGCCGGATCCGACGAGGATTACCACCTGAAACTGCGTGGTGTGGTGGTACCACAGCGTCTGCGAGTCGGTTCGCTCACTATCCGTCCGGGGGAGACCGTCATTATTACGGGTCCTAATGGGGCGGGTAAATCCAGCCTGCTGCATGTTATTACCGGTGCGCTTAAGCCGGAAGCTGGGGAAGTGAAGATAGGGCAGGGGGCTCGACTGGCTATTCTGGAACAGGTGCAGCAGTGGGATGATCCTACGAAGAGTGCTGCTGAGCTGTATAACTTTGCTGCTACGCCGCAGTCACTTGACCTTGATGAACTGGGCCTTATCACGCCAGAAGATGCAAAACGCCCTGTCGGTGACCTTTCCCTGGGACAGCAGCGCCGGGTGGCGTTGGTTCTCCTGGTGGCGAATCCGCCTGAGATTCTGCTGATGGATGAGCCCACTAACCATCTGAGTGTGGATCTTATTGAGGAAGTACAGGACGCTGTTGAACAGTGCGAGGGCACTGTGGTGATAGTGACACACGATCAGCGCATGATTGACCGTATTGAGGCTCGTCATCTTGTTGTGAAAGATGGTGTTGTGGAGGAACTTCCGCGTGGGGTAATGCCGGACGTCTTTTCGTAACACTGTCTTTGTTGGGGGCGTGCGTGGCCGGTAGAGATGCATAGTTCGGACTATTCTGGAAACCATGACAGACCATACATCTGCAGACTGGGACGCTCGCTATAGTGCTACACCTGCTCCGTGGGGAGGGACCCCTGCCGCGGCAGTCGTGGAGCGCCTTTCTACTATGGAGCCCGGAACAGCTCTTGATTTGGGCTGTGGTGATGGCCGCCATGCTCGTTTGCTGGCGCAGATGGGCTGGGATGTTGTGGGGGTTGATCTTTCCCCGGAGGCTATTCGGATTGCGCAGGAGCATGATTCGCTTGGTCCGAAGATCATCTACACAGTTGGTGACGTCTGCACGTGGGTGCCGGTTTATGACGCCCAGGTGACGGAAGATGAGCGCTTCAAATCTGGGAAGTTTGACCTTGTTTTGGGGGCCTATCTGCATTTACCCATGCAGCAGTTGCGTGATGTGCTGAAGCGCAGTCAGGCATGGTTGAAGCCACAGGGAGCGCTTCTCTATTTGGGTCATGCGGCAGAGAATCTACGGCATGGTATTGGTGGCCCGCAGGACTCCGCGGTTTTGCCAACGGTGGCGGATCTGGCTAGTGCTAGCGCCGGGATGCGCGTTATTCGCTTGGAACACATGGTGCGCCCAGCGGGCCACGCGCAGGCTGTAGATGTTCTCCTGCACGCAGAAAACTGGGGCTAGCCAACAAGCTACTAGTAGCACGCTTTGGCGGTGTCGCAGCATTCTGTGGGGCTTTCCACCTGCACTGTGACGTGGTGTAGGTGGTATTTCTGTTCCATGAGTGTCTGCACGTCGCGGCGTGTATCCGGATTAGTACTAACAACGTGGACAGATCCGATATTGTCCTCGGTGGTGAGACTCCATACATGGAAGTGATGGACAGCTTGGACACCATCAAGGGCTAAAATCTCGTCGCGGAGTGCCGTCGTGTCAATGTCTTCGGGGGTTCCTTGGAGGATGACGTTACCTACTTGGCGTAGCAGTGTGAAGGCGCGGGGGAGAACCCACAGTGCAATGAGAACTGCGGCGACAATGTCTGCATAGACCCAGCCGGTGAAATAGGTGATAGCGCCGGAGATGAGAACGCCGACGGAGCCGATCATGTCGGCTAGAACTTCTAGATAAGCGCCTTTGACGTTGATGGACTCGTCTTTTCCGCCTCGCATGGCGAGGAAGGCAAAGAAGTTCATGAGGAGGCCGACAACCGCCACGATGGCGACAGGTAGGCCCTGTACTTCTACTGGATTAATGAGTCGTTTTACGGCCTCAACAACAATGATGACGGCTACCACTAGAAGTAATAGGGCATTGAATCCGGCGGCAATGACTTCTACGCGGCGAAGTCCATAGCTATGTTGCGGGGTGGGGGAGGTTTTAGAGCCAATACGAATAGCGACGAGGGCCGTGCATAGTCCAAAAACATCGGTGAAGGCGTGTGCTGAATCTGAGAGGAGGGCGAGTGAGCCGGAGAGAATACCAACAATAATTTGGGTGATGACGGTAACGAGTCCCAGACCGATTGCTACGCCGATGCGCCATTGTGGAGTGTGAGAGAGTTGTTCGGTATTGGCATGGTCATGAGTGTGGCCATGGATGTGACCGTGCGTGTGAATGGAAGAGTCCATGATCCCTCTCTAATATATGCGTGATAATGCATATATTAGAGAGTTGTATTCACGTTAGCAAGAGAATATGAGGGGATAATCTTGTTAAAGAGATATTTGAAATGCGTGTGATCAGTAATTTTAGTAGTTCTTCGTCATTTCTCATGATATGACCATGCTGTGGGTGATCTGGCTATGCCAGATCACCCTTCGCTCTGCATTTGTTACTTAATTACCGTCAGTCTTGCAGCTTTGAGAGTTTCTGGACACGATGAGAACTGATATTCAACAAAGTTCCTATATCGCGGAGTTTTAGACCATGTTCTACGAGCTTTTGTACTGTATCTCTCATACAATTTGAGGCTTGCTCTTGCAACTTTTTTGCTTGTTGGTCAAGTTCACGTGCCTGCTTAGCTAGTTCTTCTACTTCTCCCTGTACCTGGATAACAATGGTTGCATTCTCCGGATCTTTAGTAATCTCCGGGAACAAGGTTAAAGCGTCACGTACCATATCTGGTATTTGGTCTAGCCGTCGCGTTTGAGTGATAATTTCCGGATATTCTTCGAGTTGAATGACCCACCAGTCATCACCTTGTTCCGTAATAGCTGTATAAGTATTTTCCATTGTTTGTTTTTCCTCGTCCGCACAACCATGCAAAAACTGCGATAGATGCAGTTCATATCAAGCAGAATACTATCCACCTGTAACAATAAAAAGGGCTTCCGCTAGAGCTATCGTCAAACAAGTTTGTCTGTTGTTTAGGCTTATGCGGTGCCCTTGTCATTCCGATGGCGGCAGAGGTACTTACTTTTACCTACCGTTTATAGCCTTGTACTTCTTCAAGCAAAACTTCTGTTACTTCTTGCGTCTATCAAACAAACCATCAAGCTCCGGCAAATCGTCAGTATCAGACTTTTGTAATAATCGCTGATTTCATCATCCTCATCGCGGGCAATGGCGGTGATTCGTGCTTCTTCAAGTTTGGCGTTGACAGCGAGGAAGATTTGCATGGTGTGGCCGTTGTCGAGTTCCTCTTTGGCCATTGTAGTAGCGTAGTAGCCATTATCGAGGTCTATTACTGCTTTTCGCCCTTTGCCGTTCCGTATTTTTGTTGGGCATCTTGTTTGCTCATCCTCAGTATGTCCCCTATTGTTTCCCAGGTTGTCCCAGATTTTCTGGCTGCTGCCACTGCTTCATTTACTCGCTTTTGGGCTGATAGCTGCTCTAGGTGAGCTACGATGAGCTGTACGTCTTCTTTTTTTGTATATGTTTTCCCCGCGTTTGGGTCGAAATCTTGAGATTCGATTTCTTTTAGTAGTTCTTCGTCGCTTCTCATATCGTTACCTGATTTTGTGGTTTCGGGCTTTCATGGCGTGGAATACATCTCCATCAAGGTTTACACACAGTTCTTTCTATGGTGTTTTGCGATGCTTATGTTGGATATGCGTGCGTTCAGACTCCTAGTCGTGGGAATGACCATGCCTTAGCAGGAAAATTTATTAAAAAATTTAGTCTTTGCTATCTTGGCAGCGCATTATGACGAAAATGTAGCTATTTATTGAGGACGCACCATTTACCATTGCGCTTTTCTGCATGATAGGTAATTGTGGGCTGTCTATTGAATGTGTCATCAACGAGGAGGTCTGACTGCTGCCTTGTTAGTCCAGTTGCAGAAAGAGAAGAATTGCTAATTTTTCCTTTGACGTCATTACCGCTGTAGTGGTAGTCCAAAACGGCTGTGGAACCATCTTTTTTAGTGACTTTCACTTTCGCATTAGGGTTGTGCGATAGCGCCCGCATTATGTCATCAATAACAGGCAGGTATGCCAATTCATCTTTGGCGCCTTGCCATGTCTCTGCATCTTCATACGGGCTGAAGGCTCCATATACTAAGCGTTCTTTAGGTGTCTCGCAGAGATACTCGCTAATATCTCTGCCTTCCTGAATATTGTGTTGAATGCCTTCAGCAAGCTTATCCACGCTCCTTACTGAACCCTCTGTAAACACGAGAACGCATACAACCGCAATAACGATGACTAAAACCGCTCCACCCACGGAAAATCCAATAATGCGGCCTTTTTTCGACTTCTTCCCCTGTTGTTCGCCATCACCTGAACTGGTCTCTTCACCCTGCTGTGAATAATTCTGCGACGGGTAGTAGAGTTGCTCGTCGCTTTGTGGGTAGACACCTTGCGGATAGTCATCCTGTGGATAGTCGCTCTGTGGATAGAACTGTTGCCCGTCACCTTGAGAATAGGTGTCCTGCGGGTAGACATACTGGGAGTATGTATCTTGTGGGTAGAACTGCTGCTCGGTATCTTGCGGGTAAGCGCCCTGTACATAGGTGTCTTGAGGGTAGAATTCTGAACCTTCATTCTGGGGAGAAGTAGGTGTCGTCATAAAAAATCTCCAGGTGTGTCGAAACAAATTATCCGCAAGTGCTGCGATTGACAGTACAACGCTGACTATTCCCCTCGAAATGGCCTTACTTCACTATTGCAAATCCTTAATCGGGATTATCTGGAAAGGATGACACCATTAGCCACGATAAAAAGTGCGCCCGCTGGGGCTCGAACCCAGGACCGGATGATTATGAGTCATCTGCTCTAACCGACTGAGCTACGGGCACATACCCACATATATGCGTGAAGAACGCTTGTGGGCTTTATCAGTGTAGCGCATCGTGTCGCTAACTCCATTTTTGGCATGGATATCTAGCCCTCCACTATTTCTCCATTGTTCCGTCATTGTCCCCATAACTGGTGTTAATAGAGTTGTCAAAGTTAATTAAAGTGATAAATGTGCTTTGACCTGCCAGTTTTTAAAAATTTTTTTCGGCGTGTCGCGGGTTCAATGACAGAAAAGTCTCAACTTATGGTGCAGACTTAACGGTGACAAGTTGAGAAAACACACATCATCTCTTGCAGAAACGTATTGCGTTGGGGAAGACGTCATACGTCTAGAAAAAAGGAGGTGCGGTGTGAATATCGCTACGCCATTTGTTGACGCCACTACAGGTGTGGTGTCTATTTATGCAGCTCCCGCTGCACTGTGCCCAAGAATTGAACAAGCCTTAGCCCATACACTGCAAGCTGTCCCCAGCCGGCGGCTTACGTGGCATACCCTCGATCAGCACCCCGGAATGCTTAGCACTACCGTGGACTGGATTGGTCCGGTGGGAAGTGGCCGAGCCCTTGCCGAAGCTCTTGCAGAGTGGCCAATTCTCCTCTTCGATGTTATTGAGGATACGACGGAAAGCTGTAACGGTCAGCGGTTTAGCCATACTCCTGAACTGGGGCTATGGCAGGGGGAGATAAATTCCTCTGGAGATGTTGTTGTCTCTGAAAACCGACTTCGTGGATTAATGCGCTCCGGCGATATTGAAGGCGGTTTAGAACAAGCGCTTGGCACTGCCTGGGATGAGTCGTTAGAGCCGCACCGGCACGGGTCCCCATGCGGTAGGGAGGTCACGTGGCTCTCGGCTGTAGGATAGCGCGAGGTAGCTACTATGCGTGGAGCTATGAGCGCCCTATTGTAACTCGTTTGATGTAGTCAACAACGTTTCGTACTGTGCGCATGCCCCGCATACGCTCATCGGGAATCTCAATACCGTATTTATCTTCGGTTTGGACAGCGATTTCCACCATGGATAGAGAGTCCACATCCAGATCGTCGACGAAGTTTTTATCTGGAGTTACCTCGTCTTTTTTGACGCCGGTAACTTCTTCAACAATCTCGGCAAGACCACTAACAATATCTGTTTCAGCTGTGGCCATGTGTCGTATTCTCCTTTTGCCGTCACGTACTCTTTATATCTTTTTATATCTACAGCATATATACGGGAAAGGGACTGGTGCAGCACTCGGTAATACCCCAGCAGTACCCCAGTACTATTCTGACTTTACCAAATCCTGACGCTACCAAGATTTACTATGTGATTCGTTAATGTCTTCCAGCATTCCCAGAACATTAGCAATGCGCAGGGTAAAACGCATGCGGGAATCGAGGGGATCTATGCCGGTAATGTCATTAACACGCTTAAGGCGGTAGCGCACTGTATTGGGGTGTACATAAAGCTGCCGAGCAGCCTCCTCCACACCACCATCGACGGATAGATAGAGGCGGAGAGTATCCCGAATAGCGTCGCTCGCAGATTCTTGCAGTGGTGTGATGATGTCGTGGAAAAGCCGTTGAATAGCTCTGCGATCACCTGCAATAGCACGTTCCGGAATAAACATGTCTGCGGTAGCTATATGAGGGATATTGGGCATAGCCTGGGCTACCCGCAATGCTGCAAACGCTTCCTCCGCGGAGCGTGATGCCTCAGCGAGGTTGCGCGCGGTGGGGCCCAACATAATTTGGTCGCTTGAAAAGATTTCATAGATGGGGCAGTGGGGGTCTAAAAGCTGGTCGGCGGGGACCGTCATAAGACCTACAAGATAGGGACCCTGGACGGCTGCTAGGGAACGATAACCCATGTCTGCGGAGATCTGGTGCAGGTGCAAAATGATGCGCTCATGGTGGTCCTCTGCCCGCGGTGTTCCCACTATGACGGTAACGGGTGTAGACGCATCACACGCTAAAGCGGAACCGAAGGAACGAATATCCTCAGATTTAGCACCACGTACTACGGCATCAACGAGAGCCGTCTCCATCCGTGCATCCCACGCACCACGCTGTTCCGCGGCAGCGGCGAAATAATCAGCAATAAAAAATCCAAGCTCGCGACTGTAGCGGAGAGCGTGGACAAGCAGTGTTGCCTTTGCCTCGGGTGCGTCATTCATGGTGATGACGGCTTGTTCCACTACTTCCATAGTGGAGTGAAGAATAGAGACGGACTGTTGCAGGCTTAAGCCGTCAACAATATGGACAGAGTCTGAGCCAATAGCGTCTCCGAAATCTAGTTCTTCCTCTTCATCTTCGGGGTGCTGTGCCCAATCTGCGAAAAAGCGAATGGCGGACTGCACTAGTGCGCCAATGCCAGCGCGGTGCTTGGCATCTAGTTCTGCGAAGAAGGGGAGGGTGTCATTCATGTGAGTCATGACGGTGCGGGTCAGTTCGCCAGAAATTCCACGAATGTGGTGTAAGAGGTAAGGCGGTACTGCACTTAGTATCGTTAACTCAGCTGGTGAACTTTGCGAAGAAATTTGTTCATTACTCACAAGATAATTGTTACATGTTTGTGAAAAAGTGTGAGCAGTATTTCCATTAACGAGGCCATAAACGCAGTCTTTTTTCAGGAAAGACCTTGTTGCCAGAGAAAAGCACTGTGTAATAGTTTTTTCATGGGTAGACTAATGGGGTCATCGAGAAACGAACTCTAGCTAGGAGGACCGACGCAGTGAGCGCCAGCTCCGAGGGTAATAACTTCAACACTATCTTGGCCCACAAACTTGAAATTTCAGACGATATGGTCGTTCAGGAAGTTGGATGGGACGAGGATTGCGACTCATCGATTAGCGAAGCCATTGAGGATATTATTGGCTCCGCATTACTTGAGGACACGTCCTATGACGTCTGTGATGCCATCCTCTTCTGGTGGCGAGATGGTGACGGCGATCTGACTGATGATCTGGTCGATGTTGTAGCTCCGCTTTCCGATGGGGGAGTCGTGTGGCTCACCACTCCAAAAACTGGGCAGCCAGACGCTGTCGATCCCGCTGAAATTGCGGAGAGTGCCCACACTGCCGGCCTTTCCCAAACGTCCACATCCGCTGTTAACGATTGGATTGTGACGCGGCTAGTACAAGCCCGACACGGCGCACCTCGCCGCTGAATTAGGGATAATGACCCTTCGTGGGGTAAAGTTTTAACGTCCCGCGTGGGTAGCTCAGGGGTAGAGCTCCGGTTTTACACACCGGCGGTCGGGGGTTCGAAACCCTCCTCACGCACCAGGATTACATATAAGAAAAGGTCCCCAACCAGTATCTTCTGGCTGGGGACCTTTTCTATGTCCGCTATGGAATATTTCCTAGAACATGAAGCCGCCTAGGGTGTTGGTTAAGTGCAGTACCGGATCGGGCAGAATACCCATGAGGACGGTAAGCACTGCCGTAATAACAACAACAATGATGACGGCCGCACCAGGCTTCGCCACGACAGTCGTCGTATTCGCGGGCTTAAAGAACATGATGATAACCATGCGCAGGTAAGCGTAGGCAGCCAGTGCAGACACCAGCAATGCCACCACAACGAGCCAGCTGTAGCCAGCAATCCATGCCACGGAGAAAACCGTGAACTTACCAATGAAACCGGCGGTAATGGGGAAGCCTGCAAAGCTTAGGAAGTAGAGGGCAAAGGCAGCACCCAACCAGGGATGCTGACGCCCCATGCCTTCCCATGCGGTAATGGAGGTTGCTTCTTCGCCACTGTCACGGCGTACTAGCGTAACGATAGCCAATGCACCAATCGTGGCCAGACCATAGGCCGCCAGGTAGATCAATATCGCGGAGACGACACTGAATTCCAGGTTGCCGACTTTTAGAAGTCCCTGGTCTGCCCCCACTAAAGCGGTCATAATAAAGCCCGCATGAGTAATGGAGGAGTAGGCAATGAGTCGTTTGACGTCAGTCTGCGTCATCGTCAGAATGCTACCGAAGAGCATGGAGATAATGGCCAAAACAATAATGACTATTTCCCACTGACTCTCACTGAAGGGGACAGCTGCTGTCAGCACTCGTGCTAACGCAACAAAAGCAGCGAGTTTCGTACAGATGGCCATGAAAGCCGTCACGGGGGTGGGAGCGCCCTGGTAGACGTCTGGAACCCAGTTATGGAAGGGGACGGCACCAACTTTGAAAAGCAACCCAATGACCACGAAAACAATGCCCAAGATGAAGATAGCAGGGCGATCAGTGTGCTCAGCTTGCTGCGCAATACTTGCAAAAGTGAAGTCGCCGGTGGCGGCGTACACCATCACAATGCCATACAGCATAATGGCGGCTGCCAACACACCCAGCAGGAAGTACTTCAAAGAAGCCTCCTGGCTAAGACGGCGGCGGTACAGCGACAATCCACACAGAATATAGAGAGGCAGGGACATGGCCTCCAAAGCAACAAACAACATGAGGAGGTTGTTTGCTGCGGTGAAGAGCATCATACCGAAGAGGGAGAACAGGGCGAGGACATAAACCTCGGTGTATCCAGTCCGTTCACTCTCGGAAATATTCTTCCGGTGCTCCGTATGCCGGGTGCTAAAGAGAATCATGCATAGAGCAGTGAAGATAATCAGTGCGCCCTGGGCAACATAGGTGGGCTTATCCATGGAGATTAAGCCATTACCGATAACACCAAAGCGTCCGTCATGCCAGTTGGCAATGAGCATACCCATCGTGGCGATGAGGATCACGAAAACAGACACTAACTGCACAGCAGCACGGGCGGTGCGGCGAACAAAAGCATCTAAGAGAAGAGCCACACAGGCACCGCCAAACATAATGAGCAACGGTGCAAGGGTGCGGTAATCCAGCGCAGGAGCTTCAGTTCCAGCGGAGCTAGCCAATACATTCATAGCAGTAATGTGCTGGATCATTTAGTGCGCACCTCCTTGAGTGATAGTGGTCGGTTCGGAAGTAGCATTATTTGGGCCCGTCGCCTTTTCCACAAAACTGACAGTCTGCTCCGCATCCGGATTAAGAACTGATGTTAGCGGTGTGGGATACACACCGAAAACAATGAGAAGTGCCAGGAGCGGAATAATGATCCAGCGTTCAGCCATGGATAGCTCGGATACTTTCTCTTTTACAGTGGGGGAGGGGAGACCCGTCATCGTGCGCTTATACATACGCATGATGTACAAACCAGCAAGCACCATCGCAATTGCGGAGATCCCCGCTGCCCACGGGTACTTCGTCCACGTTCCCGCAATAACACCGAATTCAGAGATGAACGGTGCTAGGCCAGGAAGCGAGAGAGACGACAGCCCCGCAATAAGGAGGAAACCTGCCAATATGGGGGCCACCTTTTGGACACCACCGAAGTCGCTGATCTGGGTGGATCCGCGACGTTTGATGAGATATCCCACCAGGAGGAAAAGCGCTGCGGTAGAGATACCGTGGTTGAACATGTAGAGGTTGGCGCCCGCCACAGAAGTTGGGGTGAGGGCAAAGAGTCCCAGCACGATAAAACCGAAGTGGCTCACTGACGTATACGCCACCAAGCGCATCATGTTTTCCTGTGCCAGTGCCGCTAATGCCCCGTAGATGATGGAGATAACAGCCAGCACAATGATGACTGGGGTTGCCCAATCTGCGGCCTTCGGGAAAAGGCTCAAGCAGAAGCGGAACATGCCGAATGTGCCAATTTTATCCATGATGGCCACCATCATCACCGCGCCACCCGGGGTGGTGTTTTCAGCGGCGTCAGGGAGCCATGTGTGAACCGGGAACATGGGGGCTTTCACTGCGAAAGCAATCATGAAGCCAACGAAGAGCCAGCGTTCCGTGTTCGTCCCCATACTCATATTCATGAGGTCGCTCAGGAGGAATGTTCCGTGCCCATTGTTGTGGGCATTGACGTAGAGTCCGATGACGGCCGCCAACATAACAAGACCGGACGTCAAGGAGTACAAGAGGAACTTAATAGCGGCGTAGCGGCGGCGTTCTCCCCCAAAACCACCGATGAGGAAGAACATCGGAATAAGAGTGGTTTCGAAGAAGAGATAGAACAGGAGAACGTCAGTGGACGTGAAAACGTAGAGGGAAAAACCTTCCACGGCCAACGTGAGTCCCAGGAAAGCCCGTTCGCCCAGTTGATCCTCACGGAAGTGCTCTGTGAAAGCGTAGAGCAACACGAGCGGGGTGAGGATGGTTGTTAGCAGGATAAGGGTGAGCCCAATACCGTCAACACCAAGCGAGTAGTACGCGCCAATCTGGGGAATCCACTGATGTTGCTCGGTGAACTGCATACCGTCACCAGAGTTGAACATTATGGCCATAGCAATGGCGATACCGAGCGTTGACACCGAGGCAAGCATCGCTATGACGCGGCTAGCAACTCCTCGAATGACTGTCAGAAGGAGTGCACCAACCAGGGGGATTAGTGCAGCTGAGGTAATTAACATTCTCTAAATCCTCCCTATGCCAGCTGTCCGAGGATGAGTGCAACAGCTGCAAGAACTGCCGCGCCTACAACCATGAGGAGACCATAGCTACGAATCAAACCATTCTGAAGACGCGACAACACGCCGGACAGACTAATCAGGCCACGTCCACCGCCATCAACCGCAGGGTTAATGGCTCGACGGTCGAGGAAAGCTGCAGTTTGTGAAAGTCCGTTGGTGGGTTTCACTGCAATGTACTCGTTGATGGTGTCGCCATAGAAAGCGTTGTCGCCAATGCGGGTGTACAGAGGAGCATTCTCGCGGGTCGTGGGAATGGGCTTGCGGAAGACCAGCCAGCCAATAAGGACACCAATAATGACAACTATCAGAGTGACTGCCGAATCCCAGCTGAAGTGACCCATGCTGAGTTCAGCGGTTCCACCCACTGCCGGGTTGAGCCAGTCACCCATACTGTTGACCAGGAGGAAACCGCCGATTACGGAGAAGATACCGAGAATAACAAGCGGAATAACCATGGTGACGGGAGCCTCGTGTGGATCTACGCCCTTTTCCCAGCGCTTTTCGCCGAAGAACGTCATCATCATAAGGCGGGTCATGTAGAAAGCAGTGACGCCAGCACCGATGAGGGCAGCCAGGCCGAAGACCCAGCCGCGGTCAAAAGCGACTTCAATAATGGGGTCTTTGGAGAAGAAGCCAGCGAATCCGGGGAAACCGATAATGGCCAGGTAGCCTGCCGCGAAGGTGAAGAAGGTCCAGGGCATTGCCTTGCGCAATCCACCGAAGCGACGCATGTCTGTGCTGTCATCCATTGCGTGCATGATGGAGCCAGCACCAAGGAACATGTTGGCCTTGAAGAAACCGTGCGTAACAAGGTGGAAGATGGCCAGCGCGTAGCCGGCGGGGCCAATTCCTGCGGCAAGAATCATGTAACCAATCTGCGACATGGTGGAACCGGCAAGTATCTTCTTGATGTCATCTTTAGAACTACCGATCCAGGCACCAACCAGGAGGGTAATAGTACCGATGATGACAACTGCCAGGGCAGCTGACGAGGAACGCTGGTAGATACTGCCACTGCGGACAACCAAGTAGACACCGGCGGTTACCATAGTGGCGGCGTGAATGAGGGCCGACACGGGGGTGGGGCCTTCCATAGCGTCAAGTAGCCATGCCTGGAAGGGAACCTGTGCGGATTTAGCGCAGGCACCCAGGAGGAGCATGAATCCGAGGAACGTGGGGATCCAACTATCAACGCCGTTAATGTGGGCATTCACAGTGGAGAATTCCGTAGAACCGAAATACTTGAACATGGTGACGATGGCAAGCATCATTCCCACGTCGCCCATACGGTTCATAATGAAAGCCTTGTTAGCAGCATTCGCGGCAGCTGGACGGTGTGCCCAGAACCCGATAAGGAGGTAGGACGCCAAGCCGACGCCTTCCCAACCGACGAACAAGACAAGGTAGCTGTTACCAAGAACGAGTAGCAGCATGGCCGCCATGAAGAGGTTGAGGTAAGCGAAGAACTTGCGGCGTTTTTCATCGTGTGCCATGTAACCCACCGAGTAGAGGTGGATGAGGCTGCCAACGCCGGTAATAAGGAGGACGAACACAATGGAGAGGGGATCAAGCCGGAGACTGAGATCCGTCTGAATTCCGGGAAGAGACATCCATGTGTAGAAGGACGCTGTTTGTGCCCGATCCGCGGCAGAACGGCCCACCATTTGAATGAAGAGGGTAAGGCCGCAGGCGAAGGAAGCAAAGCTCAGCACGACGGCTAGCCAGTGTCCCCAACTATCCAGGAGACGCCCACCGATAAGGAGTAGGGCAGCACCAATGAGGGGCAGACCGATAATAAGCCATGCCACTACAGTGGCCGCTGTCGTGGCAGCGGGTGGGGCGACAGTCAGTGACTGTCCAGTTGCAAGAAGAGTAGATATCACTGCGCCTAGCCTTTCAGTGAACGTTCTTCATCGACGGACACTGTGTACTGGGTGCGCCACATTGCGACCACAATCGCAAGACCAACGACTACCTCAGCAGCAGCTACCACCATGACAAACAGTGCAGCTACTTGCCCGTCAAGATTGCCAAACTGGCGTGCGAGAGCAACAAAGCCCAGGTTGCAGGAGTTCAGCATGAGTTCGACGGACATGAACACAAGCAGTGTGCTGCGGCGAACGAGGAAGCCCATAATACCGATGGCGAACAGGATCGCGGACAGGACTAGGTAGAAACTTGTGGACATCATGTTACTCATCCTCTCCTTCGTGCTTATCAAGAGCTTTGTAATGTTGTTGTGTCTGTTCAGCAAGTTCTTGTCCAGAACGAGCTTCACGAGATTCGTACATCTCATCAGAGATGGAGGAGTGGAGTTCTGTACCGTCGGGGAGAAGAGCAGGAACATCCATGGCGTTGCTAGCAGCATAAACACCAGCACCCGGCATGGCACCAACATCCGTACCCTTTTCGGCGTAAGCGCGGAAGCGAGCTTCCATGGTTTCACGCTGGCTGGGACGCTTCTTAGAACGAGTACGGAGAGTGAGAACGATAGCCCCGACTGCGGCCACAATGAGAAGCGCCGAGAGAACTTCGAAGATAATGACGTACTTGTTGAAGATAAGCTGCCCAAGTCCAGGGATATTACCGCCAGCAGAATGAGTGGCTTTATCAAGTCCCACGGGGTCTGGCCATGTCACTAGCGACACTGCAACAGCGGTGATGATAATCATGGCCAGGGCCATAAGGATAGCGGCTATACGCTGGCCGGGGATAGGATCGCCTTTCCCAGCGTCCGCGTTCGCCCCGACCATCATCACAATGAAGAGGAACATCACCATGATGGCGCCCGCATAAACAACAATCTGGACGACAAAGACGAAAGGCGCCTGCAGGATTGCGTACTCGATGGCCATACCAATCATGACAAACAGCAGGTACAACGCCGAGTGAATGAGTTTTCTCGACAGCACCATACAGACTGCGGCTGCCACAATGACGATGGCCAACATCCAGGAAAGGACCTGTCCCCAGATGTGGGAAGCACTGCTGCCAGCGGCAAGAGTCATCATTGGCACAATAGTGGTGGAAGAAGCGAGAGTAAACGCCATGGTTATCCTTCCTCCAATTGCTGTGATTCACGTGAGTCTGCGTGTAAGGGCAGTCCCATGAAATATCCCTTTTCGTTATCGGCAAGACGGCGCGGATGCGGCGGCATTTCCATGCCGTCCTCTAGCGGGGCAAGAAGTTTATCCTTGCCGTAGATCAATGCTTCACGGGAGGCATTGGCCAACTCGAAGTCATTGGTCATGGTCAGTGCGCGCGTGGGGCATGCCTCAATGCACATGCCGCAGAAGATACAGCGCAAATAGTTGATTTCGTAGACAGCTCCGTACCGCTCACCGGGAGAGTAACGCTCATCTTCAGTGTTTTCCGCTGCCTCCACGCGAATAGCGTCAGCTGGGCATGCCCAAGCGCAGAGCTCACAACCAACACATTTTTCTAGTCCGTCAGGCCAACGATTCAGCTGGTGACGGCCATGGAAGCGGGGTTCGGTGACCTTCGGCTCTAGCGGGTACTCTTCGGTGAACTTCTTCCGGAACATGGTTCGGAAAGTTACTCCGAGGCCCGCCCAGCGCGAGAAGATACTCATGACAGTTTCTCCTTCCGCTGCTTACCGGCAGGCGCGGGATTATCCTTGAAAATCGGTAGCGGGTAGGTGGCGTTAAAAGTGTCAGCAGCAGGCTTGAGCATACTGTCGACGGGGCGACGCTGGCAGTAGAGAACCAGTGCCGAGATAGCAAGGTAGATAAGGACGAGACCAATGGCAGTGGCATCGTCAGTGAGCCAGGTGCCAGGATCGGCCATAGCACGTGCCTTCTGATAGATACCGAGGAGGACGAGCCAGCCAATAGAAAGCGGCAGGAGAGTCTTCCACCCAATGGCCATCAGCTGGTCGTAGCGGTAGCGGGGGACAGTACCGCGAACCCAGATAAAGAAGAACAGGAAGAGAATAACCTTCAGCAGGAACCAGAGGAGACCCCACCAGCCTCCGTCAATGGCCGTGTTGTTGAGTGGCCAGGGGGCGTTGAAACCACCCAGGAAGAGGGTGGCGCAGATAGCCGACAATGTTGTCATGTTCATGTATTCGCCCAAGTAGAACAGTGCGAAACGGAAACCGGAGTAGTCGGTGGAATAACCGCCAACAAGCTCAGATTCACATTCCGGCATGTCGAAGGGGGCGCGGTTCGCTTCCGCCAGCATGGCTACAACATAGATGCAGAAAGCGGGAGTGAGAAGGACGAAATTGTGGGCGGGGAAGGGGGAATCCCAGCCAAACAGGGTCAGTGTGGTGGCTTGGTGATTCACAATTCCCACAGTGGACATGGTGCGGCTGACCAGCACAACACACACAATGGCGAGCCCCATGGAGACTTCGTAGGAAATCATCTGGGCAGCGGAGCGGAGACCACCGAGGAGTGAGTATCGGGAGGTAGATGCCCAACCAGCTAGGACGATGCCGTAGGTGCCGATGGATGCGACAGCCAGAATGAAGAGAACGGCTACCGGGAGATCACCCAGCTGAAGTTGAGTGTAGTGACCACCCATGGAGACGCGGCCACCAATAGGAATAACTGCCCATGTGGTGAAGGCGGCCAGACCGGTCAGCATAGGCGCCAAGGTGAAGACAAACTTATCAACGTTATCTGGTGCGAAGTCCTCCTTCATGATGGTTTTAATACCATCGGAGAACGGCTGTAGCAGACCCGCGGGACCTGCCATGTTTGGTCCGACACGCTGCTGTAAGAAAGCGAGAATACGCCGTTCAAACCACACACAGAAAATGGCGAAGAAAAGGGGAATACAAAAGATTACGATGACTTTAACAAGAACGAGCCACCATGGGTCACCCCACACACCAATGTTGTCTTCAGACACGGGATGGCACCTCCATTCGAACAGTGTGAGCATCGTCTGATGGAACAAGAGTGACCTGGTCACCAGGCTCTGCGCCGGTTACCGCGAGCGGGTTGCCCGGGACGTTACTGGGAACCCACACAACATCATCTGCCATCTCTGGGATAACAGAAACGGGAAGAGTAATGGATCCTTGTGACGTGGCCACAGTAGCGGCTCCACCGGCGGTAAGACCATAGGCGGCAGCCGTTGCAGGGCTGACGCGCAGACGGCCGCGACGATGGTCGCTACCTTTGAAAATGGTTCCGTCAAGGGCAGCAGAGTCTCCCATGAGCTCACGCCAACTATCAAGCACAAGTCCGTGCGAAGCGGAATCCGCAACGGGTGGCATAGCGCCACCTGCTGTACCAGTGGCGGCGGTGCGCAGAAGGTCTGCAATCTTCGTGCTGGCAGGAATCTTCAGACTCGTTCCCATCGCTTGGGCGATAGTTCCCAACACCCGGCGATCAGACATCGTTGTCACGGGTACGCCGTGGAGTGGCTGTACGTTTCGCCAGCGTGCTTCCCAGTTCAAGAAATGACCTGTCACTTCAGAGATAAGGCTGACAGGGAAGACAACATCCGCACAGTCACTGAGCTCCGTGTGGCGTTGTGCCAGCTGGATGGTGAAAGCAGTGTCGGCAGCTTTGCGCAGCAGCTGGATATCGGCGAAGTCGCGTTCATCCAGTGCACCTAACACTAGCGCCTGCAGTTCTCCGGCGGCGGCGGCGGCCTCCAGCATGGCCTTTGTTGGTATCCCGTCTGCAGTGGGGAGGCAGCCAGCTTCCAGAGCGCCACGATCTCCCGCGTGCAAGGGGACCCATGCAAAGCGAGCACCGGTCTTGTCGGCCGCTGCAACTACTGCTTTGAAGGTTCCTGTGGATGCGGCAGCGCGTGCGCCCACCAGAATGATGGTGTCGCTATCGAGGCCGTCGAGCTGGGTAAGTGCCTCAGCTTCAGTACCAGGCTTGCAGGTAACAACCTCAGCATTCAGCTTGTCAGTACCGATAGTGCGGTGGCTGGCAATAGAGACAACCTGCAGTCCCTTCTTACGGACGGCTCGGCGCAGACGCAAGAAGAGGTTAGCGGCTTCATCTTCCGGATCAAGGCAGACAAGAACAACTTTCTTAGCCTCGTCGAGATCCTGATAGGTGATGGTGTCACCTGCTGCTGTGTGAGCAACGTACTGGGTGAGGAATGCGGCTTCTTCCGCAGTTTCTTTATCGGAACGGAAGTCGATATTGTTAGTTCCCACAACATTGCGGGCAAAAGCAGCGTAGGCGTAGGCGTTTTCCACGGTATGGGAAGCACCTGTGAGAACGCCTACGGAAGAGCCTGCGGCCGTGAGTTCCTTAGCGGCCAAAGAAATTGCTTCTGGCCAGGAGGCTTCCATAAGTTTGCCGTCACGGCGCACGAGCGGGGTAGTGATGCGGTCGGGAAGGGTTCCGTAGCGGAATCCGTAGCGGCCTTTATCGCAGTTCCACTCGAGGTTGACGTCAGCGTCCTCACCGGCCAAGCGACGAGTGATCTTGCTGTGACGGTGGTCAACGCGCAGGGCACAGCCGCTGGCGCAGTGCTCACAGGTGGTTTCGGTGGAGACGAGGTCGAAGGGGCGTGCCTGGAAACGATAGTCAGCGCTGGTAAGAGCACCAACGGGGCAGATCTGTACAGTATTGCCGGAGAAGTAGGATCCAGCATCCGATTCCGGTACGGAGGAGATCTGCTGACGTGCGCCACGTTCGGCAAGGGCGATGCACCGATCTCCGGAAACTTGCTCGGAGAAACGAGTGCACCGTGTACAGAGAACGCAGCGTTCCCGGTCAAGAAGGACATTGCTGACAAGCGGCAGCGGCGTGGGGAAGTGGCGTTTCTCGCAATCGAAGCGCGTCTCACCCTGCCCATCGGACATGGCCTGGTTCTGTAGTGGACATTCACCACCCTTGTCGCAGATGGGGCAATCCAATGGGTGGTTAATAAGGAGAAGCTCCATAATGCCACGCTGTGCTTCTTTCGCCAGCATGGACGATGCTTGAGTTTTAACAACCATGCCTTCTGCTACGGCCAGCGAGCAGGACGCTTGGGGCTTGGGGAAACCTCGCCCGTTACCAGCATCGGGTACTTCCACCATGCACTGGCGGCAAGCGGCGACAGGATCAAGGAGAGGATGATCGCAGAAGCGGGGGATACGAATTCCGAGCTTTTCCGCAGCGCGGATAACCATCGTTCCCTTCAGTACAGATACGGACTGACCATCAATTTCCAAGGTCACAAGATTATCTTGGGGAGTGGTCGAGGTGTTATCGCTCATTAAACGTTCTCCTCATCACTAAAGAGCGCACTAGCCTCATATGGCAGGAGCTCCCAGGCGGGGGTGGTGTAACCGGCCTCAAACTCTTCACGGAAGTGTTTAACAGCGCTAGTAACACAGGCGACAGCACCATCTGCAAGAGCACAGAAAGACTTACCGCCAATATTCCCGGCAATACTCAATAGCTTGTCGACATCGCCCGGCTTGCCCTCGCCGCGCTCAAGACGCTGCAGAAGCTGTACGAGCCACCAAGTACCTTCACGGCACGGAGTGCATTTACCGCACGATTCATGCTTATAGAACTCAACAAAACGGGTCGTAGTGCGAACAACCGAGGTAGTTTCGTCAAAGATCTGGAGGGCCTTTGTACCCAACATGGAGCCGGCACCCGACACACCTTCATAATCCAGCGGAACATCAAGTTCTTTTGCAGTGAAGATGGGGGTGGAGGAACCACCGGGAGTCCAGAACTTTAGTTCGTGTCCTTCCCGGATACCGCCGGATAGTTCCAGAAGCTCACGCAAGGTAATACCCAAAGGAGCCTCATACTGGCCAGGATTCTTTACATGGCCAGACAGGGAATAGATAGTTGCTCCCTTGGACTTTTCTGTCCCCATGGACTGGTACCAGTCGGCACCATTGCGAACAATCGCCGGGACAGAAGAAATAGACTCCACATTGTTAATAACCGTGGGGCAGGCATAAAGACCTTCCACAGCGGGGAACGGTGGACGGAGGCGCGGATGCCCACGCTTTCCTTCCAATGAGTTCAGCAGGGCGGTTTCTTCGCCGCAGATGTAGGCACCAGCACCGGAGTGCACCATAACGTGAAGGCGTTTGCCGGTTCCCATAACGTTGTCGCCGGCGAAGCCAGCATCGTATGCTTCTTGAATTGCCTGCTGCAGGCGCCGGGCTACCTGAACAACTTCTCCACGGAGGTAGATGAAAGCCTGCTCGGATCCGAAAGCGTAGCAGGAGATAAGAGCACCTTCGACAAGCGTGTGCGGGCTTGCCATAATGAGCGGCATGTCCTTGCACGTGCCGGGTTCGGATTCGTCTCCGTTAACAACAAGGTATTTGGGGTTGGGATTGTTTTGGGGAACAAAGGACCATTTCACCCCAGTGGGGAAGCCTGCACCACCACGACCGCGTAGTCCGGAGTCTTTAATAAGGTTGAGCACCTCAGAAGGCTCCATAGTGAGGGCCTTGCGGAGTGCTTCATACCCCTTGTTGGACTGGTAGGTGTCCAGTTTCCACGGGGTGGCCTCGCCCCAGTGCTCGGAGAGGATGGGAGTAAGGAGTCCTGTCACGTTACTCGCCTTCCTTTACGTTATTGGCAATGCGCCAGCCAGCTAGGGAGGAGTGTCCGGCGGCGGGGCCGTCATTGCCGCGGCCATCATTAAAACCAGCGAGGACGCGTTCGTTATCGCGCCAGGAGGTAATCTGTGGGCCACGAGTGGAGTGGACTTCTTCGTCGTTGCGAAGTTTTTCAATAATCTCAATGGCTTTACGAGGAGTCATATTGTCCATGAACTCCCAGTTCAGCATCATGACAGGGGCAAAGTCACAGGCGGCGTTGCATTCCACGCGCTCCAGTGTGAAAGCACCATCTTCGGTGGTGCCTTCGCCATCGAGACCGAGGTGTTTACGGACGGTTTCATACACCATGTCGCCGCCCATGACGGCGCAGAGGGACGTGGTACAAACACCAATAAGATGCTTACCCACTGCCTCTTTGTGGAACATGGTGTAGAACGTCACTACCCCCAGGACGACCGCTTCGGGGAGGTCAAGGATGCGCGCAATATGGCGAACACCTTCACCGCTTACTTTCCCATCTATGCTCTGCACCAGGTGCAGCATGGGGATAATGGCGGATTGTGCCTGTGGGTAACGGTCTGCAAGAATGTGCAGTTCTTTAATGTTTTCCTCAGTGATGTTGGTGGTTGTGTCGCTCATATCGACAGCATCAGCATCATCAAATTTGGAGATAAATTCGGCTTCGATCACCGATCAACACCTCCCAGAACAGGGTCGATACTACCGACCGCAGCGACAACATCGGACAGCATGCCACCTTCACACATGGCGGGAAGGGCTTGCAGGTGGTGGAATCCAGGGTCACGTAGATGAATACGGTAAGGATGAGTTCCGCCATCAGAGACCACGTGGCACCCCAGTTCGCCTTTAGGGCTTTCAATGGCGACATAGGCTTGCCCGGCAGGAACAGTGATGCCTTCAGACACGAGTTTGAAGTGGTGAATGAGGGCTTCCATGTCTTCGCCCATAATCTTGCGGACATGTTCAAAGGAGTTACCCTGGCCATCGTCATAAACAGCCAGGTTGGCGGGGCGAGAGATCTTAGGATCCTCAATCATGAAAGGCTGTCCCTGGGTGTCGGCAAGACGATCACGGCACTGGTGGCAGATCTTCAAAGATTCATACATTTCAGCGAGGCGGACACGGAAAGCTCCGTAAGCATCGCAGGTATTCCACACCGGAATATCGAAGTCGTAGGTTTCGTAGCCGAGGTAGGGTTGCTTCTTGCGAAGGTCCCATTCAACTCCAGCGGCACGCAGACGCGGACCAGTCACGCCGAGCGTCATGCAACCGGTGAGGTCAAGGTAGCTAATGCCCAGCATGCGCTTGCGGAGGATGGGGTTTTCGTTACACATTTTGTCGAAGTCAGGAAGACGTTCGTCGAGCCACTTGAGTGTTTCGTCAAGTTTCTCAAGTCCGTAGTCCGGCAGGTCGTTGGCGACACCGCCGGGGCGGAAGAACGCGTGATTCATGCGCAGACCAGTGACGGCTTCGAAGAAATCGAGGATCATTTCGCGTTCGCGGAGACCGTTGGTCAGGAGCGTTACGCCACCGAGTTCGTTACCGCCGGTGCCAATGGCAACAAGGTGGGAGGCGATACGGTTGAGCTCAAGCATAAGGACGCGAATAATTTGGGCGCGTTCTGGAATCTTGTCGGTAATGCCAAGAAGTTCTTCAACCGCCATAACATAAACAGCCTCGTTGAAGAGTGGTGCCACATAGTCGGCGCGGGTAACCAATGCGGAACCTTGTGTCCAGGTGCGGGCCTCACAGGTTTTTTCAATACCGGTGTGGAGGTAGCCGATGGCGGGACGCAGGTTGGTAACGATGTCGCCATCCAGTTCGAGGCATAGGCGCATAACACCGTGAGTCGAGGGGTGAGCAGGACCCATGTTAATAATCATGCGACTACTGTTTTTTTGTATCTGGTAGTCGACAATTTCCTGCCAGTCGCCGTCTTCTGCGGTGAGTTCCACAGCATCGGGGTCAGCGTCGAAAAGTTGCTCGATAGAGCTCACACCGGTGGGAGACGCGAGGTTTTCTTTAGGAGTAGTCATTAGCGGTACTTCCTCCGTTCCTCCACAGGTGGCACTTCTGTGCCATGGAATTCAACTGGTATTCCTCCGAGTTGGTAGTCCTTCCGTTGCGGGTGTCCCTGCCAATCATCCGGCATAAGAATGCGGGTAAGGCCGGGGTGTCCGTCGAAGATAATGCCAAACATGTCCCAGGTTTCGCGTTCATGGTAGTTAGCGCCGGGATAGATTCTGACAACGGAGGGAATATGAGGCTCTGCGGCCGGGCATACGACTTCTACACGAAGACGTCGATTGTGGCTCATGGAGAGCAGGTGGTAGACACTGTGCAGTTCGGCGTCTTTTTCTGTGGGGTAGTGTACGCCGGAGATGGAGGTACACAGTTCGTACCGGAGTTCTTCATCATCGCGTAATGCCTGCATGGTTTTCAGCAGGTGCTCGCGGGGAATATAGATCGTGGGCATGTCAGTGAAGGTGGTGACGGGGGCGTCAGCAACTTCGGGGACGAGTGTGAAGAGACGATCAAAAATCGCGTCTAAATCCCCGCCAAACGGACGAGCAAGGGGAACAATACGGGCAGGTAGTCGCACAATGTGGGAAAAACCAGAGGTATCTCCTGTACCGTCGGTCCACATGCCCTGCTTGGCGGCGAAGGGAGTCCAACTGTTACCCGTAGTGGTGGACATATCAGACTGATTATCAGTGTTGTGAGGGTTATTAGTCATGTGCCCCTCCCTTCTTGCCTTTCTTCTTAAAGTGAATGAGCTTTTCGTCGGCAACGCGCACTTCGCCGGCTAGTGCAGCTGCTTCCTTAGCCTTTTCATCTGCGATAATGTGCTTTTCACCAAGTTGAGTTTTCTTGGCGATCATGGCGCGTAGCTTGAAAGAGGCATCGATTAGCATGTCGGGGCGTGGGGGACAGCCGGGGATGTAGAGGTCCACTGGAACGATGTGGTCAGCACCTTGCACAATGGCGTAGTTGTTAAAAACGCCGCCGGAAGAAGAGCAAGCACCCATGGCAATAACCCATTTGGGATCTGGCATCTGGTCATAGACGCGGCGCATAATGGGGGCCATTTTTTGGCTGACGCGACCAGAAATAATCATGAGGTCGGACTGACGGGGGGAGGCGCGGAATACTTCCTGTCCCCAACGAGATGAGTCGAAGCGCGGACCCGCATAAGACATCATTTCGAAAGCACAGCAGGCGAGACCGAAGGTGACGGGCCAGACTGACCACTCGCGGGTGAGGCCAAACAGCCATTCTGTGGTGGTGGTAACGAACCCACCTGAAAGTTTGTCTTCAATTCCCATATCGAATTCCAGTCACTTGATTGAGTAGGTAGTACAAAAGCGGGTGTCGATCATTCCCAATCCAGTCCTCCACGGCGCCAAACATAAAGGTAGGCAACTAGCAGAGTGGCAACGAAGAGGAGCATCTCTACCAGGAGGAACCAGCCCATCTTGTCGAAGGTGATAGCCCAGGGAAACAGGAAGATGGTCTCAACGTCGAAGATGAGAAACATCATGGCAATGGTGAAGTATTTGAGAGACATGCGACCGCCGTTTTCAGGTCGATCGACTGCATCTACACCACACTCATAAACGTCAAACTTGGATTTGTTGTAACGGTGCGGACCGATAGAAACGGATGCGGCCACCATCGCCAGCACGAACAGTGCTGCAAGAATTACCATTGCCAGAATGGGAATGTAATACGACACGTTGGTTTCCTCTCACACGTGAGCGTTATTAAAAAGTCAAGAAGTTCGTTTATAGGCAGCAGTGCAGTATGTCTGTCTATGTCTCTGATATCTTCGAGGTTTCCCCTATCTCCGGTCGAAGAAGAGCTGCAGCGGCGCGGGGGAGACTAATGGGGTCAACTGGGAGTAAGTAGACGGCGTCGGCTTTACTCCAGGTTGATAGCCAGGCGTCATCACGGCGTTGCAGAAGTACAAGAAGCGGTGGATGATCGTCGATTTCAGCATTGATTTGATAGCTGAGACCCATGCCGCCGAGGGGGGCGGTTTCTCCATCGAGTACACAAAGATCGAGTTCTTTGTTGTGTAGCGCACGGATTAGTGCGGGGCCCGTAGCAAAATCGATGACGTCAACGGCAGGCAGGTCTGGTGCTATAGAGGTGCCGAATGCTGAGTGGACGTCCTCGCGTAGCTGTGGTCTGTCTGAATAAATCGCAATCCGTAATTGCGCATGAGACGGTTCTGTGTGGAGAGTCACAGTATTATCGGACATGTGATTAGCCTACCTAGTTTTGACATTATTTTATGCATCAATAGGTAAAGAGTTTTGGACAAATATGCAGGTTAGGCGACCCTAAGTAGTAATAAATGACATTGTGAGACATCTACCTGAGTTCAGCAGCAATAGAATCTTTTCGATACTCTAAGGGTAATCTTTTTCGCAGTGAGAGGGTGTAAATGAGCACTCAGACCAGGTATGTACTTGTTAACATTGGTCTTTTTCTGGCAGGACTTCTCGCGGGGACAGCTGTCACTGGGTTGCTATTTATCCTCGGTGTGACACTAATTTCGACAGTTTCACATTCAATTATGAATCCCACAGAATGGACTCTTGCTGTCCCACTTATCGGACTTGTTGCCGCTGTTGTAACGACAGGTGGATCCGTTGGCATTATCCGTTCCCGCCATCCGTCAGCGACGCTAGCGTACGGAATGATTGCTGCGGCAGTAATTTTCTTCCTTGTTATCCTGGGATACTACTTCGGGTACGCCCGTTAGCTGTCTCTCTGTATTCTTCTGTATTTGTTAATGAGTTCGTACAAGTGAACTCTTTAACCAACTTTTTGGTTAATTCTGCATCTATATGTGTCTATCGAGTATCTATGAGGAAACCGGTAAAAGGGCGCGAATAGCGGCAGGAAGATCTGCGGGATCATTGACAGTGCTGGCAGCGTGATCCCACTCTGCCGGAGAACCCGTACCCCACGTACACAGAATCGTTTTAATCCCAAAAACCTTGGCTCCCTCCACGTCATGGATGCGGTCACCGACCATCACATAGCGGCGTTGTGGAGCCGCTGGCTCATCTCCAGCACGACGTAGGGCCTCGGCAATAACCTCATCTTTCGTCTGCCTCGTACGCCCATCGTCATGAGCACCAACTATTTCGGTGAAATAAGAGTGAATCCCTACGTGCTGAAGAGTTTTAGAGGCAACTTTTTCTCTTTTTGAAGTAGCCAAATACAGTTCGTATCCCATGGCGGAAATCTTATTAAGGGCAGTTTTTATCCCCGTAAAAAGTTCTGGTTTGTCCCACATGCACGTGTCATAGTGGTTGAAGTAGAAGCGTTTTCCCTCTTCTATTTCTGCGGGGCTCCACCCTAGCCGAGCCATTGTTACCTGCATAGGAGGGCCTGCTACAGAAGAAAGAAATTCATCTGAGGGGTGTTCTTTGCCCAATACCTCAGCAGTTAAACATAGGGTGTCCTGCACAGTTGAGAGTGAATCGATAAGAGTCCCATCAAGATCCAAAAGCACAATAGGGGCAGATGTCTGGAAAACAGAAGGTTGAGGATTACTCATATTTTCAGTGTCTCACATTGTATGAAATCAGGAAGAGGAGACCAGGATAGCGATAAGGATAGAAGTAAGGACGATAGGCTATTCGTTGTGGGACGGATGGGAAGGAACCGGCGGAAATGGGAGAGATGACGAATATGACGGATATGACGAATATGCCTGGGGGACAGGGACAGTGCACTGTTCAGGATGTTATGGCGGTTATGGAAGAAGCATATCCACCGGACTTTGCCGAACAGTGGGATCACCCTGGACTGGTGTGTGGTGACCCTACTGCGGTCGTTAAGCACGTCTGCTGCGCGGTGGACCTTACGCCGGCTACTTTGGATGCAGCATTGGCAGAACATGCACAGATGGTTATCACTCACCATCCGGTCCTTTTCGACTCTGTCCATTCCGTGGCTGCTAACACTCCCAAAGGAAAACTTATCCACCGCGCTATCTCTGCAGGGTGCGCACTTTTTTGTGCACATACCAATGCTGATAGCGCAAATCCGGGTGTCAACGATGCCCTCGCAGAAGCACTGGGCCTTACCGTCACCGGACCACTGATCCCACACTCTCCGGGCAATAACGGAGACAAGCATGCTCCTGGTTTAGGACGAATTGGCACTCTTACTAAACCGTTAACACTCCGCGAATTTACCAATGTTGTCGCAGCATCACTTCCCCGCACAGTATGGGGAATACGAGCTGCAGGAGACCCTCAAACACGTATTGAAACCGTTGCGGTATGCGGTGGCTCAGGGGGTAGTTTTCTGGATGTGGTACGAGAAGCCGGGGTAGATTGCTACGTGACGTCTGATCTTCGTCACCATCCCGTTGATGATTTTCTCCAGGCTGGTGGAACGGCAGTCATTGATACTGCGCATGCTGCCAGTGAATATCCGTGGTTGGCCCAGGTGGCTCAGTTACTGCACACGCAACTTGGTATTGACGTTACAGTTCTTCCTATTGTTACAGATCCCTGGACGCTGCATGCTCCATCACAGGATAGCTAACTGCATGCTCCAGATAGTTACGGGATAGCTCATGGGCCGGCTGCGGTAAATGGGGGAGTAGCTAGTACACTAAACACCGGTAAATGAGTCAGCTAGGCTGTCGCGGTTGGGGAAACCTTATAACCTAAGTAGTCCCCGTCGAGGAAAGTCCGGACTCCATAGAGCAGGGTGGTTGCTAACGGCAACCCGGGGTGACCCGCGGGATAGTGCCACAGAAAACAAACCGCCACTTCGGTGGTAAGGGTGAAAAGGTGCGGTAAGAGCGCACCAGTATTGTCGGTGACGGCAGTAGCTTGGTAAACCCCACTCGGAGCAAGATCAAAGGCTTCACGATTGTGAGGCTGCGCGCATGGTTGACGGCTGCTCGCTGAAGTGCGCGGGTGGATCGCTTGAGGTACTCGGCAACGATGTATCCAGATGGATGACGGTCGCCTGTGAGCGGTGCTTGTAGGAACAGAATCCGGCTTATCGGCTGACTCATTTACCTCTCGCTAGAGACCTTTCAAGAGGTAGGGAAACCGTCACCGCGCTTCACAATATTGAGTGATGATGATGCTCAAAGATGAGCATTGTTTGTGTATTCGCCACCGCCGGATTGTTGTTCAACTGGTGGGATACAAAATCGGAAAGCTCAGCCGTGTCACGCATACAGACGTGAATGAGGTAGTCGTCGAGCCCGCCTACAAAATACACATCCTGCACACCATGGAGAGCGGCCATTGTTTTCCCGAAGGTATCCATATCCATGCGAGAACCCGCGTGCAGTCGTACTGCGATCATTGCTTGCAATCCTTGGCCAACAAGCTGTGGGTCAATATCAGCGTAAATACCGCGGATAATACCGTTGTCGGTGAGGGCTTTTACGCGGGCGGACGTAGTGGAAGGTGCTACTCCTACTTCTGCCGCTAAATCTTTATTGGCGATATTCCCGTTTTCTTCAAGAATACGAAGAATCTTGCGGTCGATGTCATCTAACTGATGGGGCTGTATCAGCGAAGATTCCATAGTTTTCATTCCTGGAGTAGAAATATTTTTCGGAATAGTTGCTATATTACCGAATATTATCCAGAATGAGCATAACCCAAGAATCATATTGGGACCCATATACGCAAACAGAATATGGGACATCACAATATTTTTCAGGAGTAATAAAAAATGCGCATTGGCATTCCTAAAGAAGTCAAGAGCAATGAATTCCGCGTCTCCGTTACCCCATCTGGTGTTGCCGAACTTGTACACCGTGGCCACGATGTTGTCGTGGAAAAATCTGCAGGCGTTGGTTCTAGCTTCTCTGACGAGGAGTACATAGAGGCTGGTGCCACTATGGTAGACACTGCCGATGATGTGTGGAAGCAGGGCGATCTTATTGTCAAAGTAAAGGAGCCCATCGCCGAAGAATTCCATCGTATGCGCGCTGATCAGGTACTCTTCACTTATCTTCACCTCGCTGCATGTACTGACTGCTGCGATGCCCTTCTAAAAGCAGGAACAACTTCTATTGCTTACGAAGTTGTGCAAACTCCCGACCATAAACTTCCACTCCTTGCCCCCATGTCCGAGGTAGCTGGCCGTCTCTCCGTCCAGATAGGCGCCCAGTACCTCATGAAACACAATGGTGGAAACGGCAAACTACTGGGCGGGGTAAGTGGTGTGCGCCCTGCTAACGTGGTTGTTCTTGGTGCAGGTACAGCCGGTTCTAACGCCGTTGCTATCGCTGCTGGTATGCGTGCAGACGTCACTGTTTTTGATATCAATATCGCTGCGTTGAAGAGACTCGACGACATCTACCAGGGTCGTGTTCACACAGTAGTATCCAACCGCGCCGAAATTGCGAAGGCGCTAGAAACTGCTGACGTTGTGATCGGTTCTGTCCTTATTCCGGGTAGTTCTACCCCGAAGCTTGTTACTAACGATATGGTTGCTCACATGCAGCCTGGGTCTGTTCTTATTGATATTGCTATAGACCAAGGCGGCTGCTTCGAGGATTCGCACCCCACCACTTACGATGACCCCACTTTCACTGTGCACGACACTGTTTTCTACTGTGTCGCAAACATGCCAGGTGCCGTTCCTAATACTTCTACCTGGGCGCTCTCCAACGCCACGCTTCCCTACATTCTGCAGCTTGCTGATAAAGGATGGGAAAAAGCGGTGGCGGAGAACCCCGCATTAAAGGCCGGCCTCTCCACCCATAAGGGGCAGATTTATTCTGCTCCTGTGGCAGAGGCTCGTGGACTCCCGTTGGCTACATTGGACTAGCTCTCAGCAAGTTCACGTAGACAGTCTCTAACGGGAGGCGTGTTGTGTGATAGAGACGACGCCCGCACCCAAGGGTGCGGGTCTCGTCGTATTTATGGGCTGTATTAGCGGACAGCATCCACAGACGAGTATCTACAGATAGTATTTGTGAGAAGGAGAAAGAATACACCTGCCAAGTGCTGTGTAGTGAGAGACAATGACGCTATGACGGATAGCGACAAAAGTAATGACACAGGCAGCAACAACGATAAGTGGTATGTCAACACGCGTACTGGCGAAATTACACAGGGTATACGGCGTGAATGGGGTACCCGTTTAGGTCCCTATCCATCGGCAGAGGCTGCTTCGCACTGGCGTGATTCTATTGCCCGTCATAATGCAGAAGCAGACGCTGAAGATATGCGTGACCAGCAGTAAACCAAAATATCTGGTCAATTTACCCTATTGATTGATGGTGGCTTCCATGCTAGCCGGAGAGAGGCTACAGGAAAAGAAATAATATTGTTATGTTCTGTTCTCCCAAAAAGGGTTACTCCTGTGAAACTATAGACACCATGAGCGTGTTACGTCTCAGTAGATAGAAACGACGGGAGAAAATATGCGACGGGGCTTGCGTGGCGGGTGGCGTAGGTTAAGCACAAAGTTAGGCATACTGGTGCTGTCAATGGGACTTGTGGCCTCAACGGGTGCCTCTACCGTTACAGTGGCGTCTGCAAAAGACGTGTACAGCATGACGAATCCAGCAATGGGGGAGAAGGATCCTGCATTAAAGGAGTTCTATAAGCAGCGCGTGAAATGGGGGCCATGCCTCGATAATGCGCTACAGGCATCCACCTTCCTCGAGCGGTATAAAACATTCCGTAATTTAGGAAAGATGGAATGCGGTACCGTTACTGTTCCCGTCGTCTACCCAGATGTCATTAAGCAAGATAAAGCATTGGGGAACCCGTGGAAAGTGGAGAAGGGTAAACCTGCGGTAGCGACAATCGCGGTGTCTCGCGTGCGGGCTAAGGGGAAACGCTGGGGAGGCATGCTTATTAACCCCGGTGGCCCCGGTGGCTCAGGACTTAATATGGCAGGGAGTCTGGCGTCGCCCGCTAGTGCTGCCAAAATTCTTGACCATTTCGATCTGGTAGGTTTTGACCCACGTGGAATTGGTTCCTCGGGGCCGAATTTGAAATGTATTTCTAATGAGGACTTTGACCAGAAGCGTACATTTGGCGAGGCCACATTCACACGGCAGGCGGTGGCGTATCAAAACCAGCAAAACCGTGCCTATATGAACGGATGTATAAGGAATGTAGGAGCAACATTCCTGGCCCACATGGGTACTCGTGACGTTGTTCGCGATATGGATGTTATCCGTGCCGCTATTGGTGATGAGAAACTTACCTACATTGGATACTCGTACGGTACATTCCTCGGGTCGCAATATGCAGAGGCATTCCCCAACAAAGTACGCGCCCTTGTTCTTGATGGTGTGGTAGACCCCACTGAGGATAGTGTGGAATCTGCCATTAACCAGGGAAGAGGGTTCCAAAAATCCTTTGATGCATGGGCACAGTGGTGTGTTAAGACAGGAGCTTGCCCTCTTGGAGATAATCCGGCTAAAGCTACGGAGGAGTTCCATAAGCTTGTGTGGCCACTGCAGAAAAAGCCTGCTGGCACTCTTATGAAGGGACGTCTCCTTAGCTGGTCCGACTCTGTCTATGCCGTTATTGGCGCCCTCTATACAGATACTGCCTGGCCCCTTCTGAAATTAGGGTTGCAGCAGCTTAAGCTCAAAGCCGGTGGAGATATTCTCCTTGCCTTGTCTGACTCGTATTATGGGCGTTCTCTTGATGGGGCATACACCAACACACAGGACGTTTTCCAAGCAGTATTGTGCATGGATCATGAAGCAACAGGCCATGCTCGCCAGGTTGATATGACACGTCGCTATGTTAAGGAAATGCGATTTGCTGATCCAGGTGGTGCAGTAGAAGACGCCCCGATCGATCTGTGCTCCATGTGGCCAGCACATCACACTATTAAATCGCATAAATCTACGGCACGAAGCAACGGGAATATTCTTGTCGTGTCCACAACAGGGGATCCTGCTACCCCCTACCAGTCTGGTGTACAGCTAGCTCACGATATGAATGCCCCATTACTTACGTATGTAGGTGAAGGACATTGTGCTGCGCTGCGTGGACATTCGTGTGTAGACCGCTATGTGGGTGACTTCATCGTGCATAAGAAGATCTACAAGGATCATGTCACGTGTAAAGCATCCAAGTGAGCATAGCAAATAACAAGAGTCACAAAATACGGCAACAATGAGCAGAGTTAACACACTGGTAATGCTCATGGAATACCCTCAAAAGTATGAATCGACAGCAAGAATTCGTCCTTCGAGCCCTAGATGAACGAGATATCCATTTCGTTCGTCTTTGGTTCACTGACCTGCTGGGTTATCTGAAATCTGTCGCTATTTCCCCAGCAGAGCTAGAGGGAGCCTTTGAAGAAGGTATCGGTTTCGATGGATCCTCTATTGAGGGTTTCTCCCGTATTACGGAAGCGGACACCATCCTCATGCCCGATCCCTCTAGCTTCCAGATGATGCCCTGGCTGCATGAAGATGAGCGGCAGCATTCTGCCCGCATCTTCTGCGACATTTTTATGCCAGACCTCACACCCTCCTGGGCGGATCCACGCCACGTGCTGCGACAGGTTATGAATAAAGCCTCCGGAATGGGCTTTTCATGCTACGTGCACCCCGAAATTGAATTCTTTGTTCTCAATTCTCTCAATACCCAAGGACAGCGTCCGCAGCCCATTGATAATGGTGGCTATTTTGATCAGGCGTTTCATGATACAGCTCCGCATTATCGGCGCCACGTTATTGAAGCGCTTGAATCCATGGGTATCTCTGTAGAGTTCAGCCATCACGAGACTGCCCCCGGTCAGCAAGAAATAGATTTACGTTTCGCAGATGCACTAAGTATGGCGGACAACATTATGACGTTCCGCTACTTAGTGAAAGAAGTCGCCATCAATGATGGTGTGCGGGCCACTTTTATGCCGAAGCCCTTCACTGACTATGCCGGTTCGGGCATGCACACCCACATGAGTCTTTTCGAAGGCGATACTAATGCTTTTGACGACCCCAACGATCCCATGGGACTGTCTAAAGTCGCACGATCATTCATGGCGGGCATTCTAAAACACGCGAGCGAGATTTCACTTGTCACTAATCAGTGGGTGAACTCCTACAAACGCATTAGTGGAGGTTTTGAGGCTCCTATATCTGCCACGTGGTCTTCCGGTAACCGCTGTACTATGCTGCGGGTTCCACGTTATATGCCGAATAAGTCCAGTTCGCGACGTGTAGAAGTACGGACTCCAGACCCCGGTTGTAACCCCTATCTCGCTTTTGCTGCTATCTTCGCGGCAGGTCTTAAGGGCGTGGAAGAAGGATATGAAATTCCTCCCGAGGCGGAGGAAGATGTCAACCTTATGCATCCGAAAGAGCGTAAGGCAATGGGGTATCCGGATCTTCCGAAGAGTCTGGCATCTGCATTGGCCTGTTTTGAAAGCTCGGAGCTTATGGCAGAAGCATTAGGGGAGCATGTTTTTGAGTTTCTTATCCGTAGTAAACACGAGGAATGGACGCGCTATTCTCGCCACGTCACTCCTTTCGAACTGCGTCACTATCTCTCCCTGTGACTAGCCCCCGAAATACTGGCCGTCGTATTGTTCCCAGTCCTGCCAGGTTGGGAATCTCACGGCCGTCCGCCCAGCAAGAACTTAGTGAGTTAGGGTGGCTAGAGGAAGAGTGCGTGCCCCTCCTCCGCGCACTTTCCGCCAGCCCTGACCCCAATCTGTGTCTTGCTACGTTAGTGCGTCTCCGCGAGGCTATGTGTACTGAACTGGGGGAACAGAGTTGGGAACACTACACTCACGACTTACTTGCTAATACAACCCTATGTAGCCGGCTGATTGCTCTCCTAGGAAGTTCTACCGCGTTGGGGGACCACCTTGTGACGCATCCCGCAGTAGCGCAGCATTTAGATAATCCCATTCCCTCTTTCCCCCATAGCCTCCACTATCTTCTGCACAGTGTAGAGGCATCGCCTGTTGATGACACTGCGTCTACGGATCTTTCTACTACCGGAACATATCGAGCGGGCATCACTGGGCCTGCAGCAGTGGTGAAACTACGGAGTGCCTATCGGGACATTATGTGCCTTATTGCCGCTGTTGATGTTGCCCATGTTGTCGACAATACTGAGCCGCAAATACCGCGACGCGATACATCAGAAAGACTGACAGAAATAGCAGAGGCCGCCTTAACCGCAGCCCTCGCTGTTGCCGTCTCCACGGTTTACCCTGACCCAACCGATGACATGGTGCGTCTTGCAGTTATCGCAATGGGGAAGTGCGGAGCTCGCGAGCTGAATTATATATCTGATGTCGACGTTGTTTTTGTAGCAGAGCCAGCAAATACTAAAGCTGCCCGGCTAGCCGCAGAATTCATGAGTATTAGTACCCACTGTTTCTTTGAAGTGGATGCGGCACTGCGGCCAGAGGGGAAGAAGGGGGATCTCGTTCGGTCCGTGCAATCCCACCAGGCGTACTACAAGCGATGGGCGAAAACGTGGGAATTTCAAGCATTGCTTAAAGCCCGTCCCATGACAGGGGATATGGACCTGGGGCGCACCTATTTTGATGCTATTTATCCGCTGGTATGGACAGCCTGTGAACGTGACCAGTTTGTTGAAGACGTGCAAGAAATGCGGAAACGGGTAGAAAACAATCTTCCCGAGTCCACCGCTACCCGTGAATTAAAACTGGGGCGTGGAGGACTGCGCGATGTGGAATTCGCAGTGCAATTATTGCAGATGGTGCACGGGCGAACGGATGAAAGTTTACGTGTGCGACCCACTGGTGAGGCTCTTGATGCACTGGCGAAGGGGGGATATATCTCCCGAAAAAATGGGACCGAGTTAAACAGAGCGTATGATTTTTTGCGTCTGTTAGAGCATCGTCTGCAACTCCAACATATGCGCCGTACGCACCTTCTTCCCAGTGACGATAATGAGGCAGAATGGCGTTGGTTGGCTCGTTCTGCAGGGTGCCGCCCCATGGGCATTATGGATACGGAGCAGGTTCTTACTGACCGTATTCGTCGTACGAGATCCCGTATCCGGTTGCTTCATGAAAGCCTGTTCTACCGGCCGCTCCTACTAAGTATTGCGGCTGCAGATGCCTCCGCTGTTTCTTTGGATAATGATGCAATGGAACGGCAGCTGGCCGCGTTAGGGTACCGTAACCCCCGCCATGCTATTACGCATTTACGCGCTCTTACCAGCTCTAGTAGCAGGCGTTCCCGTATCCAAGAACTGTTACTTCCCATGATGTTGGAACAACTCAGCCGCACTCCGGATCCAGATATGGGGCTTCTTAACTATCGCCGATTGTCTGAAAAACTTGTTGATAAAACATGGTATTTGCGGCTACTCCGCGACGATGGCGTTGTGCTGGAACGTCTTGCCATTATCTGTGGCACAAGCCGCTATATCCCCGATCTTTTAATGAACGCTCCCGATGTTATCCAAATGTTGTCGGGGCGGCGGCTTGTCGCATCTAGCTCTTCCGATATTGCCTCAGCATTAGAAGCAAGTGCGCGGCGACATCATAATCCAGCTGATGCTATTAATGCGGCGCGATCTTTGCGTCGGGCGGAACTGGCTCGTATTGCCTGTGCTGATGTACTGGGCATGCTTAATGTTGAGGAAGTGTGTGCCGCCCTTTCAACTGTATGGGTGGCGGTATTGAATGCTGGTTTGGCAGTAACTATTCGTGAGCATATTCAGAGTAAGGGGATGACGGAGGAGGATGTGCCGGCACGGATTGCTGTTATTGGGATGGGGCGTTTAGGGGGTAAAGAAATTGGCTATTCATCGGATGCTGATGTGATGTTTGTGTGTGAGCCCACTAGTGCGGCGGAGTCCACGCAAAAGGCATTGCGATGGTCTACAGAGGTTGTTGATAAGCTGCAGAAACTGTTGGAGAAGCCTTCCACAGATCCACCTTTGGAGATTGATGCTGATCTGCGCCCGGAGGGGAAGAAGGGGCCACTTGTGCGTACGTTGGAAAGCTACCGTACGTACTATGAGACGTGGGCTGAGCCGTGGGAATTGCAGGCGTTATTACGTGCTGAGCCGCTGGCTGGGGATATGAAGGTGGGACAAAAGTTTATTGAAATGGTGAATCCACTTCGGTATCCCGAAAAGTTACCGGTGCAGTTTGCGCAGCAGATTCGGCGTATGAAGGTACGTGTGGAAACTGAGCGAATGCCACGTGGGGTGGATCCTAATTTGCACACAAAACTTGGGCGCGGTGGTCTTTCGGATATTGAGTGGACGGTTCAATTACTGCAGCTGCAGCATGCGCATACATATCCTGAGCTACAGGTGACGTCTACGCGGGCGGCTTTAGAAGCGGCTACACAAGCGGGTTTGTTGAGCTTAGATGATGAAGATACGTTGTGGATTGCATGGTCGAGGGCAACGGCTACGCGGAATGCTCTTGCTTTAGCAAGGGGGAAGTCGTTGGACGTTCTTCCTATCCAGGGGGAGATTTTGGCGAGTGTGGCGGCCATTTGTGGGTGGCCGGTGAACTCGGGTGCGGCGTATGTGGAGAATTATTTGAAGTCGACGCGGCGTGCCAGAAAAGTTGTGGAGCGCGTCTTCTGGGAAGAATAACGCGCTCCACAAGGTATAAACAAAGTATGAATATAATCGCATTCATAACTATGCGTTATGAAATTGTGATCTTAAGTGCTCTTTAGTACTTCACGGATACGGGGACTCGGGAAAGAATATTAAGTCCATTGACGTGATCGTGGAAGAGAGTAATGGAGCAGCCTTTTCGGCAGTCTACTTTCTTACCGGGAACAGTGGAACCTTTAAGAGTGGCAGTGATCTGCCCCTTGACGACGCCATTCTTCGGGATTTTATTGGTGCCGCCGGGGGAGTTAGTAACCCATAGTTGGTTACCAATGGACTTCCGCTGACCAGTACAGAGCGGAACTTTACCGCTGTATTTATTCTGGCAGAGACCTACGTAGTAGCCAGAGAGTGGATCGAGGCCGCGCATGGTGACCTTGACAACAGAACCGGCGTGAAGATTCTTTGTGGGGGTTGCGGAAATGGTGGGAGCAGCTTGTGCAATGCCTGCGCCAGCAAGTGGCATAAGAACGGCGGCAGCAAGCGTCGCCACGGCCGAAGCTCGGCGTGAAGCATGAGATGTGAAGATCGACACTGTGATGTCCTTTCTGTGGTGACCTCTAACTTCTTCATGTCTTTTGCATGGGAACAAGAAGTTAGAGTCTGATAACAAAAAGATAACTTTTGTGCTGTAAATCAGGTTACCCTAAATATTTAAAATGGACTATTCTAGAGTGCGGATCTGAGGGTAGAAATTATCTGAAGTAGGTATAAAACACGAGGATAAAGTCCCTGTTTGATCTATGAATAAGCAATAAAGCATCTTTGGAGGACTGCAGTGGCCGGCTTTACTCATTCCCGTAGGGGCACATCACTCATTCACTCACATACTTCCCGTTCCCGTCGCCATGCTGTAGTTGCGCTTGCTACTGCAGCTGCCCTGGTTTTCACCGGTTGTACGGATCCTAACGGTGGGGATGGAGCCTCCGCTGAGTTCCCCAAAGCACACGGACCGCGTCACGCTGTTCTCAAGAACAACAATCCAGAAACAGTTGTCCAGAATCCTCGCCAGCATCTTCCCGCCAAAGTGAAATCCTGGGATGGGGAAGACGTCACTATTACCGATACATCTCGCATCATCGGCATTGATCGTCCCGGTACCATCACCCGCACTATTTATTCTCTTGGGCTTGGAAAGAGCATCATCGGGCGAGACAAGACTGCAGATTTCCCAGAAGCAAAGAACATTCCGCTCGTTACCACTAAAGCGCATGTTCTCAATGCTGAGAAGATGATTGCCGCACATCCATCAGTTGTGCTTGTTGACGTCACTGTTGGTCCCGCAGCAGTGTTACGTCAACTGCGTTCCATGGGTATCCCCGTCGTCTATATTTCCCCCGAGCGCTCCATTAAGGGGGTGGGCACCACCATCACTGAAATCGGAAAAGCTCTGGGTATCGATCAAAAAGACATCGATAAAGTTATCGACCACACCAAGAAAGAAATTGACACGGCTACTAAACGTGCACAGGCAATGGCCGATGGACGCCGTATTGCTGTCCTCGTTATTCGCGGAACTAACGTCGCCTTCATTGGTGGCCCCGGCTCTGGCGCTCCTGAACTGGTCGAAGCACTCGGTGGAGTTGATGTCAGTAAGGACGCTGGTCTCACACAGAACTTCACTCCTATGACGCCTGAAGCACTAGCGAAGGCTGCCCCCGATACCGTTATCGTTATGTCGGATGGTATGAAGTCTGCCGGCGGTGTGGATGGTGTTGTCTCCGCACCAGGTGTAGCGCAGACTCCTGCCGGTAAGAATCGTTCCGTAGTCGATATTCTCGACTCCGCACTATTCTCCTTCGGCCCTGGTGAAGGTGCCATTATTGATGCACTAGCCGATGCTCTCTACGGAAAGTCCGCTGAGAAGTGACGAAAAACAGGACAAGACGCTCCATTATTGTCCTTGTCGTTCTTATCCTTCTCACTATTGCGGCGGCTTTAGTAGCATGCGTTGTTGGACAAGTGCACGCCACCCCACATGATGTCACCAATACCATTCTCATGTCCTGGGGTGTGAAGAGCGACGGTACCACCCCCCGTATTGTCACCAGTACGCTTTGGGAAGTCCGTTTCCCCCGCCTTGTCATTGCTCTCGCAGTAGGGGCAGGGCTGGGGTGCGCCGGGGCGTTACTGCAAGGTATTTTCGCTAACCCGTTGGCTGAGCCAAGTATTATTGGTGTTTCCTCGGGTGGTGCAGTGTTTGCCTCCGGCCTACTGGCTATCGCATCTCTGGCCGGCGTAGAACGCAGCTATGGATTCCTTAAATGGGGCACCGCACTTGCTGCATTCATAGGGGCGTTACTGACCACTCTGCTGGTGTATTCACTTTCCCGAGTACAGGGGAAAACCGTTGTCGTTAACCTTATCTTGGTGGGTGTAGCTATTAATGCCATGGCCGGAGGTTTTGTTACCCTTTTCAGTTTTATCGGCGGCACCATGGCTCAGTCCCAAGTGGTGTTTTGGCAGCTTGGTTCACTTGCCGGTGCCGGTTGGAGCTCTGCCGTTATCACGCTCATCATTACCGTCATCGGTATTGTCATAGCGTGTCTGTGCGCTCCAAAGATGGATCTTCTAGCACTGGGCGAGAATCAGGCCAGGCATCTTGGCGTTAATGTTGAGAGGTTCCGCCTATGCGTCATTATTCTGGTGGCGGCTTTAGTAGGTGTGGGCGTAGCGTTTGCCGGCGTCATCGCTTTCGTCGGTTTAATTGTTCCACACGCTATTCGCCTAATTATTGGGCCACAACATAAATGGTTGCTACCAACATCCGCCTTCGGAGGAGCTTTTGTACTACTTGTCGCGGATACGTGCGCACGTACCATTATCAGTACTGCAGAACTTCCCATCGGTATGCTGACCTCCCTTATTGGTGGCCCTATTTTCCTCCTGCTTCTGCGCCGTTATAAGTCTGTGGGAACGGGGTGGCAGTAAATGACTACTGATACTTTTCAGTATGGAGACACTATTCTCACTGCTACGAACGTTTCCTGTGTTCGCTCAAAACGCACTATTTTTTCCGGAGTATCCCTCAACGTCCACTCTGGTGAAGTTATTGCACTTGTTGGCCCCAATGGTGCAGGTAAATCAACACTGCTCAGCGTGTTAGCAGGAGATTTAGCCACAGCAGAAGGAACAATCACCGTCCTTGGCGATAGCCTTAAGAAACTTTCCATACACGATTTAGCACAACGGCGTGCCGTTCTTACCCAAAGCAACCATGTAGGCTTCGACTTCACCGTTAGTGAAGTCATCGAAATGGGAAGAGCCCCCTGGGTTTGTACACCACAAGCAGATAAGGATAAAGAGGCTATTGCCGAAGCGGTTCAGGCAATGGATGTAGAGGCGTTCCTCCCTCAACTTTTTAATGAACTGTCTGGCGGTGAGCGAGCTCGAGTGTCACTAGCGCGTGTACTCGCGCAACAAACACCTATCCTTATGCTTGATGAACCGACTGCCGCACTGGATATTCAGCACCAGGAGCGACTTATGCATGTCGTCCGGGAACGTGCCGCCGACGGTGTTGGCGTAGTAGTTGTTCTTCACGATTTAGGGCTAGCTGCCGCCTATGCGGATACTGTTGTTATCCTGGCAGACGGTGGAGTAGTGGCACAGGGAACCCCACGGGATGTTCTTACTGCAGATCGACTAAGCACGGTCTATAACATCCCGGTACGTGTTATGGACGATGGAGCAGGATCCCTCCAGGTTATTCCTGACCGCTCCCACTATCACGCCTAAGCACACTACTGTCCAGCTCTGCCAGTTTAATTTTGCCAGCTTATTTTGCTGACTTGGCTCTGTTAGCTTACTGTGCCGGTTTATTGTGCTGAGTTGCTTTCCACCAGATTATTTGTCGTTACGGCGGCGAGCCCCGAAAACACACATAATGGCGAAAATGGCAGTCCATGCCACTATATTTCCGATCGCCCACCAAATATTTTCGGTGGTTACCGCCGAGCCGTCATAGAAGTGGAAGACACCCTCATTGAGAGGCCAACGCGCTAGTGTGGCAGCCCCATAGAGAGGAGTGAAACGAGAAATCTTCAGGAGTACACCCTGCAGCGGTGCAAAAAGATTACCGAAAAATGCCATAACGCTCAGTAAACTAATGGCCATTCCGTTAGCGGCTTCATTGCGGAGGAGCAACGCGGTGCCTAACCCGTAGAGAGAAAACGGCAGCGCTACCAGTAAGCATAGGAAGAATGTTCCTGCCCAGCATCCTGCCCCTATAAGATCAGCACCACATGCTGCACCAACGATAAAAAGAAGCCCAATGGGAAGCACTGTAATAAGAACAGCAGAGCATATTTTGGCGATGAAATATCCGGGGGTACGCAAGGCCGTCAAACTGAGTTGACGCCCCCAACCAGACGATATTTCTATAGCGGTAGCACCCGACACGCTGGTGGTAGCAGTAGCTGCTGCATAAATAGCCATAGAAACCATCACGTAAGCAGTGCCATTCCCATGGCCAGCGGAATAATCCGTCTTCATACCGTCCATTAAGCCGAACATAAGGAAAAGGACAACGGGAAGAAACAGCACAAACACCGTTGTTCGCCACATGCGTAGAGTGCGTACGAAATCCGCCCAGAGATAGCGGAAGAAGACACGCGGTGGGGTGAGCGTGGTAGTTGCCGTCACAGAAGAATGTTGTACAGAAGAATGCTGTACAGGGGAGTCAACAAGGGGAGTACTATCAGCGTGCACGGTAGAAGATGCAGCGGCGGATTGACGCGAACGGTGGGTAGAGCGTTGAGAACGTCTGGTCATTGTGCGCTCTCCTTACCAGAGTCGACAGTAACAGCAGTATCAGCAGTAGCGCCAGAACTGTCCGCTGGCGTATCGCCAATACCGTATTCAAAGAACAAGTCCTCGACGGAACTAGTGGCTATGGTGATATCGCGAATACAACCCCGACGTAGCAGCTCCAGTGCCAGCGCGTCAGTATCAGCGCATGTGAAGGTGACTAACTGATCGTGCGGATCGGGCGAGGTAGCGTGCGAATCCGCGGTGGCAGCATCTGTGTTGTCGACAGTATCGATGGTGGTAGTGCTGGTGGTGCCGTCGCGACCCGCCGAGTAAGTAACTGCGGTGGGGGGAAGACCAAGACCAGCAGCGACCTCAATAGGTGATGTAGTACTGCACCATGTACCCGTTAAATGCCGCGTGGAGGAGGAGAGAAGATCCGTGGTGGCCCCATCGAGCACTATTCTCCCAGAGCGGATAAGAACGAGGCGATCCGCGAAATCATCCGCTTCTTGCAGATAATGAGTAGCGAAGATAACAGTGTGGCCACGCTGGGCTTCACCACGCATCGTCTCCCAAAAATCGCGCCGGGCGGCAGCATCGAGTCCTGCAGTGGGCTCGTCCAGAATGAGAATATCGGGGTCGGAAAGGAGCGCGAGGGCGAATCGCAGTCGCTGTACTTGCCCACCCGAGCATTTGCCAACCTTGCGGTCAGCGAAATCGCTAAGACCAGCACGTTCAATGACTTGTGGAATGGGGAGATGGTCAACGTGGCACTTGGCGACAAACGCCAAAGTATCGCGCACGCTAAGGTCTTTCAGTAACCCGCCACTTTGCAGCATTGCTCCAATACGGCCAGAGTGAGCAGTCTCGGCAGGAACACCACCCAGCACAGTAATAGAACCACTATCTGGCGTAGTAAAGCCCAATATCATATCCAGCAGAGTAGTTTTGCCAGCACCATTATGACCTAGAAGCGCAATGACTTCACCGGGGTGAATAGTGAGACTGACATTATCAACGGCAGTAATGTCATCAAAGCGTTTGGTCACGCCAGAAACAGAAATGGCAGCGCCAGTAGCGCCCGTACTAATCATGACCCCTATGTTACCCTATACGTGCTGATATATCTACTATTTTTGACAATGATCCCGGTTTCCGTGTGTAAGAAACCGGGACCATCATCACAATTATTCTGGTTATTCTGTTATAGATGTTGTGTGAAAGAGCGGCGCTCCATAGTGTGCGGTGTTACCTAGCACGTATTGTTTAGCAGTCGTAGTAGAGTTCAAACTCGACGGGGGTGGGGCGTAGGCGTGCAGCATTAAGCTCCACATCCCGCTTGTAGTTGATCCAGGTGGAGATGAGATCCTCAGTGAAGACGTCGCCTTCGGTGAGGAAGTCATGATCCTTTTCAAGAGCATCGAGAGCTTCATCAAGGGTGGCGGGTGTCTGCGGAATGTTCTTCGCTTCCTCAGGAGGTAGCTCGTAGAGGTCCTTGTCGATGGGGGCCATTGGCTCAATACGGTTCTTGATACCATCCAGGCCAGCCATCAGCATGGCACTAAAAGCCAAGTAGGGGTTGGAGGAGGGGTCCGGGCAGCGGAATTCAATACGCTTCGCCTTGGGGTTATTACCCGTTAGCGGAATACGAACGCAGGCAGAGCGATTGCCCTGCGAGTAAGCCAGGTTGACGGGGGCTTCGTAGCCCTTCACCAGGCGTTTGTAGGAGTTAATAGTGGGGTTGGTGAAAGCCAATACTGCGGCGGCATGTTCGAGGATACCGCCAATGAAGTAGCGTGCCAGATCGGAGAGGCCACCGTAACCATTCTCATCGTAGAAGAGGGGCGCACCGTCTTTCCACAGGGACATGTGGGCGTGCATGCCGGAGCCATTATCGCCATAGAGCGGCTTTGGCATGAAGGTGGCGGTGAGGCCGTTCATCCACGCGGTGTTCTTAATAATGTACTTGAAAAGCTGAACATCGTCCGCGGCGTGAAGGAGAGTGTTGAAACGGTAGTTAATCTCCATCTGGCCACCATTGCCAACCTCATGGTGGGCGCGTTCCAGAGTAAAACCAGAAGCGCGCAGGTAGTGACACATCTCGTCGCGGAGGTCTTGGTAGTGATCGTAAGGAGCAACAGGGAAGTAGCCGCCCTTAATACGGGTCTTGTATCCGCGGTTGGGAGTACCATCCACGTCTAGTTCTTTACCGCGGTTCCACCATCCTTCTTCGGAATCAATCTCGTAGAAGGACGTATTCATCTCGGTAGCGTAGCGAATGCTGTTGAATACGTAGAATTCTGCCTCTGCACCGAAGTAGCAGGTGTCGGCAATGCCAGTGGAGACCAGGTATTCTTCAGCCTTGCGGGCAATATTGCGGGGGTCGCGGCTGTAGGGCTCGCGGGTACGCGGGTTGTGGACGAAGAATTCTACGTTGAGGGTTTTTACTTTGCGGAAAGGATCGATACGTGCGCGGGAGAGATCCGGGAGTAGTGACATATCGGACTCGTCAATGGTGGCAAAACCGCGAATGGAGGAGCCGTCAAAAGCGAGTCCTTCTTCCATGGCGTCTACAGTGAAGTCGGCAGCGTCAATAGTGAAGTGCTGCTCCATACCGGGGAGATCGGTAAATCGGATGTCGACAAGCTCGACTTCTTCAGCTTTGATGTAATCGACTACTTCTTGAGGACTGGTAAATCCCACGGTGATTCTCCTTGATTGAGACCGTTTTATCCGGTGATGTCTTCACTCTAGAGGAATGGTGTTGCTTAGGAGTCAAGATCGTGTTTCCGACGTGTTACACGATGGCTTTTTCCGTTAACAACATGTGTTAAGCAACGATGGTTGTCTAAATATGAACTTATAGGGGTGGCTTTAATATTTAACGATGCGTACGCCGCCGCGCTGAACGCTGTACGTTACGCATTTTTGCACCATTAGGAACAGGGCCTTTCGGAATACCCATCACGCCGGATTTAGCGGCAAGAGAATCGAGGCGGTGTTGTATGAAATCCACCTTATCGCGGTCAATGTTTTTCGGGAGATGCTTAATGGTGCGTTCAAGCTTTTTCATCTCCACTTCGTCATCCCCATGCCCAACATAGATTTCATAGATAGGAGTATCGCCAACAACGCGGGCAAGTTTACGTTTTTCACTCTGCATAAGGCTACGTAAACGAGAATGGTTGCCCTCACCCACCAAAATGATGCCAGGACGGCCCACTACTCGATGAACAACATCCAAGTTGGTGTTACCGGCAACCGTCTGCTGCACACGCCAGGTCCCCTTTAATTGAGACAGCACCCACCCCGCCATACCAGGCTGGCCATCGGCTTTGGCGTAGAGAGTATTGGTCATGCGGCGAGTAAAGATTGCCATGTCAATAACAAGGGCCAGAAGAATTGCCGCAATCATCATGAAGAGCCACGTCACCCACGAGCCATTCATGCAGAAGTACGTAATAAGAATAATAGCGACCAGCACTACCAGCAGGACCGCAATCATAATGGGGAGCAGCTTCTTATCTTCTTTACGCTGCACGTTAAAGGCAGTCCACACCTGCTTCAGTGTTGCCTGACGGGACTTACGCTTAGCTTGGCGAGCTTCTTTGCGTTCTTCCCGTGTCATTTCGGCTAATGATTTTTCCTTCTTCGCCATTACTCTCCCTTGAGATAGTGCGGTGCAGTTCTATTCATAGTGCCATTTATAGAACGGAATGAGCGAGTTACTTCTTACTGACTTCCTTTACCGACTTCCCCTACCCAACTATCTATCATTTGAGCAGGTCGACGTATAACACGCTAGCTCTAGTGTAGGCGATGCAGAACATTATGTATTTCCTGCGATGCTCCTTTACTCGTGGAAAGGTGTGCTAGAGAAGGAGGTAAGTCCCGCCCTAAGTTATGCATAGCCTGCGCATAGAGCTGCCCAGCACGGTAACTTGACCGCACCAGTGGTCCCACCATGACACCGGGAAAACCCAGCTGATGGGCTAAATCTGCATAGTGGAGAAACTCCTCCGGGCGCACCCACCGATCAATAGGGTGATGGAGCGGAGACGGGCGTAGATACTGCGTAATAGTAATAATGTCGCATCCGGCGTTCCGCAGATCAACAAGCGCCTCCTCAACCTCAGCAGGGGTTTCACCCATCCCCAATATGAGATTCGACTTCGTCACAAGCCCATAATCCCGTGCCTGTGTAAGAACGGACAGGGAATTCTCATATGTAAAAGCCGGTCGAATCTTCCGCATTACCCGCGGCACTGTCTCCACATTATGGGCAAGCACTTCCGGACGTGCCGCAAACACTTCCTCTAAAAGCTGCGGATCAGCATGAAAATCCGGAATGAGATTCTCCACCCCAGTACCAGGGTTCAAGCGATGAATCTCTCGCACAGTTTCCGCATACAACCATGCCCCCTCATCGGGAAGATCATCACGGGTGACACCAGTAATGGTAGAGTAGCGCAAGTGTAAATGTCGTACGCTCTCCGCAACACGACGCGGCTCATCAGGATCAAGCGGCTGCGGCTTACCAGAATCAATCTGGCAAAAATCACACCGTCGTGAACAGCGACTTCCCCCAATCAGAAAAGTAGCCTCCCGATCTTCCCAACACTCATAGGCGTTAGGGCAGCCAGCCTCCTGGCACACAGTATGCAAAGAAGCCCCTTTTACCAGCGACTTCATATCCTGGAAATGCGGGCCAGTTCGCGCAGTTGTACGAATCCACGCAGGTTTCTTCTCAATAGGATGCTCTGCATTGCGCCGTTCAATACGAAGCAATTTTCTTCCCGCAGAGAGATCACTCATCGGGGAATCTCTCCCTCCGTCAGCTCCAGCTCACCATCCAACGCCAACTGAAAATAGTGCTGTACAGCGGGAAGAATATCAGTAGGAGTAATAGTTTCGCCTACCTCCAACGACAGTGTCGTCACTGAAGCATCACTAATCCCACACGGCACTATATGGCTGTATGGCTCTACAGAATTGCAACAGTTCACCGCAAAACCATGCTGGCTTACCCCACCGGTCAGATGGTAACCCAACGCCGCTATCTTGCGTTCAGGACGACCACCCGGCAACCCCACTGCCGCATCGCTGGGAACCCACACACCAGAACGTCCCGCAACTCGCCCTGCCGTCACACCAAAATCGTTAACGACCCGAATAAGGGCTTCCTCCGTTCGCCGCACAAAGGCAATAACATCCATGGGCTCCGCCAGCTTAATAATGGGATACCCCACCAACTGACCCGGCCCATGCCACGTAATACGCCCACCCCGGTTAATAGAAACAACTGGTGCACCGTTATCGGGAAGATCGCTATCCTCCGTCATACGCCCCGCCGTGTAAACGGACGGATGCGTCAACAGGAGAACAACATCTCGCGCAGTCTCAGCCTGGTGAGGATCTTGCGCACTAGCTTTGCGTCGGGCTGTCTCCTCTTCTTGGCGACGCCAAGATGCGTCGTAGTCAACCTCTCCTAACCATTGAAAATCGAAGGGTAGGTGGGAGGCGCGGGAAGAAACAGGAGCTACGTGTGGTGGCTGAGGGTTAGGCGAGGCCATTGTCATCATCGGTATCGTCGAGGAAACTCGCCTCACGGAGGGCATGCTGTAAATCGTGAAGGAAACAGCTCGCCGCGGAAGAGTCGATAAGACATGCGTCGTAGCTCAGCGTGAGATATACCATGTCGCGGATAGCGATAGCGCTATCGTCCGCGCCATCCACAACAACGGGACGCTGTACTGGAGTACCAATAGACAGTGCTGCTGATTGCGGTGGAATAACAAGGGGAGTCTCCCATAAGGCACCCATAGACGTGGGGTGGGATAACGTGAACGTACCACCACTAAGATCGCGAGGGGTAAGAGTGCCGTTTAAACAGCGTTCTTCCATATTCTGCACATGCTGTCCAATTTCATTAAGACTGTACTGGTCAGCATGGTGAAGAACGGGGGAGAGGAGACCCTGTGGCGTATCAATCCCAATGGAAAGATCAATATCCTCATAGTAGGTAATCTGCTGATTCTGCTTGTCATAGCTGGCGTTAAGAGCCGGATGACGACGCAGCAGACGGGATACCACATAGATAGCGCATGCGCGCAAAGACAGTGTAGTGGAAGGGCTCTCCGTACGAATTGAGGTTAGGCGACGCAGAAGATTTGTCACATCCGTGTCGAATACTTGAGAAACTTGCGCAGTGCTCTGTCCCGCCGCAAGAGCTGCAGCGGCAGCAGATTGCCGTATGGGGGAAGCAGGGTGAGGAGGTTAGCGGCGTCACCCATTGGAGTAGAAGCAGAAGGAGAAATGCCTAATACTCCGGAGTCTATGCCAACTGTTTGTGTTTGTGCAGAGGCCTGACGGTGTTCCTGCGTGGCCGCATAGTCAAGAATGTCTTTCTTCACGATGCGTCTGCCGAGTCCGCTGCCGTGTACGTGTGCAAGGTCGACATGTTTTTCCGCAGCTAACTTCCGCACAAGTGGAGTGACATAACTACGGTCAGTACTCGCAGTGTTTGTGTGTGACGGTTCTTCCCCAAAAGTGGATATGCCGGGAACATTGTGAAAACTGGGGGACGTTTGCGGAACCTTCAGAGTAGCTTTCTCAGCAACAGGAGTCGCTACTGGCTTCGGGGTCTCTGACTCTAACTCTGACTCTGACTCTATTGTCGTGGACTCTACTGATGCTGGTGCTGCGCTGGTGTTGGCGGTTGCGGCATCATCAGTCTGGAGAACTGCTAATACTTGCCCGGTAGAAATGGTGCCATCTTCACGCGCGCAAATTTGGACGAGTATGCCGTTAGCGGGAGAAGGGATTGTTTTCGTGACTGTTTGAGCAGTTGTGCTAATAGAGACTTCCAAAAGGGGATCATGTGTATGAACGTGGTCTCCCAGTTTTGTGCACCAACGAATAATGGTGCTGGTAGTAGAGTCGGCAGTAGAACTGTCTGCCGTAGATTCCGTCACTTCCGGCATGAGGACTTCACAGTAGTGCACGTCGCTTGCGTCTGGTGTGTCTTCCTTTTCTGGTTCTTCCGGTTCTTCCGGTTCGCTATTTCGTGAGTGCCTGCCGGCAGATATTTCCTCCGCCGGTACAGGCTCTGCGGCAGAGTTTGAGACAGGTTCCGCGGTTTCCGTAACGTCATCTTTGCTGGCAATACGTGCCAGCAACCCGCCAATTTCGACAGTATCGTCTTCCCAGGCGCAAATCTCTACGAGCACACCGCTTTCCGGGGAGGGGATTTCGGTATCTACTTTGTCTGTAGCGATCTCAACTAAAGGCTCGTCTTGTGCAACAGTATCTCCAACATTTTTTAGCCAGCGTGTAACGGTTCCTTCCGTTACTGATTCACCGAGTTCGGGAAGTGTTACAGAGACAGCCATGCCACAACTCCTTATAGAGGGGTACGTATGTCCTTAGACTACCCTGTTGATTCGAATGGCTCCTTTCTCCTTCATAGTGTGGTGAAGTATTCGCATTGCTATCGCACAAGAAGATCGCACTAGAGATCGCAGTGGAGATTGCTGAATTTTGCTCACTATGTGAAGAAAAAGCTAGTCTCAGCAGCGCTAGCTGCAAAGTAAGGTACCATAATGCCCATGGCTCAACACTCTACTTTTACTATTCACCGTTCTCCCCATCCGCATAGCGATGAGGAACGTGCAGCAATTCTTGCCAATCCTGGCTTCGGCTCTCATTTCACTGACCACATGGTGGTTATTGATTATGAGGAGGGTAAAGGCTGGCACAATCACCGTGTCGTCCCCTATGCTCCCTTCTCTGTGGAACCCGCCTCCATGGTGTTGCACTATGGACAAGCCATTTTCGAGGGGCTGAAGGCGTACCGTCATGCTGATGGCGAAATTGTCACGTTCCGTCCCACCGCTAACGCCGCCCGTTTCCAGTCCTCTGCTGACCGTATGGCCATGCCAAGACTCTCCGAAGAAGATTTCATCGATTCCATCAAGGAACTTGTCACTATCGACCAGGAATGGGTTCCGCAGCCGGGTGGCGAGGAATGCCTCTACCTGCGTCCCTTCATGTTTGCTACAGAGAATGGACTGGGAGTTCATCCTGCGAAGAAGTTCACCTATGTTCTTATTGCGTCTCCAGCTGGCGCATATTTCTCCGAGGGAGGCATAAAGCCGGTAACGGTGTGGGTTTCCCACGAGTATGTGCGTGCCTGCCCGGGGGGTACCGGTGCTGCTAAATTCGCCGGTAACTATGCTGCTTCATTGGCTGCGCAGGATGCCGCATCCAAACAAGGCTGTGATCAAGTTTTGTGGCTGGATGCTATTAAGCGCGAAAATATTGAAGAGATGGGCGGTATGAACGCTATGTTCGTGGCCCAGGACGGTGATGATGTTACCGTCATTACGCCTGCTCTATCAGGTTCTCTTCTTCCCGGTATTACGCGAGATTCATTGAAGACTGTGGTCAGCGATTTGGGCTACACCATGGAAGAACGCGTTATTACGTTCACCGAACTCACTGATCGAGTAGCAAAGGGAGAAATTACGGAGGCCTTTGCCTGTGGAACAGCCGCCGTTATTAACCCCATTGGTTCCTTCAAATCCCGCGATGGTGAATTTACTGTTAATGACGGTCAGTCCGGTGCTATTACCATGCAGCTGCGCGAAACTCTCACAGGTATTCAGCGTGGTGAACGTCCCGATAGCCATCACTGGTTGTACAAATTGGTCTAGTGACGGACCACAACAATTACACATGCAATAAATTATTGTGACGAGCCATAAGCACTGTTACGAGAATATTATCGCCCCCGCTATACCCAGCGGGGGCGATAATTATTGTGTGCGAAGTAATCTAGAGAAGCGCCGTTACTGCACAAACTGCCATAACAGCACCGCAGGACTGGAGCAACTCTACATTTGCCCCAAGCACATCGCCGTCTACACACCCAAGTATGCGGACGCACTGCTGGCGGTAGAATACCGTGACACCCACTGCTATGGCGCTATACAGTAGCGCGATGACGACGGATACATCCGGCATCTGTCCACACAGTGCTGACGTTACTGCTGCTGCCCCGGTAAACAGTAAAGCTCCCATGCTAGACATTATCCAGCCGAAAAGGGGGCGCTGTGTGCTCACCATGAGGAAGCCGAAACCGTCACGCGGTACTGGTGAAGCCCCCGACGCACACATAAGTGGTGTACTCCATTGGGCCACGGCAATAACGGTACCCGTCATAATATGACCGTTATGGATACTCAATAAGCCAAATGCAAGGCTTTCCGCAATAAGAGCTAAGACAACGGCGGTTAGGCCAGGAGATCCCACTTGCCCATCATGCATAATTCGACGGGCTTCTTTCGGCTCCCGGTAGGACGTCAATCCATCAAAAGTGTTGGCTAAACCGTCCACATGTATACCGCGGGTAAGAATAACGAGCAGTACGGTAAGAATGATGCCGGTAATGGGCCATGGTATAGCAGCGGCGGAGAGTCCCCACGATACCAGTCCGCACAGTAACCCCAGTACAACACCAACCAGGGGAGTGGCTTTCACAACACGAGCTCCTACGTGTCGGTTAACGTCGTCCGGGGCCTTCACTGGGAAGATAGTCAACCATGAGAGAGCTGTACGGAATCCAATCATTACCGCCATACCTCCGAACTCGTATCGATACACTTAGCCATGCTGGGAAATATGTTCCAGTGGAGTACAAGTAGGTACTCGTTAAACGTGAGTGTATCTTTTTTACAGCTCCGTCCGAAGGATTTTCGCTCGTTAACTAGTCAGTATTCTTCTTCCGTGAGGGTTTTTCTTCTTCAGATGCAGGAGCGGAAGTATCAGTTTCTTCCCCGTCAGTGGACTTTGACCAGGGAAAAACGGGTGCAGTTTGCGGAACTGGATTACGCCAATGGCGTGGCTGAGTAGCACGCATGAAGGCATACCATCCCAGACGGAACCCGGTTTCTTTCTTCCCCTTATTCGGAAACTCCTTCTCTGCCCGGTGGGAAACCGTAATGCAAATGCGGAATGTTTCCACAAGAAGCACAATGAAGCAGAAATACATAAGGTATTGCACAAAGCGCTGAATCGAATAATTCGGAATCATTGTGAAAATAAGCAGGAAAAGAACGACGGGGAACAGCCACGAAATAGGCGTCCAGTTGGAGTCCACCCAGTCGCGTGCAAACCGGCGGACAGGGCCTTTATCGCGTGGCAGAACGTAATCGTCGTCACCAGCAGCCATCCGCTCACGACGATATTCCTGTTGCATACGGCGCTCTTCGCGTTCGCGTGCCTTGGCGGCTTTTTTCTCTTCTTTCGTCATGCCGGCGTAGCGGGCATCTTCGCGTGCGCGAGCTTCTTTACGCGTCATAGGAGCCGGGGCGACGGGTCCACGCTGAATACCGCGAGCACGTTCAACATCACGGCGGCGGGGGGTAGCGTAACCCTTCTTCGGAGTGTAAGCAGAGTTCTTCTTCGGAGGAGCTACTGGCTCAGTCTTTTCCTCAACTGAGGGTTCCACTTCTGGCGAAACAGCGTTGTTAGAGTCACAGTTTTTAGAGTCACGACGAAAGAGTTTCACCCCCTTAGGCTAAAGGAAAAAGTGTGTTGAATCTAACTCATGCTGCAGAGGTGGCATAGAGCTGGTGGGGTAGCTGCCGCTATAAACGGTGGAAGGAATGGTGTCGTTGAAGGTGTGGTGGGAATAGTTTCTTGGGTGGAATCGTTCTACACTCGTAGAGATTAAGTGGATCGTAACTAATCGTTTGTGAGGAGTAGTTCATGGCTGACACTAAGGATTTTCTTGCCGGTGTAACCCTAACCGACGCAGCCGCCGCTAAAGCTAAAGCCCTTATCGATGCGGAAGGCCGGGATGACCTTGTATTGCGTCTAGCCGTTGCCCCCGGCGGGTGTGCTGGCCTGCGCTATCAGCTTTTCTTTGATGACCGTGAACTTGATGGGGATGTCCGCAACGAGTTCGGTGGCGTCACCCTCGTCGTGGATCGTCTCTCTATGCCCTACCTGATGGGTGCCACTATTGATTATGCGGATACTATTCAGAAGCAGGGCTTCACGATTGATAATCCCAATGCTAAGGGAACGTGCGCGTGTGGAGATTCCTTCAACTAACAAGGATGTTCAACCACTAAGAGCGTCATAGTTCACTAAACGGTGCTGCTATCGAGAAAATAGCAGCACCGTTGTGTATCTATATAACAGTTTCTACACAGTAACTGGGTAGTGTGGCTCAGGGATCTCCGGGTGGATGCGGTCTTCAACGAAAATACCGTGCCAAATAATGAAGCAGAGTATCGTCCAGATTCTGCGGGAATGGTCCATCACACCGTTCTTATGTTCATCGAGCATGGTGAGCGTGGCGCTCTTGTCGAAGAGAGCATCGGCTTCGGACTCGAGAATGAGCGACCGGGCCCAGTCATACATTTCTGGTCCTGCCAGCCAGTGGCGGATGGGGACAGGGAATCCAAGCTTCCGGCGGTGGAGGACATGCTCGGGAACAATTGTTTTGAGTGCTTCTCGTAGTGCCCACTTAGAAGTGCCGTGGGCGATCTTCATATCGTAGGGGAGCTTCTGCGCTGCATCCCATACCACTTTGTCCAGGAAGGGGACGCGCAGCTCAAGAGAATTCGCCATGGTGATACGGTCGGCTTTTACCAAAATATCGCCACGCAGCCAGGTGAACATGTCAATATGCTGCATACGGGCCACCGGATCCCAGCCTTGCGACTTGGCGTAAATACTATCGGTGACATCTTGGTGATCCCACTCCGGGGTGGTCCACGGCATAAGGTTATGCATCTGCTCAAAAGTGAACGAACGAGCATTACCGTAGTAGCGGTCTTCTAGAGTCATGGAACCGCGTTTCAGTAAACTCTTCCCGCGCATACCCTCCGGGAGAATATCGGAGAAAGCTCCTAGGCCGCGCCGCAGTGGTCCCGGAATCTTCTCAAAGGGGGCAAGAGAAAGCGGTTCTTTGTAGATGGTGTAGCCGCCGAAAAGTTCATCAGCGCCCTCACCGGAGAGAACAACCTTGACATGCTTGCGAGCCTCACGAGCCACAAAATAGAGGGGGACGAGTGCCGGATCGGCAACGGGGTCGTCAAGGTACCAGATAATGCGGGGGACGGCCTCAATAAATTCTTCCGGTGTTACCGGTTTAACAATGTGTTCTACCCCAATGGCTTTAGCGGACCCGGCAGCAACATCAATCTCGGAGTAACCCGCGCGGTGAAAACCAGTAGTGAAGGTCAGCAGATTATCATTGTGCCGCTTCGCAAGTGCGGCAATAGCAGTGGAGTCAATTCCACCAGAGAGGAAAGAGCCCACAGTAACATCGGCACGCATGTGCTTAGCAACGGAGTCTTCCAGCGCTGCCGTAATACCGTCGATAAGAGCCTGCTCATGGTCGTGGGCACTTTTATCAACAGGGAAGGTGGGGTCAAAGTAGCGGCGGATATGAAGTTCTCCACCAGGGGTTAGCGTGGCGCAGCAACCGGATTCAAGACGTCTAATAGCAGTGTGAAGACTCTCCGGCTCGGGAACATACTGGAAGGCCACATAGTGTTCAAGGGCTCGTTTATCGAGGTCAAGGGGAAGACCAATAGTATCGGCAAGAGAAAGCAGACACTTCTTCTCCGAACCGAAAACTGCTCCCTTATCTGTCTGGCAGTAATAGAGAGGCTTAATGCCGAAGGGATCTCGACCCATAAAAAGTGTGTGGGTTTTGGTGTCCCAAATGAGGAACGCGAACATGCCGCGCAGACGTGTAATAACGTCTTCACCCCAGTAGTGGAAGCCCACGACGATGGGTTCACCGTCACCCGTGGTATGAAATTCTGCGTTGAACTCGCGCTGTAGTTCTTCCCGCAGTTCAACATAGTTATAGATTTCACCGTTGAACGCCAGAATGTAACGATCGGGGTCCTCTGCTGGTCCCCACGCCATTGGCTGGTGAGCATTTTCAATATCAATGATGGAAAGACGCGTGAAACCAAAGACAACATCATCATTGTGCCAGGTGAGGTGTTCATCGGGACCGCGGTGACGCATATAGGGAAGAGCTGCAGTTACCGTATCCGCGTATTGGGCAGCGGTGCCGTCTGCCGACAGGAATCCGAGAAGGCCACACATAACTATTTCGTCCTTCCTAAAAACTAGGAGTATTCCTAGCCGAGAAGTGAAGTATTGTTCCCTCGATAAGTGAGGTAAAGGGTTCGCTTAAGTATGCCACTAAATAGGCAATGACTGACATAGCCCATGATCAAAAGCATGATCAAACGCATGATGACGGCGTTCGTACGTCAGCGTCCTACTCTTTAGGGAGACGCGCACGCTCCGCCCAGTCAAGATAGCGTCCGGCGGAGGTCAGATCTTCTGCCCACGGGAAATACATACTGACAAGCCGCACATGCCCGCTACTGAGATAGCGGTAAAGAAGGTGGCGCTCTTCAAGAGAATCCACCAGCGGCGTTTCCTCCGCCGGGAGGATAGTTTGTGCACTGGCATGCAAATGGTCAATAGCGGTGCGGTAGTTTTCCCCGCGAAGGCAGTGCACTGTTCCGGCAAACACACCATAGCGAATGGCTGTAAAAAACCAGCCGCCGCGGCCATCAGATTCCGCCACAATAATTTCGTCCTGTTGGCGTAACTGTTGGCACTGGTAGAGGGACGTGAGTGCGGGGATAGCTGTGGCAGTAATGTCACGGAGGACAGCTGCCTGTTCGTAAAGGTGCTGTTGAGAAAACTCTTCTAGGCGATGCAGAGACCTTTCTATAAGAGGTGTAGAAATTCCCTGTGACAGTTCCGCTATAGCGTGTACGCAGGCCTCCTTTTCGCTATCGGTAAGAGGCTCAGTGGGAGCAATACCGGAGCGTATGTCATTGTGAATAAGCTGGCCGATGGCAGTGGCCGTGGAACGCTTACGGAATGGCCCCAGCGCGGGGGAACCAGTGGACGGGGCAGTGCGCGTACACGAATACAGAGTGGATGCTGAAGAACGGGGAGGAATAAGCCACCAATGCCCTTTTTGGTCCCGGGAACGACGATTATAAGGGGGCTGATGGGCATGAATAAGGCGAAGTTCACGAATACTGGCCTCACAGGGCGTAAGGCACTCAACATAATCAATATGGTCAGCTAGAAGCACCATCTCCGACATGCGGCGTCGAGTCTCCGAACCATTGAAGTAGCTCATAACGCGGCGATGTAAATCAGTCGCAGTTCCCACATAAAGGGGAACGTTATGGGAATCCTTGAAAATATAGACACCCGGAAGATGAGGAAGATCAGTAGCCATAGTGCGCTTGGCATAAACAGCAGCATTGTGGATACCGCGATAATTGTGAAGATCCGTAATCGTCGTAATATCTTGGCTACCAACACGATCAATAAGCCCATGCAGTACCTCAACTGTGGTACGAGCATCGTCAAGTGCACGGTGCGTTGGACGTGTTGTGGTGTGAAAAAGATGAGCTAAAGCGGAGAGTTTGACGGACGGGGCCTCATTTCTGTCAAGGACGCGCCGGGCTAATTTAACGGTGCAAAGGGAGGGATTATCTGGCCAGCAGTAGTCCAATTGTTGGGCTGTTGCTTTCAGGAAAGAGAGGTCAAAGGACGCGTTGTGGGCAACGAGCGTGCTGCCGTAAATAAACTCAAGCAGTGCGGGGAATACAGCGTCAATAGTGGGGGCGTCGCGCACATCCTGGTTAGTGATGCCAGTGAGGTTTTCAATAAAGGGGGGAATGGGGCGTTGAGGGTTAACGAGGGTGGAAAATTCCTTGTCAACAACTCCGCCAGTGACACGGACGGCTCCTATTTCGGTAATGGCATCTATCCCGGGAGTCATACCGGTGGTTTCCAGGTCAAGAACGACGAAGGTGACATCACATAAGGGAGTTGTGTCAATGTAGTGTCGAGTATTTTTGTGCGCGGGATCGGATGCGGACCACGGTGCCGACCATGGTGCTGACCACAGTGGGGTAGGGGCGGGTGAAGGTAGGGTTTGGCGGGCCGGTTTTTGTGGTGGATACGCGCGTTCAGTAGTCACGCTATATACGATAACGATTCGGTGTAAGAGAACCCGAGTGGATCGGATTTATGCAGGCAAGAACGATCCAGAAGCGATTATTTTTAAATTTTTTTAAAAAATATTTTTAATTGTGTTCAGATAGTCTTTAACCTGCTGTTTTAACGAAGTTTGTAGAAAATTTATGGATTTTATCGACGTATTTTGGTGTCTATACGGTAATGAAAAGTGGACAAATACGGTTATCTTTTCGTAATCTTTTTGAGACCAAAGCGAATTCTGTCGGGATTCATCCGTACTGCGATTTACACAGTGATCCACGCTGCAATTCACACAATGGTTTGCATAGCGGCTCGTGTGAGTGGCTTATGCGTCGGTTCGTAGTACGGACAGTCTAACTAGTGACGTTGAGAAAGTTGTTCACTAGGCAGAAATGATGAATGGAGAAAGCTCATGGCAAAGCACCGTGCGGTGGCAAAGAATGCGTCGGCCCCACAGGCCCTCGCAGCTAGCGTTGTATCCGCTGGCATCCTGGGGGGCATTGCAGGACCTGCTATGGCGGCTGAGCTTGGTACTCCGGTAGTTCCGCAGGTCTCAATTGAAATTCCGGAGCTTACACAGGTAAAGCATGCTCATGCAGATGCTACTGCTGCCCGGAATGCGAAAGTTGAGAAGACTGCGCACGAAGTTTCAGAAAAAGCTCTTCCTACTGCTGAAAAGATCAATAAGAAGTACGCTCCCAAAACTCGGAAAATCCGCGAGGATGCTAAGCCTGTTACGTCGCAGCTAGAAAAGAAAGCGGAGCCGTTTGCCGAGGAATTAAAGCCTGTTAAAAAGGCAGTTCAGCCGTATATCGATAAAATTCTTGAAGATAAAACTGTAGCAACCTTAGTCGACACAGTTATCCCTGTGGAGAAGCTTGTTACGCCTAAACCTGCTCCTCAGCCCAAGCCGAAGCCAAAGAGCAAGGCGGATATTAAGCGGGAACGCGGCGCTAAAATCGTTCGTGCCGCACGTAGTAGGATCGGAGATCCCTATGTGTGGGGTGGCACCGGTCCGCACTCTTTCGACTGCTCCGGTCTTGTCGTATGGGCACACCAGCAGCTTGGTATTAACATTCCGAGGACGTCCCAGGATCAGATTGCGGGTGGACATGCTGTTGCTCGTAAGAATCTGCAGCCGGGAGATATTGTTGCTTTCTATGGTGACGCTAGCCATGTTGGTGTCTATTCTGGCCATAACAAGGTGATACACGCACCGTATGAGGGACAGACTGTACGCGAGGTTGCTCTTAGTTCCATGCCGTATTATGGAGCTACTCGCTACTACTAAACAATGGCCTGATAAGTGCTATATGAGCCTTGCCTGGTCGGTGTGACGTACTGGGCGAGGCTTTTAATATGTAACTCTTGTTACTGATGTTATTAGAGTGAATAAATGCCTGATAATCAGCATTTTCATAGCAGAATCAGATGGACAAGAATCTATCGTGGACGTAAATTGGAAACCGAAACGAGACGTAACTGAGATCAAGTAGAGATTTACTGGTAACGATTAGTTAGCCCACTTGTTCCTGGAAAGATAGGTAAAGATGCGTAACATGCATGGATCACGTCCTGTACGGGCGACGGCAGCACTTGTGATGTCTACTGCCCTCATGACGGGTCTTGGAACAGTCTCCAATGCTGCTCCCGCTCCTTTAAATCAGTTACGCAAATTAGCTCGTGAAGCAGAGCGCACATCAGAAAAAATTCATCACGCTAACGACGATCTTCAAAAAGCAAAGCGGGATGAAGCTGCTGCGAAAAAAGCTATCGCGAAAGCAAGCAAAGACGCTGCTATTGCTGAGCACAAACGAGAGGGTATGCAAGAACCCCTCAACAAGATTGCCTCTATTAATCTTCGTAATGGCCAAACTGCGGGGGTAGTGCGAGTTCTTATGGCGGATTCTCCGCAGGAGATCCTTGACCAGTCTCGCAGCGAAGCCGCGATGACGCAGACCACCCTTAATATCCTGGTTGATTACGAAAAAGTAGTAAATTCAGCACATCAGGCACAACGGACTGCTGCGGAAAACCGCGAGAAAGCTGTCAAAGCGCAAGCACAGGCACGCAAAGCTCAACGGGACCTCAACAAAGAACGCATTACCATGCGCAAGCGTATCGCAGCTGTGCGCAGTGAATTCGCATCGCTACCACCTAGCCAGCGAGATTCTTGGAAGAGGGTTAGACTTCCGGCTGGATTCGATCCCAAGATCGCTTTCGGTAATAACATTCTTGGTAATAAAGCCTTACAGATCGCGATGACGCGTATCGGCTCACCGTATGTATGGGGAGCAACTGGACCAAATGCTTTTGACTGCTCCGGTCTTGTTTACTGGGCGTACCGTCAGCTTGGCGTCACCTTGCCACGGTCTAGCCAGGGTATGGCAGTTGGTGGACTTGCCGTTCCCGCAAAGGATATCCAGCCTGGAGATCTCGTTATCTACTACTCCGATGCTAGCCATGTCGGTCTTTATGCAGGTAATGGGCAGGTGCTGCACGCTCCTACGTTTGGGCAGACTGTTCAACTTGCACCGCTTCACCACGCACCTATTAAAACGATTCGTCGTTACTAGGCGCTGTGCGGATCACTGATACTGGTGTTCTTTAGTGCTGTTCTCTACCCCAAAATACGAGGTAGAGAACAGTATCAGTTGCTATTGTTACCCACCTGTACAGTAGGGTAAAAATATGCGAAAAACGCTCCTTGTAACAAATGACTATCCACCGCGACCAGGTGGAATCCAGTCATATCTCTACAGATTTGTACAGGAGCTTCCCGCAGAGGATATTGCCGTCTACTGCTCCACGTGGCATCCTGCGCGATGCGCCGAGTTTGACGCTGCACAGCCCTACCGCATTATTCGTAACCCCACGAAAGTATTACTTCCCACACTGCGAGTACGCCGTGAAGTAGCAAGCATAATACGCCAAGGCGATTATGAAACTGTATGGTTCGGAGCTGCTGCTCCGCTTGCTCTAATGTCCCACTATTTGCGGCGGCACACTAATGTACAGCGCATAGTGGCATCAACGCATGGGCATGAAGTGGGGTGGGCCATGTTACCTTGCACACATGCCGCGCTGCGGATTATTGGGAATGGGTGCGATGTTATCACCTATGTTTCCCATTACACGCAGCATCGTATTGGTCGGGCTCTCGGTTCACATCCGCAATTGCAGTGGCTACCATCGGGTGTCGATACTGCCCGTTTCCATCCTGATAAAGGTGGTCGACAGCGTATTCGGCAGCGTCATCATATTGCTTCCGATACTCCTGTCATAGTGTGTATTTCTCGTTTAGTGCCGCGTAAAGGACAGGACACACTTATCAAAGCTCTTCCGCGCGTTCTCCGAGATATTCCCGATGCACTTCTTGTTATTGTCGGTGGCGGTCCCAGTGCAAAGCGGCTTCATACATTAGCGCACCGCTATGGAGTGAGTGATCATGTCCTCTTCACGCATCTTGTTCCCGATGATGATTTGCCGCTTTACTACGCGGCCGCAGACGTTTTTGCAATGCCATGTCGTACAAGAGGTCAGGGGCTAGATGTAGAAGGCCTGGGAATTGTCTTTCTCGAGGCAAGCGCAACCGGTATTCCTGTCATAGCAGGTAATTCCGGAGGTGCTCCAGAAACTGTCGACAATGGCGTTACTGGTGTTGTGGTAGACGGCCGCGATAGTAATGCGGTGGCTACCGAGCTTCTCCGATTTTTGTCATCAGAACGGCGTCGTACTAGTTTTGGGAGCAATGGCCGCGAGTGGATGCTGTCGCAGTGGCAGTGGAGTACTCTTGGTCAGAAACTGTCCCACGTCCTCAATGGTGCTGATAGTGATGCAGCAGGAGACGACCCACTCCTATGAAGAATGACATATCCACGAACCCAGAGATTATGTGAGGAGCACCTGCACTATGACTAACACCATTGGTATCGATGTAGGCGGTACTAGCTTGCGGGCATCAGTTGTTGACGATCACGGACGTATCCTTGATCGTGAACGTGTTCCCACCCCACATTCTGTCCATGCTCTAGAAGATGCGCTTGCTGCTGTTGTGGAGCGCTTAGCGAAACGCCAGAACGTGGAGGCAGTAGGGCTTGCTGTAGCGGGTTTCCTTAATGCAGATCGATCCATCGTGCGGTTTGCTCCCCATCTTCCATGGCGCAATGCGCCGGTTCGTGAACGCATGGAAAGGCGTCTTGAGATGCCCGTTGTGGTGGAGCATGATTGCAACTCTGCAGCTTGGGGTGAATACAACTATGGGGCTTCTGTAGGAGGTAATTACGTTGTCACCTTTGCTATAGGGACAGGTATTGGGGGAGCTCTTATTCACAACAATGAACTATTCCGGGGTGCCTATGGGATCGCTCCAGAGTTTGGACATCTGCAAGTTGTTCCCAATGGGCGTCCGTGTCCTTGTGGCAAAATAGGGTGTCTTGAGCGTTATTGCTCGGGAACTGCATTGGTGGATACCGCATTAGAGCTTATGGTGGCACACCCAGATATTCCCACAATGTTGGGTAAAGACGTGACACCAGAATCTGAACTAACAGGTAGACGAGTTATGGAAGCGGCGCGTCAGAACGATCGCATAGCGGAAATGGCTGTGGAAGATTTGGGCTACTGGTTGGGTATTGGTTTAGCGACTGTAGCGGACGTTTTTGACCCCGATCTTATTGTCGTGGGGGGAGGAGTTGGTTCTGCGGGGGATCTTTTCCTAAGCCATGCACGAGAAGTTTACGCACAACACGTAACTGGTGGTGGATATCGTCCACTTGCCACAATTAAGCAAGCCGAGTTAGGTGATGATGCTGGACAAGTTGGTGCAGCAGATTTAGCTCGGCGTTATCTTTTAGAGCAGTGTGGGAATTAGAACATGCGCTTCTTCTACGATTGTGAATTCATTGAGGATGGCCGTACTATCGATCTTCTTTCCCTGGGTATGGTGACGGAGACCGGAGAAGAACTCTATGTCGTATCCACCGAATGTGATATTAGCCGTGCGAACCCCTGGGTACAGCGCAATGTGTTACCTAAACTACCTAACCCCAGCGACAATGCGTGGTGCGATAGGCGGGGTATGCGTAATCGTATTACGTCTTTCTGGAAGCAACACAATGACGGTAACCCGATGGAACTGTGGGCATGGGTTGCTGCCTATGACCATGTGGCACTCTGCCAACTTTGGGGTGATATGGCAGCTTTACCGCATGGGGTACCTCGATTTACTTATGAGATGAAGCAGTATTGGATGCATGCGGGGCAACCTGGAATACCGGGGAAACCGGCGGGAGCGCATGATGCGCTTGTGGACGCGCGTTGGGATCGTGCACGATTTTTAGCCATTCAACGCGCATTGGATGCTGTATAAGACTACTAGTAACACTAAATATTTAGCATGTGAGATTCTATTCGCGTGTTCATTCAGTCCTCCACTATCCTGGAAAGATGAACTGGACTGTTGATATACCTCTTGAAGAACTCCCTGACCTGCCACCTCTCCCCGGTAACTTGAATGAGGATTTTTATGCTGCCCTGGATAAGCCAGCAGCTCAACAGCCATCGTGGGATCCTGCCCAGGCGAAGGCAATGCGGCGGGTATTGGAGTCTGTTCCCCCGATAGTCGTTCCCGCTGAAGTCGACAAACTGCAGAAGGATCTTACGCAGGTTGCTTTAGGCAAAGCGTTTATCGTACAAGGCGGAGATTGTGCGGAAACTTTTGAAACCAATACTGAACCGCATATTACTGCGAACATTCGTACGCTCCTGCAGATGGCAGTAGTACTTACCTATGGTGCTTCTATGCCAGTGGTGAAGATTGCTCGTATTGCTGGTCAGTACGGTAAACCACGTTCACAAGACACTGATGAGAACGGCCTGAAAAATTATCGTGGGGATATGATCAACGGCTACGCCGCTACTGAAGAGAGTCGCCGGCATGATGCCTCCCGTCTGGTGCGAGCATACGCAAACTCAGCTGCAGCCATGAACCTTGTGAGGGCTCTGGCAGAGTCTGGAACAGCTGATCTGCACCGTCTCCATGAATGGAACCGAGAGTTTGTTGCACATTCTCCGGCAGGCGCGAGGTACGAAGAACTAGCAAGCGAGATCGACTTTGGTTTACGGTTCATGGATGCCTGCGGCGTAAAAGATGATGGTCTGGAGCGGGCTGATATTTATTGCTCCCATGAAGCGCTTGTCATGGATTACGAGCGCGCCTTCGTCCATCTTGCTGAAAAAGAAGGGGAGCAGCGTCTTTACGACTTGTCGGGCCATTACCTGTGGATTGGTGAGCGTACTCGGCAGATGGACGGTGCACACATTGCGTTCGCATCCCTTATTGAAAACCCCATAGGTCTTAAAATTGGTGCCAACGTTACCCCGCGTGAGGCTGTGGAATATGTGGAACGTCTCGATCCGCATAATATTCCGGGGCGTCTTACTTTGGTGACGCGGATGGGGTCGGACAAGATCCGCGATATTTTGCCTCCTATTGTGGAGGCAGTGGAAGCTACTGGACACAAAGTTATTTGGCAGACTGATCCTATGCACGGGAATACGCATCCTACCGACAGCGGTGTGAAGACACGTCACTTCGATGCTGTGATTGATGAGCTGCAGGGATTTTTTGAGGTCCACCACGCGCTGGGGACCCATCCGGGCGGTATTCATGTTGAGCTTACCGGCGAAGATGTTACTGAATGCACTGGTGGAGCGCAGGATATTTCTGATGGGGATTTAGGGCGTCGCTATGAAACTGCATGCGATCCGCGCCTTAATACGCAGCAATCGTTGGAGATGTCCTATCTTGTGGCGGAGATGCTACGCCGCTAGAGTTAATTGGCTCAGAAAACGTCTAGCTTAGATAACTCGTGGGTGCGGGCTTTTCGTCTGTATAGTTGCGTGCAGCTGCGGCAGACGGAAATAGCTCGTGCCCAAGTGACCGCATAGCAATACCCGCTCCCCCCATAATGAGGACCAGGACAATAAGCCAAATAATGACTGGCCATATACGGGGGTGTGACGCTAACTTCCAGGCGCGAATTTCTGCGGCGTCAAGATCCTCGTCATCATCTATGTCGTCATCGGCATCAGGAGCAGGATTACCCCCGAGGCTATTCGGGGATCCTGCCGACGGTGTTGCTGGATCATCGCTAGATGGCAAGCACGATGTTAATAAGGCAGTGTGTGCGGTGGCATGGGGATGCGGTTGTTCTTCGGGAGGTGCATCTATGACCTCTGTTTTCTCGCCGCTAATCGGGATAGTTGCGGCTTCACTGTCAGAATGATCCTCAGAATTATTAATAGCTAGTGTCGACAGTGCTGTTTGTGCCGCAGTCTGTTCGGCAGATTCTTGCGGAGTAGGAACAGTGTAATGCGGAAGATGGAGCTTGTCTCTCACACGGTTCAATGCACTGCACATTTCTTGTGCATCGGCATAACGCTCTTCTGGGTTACGGGCGGTAGCAGTAGAGATAATCGCATCAAAATCTGTGGGAATACCGGGTCGCTGTGAAGATGCCGGGGGAACATCATGAGAAAGACGCTGTTCAGCAACATCACGTGTGGCCGACATTCCAAAGGGGGGAGTTCCCACAAGTAGTTCGTAAAGAACTAAACCCGCAGAATAGACGTCACACTGTGGAGTAATGGGGTCCCCCGTTACCTGTTCGGGAGCAAGATAGGCTGCTGTTCCGGCCAGGTGTCCTTCCTTATCATCACAGTTCACTGCCCGCACAAGGCCGAAGTCGACAACTTTAATAGTTCCATCGGGACCAATAAGAATATTTTCCGGTTTGATATCGCAGTGGACAAAACCAGAACTGTGGGCAACTGCAAGAGCTTCTAGTGTGGGACGCAATACTGCTACTGCCGCATAGGGGGGCATGGGGCCGCGTTCGTTAAGTAACTCGCGGACAGTTCCCCCTGCGACGAGGTCCATAACAAGGAATGCTTCCCCCTGCCACATGCCTTGGTCTGACACTGTGACAATGCCAGGGCCATGTAGACTAGCGACAGTTTTCGCTTCGGCAACAAAATCTTGGCGGAATTCATCGCGGGCAGAAAGATCAGAGCGTAGTACTTTAAGGGCAACAGGCCTATCAAGCCGTGTATCGATCGCTCGATACACCACGGACATGCCGCCGCGCGCAATATATCCGTCAATAAGATAGCGGCCATCTACTTTATCGCCAGGGCAAAAAGGAGACCTGGAGTCCGTGTCGCGGGTACTCTGTTGCGACCACAAATGCTGCGACCGCAAACGGGAAACCTCAGCCATCCTGTTTCTCCTTGTGAGGATATGGACATCCTCTACGTATCTGAGTTTGTCGTAAAGCTCTTCTCAATGGTGTCTATGCTACCGAATGAGGAGGGAGAGTTACCGATGTTCGTCAAAGACCAGTACTCTCATAGTATGAGTTCTCTTCCCACTGCTGATGATGTGTTGAGCCCTACAGACGAGATTTGGCCCCTTCCGAAAGTCGCGCAACTACTGAATGTTCCCGCGACTCGCGTCCACCAACTACTGCGTCAACAACAGCTAATAGCAGTTGAGCGTGATGGGATTGTGGGTGTTCCCGCACTCTTCTTTGACGAGCACGGCATTGCCAAACACGTTACTGGACTTATCTCAGTTCTGGCAGATGGGGGATACTCCGCTACCGAGATTTTACGGTTCATGTACACCGATGATGGTTCTCTTCCCGGACGTCCTATTGATGCTTTACATGGACATTTAGCTCGTGAAGTTATGCGGCGTGCGCAAGCAATGGCGTTCTAAATCAGCGGAACTTGTTGTCTCTTCTTTTCCTAGATAGCGGTAGACAATGACTCCTATAACAATGGCAGTTATTACCCAGAAGTAGTTGTAGAGCGCAATAACCCCATTCGGTAATACGGTGAAGCAATTCCATGAGCACAGGGCTGCGATAATACGCAAGGATGTGCGATTGAGGGCAAGTGCTCCCACGAAGACAAGAATCCATGAGTAGTACCAGGGGAAAGCTAGCGAGTTGAAGAGGCACAGCACGAGGAAGCTAAGAGCGAGTCCACGGAGTGCAGCTAGGGGAGTCTTGCGGTAGTGAATCCAGATAGGAATAATGAGGATTCCCATAATAAGACTGCAAATATGACGTGCCCCAACGAGTGCAGAAGCGAAACTGGGACCGTCAATATTCGCACCCATAGCATGGATGAAGTGGGCTAAAACGGTGGGAATTGTTAGCCAGTTAATAACTTTTCCCGATCCTTCCAGTGCCTCTATAAATCCCAATCCTGTACCGGTGGCCAATGAGAGTACTGCAAAAATAGCGATACTAAGAACGGCTCCTCCGCAGGCGGTAGCAATAAAGTAGCCAACGATTTTGCCGTAGCTTTCAGAAGTATTCTCTACTGTGCTGTCATCCTCTTGTTCTTGCGGGGTGGCTTTCTGGAGAGTTTTACCATCCTGGCGAATATGCGCAAGCCAGATCCAGATGACGAAGGGAAGAGCAATAAAAGCAGTTGCCTTAATAGCAGCCCCCAACGTGATCACGGCAATTCCCAGCACATGCTTCCGGCGCAGCACCAACGCAAGGCCAATTGCCATGAGAGCGACCATAAGAGCTTCATTATGCATACCACCAATAAGGTGCAGCAGCATAAGGGGATTAGCTCCGGCACACCAGAGTGCCCACAATGATGATGTTTTTAAACTTTTCGCTATGTCTTGACTAGCCCAGATAATGCCCACCATGCAGAGCATGCACAGTAGTTTTACAAGGAAAACACCGGCGTGAATGTGGTCTTGGGTTATGAAGACAATAAGCTCCATTAGCCCAAGATGTAATGGCCCATAGGGGGTGGTGGTATTGCGCCAATCGCCGGAAACATCAAGATAAAGAGGAGTGATATGGCCGGGTGAGTTGAGGACATTGGGGCCTACATCGTAGGCAGAAGCTCCACTTCGCTGAATGGATCCCTGGGCGAGATACGAAAAAACATCTCGGGAAAGAATGGGGTTAGCGATAAGGAAGGGAACCATCCAGATAAGAGAGAGAAGAACAAGTGCGGAGACTGTACGTGTGTTGTCTTCATAGTGGTGTGTCAGGAGATGGCGGCCGAGGCGTGCCCAATTGCCAATGAGGAGGAGTACTCCACCCCAAAAGAGGAATTGGCACAGGAGTTGTCCGTGTCCGTAGCACAACCAGTCAAGATGTAGTGGGACAAGCCATGAGTCGACCGCATATCCTGCACCTGCGCCCCAGGAAGCAAGGGAGATAAACAATGAACCTGCCATTCCCCACCACACGAGGGGTAGTAGGTTTAAGCGACGTAGTTCAGAGTAGGCAGTACTTGCTGAATGAGCCACACGAAATCTCCTTCGCCACATGATGTTCTGCTTGATATTGTCGCATGTTCTGGAGATTTCACGAACATGGGGGATAGGACACAAGTGTGTGTTAAAAGTCTCTCTTTGTGACTGCTTCGATCATTTCACCTAGGGCGGTGACGGCAGGGGGATAAATTTCTGTCGTTTCAAGAAGTTTTGTAAGAGTGTGGCGTGCTTTATCAGCGAGCATTGCAATATGTTGTTCACTGCGGGTGACTGCGCCGCATTCGGTAAGGAGAGTGCGTGCACGATCTAATTCGCTCTCGGATAGAGGCTTCCCAATAAGGGACCAGAGTTCTTTGTGCTCGGAGGGGCGAAGGTGTTCTAGTGCGTCAGCGAGGAGTTGTGTGCGTTTGCCTTCGCGTAGATCTTCTCCGGAGGGTTTACCGGTTTTAGTGGAGTCTCCAAAAACTCCTAATAGGTCATCGCGTAGTTGGAAGGCAATGCCAAGGTTGACGCCGTAGTCGCTTAGTCCTTGGAGAAGTTCAGGTGAGGCGTTTGCGCAGGCTGCACCAATATGAAGAGGGCGTTCAATGGTGTAGGCGGCTGTTTTGAAGCGGTTTACTTTTTGGGCGTTATCTGCATCGCAGTAGGGGAGAGTTTCCCCCGTCATATCGAGGTACTGTCCCGTCAACATTTCTGTGCGCATGCTGGTCCAGTAAGGGAGAGCATGGTGTAGTGGGGGGAATGCGGAAACTGTTCGGAAGAACATGTCATCGGCCCAGGTGAGAGCAATATCTCCCAAGAGAAGAGCGGAGGACTGGCCGATAGTTCTACTGTTGCCGCATGCGTGGGAGGAGGCTACGGCGTGGGCGTGTTCTGCGGCGAACTGTTCATGGAGGGAGGGATTTCCTCGGCGTGTGGCGGAGTCGTCAATAATGTCGTCGTGGATAAGGGCGCCCGCTTGTACAAATTCCAGAGAGGCCGCGATGGTACACAGTGCTTCTGTTAGTTCGGTGTGACGGTGTCCGCCTGCGGCTGACCATCCTAGCCAGACGAATGTGGGGCGTATTCGTTTGCCGCCGTCACAGACAAAATGTTCGAGGGATGCGAGCCATGTGTCAGCGGTGGGTCCCATGGGGGTGCATGCACTACGCCGTTCTTGGCAATATGAGCGGAGTAGGTTTGTGATGTGCTCCTGCCAATTATCGGGCAGTAGTGGGGGTGTTGCTGGCGACGGTGAAGGCACTGTTTCTCGATTCCCATACAGCACTTTACGGTGAGTGCTAGTAACTAGAGGCCGGTACGAATAAGAATACCGAAAGGACGTGAATCACCCGGAAAAGTAAAATTGCGGAGGAGATCGTTAAAACCCATATGACGGTAAAGTCTCCAAGCAGCATTATTTTCACCAGGTACTTCTGGTGTGGAGAGAAGAACATGGTGCTCTTGGCAATCTTGCAGAATGCTATCGAGCAACCGTGTTCCTAAACCGTGTCCTTGGTAGGATGGCAGAACATGAAGTTCGGAGAGCTCAAAATAGTTGTCCATAATGGAGGTGATGGTCGTGGCCTGGTATCCCGCAGACCTCATACCTGCTGCGATTCTGTTACTCCACCACGAGTGTGGATTGCCGCGGTAGCCAAAAGTGATGCCAATAAGCGGGTCATGGTTGGTGCTAAGTGATGCAAGAGGGGTTGTAAACGCGCCATAGCTATTCCATGTCGGATAGTATGTTGCTTCTTCCCAAGGATCACGGCGTAATGAACGCCATTCTGGGCGATAGTGCATGGCAGCAAGATAGACATCCATAGCATCGTCTATACGCTCCCGCATAAGGTCGGGGCTAAGGCGAATAACCGAGTGAATGGCCGGAGTGCTTGGAGAGAAAGCCATACCTCAATTCCACCACGTGAACAGTTTTTGTTACACCTTTTCGTTACTGTCAAGACATTCTTTGTGAAAGAGTTGCTCTCCTTAGAGTCCTCATAGGGAATCCCTCATACGAAGGCCTCATAAGGATGCAACGACGTGTGGTAAAGGAGACGGTAGGAATGACTCCCCAACAAGCTAAAGATAGTGCTGAGTATTTCTATTCCTGCGCGGCGGCGGAAAATCCGTGTGAGAGTGTGCGGTGTAGTTATTTAGCTGCAGTAAAAGGTGCTGGAATTCTTATCGCCAGGCATCCGCGTCTCGCGCGTACTCGTCCTTTGACACGTGATGTGTGGACGTTGTTGGCGCGGCTTTCCCCTGAATGGGATGACGATATTGCATATTTCCGTCAATTAGCGAAGTTGCGACGTGATATTGAAATGGGGTTGCCGGTGGCAATATCTGCCAACACAGCAAATGAGGTATTCCATCGAGTGGGTATTTTCCTTGATCGTGTTGATGCGTCATGCGAAGAAACCCAAGTGGCCTAGAATTTCTATGTGCTACTTTCATGGTGAGAAGAGAAAACTACACGTACACTAGAGATGTTGAATCCCAGGTGAACCTGTTACTGGAGGAGTTGAATAGCGATGGCACTCTCGGATCGTGAGCAACAAATGCTCGATGAGATTAAGAGCGCACTCAATGAGGATGCTGAATTCACAAAGTCGGTGCGCGAGGTAAGTAATCCGTCTCAGAAACATGCACATCACACACAGCATGCAACGGCCTGGGGATGGACTCTTATTGCCGTTGGTGTAGTGCTTCTTTTTGCTGGCTTTTTTGTGAAAATTGCTGGATTCCCCCTGCTGTCATTGGTCGGTTTCGTGATGATGTTTTTAGGCAGCATCATGCTGATCCAGCATTCTGATCGTGGCCCCCAAGAGGAGACAAGAAAACCTGCGAGGAAACAAAAGAAATCCGCGCAGAAAGGTCTTGCAGATGACGCGCGTCAGCAGCCTCGCCGACATGGTTCTGGGAGTGGGTTAGCTGATAGCTTCCGTCATCGTTTTGATGACTAGCATGGTGTGATGTCACGTCGCAGTGTCGCTACGAAAGTCGCTACGAAGCTAGCCAGTGTGTTAGGGCGTGAACGCGTCGTATAGTCGTTTAACTTCTTCAAGGAAACCCCCGCATACGTGCGGGGGTTTCCTTTATTTCTTTTTATCTCGTTTGTTTAGTTTTCCGGTATTGGAATTTCCCCACTTTTCCCCACCAAATATTTTTATGGCGCCAATGCGACGCTAAAGAAGCGCATACATGATGTAAAAAATTGCATGGTGTTTATCTTTTAGCAGGTAAAAGGATTTTTAAAATTCTTTAGTGAGGTAAGTGAAATAAATTGTTGATGTTATCCATAATACGTATGTGAAAAAAGTTAATAAAGTGATTATTGAGTGGATTAGTAGAGATATTTTTAGAGATAGGATCCCCACAAGAAAAATCGAGAGTAATGACTATTTTTATGAAAATAAAATTAGTCATATATGAATATTCCATTGATACGTGGGTGTTAGTGGGGTAAAGTGGGGCTAGTAAGGGAGAAGTGGTCAATAATCGGGAAGATGACAGGCAGAAAGCGAAAGGCAGTGGTCCGATGTTCCTCGGTACTTATACGCCCAAGCTTGATGACAAAGGTCGTCTTACGCTCCCCGCAAAGTTTCGCGAAGAGCTTGCCGGTGGAGTCATGGTGACCAAAGGACAGGATCACTGTCTGGCGGTATACCCCCGAGAAGAGTTTGTTCAACTTGCCCGTCGTGCAGCGAAAGCCCCACGAACGAAACCTGAGGCGCGTGCCTTTCTTCGTAGTCTCGCTGCTGGCACGGATGAACAATTTCCCGACTCACAGGGTCGGGTCACTCTTTCCATGGATCACCGCCGTTACGCAGAACTTCATAAAGAATGCGTCGTTATTGGCGCCGTCGACTATGTAGAAATATGGAATGCCGATGCTTGGGCAGAGTATGAGGCCGCTAATGAGCAGGCCTTCTCCGATGCTCAAGATGATTCTCTTCAGGACATCCTTTAGAGGAGATCCTGCCGTGACACTTCAATAGCGGTTTATGCGGAGATGCCACCAGGCCTCTGACCGGCTGGCCCTGACGTACTTCCCCAACGCCAGGTTCCGTTCGGCCAGAGACCCGATGGCATCTCTTTATGTATTCAGAAACATTCTCATACCTCTCGTAGAAAGGAGTTCAACATGGCACAACGACACATTCCAGTAATGCTTGACCGTATTGTTGAGCTTCTTTCTCCCGCCTGCGATCCTCGGTACACGAAACGACCCATCATCATCGATGGAACACTTGGACTTGGAGGGCACAGCGAAGCCCTTTTGCAGCGTATTCCCAACGTTTGCGTCATTGGTTTAGATCGTGATCCACAAGCTCTTGAGCTCGCTAGTGAGCGGCTAGCACCATTCGGCGATCGTTTCCTTCCCATCCATACCGAATACCACCGTGTCGCTGACGTCATTGGGTCTATTGATCATCCTTTCTGCGAACAAATACGTCAGGTTGGTGTCAATGGTGCTCTCTATGACCTGGGGGTATCTTCGATGCAACTTGATGATGTCGAACGAGGATTTTCCTATAGTCGTAATGCTCCCCTCGACATGCGTATGGACACCACCACTGGCATTACCGCGGCCGATGTTCTTAATACATACGACGTTAAAGACCTCGCTCATGTGCTCCGCACGTATGGTGATGAAAAGTTTGCCACCAAGATTGCTCGTGCAATTGTCCATGAGCGAGAAAAAACACCATTCGTCGAATCTCACCAGCTTGTTGAGTTGCTGTATCGGGTAATCCCGGCGGCAGCTCGTCGTACGGGTGGGCATCCTGCGAAGCGTACGTTCCAGGCGCTTCGTGTGGAAGTGAACCATGAACTCGACAGTCTTAAGGCTGCTCTTCCCGCAGTACTCGACCTTCTCGCAGTGGGAGGCCGAGCGGTGTTTATGGCCTATCAAAGTCATGAAGACAAACTGGTCAAACATGAATTTGCCAAGGCATGTACATCCCGTACCCCGGTAGATCTCCCTATAGAACTACCAGGCAGTCAAGCTTCCTATGCGCTTGTTACACGTCGTGCCGAAAAAGCCGACGAGACCGAAATTAATCGCAATCCCCGTTCTGCCTCCGTGCGTGTACGGGCTATTGAACGCTTAGAGAGGGACGCAGCATGATCGAGACTTCAGCTCGGCCGCGTAGTCGTACTCACCGTGCCGATTCTCCTCATCGGCACCGTACTGTTTCCGCTCAGCGAGCTATAGATCGCAGGAATCGCCGTTTGGCGCGAACTATGCAGATTGCCACAGGTGCAGCTGTCCGCAATGGTGGGGCTACTGTTTCTGCAACAGAAACACGAGGTCGTAGTCGTGCATCCATTAAAGCGCGCCTTAATAAGCAGAGCGTGATACGACGTCTGCGTGTTGGCAAACTCTCTTTTGTTGCAACAGTGCTTCTTGTTTGCCTTATTGGTGTAGGTGTCTCCCTCGTCCTCTCCAGCTATGTGGCAAGCCAATCAGAATCAGTGGTGGCTCTACAACAGACAAATAAAGGTTTGAAAGAACACGATGCACAGTTAACGAAGCAGCTACAAGAATCAATGTCGGCTGCACAGTTAGCGGAAAAAGCGACCGCTATGGGAATGGTCCCCAGTGGGGATGTCCCCACTCTCCATAAGGAGGGTAAGAAAGTAGTGGTTGTGGGAACACCGCAGGCAGCTAATGGGCGTGTTCTTCAAAATATTAACCCTCCACTGCCGCAAAGAACTGAGCTGAAAGTTAAAAAGGTCAGTGAGCCACCTAGTGAACCTCCTGCTGAAAAAGTAAAATTTGAAAAGCGTCGTCCCTCGGATACTCTCCAGCAATTAGCAGAGCATCGCTAATTCTTCACTACACTGTGAGAGAGCCTCTGTCTGTGTGAAGAGGCTATGGGAGAGGACTTATTCAAAGGAGCGCTCATGCAAGGAGGACGGCCTGCCCCGCGACGTTCATCTGGCCCTCGCTATACGCAAACTGGGCCAGTGGGTCGTACTCCTCACCACGACTATTCCCGATCCTCGCAGCCGCAAAACGGGCACTCTCCCTTTCCAGCTCTTGAACAGCGCCTTTCCACAGTTTCTATGGATAAGCGATTTCGGTATGGTCGAGTGATACTCATTGTGGTGTTGGTGCTCTTTATTCCAGCCCTTATCTATGCGCAGATTATTGAGCGCCCTCGTCTTCTTAAAGAAGCACAGAGCCAACGAGCTGTCACACAAATCCTGTATGCGCCGCGTGGGGAAATTCGTGATGTGCATGGTACTCGTCTGGCCTATTCACGTGATGCCCGTAATCTGACGTTCCAGCCTTCTGTGGTGCGTAAGCAGATGCAGGCTGCGCATGATGCAGATTCTACGGCTCCAACATTTTCAGAATATATTGCCGGTATTGCTGATATGTTAGCTGCACAGATACCGGGAATTGATGCGGAAGACATGATGACTCGTATGTCATCGAATGAATCGTTTACCTATCTTGCTAAAAATGTTGACCCGGCAGTTGCTACGCGCATTGTTGATAAGTATCCACAGGTTGGTCAGGAGTATCAGCAGATTCGTGAGTATCCAGGGGGAAGTCTAGGGGCTAACGTTATTGGCGCTGTGGGAGTCGATAACGCGGGAATTCTTGGTCTTGAATCTTCAAAAAATACAGTACTTGCTGGAAGAAATGGGGAGAGGACATACGATCAGGCTACTGACGGAGCCTTCATCCCGGGGTCTGAGCGAAATAATGTCGATCCTTTACCCGGCAGTACTATTACGCTCACGCTAGATGCAGATGTGCAGTATTTTGTGCAATCGGCAGTGGAGTCTGCGAAGATTCATTCCGGTGCACAGCATGCTGAAGTAGTGGTGCTCGATTCAAAAACTGGGCATGTTGTTGCTATGGCTAACGCCAATACTTTTAACCCCAGTGCGAATCTCCTCCGTCAATCCGATTTCGATATGGGCAATCCTGCTATTACGAGCCCGTTCGAGCCCGGTTCTGTTAATAAGGTTGTGGCTGCTACCGCCGCTATTCAATACAATGTGGCAAAACCTACAGAAGTTTTTCAAGTTCCTGGCCAGATCCAGATGGATTCGGTGACAGTGCGTGATGCATGGGAGCACGGGGTAGTTCCCTATACAATGACGGGTATTTTTGGTAAGTCGTCAAACGTGGGAACACTGATGATTGCACAACGAGTGGGGAAAGATCGCTATGCAGACATGTTGCAGAAGTTTGGCCTTGGGCATGCTACTGGCATTGAGCTAGCGGGGGAGAGTCCAGGCTTAGTTCCAGCACGTCGTCAATGGCAGGGCGGTACTTTCGCAAACCTCCCTATTGGCCAGGGTCTTTCCATGACACTGCTGCAAATGGCGTCGGTGTATCAGACCATCGCTAATGATGGTGTGCGTATCCCGCCGCGCATTATTGCCTCAATAACGAAATCTAATGGGCAGGTTATTCACCAGGATGAGCCTTCCGCTGTGCGTGTTGTTTCTACTGAAACAGCCCGTACAGTGCGTAATATGTTTCGCGCAGTAGTTCAGGACGATACGGGCTATCAACAAGGTACGGGTCCGCAAGCTGCAGTTGAGGGCTACCAGATTTCTGGAAAGACGGGAACGGCGCAGCAAGTAGATCCCGGGTGTAATTGCTACTCCAACAGTATGTATTGGATTACCTTTGCTGGTATAGCTCCCGCGGATAATCCCCGTTATGTTATTGCCATCATGCTGGATAACCCCGTACGTGGCGTGCATGGGGAAGGTGGTCAGTCGGCTGCTCCACTTTTCCACGATATTGCGCAGTGGCTTCTTACCCGTGATAACGTGCCACTTTCCCCACCTGCTCCACGCTTGATTCTGCAGGCTGGCTGAAACCGGTAGTCTGGTAAGCGCTGGCATTAAACTACTGGAATTACTATTAGCATCTTCTACTAACATCGTTGGAAAGAACTACTCATTATGCAGACTCTTAAAGACCTTGCTGTCTTGTGTACTAGCACGTGTACCAGCAAGGATGGTAGTACCGAGATTTCTGGAATCACGCTTCAATCCGCTGCAGTACAGCCGGGGGACATGTTTGCGGCTTTGCCAGGATTGCATGTTCATGGAGCTCATTTTGTTGAGGATGCCTGTCAGCGCGGTGCTTCTGCCGTTCTGACTGATCCAGAGGGAGCCCGTATTGTCGCTTCCACCGGAGTGAATAACATACCTCTACTGGTCGTTGATGATATTCGCGCTGTACTTGGCAGAGTTAGCGCAGCGATCTATGGGAATCCTTCTTACGATGTTCCGGTTATTGGTATTACTGGTACCTCCGGGAAAACGACAACGTCCTATCTGATTGAATCGGCTTTTCGTACTGCGGGCCATTCTGTTGGCATGATTGGTACTACTGGTTCGCGTATTAATGGTGTACGTGTTCCCAGTTCGCTGACTACTCCGGAAGCACCGGATCTGCAACGTCTTTTCGCTACCATGAGGGATGACGGTGTGCACCGTATTGTCATGGAGGTCTCTAGCCATTCGTTACTGCTGGGACGAGTGGGCGGTACGCGATTCCGTATTGGTGCGTTTCTCAACCTTTCGCAGGATCATCTGGACTTTCATCACACTATGGAGGAGTACTTCCAGGCTAAAGCACGGCTATTTACGAAGGACTCAGGAACTTGTTGTGATCGTGCCGTCATTTGTATAGATGATAGCTGGGGTCTTCGCATGCGCGATATAGCGGAGGCTTCTGGATGTACTCCGGTCACGGTGTCTACTACCGGTAATGCTGATTACAGTGCAGGTCCTTCTAGTATTGCTGATGATGGTACGCAACAGTGTGTTATCACTGATCCGCAGGGGAATGAGCACAAGCTTGTTTTACCTATGCCGGGGCGTTTTAATGTTGCTAATGCGCTTGTTGCTCTTGCTGTTTCGGAACTTGCTGGGCTACCCATTGAGGATGCTCTTGCTGGTATTGCTCATGTTGTCGTTCCGGGCCGTTTACAGCGTATTGATGAAGGTCAGGATTATTTAGCAATTGTTGATTACGCGCATAAGCCTGCCGCGGTAGCTGCTGTTATCGCTACTCTTCGTAGTGAGATTAAGGGAAGGCTATGTGTTGTTCTCGGCGCTGGTGGGGATCGTGATGCTAGTAAGCGTGTCATTATGGGTCGGGAGGCAGCACGTGGATCTGACTTATTTATTGTTACCGATGACAATCCTCGTTCGGAGGATCCAGCAGTAATTCGTGCAGCTGTAGAGGCTGGGGCTTATGAACTTCCCACAGAAGAGCGTGGGGAAGTACGTAATATAGGCGATCGAGCAGCTGCTATTCGTGCTGCTATTGCATGGGCAGAACCAGGAGATGCAGTTCTCGTTGCTGGCAAAGGGCATGAGACAGGCCAGAATGTGAATGGGGTCATCCACCATTTTGATGATCGGGAAGAGGTTCGCGCTGCTCTACAGGAGCGCCGGACTGGTAGTCTTTGAACAGGTTATTTCAGCGATAGCGAAGAGAAGAAAGCTAAAGCGGAAGAAGGAAACGAGTGATCCCTCTCTCATTGGATCAAATTGCCACGATTGTTGGTGGCACCCTTAACGAGGCTGCCGATCCTCATACTGTTGTGAACGGTACTGTCGAGTTTGATAGTCGTAAGGTGACTCCAGGGGGGCTTTTTCTATGTATCCCAGGGGCACGAGTCGATGGGCATGATTTTGCTGCGGCAGCTATTGCTGATGGGGCAGTGGCAGTAATAGCAACTCGTCCTGTTGAGGTGCCCGCTATTATGGTGCAGCCTCTGGGGAAAGTAGATTCTCGCGCTACAGCTCTAGAGAATGATGAGAATGGTTGCACTGCAGCTATTCTACAGGCACTCGCTAAATTGGCTCGCTATGTGGTGAAAACGCTGATCGATGAAGAGTCATTAACTGTTGTCGGTATTACCGGTTCTTCCGGGAAAACCACAACAAAGGATCTTGTCACACAAGTATTGTCCACAGCAGGTGCAGTAGTATCTCCACCTGGATCGTTCAACAATGAATTAGGTTTCCCCTGGACCGCTCTCCGCGCTGACCGAAATACACGTTTCTTAGTACTGGAAATGTCTGCCCGAGGAATTGGTCATATTCACGATCTCACCGAGATTGTTGCCCCAACAATAGGTGTCGTTCTTAATGTAGGACATGCGCATTTGGGTGAATTTGGTTCACAGGAAGCTATTGCCCAAGCAAAAGGGGAATTAGTAGAAGCACTTCCTGCAGCAGCCTATGGAGGCATTGCTATCCTCAATGCTGATGATGATCGTGTTTCGCAAATGTCGCAGCGTACAAAAGCGCGTGTTATTACCTTCGGAACTCGCCCCAGTGCAGATTTCACTGCAGTAGATATCCGCATGGACAGATTGTCACGTGCAAGCTATACATTATCGGCGTTAGGGCATGAATACCCTGTCCAACTAGCTGTTTCTGGCGAGCATAATGTACTGAACTCACTTGCGGCATTAATTGTGGCACACGCGTATGATATTCCTCTGCAACAAGCAATTACAGCCTTGAGTCAAGCAACTATTGTCTCTGGTCGGCGGATGGATGTGAAGAAACTTTCCAACAGCACCATCGTTATTAACGATTCCTATAACGCCAATCCGGACTCTATGCGAGCAGCTATTGCTGCGCTAAGTAATATGGCGCGTACCTCTACAGAAATGAAGAGAGAAAGTTGGGCAATCCTAGGTTTAATGGGAGAGCTGGGGAAAGAGTCCATCTCCCAGCATGTTGCTCTTGCGAAGACTCTCGCCGACTGCGGAATTGATCATGTCCTTACTGTGGGTAGTAACCCGGAGATGAATTCTCTTTGTGACGCTGCACATGAAATGGGAGTTTCAGCAGTGAGCATAGATAATAAGGAGGACGCTGCCGCATACCTCTCTGAGCATTATCACCCGGGTGATGTGATCTTGGTGAAGGCATCGCAAGCCGTCGGACTCTGGACTATTGCGGACACCATTATCTCTGCCGCTAATGGAGCAGCTGAGTAAAGGATCAAACTAGTGGCTCAAATTATTGTTGCACTGTGTGTATCAGTGTTAGTTTCCATACTGCTGACACCAGTGCTCATTAAAAAATTTCGACAACGCGATATTCGTCAAGAGATTCGTGAAGATGGACCGCAAACTCACTTAGTGAAGGCCGGAACACCCACCATGGGTGGTTTGGCAATCCTTGCTGGTATTTGGGCGGGGTACTTTTCCGGCGTCCTAGTGGGTGCCTTAACAGATGGGGGAGGGCCAGCTGCATCTGGACTCCTTGTCCTCATGCTGACGACGTGCCTTGGACTAGTCGGTTTCGCAGATGATGCGATTAAAGTTTTCAAGAAACGTAACCTGGGGCTTACCCCAAAGGCGAAATTCCTAGGACAGTTTGTTGCCGCTATTCTCTTTGCTGTTCTTGCTATTTTCTTCCCCAATGAGCATGGTCTGACACCAGCATCGAAATTTTTCTCCATAACTCGCGATATTCCGGTAATGAGTATGGCAGCAGGCGGTGGCATCGTCTTCATCATATTTGCCTATTTTGTTATTACCGCTTGGTCCAATGCTGTCAATATCACTGATGGTCTGGATGGCTTAGCTGCTGGTTCTATGGCGTTAGTCATGGGTGCCTACACCATTATTACTTTCTGGCAATTCCGCAATGCATGCTCAACTACTGGTAATGCAGTGGGATGCTATCAGGTAAGAGACCCACTAGATATCTCTATCTTGTGTGCGGCTGCACTAGGTGCGTGTATAGGTTTTCTCTGGTGGAACTGTAACCCCGCCAAAATATTTATGGGTGACACTGGCTCGCTAGCGTTGGGTGGTTTAGTTGCGGGTATCTCTATTGTGAGTAGAACAGAGCTCCTCATGGTTGTTATTGGTGCTCTTTTCGTTATTGAAATTTTCTCTGTTGTACTGCAGGTAGGGTTCTTTAAAGCGACAGGACGACGTATTCTGCGTATGGCACCTTTCCATCATCACTTTGAGTTGGGTGGATGGAAAGAAACGACTGTTATTGTACGATTCTGGCTGATTGCTGGATTGTCTGCAGGACTCGGTATGGCCGTTTTCTATGCAGACTGGCTATCAAAGGTGGCGGTATAAATGCCTGCAATGCCCATAGATCTTACTGATCAAAAAGTATTTGTTTTGGGTGCAGGAGTCTCTGGCCTCGCGGCGGCGCGTCTACTGCGTCATATTGGGGCTATCCCCATTGTGGTGGAGGATGAGGATGCTGCGCGTGCCAAAGCCAGCGACATAGCCGACAGTGTTCTCACAATGGCAGAAGCAGAAGATGCCCTCAGTGAGGCCGCACTTGTTGTGACAAGCCCAGGTATCCCTCCGCATCATCCTTTTTTTACTGCTACTACCGCAGCTAATGTGCCGGTATGGGGGGATGTAGAACTATGCTGGCACGTCGATAAGGCTAGTTTGTGTGGACCTTCTCGTGTATGGCTCGCCGTTACCGGGACGAATGGTAAAACCACCACAGTGGGTATGACGACTGCCATCTGCCAACAAGCGGGAATGTCCGCGGTAGCCTGCGGTAATATCGGCTACCCCATTGAAGAAGCCCTTCTGGATCCGAATCACCCCGATGTTCTTGTCTGTGAACTCTCTAGTTTCCAACTGCATTGGGCTCCCAGTGTGAAACCGCTGGCCGGAGCATTACTAAACATTGATGAAGACCATCTCGATTGGCATGGCTCAGTAGAGGCATACGCAGCGGATAAGGCGCGAGTGTTGAATGGTCTCTATGCCATTGTGGGTCTTGATGACCCGCGTGCTGCCGCAGCTGGCGATGAGTGTTCTGCACAGTTTGTTATTGGGTTCCGTGCCGGAGAACCAGTACGTGGCCAGATTGGAGTCCACGAAAATGGACTTTTCGATAATGCATTTGGGCCTAATGACGCAGCTCGTTTTCTTATAGAGTGCGCCGATATTCACCCAGCAGGTCCCGCTGGTGTTCTCGATGCAGGGGCAGCCGCAGCACTTGCAATGGCAGCAGGAGCGATGCCGCAGGACGTCAACGATGCACTTAAAGATTTTGTTGTGGCCCCACATCGTAATGCTGTCGTTACTACTATTGACGGCATCACCTATGTTGATGATTCAAAAGCCACGAATCCGCATGCCGCACGTAGCTCTATGCTGGGCTATAGCTCTATTGTGTGGATCGCCGGTGGACAGCTCAAGGGAGCTGATATTACTCCACTTATTGATGAGGTAGGTGCCCGTCTACGTGGCGCTGTCATTATCGGAAAAGATGGGGATCTTATTGTCAATGCTCTCCACACAGCACGTCCTGAGATACCAGTAGTTCGTATTCGCACTGGTGATGATGGAACAGATACGCCACCGCCAGCAGAAGAGACAGAGCAGGCTATGGTAGAAGCTGTCGCTGCTGCACAAGAAATGGCACAATCTGGCGACACGGTACTTTTAGCACCTGCCGCTGCTAGCTATGACATGTTTACTGGATATGGACAACGCGGTGATCTTTTCGCCACGACCATACTGAAGCATTAAGAGGACAACACCACTCCGTCACGGGAGAAGGGAGGACAGTATGGCGACTGAGTCTATCAAGAACGTCGGTAATGCTGCATCCACTCACGCTACGGAGACGAACCACGAAGATACCAGTAAAAAGCAGAAGATCGGTAGTCCTGTTAAAGCAGAACTGCAGAAGTTTGTGGCAGGTTTCCGGAATTACTACACCGGTCCTCTCGCTGATGTTCACCTTATAGTGACAATCTGCATTATTCTCTCAATTCTTGGCGTGGTGATGGTGCTCGATGCATCAGGCCCGGCCTCGTTGCGAGATTACGGAAACTATTACACAGTATTCATCCGTCAATGTATCTTCATGCTTATTGGGTGGCTAGGCTTTTACGTCGCTTTGCGAATACCTTTTTCAGCATTGCGTAAATTAGCCTTCCCCCTCTATATATTCTCCTTCCTCTTACTTATTCTTGTGGCGATTCCTGGCGTTGGACAGGAACGTAATGGTGCGCGTTCATGGTTCGTTTTTGGACCGGTAGCATTCCAACCTTCGGAACTTGCCAAAGTTATCATCATTGTGGTGGTGGCGCTTTATCTGGGACAATTAACGCCAATGTCAAAGATTGGCGATACTCTTCGCCCCATTGGCCTTTTTATTCCCATTATTGCGTTAGTTATTGTGCAACGAGATTTGGGTATGGCAGTTACGTTTGGTGTTGTTCTCGTTGCCTTTCTCTTTTTTAGTAGACTCCCCAACAAAGTTATTTGGATAACTATTGGTGGTGCTGTCGCTCTCTTCCTTATTCTCACGCTCACTACTGGATTCCGTACTGATCGTCTTATTGCCTACTGGCATCAACTTAAAGGTGGCACATATGATGCGCAGGGGGCAGGTTATCAGTCTTATCAATCACGGTTGGCGCTGGCTGATGGTGGTTTTAGCGGAGTTGGATTAGGGCAGTCACGGGCGAAGTATTTTTATCTTCCAGAAGCTCCTAACGACTTCGTTTTTGCCATTATTGGAGAAGAACTTGGGCTTATTGGTTCTGTGATTGTGACATTGCTATACACCGCATTAGGTCTGATAGGTCTGCGTATAGCACGGCGCGTGCTAGATCCTTCTATGCGTCTTATCGCTAGTGTTGGAACAACGTCAATAGTGGTTCAAGCGTTTATTAACATGGGCTATGTTGCGGGCGCTCTTCCGGTAACAGGTCTGCAGCTTCCTCTTATTTCCGCAGGTGGTTCCGCTACGGTAACAACACTTTTCCTATTGGGGCTTATTACCAGTACCGCACGTCATGAGAGAGCCGCTGTAGCAGCTATTAGTACGGGAAGCGGACGCATTGGTAAAGCGCTGCATCTTTCCACCCCGCATGTTTATTCTCCAGATGACGTTCTTAATTTCGGTCGATATACAGGGATTGCACAATGGATGGTCGGAAAGACCCCTGTTTCTGTAAAAGCCTCTCGCAGTACAGATCCTCGTCGCGCAGATCCGCGCCCAGGACCGCCTAGAGCGCAGCAGCAACGACCAAAGCCGCGTCCTGGACAATCATCATCCGCCGGGGGAAGACGAAAAGCCCCTACTTCACGCGGAAATTCTACTGGTTCGCGCACGCTTCCTCCGCTTGATCGTCCACAAGGCCGTCGGTGGAATCCTCCACCACGCGGAAGCTATGGCGATAACTTTGGCCCCAATGGGCCAAGATCACGACGCTAATTGAGCTAATCCACACTAATGAGGACATAACAGATGACGAGAAAATCTCTTTCCGTAGTACTTGCTGGCGGAGGTACTGCGGGGCATATTGAACCAGCAATGGCGGTAGCTGATGCATTAACGCACCTCGACCCCTCAATTCGTGTGACAGCGCTAGGAACTGAACGTGGTTTAGAAAAAGATCTTGTACCCGCGCGTGGGTATGACCTCCGCATGATTGAGGCAGTACCATTGCCGCGTCATCTTACGAAAGAACTGTTTCGTGTTCCGGGACGGTTACACACCTCGGTGAAACAGGCTCGTGATGTTATGGATGATGTCGCAGCGGATGTCCTTATTGGTTTTGGCGGGTATGTATCCATGTCTGCCTACTTAGCAGCTCGAAAAGGTTCTCGACATATTCCCTACATTGTGCATGAGGCTAATGCGCGAGCTGGGATTGCCAATAAAATTGGAGCTCGACACGCATGTCGAGTTCTTGGAGCAGTACCTGGGTGCGGTTTCCCCATTGACGTTGTGGGAATCCCTGTACGTCCCACTATTAGCCAACTGGATCGCTCTGCATTGCGTGCAGAAGCACGTGAATTTTTTGGACTTGATCCCCAGGCTCCCGTTCTTTTGGAATTTGGTGGTTCACAAGGGGCGCAGTCTCTTAACCGAGTGATGAATGAAGCAGTTTCTGGGTTGGCTGAAAAAAACATTGGTGTTCTGCAAGCGGTAGGACCCAAAAATTATGATTGTGGTGATCCTACACGCGGGGGTGCACCTGCTGGTGCGAAGGATCTTTCACTGCCATCGGGAATTACTGCTCGAAATGTTGCCCCAGACAATGCACCAGCCCAGATACAAGTTCCCTATATTAACACTATGAACTTGGCATATGCTGCTGCTGATTGTGTTATCTGTCGTTCTGGAGCAATGACAGTCGCGGAGATTTCCGCTGTGGGACTTCCCGCTTTATATGTTCCACTTCCTATCGGTAATGGCGAACAGGCACTTAATGCGCAGCCAGTTATAGAAGCAGGTGGGGGAACTCTTATTAACGACCATGATCTTACAGGTCAGCAGGTTATAGACTGGGCAGAGAATCTTCTTACTACCCCTGGGAAATATCAGACGGCCGTTGCTGGGGCGTTACGCTCTGGCTCTCGTAATGCTGCAGAAGATGTAGCACGCGCCGCTTGTGATCTTGTTGGTTATTCGCTTCCCGCGTCACAACACTAGACACTACTAGGAGAAAACAGCATGATAACGGCTACTCTTCCCCCAGAACTCCAACGCGTTCACATGATTGGTATTGGTGGCGCGGGAATGTCCGGTGTTGCGCGTATTCTGCTTGCCCGTGGAGGAGAAGTAAGTGGGTCTGATGTCCGCGATTCTCGCGCACTCGTATCACTTAGCGCGCGGGGAGCAAAAGTGGCAGTTGGGCATGACATTAAGAATCTTGAATTGCTCTCCGAACAGCCTTCCTGCGTTATTGTCTCGTATGCAGCAATCCCGGACACTAATCCAGAATTGCGTGAAGCGCGCCGTCTCGGTATTCCTATCCGTACTCGGTCGCAGGTTCTTGCCCAGTTGATGCAGGGATACAAGACTCTGCTAGTGGCAGGTACTCACGGCAAAACCTCTACGACATCAATGGCGGTTGTTTCCTTCCAATCTTTAGGCTGTGATCCGTCTTTTGCTGTCGGTGGTGCCCTCCACGAAACCGGAACTAACGCCCATCATGGTTCGGGGGATCTTTTTATCGCGGAGGCTGATGAATCTGATGCATCGTTGCTGCAGTATCGCGCGAGCATGGCAATTGTCACAAACGTAGAACCGGACCATCTTAATTTCTTCGGTACCCCAGAAGCCTACTGTCAGGTCTTTGCAGATTTTCTCGATTGTATTGATCCTGCGGGCTCATTAATTGTGTGCGTGGATGATCCAGGATCGCACACATTAGCGCTTTATGCTGTACAAAAGGGAATTCGGGTCCTTGGATATGGAACAGCAGCTGCGGCAGCACAGGCACAACGCGATGGAATTCCCATGGCGGGGGTGTTGGAGGCGTGGGAGCCTACTTTAGATGGGCTAGTGGCTCGTATTCATCTTGCAGGAGACGATAGTCCACGTGAACTAGTACTTCCCGTTCCCGGAGAGCACATGGCGTTGAATGCGCTTGCCGCCTTGATCGCTGTTCGTGACTATGGCGGAGATGTCAGTGAAGCCTTGGAGGCGCTTACCCATTTTGGGGGAGTGAATCGACGTTTTCAGTATCACGGCCATGTAGGGGGAATTCGTGTTTATGACGATTACGCCCATCATCCTACGGAGGCACGGGCAGTACTTACTGCGGCACGTGAAGTAGCTGACGCGGACGCACAAGGCCTAGGTCATCCAGGGCGTGTCATTGTCTGTTTCCAGCCGCATTTGTTCTCCCGTACAGAGCAGTTCGCAGAAGAATTCGCGAAGGCCCTTGACCTTGCCGATTATGCTATTGTCCTGGATATTTATGGGGCGAGGGAGAAGCCTATCCCGGGTGTCACAAGCGAACTTATTACTACTCAGCTCACCATCCCGCATAAGTATCAACCGGACTTTTCTAAAGTGCCTTACGATGTTGCTGCCATTGCGGAGCCAGGAGATATTGTCCTGACGATGGGTGCCGGCAACGTTACTATGGAAGCCGATGCCGTCATCGCTCTCTTGAAAGGCTAGGACTGTGGCTGAAGAACGCCGTGCTGTGTCTTCTTCTGTGCGGATAGGACTACAGACAGTGCTCGGTGTTGTTATTGTTGCTATTCTCGCAGCTGCTGTTGTGCTCTTTGCGACACCTCTTTTCCTTGTCACAGATACGTCAGTGGAGGGAATTCGGGTCCTTACAAAGGAGCAAGTTCTGCAGCAGGCTCAAATTCCTATGAATACGCGTATGGCTGAGTTGGATACTCATGATGTTGCTGTGCGAATTGCGGAGCTTCCGCGAGTAAAACATGTGCGTGCGGAAAAGAGCTATCCGCATCTTGTTACGGTGGAAGTGACGGAGCGTACCCCTCTTGTTTATTGCGAGTTTGAGGGGAAGATGTACGAGTTGGACGCGAGTGGAGTAGCGATGCATGTGCGGCGCCCTACGCGTCGCATTCCTGAGATTGTGGTGCCTCAGCCGCTTCACAATACGTTGCAGCGGGAGGCTGCGTTAACAACTGCCCAGCATTTGCCCAAGGACATTCTTACACGAGTGCGGACAATTACTGTAGATTCTGCAGCAATGGTCGTTTTGCGGATGCGTAGTGGGAGAACTGTGGAGCTAGGGTCTCCCACGCGGTTAGATGAAAAAGTGGAATCGATGCGTATTGTGCTTACGCAGCCGGGCGCTACCTGGAATGTTTCTAACCCAGAACTTCCCACTAGGCGCTAGTAAAAGATAGAGTCCCTCATTAATTTTGGTTCTTCCGGTGTGTCTATTTTGGGCACTCTGTGACGGTCTTTATTCTTTATCCGCACTGAAGGACTCTCTAAACCTTCAACCTCAGCTTTAGACGGGAGAGGCTATTCCAATGACTACGCCACAACATAATCTGGCTGTAATCAAAGTAGTCGGTATTGGTGGCGGCGGTACCAACGCTATCAAACGAATGATCGGCGAGGGCATGACCGGCGTCGATTTCATTGCACTTAATACTGATGAACAAGATCTGCTGGACTGCGATGCCCCCACCAAACTTGATATTGGCCAGTCCACAACACGCGGCTTGGGTGCGGGAGCTGATCCCGCAGTAGGTGAGCGTGCTGCCCGGGACAATTCGCAGGATATTGAGGATGTTCTTACGGGCGCCGATATGGTTTTTGTTACTGCTGGTGAAGGCGGCGGAACCGGAACTGGTGGAGCTCCTATTGTTGCGGGGATCGCCCGTGGTTTAGGTGCGCTTACGGTTGCTGTTGTTACCAAGCCTTTCTCCTTTGAGGGCAAACGTCGTGCCGACAATGCGGAGCATGGTATTGAGAAGCTACGGGATGCGTGTGACACTCTCATCACTATTCCCAACGATCGGCTTCTACAACAGGAAGATAAGACTATCTCCATTAATGAGGCCTTCTCTAAAGCCGATGAGGTTCTTTTCAATGGCGTACAAGGCATTACCGACCTCATCTCCACTCCGGGACTCATTAACGTTGACTTTGCCGATGTGAAGTCAGTATTGGCTGACTCTGGTGCTGCACTAATGGGTATTGGGCGAGCTTCTGGTAACGATCGTGCTAGTAAAGCTACGGATGCCGCCATTAACTCTCCTCTGCTGGAATACAGCATGGAAGGCGCCAAAGGTGTACTGCTCTCCATTGCTGGTGGATCAGATCTTGGCCTTTTTGAAGCTAATGAGGCCGCCAGTATTGTTCGTGAGAAGGCTCATCCAGATGCCAACATTATTTTTGGTACGGTGATTGATGATTCACTTGGTGACGAAGTTCGCGTCACCGTGGTGGCAGCAGGTTTTGAAGGTGGAGAACCGCCGGCACGCGTCTTTGAGAATGAGACTGACGCATCTGAAGAGGATATCGAGGAAGTCGCAGAGAAAAGCTCTGCTATGAGTATTCGTCAGCGCACTACTCGAGTTTCTGATGAGGATGACATCGATATTCCTCCATTTATGCGTTAACGTACAGGTTTTTGTACGGAGTGACTGGTATGACGACGAAAGCTGTGCACTCGCAGACTACTGATAATTCCGCTGCAGTGGTGGGATCACGTTCTCTGCGGGTGAGGCGCGTCATTACTACTCGTGCGGGAGGATTCTCGACGGGCCGTTACCATGGGTTAAATCTTTCCTTGGACGTGGGCGATAATCCCGTCACTGTTGCCCACAATAGGGAGAGGCTTGCCGAAAAACTCCACCTTCCTCTGGAACGCTTTGTTTATATGGAGCAATTACAGAGCCCTCATGTCAGTGTTATCGAGGCAACTGCAGATACTCGTTTTACTGCCCCTATTCCAGCTACAGATGCAGTAGTCACTACTGCTCCAGAGTTAGCTCTTGTAGTACTTACTGCTGATGCCGTTCCAGTTCTATTAGGTGATGATGAAGCTGGCGTTATAGCAGCGTTGCATGGTTCCCTTTTCGGTATTCGTGCTGGACTTATTGCCAATACAGTGGATGCCATGCAACAGCTGGATGCCGATCCGCATCGCATGCATGCTCTTCTTGGCCCCTCTGCAACTGGTAGAAACATGCGAGTATCGGAAGCTGTAGCAGCGGATATGGAAAACAGAGTTCCGCATACACGATCGAAAACGCCACAAGGGCAGCCTTCTGTGGATTTACGTCGTGGTATTGCTTATCAGCTGGTACAAGCAGGTCTGGCCGGTGTCACTATAGATCCTCGCTGTACCATTGAAGATCCCGCATTCTTCAGTACATATAGAGAAGGAAAAACTGGCTGTCAAGCAGGCGTGATCTGGAGGAGTAATGACTGAAAATAGTATTGCAAGTCGTTATCAGGAAACATGTGATCGTATTGCTGCTGCATGCAAGAAAGCTGGCCGTTCCTGCGATGATGTCACACTCATGGTGGTCACTAAATTTCATCCCCTCAGTGATGTTCTTGAATTAGTGCGTCTTGGAGTACGTAACTTTGGGGAGAATCGTGAGCAAGAAGCCCGACAGAAAATACATGATCTTCACCACCGTGATGCTGAAGAGAACATATTAAGTGGTATTCCTGCGGAATGGTCTATGATTGGCCAACTGCAACGCAATAAGTGTAATTCTGTGGCGCGGTGGGCAAGTAGCGTTCATTCAGTTGATTCAGCGCGTCTTGTCACTGGGTTGTCTCGAGGGATGCAGCGAGCTCTCGATGAAGGCGAACGGGTGGAGGAAACACTAGGTGTTTTTCTTCAGGTCAGTTTGGATGGAGATACTGCCCGTGGAGGTGCTAAGGAGGAAGAGATTTTCTCTTTGGCAGACTATGTAGATGATGCAGATCATTTACTTTTGCGCGGTCTTATGGCTGTTCCACCGCTTCACTCAGACGCAGATTGGGCTTTTTCCCAGTTGTATAACCTAAGCCAGAAGCTTCAAGTAGATCATCCTCATGCAGCAGAAATTTCGGCAGGGATGAGTGGCGATATGGAAAAAGCTATTGCGCATGGTTCCACGTGTGTGCGTATTGGGACTGCTATTCTAGGTCCGCGACCAACGCACCCAACGCAATAGATATTCTTTATACTTAAATATTGGATATAAAGACTGTAATACCTGATAAAACCTACGATTTGGAGGCAGCCATGGGCTTCATTCAAAATGCGAAAGAGTTCTTCGGTATGGCTTCGCCAACGGAGCAACCTGATTATGCCGAGGACTATGTTGAGTCTGAGGACTTTAGCGACAAATATAATGACAGCTATGGTTATGGTGATTCTTACCAGGATGACTATGACGCTTCTGCCCACCCCGGTAGTACGCCACTACCTCCACTAGATCGTGGTCGTTACGGGGATCGACGTTCTGGGGAAGATCGCTACACATCTCCTCGACGGTCTACCCAGATTACGACGGTAAGTCCTAAAAATTATGCGGAAGCTGAACTTATTGGTCAGCGCTTCCGTGAGGGAAACCCCGTCGTCATGGACCTTTCGAAACTGGATAGTGACCTCGGACAGCGTCTTGTAGATTTCGCTTCGGGTCTCGTTTTTGCCTTAAACGGTACTGTAGAGCGTATCGCGAAGAAAGTTTTTCTTCTTTCTCCAGCTGAGACAACTGTTGATGCTAGTGAGCGGCGTCGCCTAGAGCACAATTATGGTGTGTAAGGTTAAGTACCGTACAGGGAGCTTTTTCAGTAGTTTAGTAGTATTTCACCAGTAGCACAGTGGTGTTTTCATCCATAGGGTGAGAGTAAAAAATCTTGGTAGGGTAGGCCTGTGACAATTTTCGCAACCGTGTTGTATTACCTGTTACGCATTCTGTGGTTGCTTCTTATCGTGTGTATAACGGTGGAGATGATCCATTCTTTCGGTCGTTCGTGGTCTCCTGGATCTCGATTAGCAGCAGTGTTAGAGATTGTTTTCCGTGCTACTGATTGGTGTCTTCTGCCGCTGAGAAAAGTGATGCACCCGGTAAGAATGGGGGGAGTGGGAATTGATTTTTCCCCCATTATCGTGTTCTTCATCGTTAGTATCTTGGTGTCTATTACCTTTACCCTAGGGGCAACACCAGTTACTTTGGGAAGCCTTGTGCCCTAATAAAACTAGGTTTTGATACTTTTAAAATAAGGATATTTCCTACGAGGAATAGGAGTTAAAAGGAAAAGTCCGCTAGGCTTTTCCATGAACTGCGGTTTTTCGTAGAGAATACGGCCGCTATGGCAGTATTATGTATGTAAACTCATGTGACTCGTGAGAGACAAGAGAGGGAGAGTTCCCATGCCTACGCTGACTCCAGCAGATGTTCACAATGTAGCCTTTAGCCGTCCGCCGATTGGTAAGCGTGGTTACAACGAGGAAGAAGTTGATCAGTTCCTCGACCTTATTGAGGACGAGTTAAGCCGTCTGATTGAGGAAAATTCAAATCTGCAGCAGCGCATCGATGAGCTCACTACCGAATTGAGTGAGGCTCAGGATTCTGTAGAGGTTGCGCAGAAGGAAGCAGATTCTGCGCGTAGCGAAGCCCAGAATGCACGTGAGGCAGCTGCAGCTGAGCCTGTCGTTGTCCAGCAGGCTGCACCAGCACCGGTTGCTAACGAGTCGGAAACTAATCTCAAGGCTGCTCATATTTTGGGTATGGCTCAGGATATGGCTGATCGTCTCACTAGCGATGCACGTCGTGAAGCTGACGAAATGGTGTCCTCTGCTCGTTCTGAAGCTGATCGTATGGTAACCGAGGCCAATGACACTGCAGATCGTCGTATGCATGAAACCGAGTCAGCTATTGCAGAGATGGAAGCAGAAGCTGAGCGTAAGCACACCGAGATGATGGCTACTATCAATCAGCAGCGTTCTGTTCTGGAAGGCCGTATTGATCAGTTGCGTACTTTCGAGCGTCAGTACCGTACCCGCTTGCAGGATCTACTCGAAGGACAGCTAGCCGACCTACGCGGTTCTAATATTGGAGATAGCTTCTCCAGCAAGTAGTTTAGTCTTCCCCTCTGAAGAAACTTTGAAGAAAGCGTGAGTCACAGCTTAACAGCAGCAGTGACGTCTACAATCTCCCATTTAGCGTCACGTGGTGTGGGATACGTGGGGGGCTCACCCGCTTCTGTATTTCTTCTTAGGGTAGGATTGAGTCGTCACCGTATCTGCTTAGATTTCAAGGGAACATCATGCTTATTTCGGCTCTTGTATGCACTGTTATTGGACTTGCTCTGCTCATAGCTGCTCTTGCCACAGGCATGCTGTCTCTTGCATGGGTGTGTATCGGTGTCTGTGTTCTGGGATTCATCTTTCTCATCATTGATATTGCGAAAAATCATCAGAAAAAAGACAACAAAAAAGAACTCTCTGATGCTGATGCACCTGCCGACAGTATCGATGGCACCGATAACTCTAGTAACTCTAGTGGGTTTAGTACCTCCGGTGATGCAGAAGCCACTGCAGGCACTGTAGGAAACAGTACAAACTCTTAAAACTACGTCACATCACGCTATATCTTTGTTACAGTTTTATTACCGCGGTTTATTATTGTGACAATTGTTGCTGTAACAAGAACAATCGTTACAATAAAAATCTGGCATTGATCCGTTATCAGCGGGGAGCCTTCGGAAGAACAGTTATTGATATAAAAGCTGCATGAAGAACTACTTCTGCACTATTTGGTAACTCAGTAGAACCGGACGGGAGAGCCCGATATAGCTCTAATGAAGCGGATTGCGGATTCTGCAATCAAGCGGGGTGGTACCGCGAAGCACATGCCTCGTCCCCGTGACCAACACATATTGATGTTAGGCACGAGGAGTTTCGCCCATATGAGTACCGATTCTCACAGTACTAAAACCAGTGTTGGTGCCGCCTACCCAAAAAGCGATATGACGAATGGGCGCGGCACTACTAGTCCCTCTTTCCCAGAATTAGAGCAAGAAGTTCTGAAGTACTGGGAAGAACATGAGACGTTTAAAAAATCTGTTGCGCAGCGTGAGGATGCGGAAGAATACGTCTTCTATGATGGTCCTCCGTTTGCTAACGGTCTTCCGCACTACGGTCACTTGTTGACGGGGTACGTCAAGGACATTGTGCCGCGGTTCCGAACGATGATGGGCTACAAAGTTGATCGTCGCTTTGGGTGGGATACACACGGTTTGCCTGCAGAACTAGAAGCAGAAAAACAGTTGGGTATTAAGAACCATACCGAGATCGATGACATGGGTCTGGCAGAGTTTAATGCCTACTGCAAAAAGTCTGTTCTGAAATACACACAGGAGTGGAAAGACTACGTCACGCGGCAGGGACGCTGGGTAGATTTCGACAATGGTTATAAGACTCTTGATATCGGTTATATGGAGTCTGTGCTGTGGGCCTTTAAAACTCTTTATGATAAGGGACTTATCTATAAAGGATTCCGGGTACTGCCGTACTCCTGGGCGGAACACACACCACTATCTAACCAGGAAACTCACCTGGATGATTCCTACAAGATGCGGCAGGATCCTGCGCTAACAGTAGCTATGCCGCTTTGTATCCCCGCAGATCATCCTCTGTCTGGTACACCCTTTGATGGTGCAGCTGCCCTCATCTGGACGACGACGCCGTGGACGCTTCCCTCTAACCTGGCTATCGCCGTGCATCCCAATGAGACTTATGTGGTGGTGGAAGTAGCAGGGGAGAAGGCACCAGCACAGTTTGCGGGAAGCCGAGTTGTTCTTGCGGAAGCACGTCTATCTGCTTATTCTCGTGAGCTCGGTAAAAAGCCAAAGGTTATGGCACGGGTTACCGGTAGCGAATTGGCGGGGCTTTCCTACACTCCGGTTTTCAACTACTTTGCCGATAACGCCAATTCTTTCCAGATTCTGCTTGCTGATTACGTCACAATGGATTCTGGTACTGGTGTTGTCCACCAGGCTCCTGCTTTCGGCGAAGACGATATGAATACGTGCAATAAGTACGATATTCCGCTGGTTATTCCCGTTGATATGGACGGTAAATTCATTTCTGAAGTACCAGAGTATGAGGGGCTTTTAGTCTTTGACGCCAATCCTCGCATCATTAAGGACATTAAGGGATTGGGGCGAGTTTTCCGGCAGGAAACTATTGACCATTCCTATCCGCACTCGTGGCGTTCGGGAGAGCCTCTTATCTATATGGCATTGCCGAGCTGGTTTGTGGCTGTCACGAAATTCCGAGACCGTATGGTGGAGCTCAACCACGATGACATTACGTGGATTCCCAGCCATATTCGCGACGGACAATTCGGGAAGTGGCTCTCTAATGCGCGTGACTGGAATATCAGCCGTAACCGCTACTGGGGTGCTCCTATTCCTGTGTGGGAGTCTGATGATCCGAATTATCCGCGTACGGACGTTTACGGTTCTCTCGATGAACTAGAACGCGATTTTGGTGTGCGTCCCACCAACCTGCATCGCCCCGATATTGACCAGCTGGTACGTCCTAACCCGGATGATCCGACGGGTAAATCAATGATGCGCCGCGTCCCCGAAGTATTGGACTGCTGGTTTGAGTCAGGTTCCATGCCCTATGCGCAAGTACATTATCCGTTTGAGAATAAGGAATGGTTCGAGTCCCACTACCCGGGCGATTTCATTGTTGAATACATTGGGCAAACTCGTGGATGGTTCTATACCCTGCATGTTTTAGCGACGGCACTTTTTGATAAGCCTTCCTACAAAGCGGTTGTCGCGCACGGTATTGTGTTGGGCAATGATGGCCTCAAGATGTCCAAGTCGAAGGGCAACTATCCTAACGTCAACGAGGTTTTCGATCGTGATGGATCCGACGCCATGCGGTGGTTCCTCATGTCTTCCCCAATTCTGCGCGGCGGCAACTTGGTCGTAACAGAGCAGGGCATTCGTGACGGTGTGCGGCAGGCACTTCTACCACTGTGGAATACGTACAGTTTCTTCCAAATGTATGCGTCTGAGGAAGCAACATTCCGCACTGATAGTGCAAATGTTCTTGACCGCTACATTCTCGCCAAGTTGGCGGAAACACGTGATGTTCTCACTGAGCAGATGATGACAACGGACATCGCCAATGCCTGTGAAACGCTTCGTCTTTTCATCGACGCTCTTACGAACTGGTATGTGCGTCGGTCCCGTGCTCGTTTCTGGGAGGGGGAGGAGTCTAGTCAGGATGCTAAAGACGCCTTCGATACTCTCTACACGGTGCTCGAGGTAACGTGCCGATTGGCTGCGCCACTGCTACCGTTCGCGTCGGAGGTTATCTGGCGGGGCCTTACTGGTGGTGAATCAGTACACCTTACGGATTGGCCAGAGTCTGATCTCCTGCCGCATGATGCGGAGCTGGTAGCTGCGATGGACCGTGTGCGGGTAGTGTGCTCTACAATCTCCTCTATTCGTAAAGCGCATAAGCTACGCGTTCGTTTGCCACTACTGTCGGCGACTGTCGCGGCCCCGCACGTGGATGCACTAGCACCTTTCACCGACATCATTGCGGAAGAAATGAATTTGCGGGAGGTAAAACTTACCGATGACGTTGCGTCCTACGGTGAATTCCAACTACAAGTGAACGCTAAGGTTGCGGCGCCACGTCTGCGTGGGGATGTCCAGAAGGCTATTAAAGCCGCTAAGGCTGGCGACTATGAGGTTCATGCAGACGGTACTGCCACAGTAGGCGGTATTGAGTTGAAGGATACAGAGTATACGCAGCGTCTAGTCGCGCAGAATCCCGATTCCACCGCTGCTCTTCCAGACGGTAAGGGACTCGTCATCTTGGATATGACTCTTAATGATGATCTGGAGTCTGAAGGATGGGCCAAGGACCGCATTCGTGAAATACAGGATGCTCGGCGCGCGGCTGGACTGGAAGTCTCCGACCGCATCAGCCTTACCATGGGTGTGCCCGAGAAACTACGTACCTGGGCGGAGCGGCACCGCGATCTTATCTCTGGTGAAGTCCTGGCAGTTGACCTTACTATTACTACTCCAGAACAGGGTGGAGAGCTCGATCTGGGTGATGGTGTAACAGGCAGTCTTCATAAAGTTGCACAGTAGAAACAGTAGAGGCAGTAGAGAATAATCGAAGGCTCCTCCCCATAGCTCACAGAATGAGGTGAGTGGGGGAGGAGCCTTTTATCTACCGTTTGTAGATAGTAATAGTCGTAGGGCTAGCCCATCAGGCTATTAACCCATGAAGGAGACGTTTTCGCCATTCTTTGCAAGAGTTTGGCGGATAACAATAGCGGATACCAGCATAGAAATACCCAGCAGAATGGCCATGACTCCCAACGCCCACGCAATACCGATGAGTGAGGTGAAGGGAGAAATGATAAGTAATAAGCCAATAATTACTTGTGCAACACCACTGGTAATAACTGGCCAGCCAACACCTGCTACTGCAGTGACGCTGCCGGCACCAATATTGCCAATACCAGAAACAAGAGCAACAATACCGAAGATCAAGGCGAGAACAACACTGAAGGTGTCCGGGTTAATTGCTGCCGCAATGCCGACGATAATGCCCACTACTGAGAAAAAGACCCCCAGACCCCAGAGTGGGGAAATTTCTTTTGTTGAGACGGACAATGCACCAAGTGCAAGAGAACCAACAATAATTCCCACAGCGCAGATAATAGTGACAACCTTGACGGTACTATCGGGCCACGCCACTGCAACAATTCCAATCAGGAGGGCAAAAACACCTACTATTAGCCATGTACGCCACAAATCGCGGGCTGCCTTTTCCATGAATTCCATTTCTTCTCCAAGCTATGGTGGTCGGTGCGGCACAAAAGTACCTAACTCTCTGCTTCCAGCATATCGGTCAGTATTCCTGCTGTCCTCGAATATCCTTCGCCACTTCTTCTTTCTCTTTATGGGCAGAGTGTGACATACACTGGCACTGTGGACAGCAGTGCATACCATCTTTCTTCTAAGGATCTGGCGTGTCGCCAGAATAGATGGGTATTGCACTGTGACATGGATGCCTTCTTTAGCTCTGTTGAGCAGCTCACCCGCCCTACCTTGCAGGGGCGTCCTGTCCTAGTAGGGGGACGTTCAGGTCGTGGGGTAGTAGCGGGGGCATCGTATGAAGCACGTGCATTGGGATGTCATTCGGCTATGCCTATGCATCAGGCAGCCCGGCTTATTGAACCACGTGGTGTTGTTGTACCAACTCGTGGAGTGGTGTACCGCACTGTCAGCCGCCGTATATTCCGGCTACTACGAACGTATGTCCCGGTTATAGAACAGCTTTCCGTCGATGAAGCATTCCTCGAACCCGCAGAATTACATGGGTGCACGGGGGCTGACGTTCTTGAGTATTGTGAAATGCTGCGCAGCGTTGTGCGAGAAGAGATTGGGTTATCTCTTTCTTTTGGGGCGGGAAGTGGGAAGCAATACGCCAAAATTGGGTCAGGAATGGCGAAACCGGATGGTGTGCAGATTATTCCAGCATCCCTTATGAATAAAATTCTGCGTCCGCTGTCAGTACGAAAATTGTGGGGAGTGGGCCCCGTCAGCGAAAAAAAGCTGCAGAAAGAAAACATTCTTACCATTGGTGATCTAGCAGATCTCTCAGAGAAGGACGCGAAAGCATTACTAGGGTCTGCAGTGGGCCGACAATTACAAGGGCTAGCACGTGGCTTTGATAATCGCCCAGTATGCGAGCGGGCCATCGCTAAACAAATCAGTTCCGAGTCTACTTATCGGACAGATATTACTGATAAGGCCGGCATTATAGCGGCTATTGACGATAATGGTGACGATGCCCACCGGCGTCTTCTCCACGATGGGCGTGCCGCCAGAACCGTTACGGTTAAACAAAAACTGTCAGATATGACCATCATCTCACGGTCCGCAACATTGCCCTATGCCACTACCGATATACGGACTTTACTGGCCCTCGCACACCGGCTTGCCCTTGATCCTGCCACGGTGGGAGCATGTCGTCTTGTGGGAGTTGGGTTTTCTGGGCTTACTACTGTTCAGCAGGAATCTCTTTTCCCTGGACTGGACTGGGAAGTCAATATTGAGGAAGAACGCGACAATAGTGACGCTCAAACAGTAACTATCCCCGGTACAACGGGACAGGGAGTATATGGCTCTGAGCGTGCCTTATTACACATGCCGGACTGCCCACGCTGGCAATCCGGCATGGACGTTATGCATCCTACGTATGGGTTTGGCTGGATACAGGGGGCGGGCCAGGGGAAAGTATCCGTCCGATTTGAAACGCGTACTAGTGGCCCGGGGCGAGTGATGACGTTTACAGAGGAAACTGCCGACCTTACTCCGGCAGATCCACTACTCTGCCTCGACTGGCCAGAAGAAGAATTACACCGACTACATGCAGATTAATTATGCACTGGTTCTATGCGGGTTCTAGGCATGTTTTATGCGTGGAGAATGTTCTTAATTTGCGCAGTGGAGTAGCCCGCTTGGAGTAGTGCAAGCAAAAGTATGCGGCACTGTGGAGCCCGTAAATTTTTGATTAAGGGGATACCTGCTGCGGCCAAATCCGCACCACCGCCAGTGCAGCCGTACAGTGCTGATACTGGCCCTAACGGTACCCGGGAGGTCACCACGAAAATAATCTCAGGATACGTTGTGCGTAACTCATGAAGAACGGTAGCAGTGGCAGCGGGAAGATTACCGCTGCCCAACGCTTCAATAATGATGGCGCGTACAGGAACAGCACCGGATGGTTCACACGCAAGACGTAAGAGGGACCCATCATCCCCGAAATCGACTGTCACAATACGCACAAGGGGAGTATTGACGGAAAGACGAGGGATCGGATGTATAGGCATGTCAACGAGCAACTCAGTTAACCCAGTGCTTGTCGCGTTTGCCGGGCAGACGGAGGCAAATGCGGTGCGCTGGTCTGTCGCTAGTTTTAACGCTCCCCACGCAGGAAGGATAGCGCCGCCAAATACTATTTTTACAGTTGACTCTGCCTGTGGATTAGTGACGTAACTCAGTGCATCAGCAAGATTCTGAGGGCCATCTGGAGTGCTGCTATCTGCGGCAAAAGTAGCCCCAGTTATGGCGAGTGGACAATGATAGTGCGCCAGTGGACATACAAGCTGTAGCCAGAGCGCTGTCGATTCTAGTGTGTCGGTGCCATGTACCACCACGATACCCGTTGCACCAGCGTCTAAAGCTGTAAGGACCGCATCGGTCAAACGGTCAATATCTGTGGGGAGAAGCTGGGAGGAGTCTTTGTGATAGACGTTATTCACGTGAATAGTGGCGTTTTTCTGTACAACGAAGGGATGGTCGGAGGGCAGCGTTCGTAACAAATCCTCGCCGCTAAGAGATGGCGAGAGACCATTATTCGTGTGTTCGTGAGAAGTAGTAGAAGCAGTACTGGAGATCGTTCCACCAGTAGCTAGCACAACAATATTCGCGGTAGTCACCCTTTAAGAGTGTGGGTTTTGGGAGTAAAGGTCAATAGCGACGTGCCGGCAAGTGACAACACTCCATGCGGAGAGATGACTTAAAAACGAGTAGTGTGACTGTAGAACACTAGTTGACCTTCTAGGAGCCCTATGACTGCACGACGCATCGGTGCGACCCTTATCGCTGTTACAGCGGTAATGGCGTTAACTGCATGTACTACCTCAGTACCACCTGAAGTAGAGGCAAGCCGTAGTGCTGCTATGAGCTCATTAAAACGGCCGGCGATCCCCGAGCCTACCTTGCAGCAGCTACAAGCACTGTTGGACCGTGCTCTTGATCCGAAAGTACCAACAAAAGACAAACTTGACACTGTTGAAGATGGTGAAAAATCACCAGAGCTTTTCGAGAAAATTACGCAGGCCAAGCAAGAGTCCAACGCCACTATTAAACTTTCTGGACAGATTATCCCCACTGACCCCACTACTCGCACTGTGCATGTTGAGATGTCTATTCCCGGCCAGCCTCCCCAGGGCAGTGAAGTGAAGTTTATCTACGACAAGAAGAAGTGGAAAATCTCTAAGTCGTACATGTGCAACACCATTTCTTTGCTCATGCCAGATAGCGTGCCGGCAGTGTGCAACACGTAATATCATTCCGTCACCCCGCCAATAGCCTCAATAATGCCCTGTAAGGAGATCTAGCGAAGAGTGCCCGTACCACAGAAAAAACAGTCGTCATACGATGCGTCCGCTGCTATTGCTGCACGTCGGGCTGCATATAAGCGGCGCACTCTTTTCTTTGCTCTCGCTGGCATTATTCTGGTTATTGATTACCTCACAAAAGCATGGGTAGTAGCGACTATCCCGGTAGGGGAAACACATGCATCCTGGGGAAATATTCGGATTACGCATGTACTGAATTCCGGTGCGGCATTTGGATTAGGGGAAAAGTTCACAGTTTTCATCACTATTTTCAGCATGGTGATTATCTCTGCTGTTGCTTCTGCGCTGTGGCGTACCACAAGTAATGCGTGGGCTACTGGGCTGGCATTAATACTAGGTGGGGCTTTTGGGAATCTCTATGATCGGCTTTTCCGTCCACCTGCAGCATTTTCTGGGCACGTCATTGACTTTATTTCAGTGGGAAAATTCCCTGTTTTTAATGTTGCTGACAGTGCCGTCACTATTGGTGTCGTTATTGTTCTTATCTGCTTATTGGTGGGTAAAAAGTTAACAGTGTCCCCGGCTGCAGAGAAAACCGATGCGTCGTCGCAGGTGTCTCACTTATGAGTGATTATCGCGCAATGTCAGTGCCCGACGGCTTAGTTAATCTTCGTGCCGATGTCGCATTGTCCCGTCTTTTGGGTGTATCGCGGAGTGCTGCTGCAAATCTTGCAGAAGAAGGCCATGTGATGCTCGATGGGGTTGCTATTGGCAAGTCATTCAAAATGGTGGAGGGGTTTCTGGAAGTGACATTGCCAGATCCGCCACAGCCTCTTACTGTTGTGGCGGAACCAGTTCCCGGGATGCATGTTGTTTATGCTGATAACGATATTGTGGTCGTGGACAAACCAGCTGGCGTAGCTGCCCATCCTTCTTTGGGGTGGACTGGCCCCACTGTTGTGGGAGGTCTTGCCGCTGCCGGATACCGGGTTACTACTTCTGGACCGCCGGAGCGAAAAGGCATTGTGCACCGTCTTGATGCGGGTACCTCAGGTCTTATGGTGGTGGCTACGTCAGAACACGCCTATAGCGTGCTGAAGCAGGCTTTTAGAGACCGGACTGTGGAAAAAACCTATCATGCCATCGTGCAGGGGTACCCGGATCCGTTGTCAGGAACAATTGATGCTCCTATTGGCCGACACACCGGTAATGATTGGCGTTTTTGTGTACGCCCAGATGGGAAACCCTCCATCACTCACTATGACACCGTGGAAGTTTTCCGGCGGGCAACACTTCTTGACGTGCATCTAGAAACGGGGCGTACCCACCAAATACGTGTTCACTTTTCAGCTCTTCATCATCCTTGTGTGGGGGACCCTACCTATGGTGCAGACCCCACATTGTCTGCACGGTTAGGCCTTGAGCGACAATGGCTGCATGCTAAAAAGCTAGGTTTTGTCCATCCTGCAGATGGCCGATGGGTGGAATTTGAGAGTGATTATCCAGCTGATTTAGCGCGCGCCCTGTCCATTCTTCGAGAAGAAAGCTAAAAGCGTTAGCTCGTCCACCCGGGTACTGGCGATGTTGGACACGTCTACTAAACTAGTCACGTACTGACAGAGTAATAGCATTCTTACAACGGTAGTTGCCAGTAAATATGTAGTTAGCTGTTAAATCCTAGATAGAGAGAGGGGATGGCAGTGGGCAAGTCATCATTTGTCCATCTCCATAACCATACTGAGTTTTCCATGCTGGACGGTATGGCAAAGATCGATAAGCTCATGGAAGAGTGCAATCGTCTAGGTATGCCAGCAGTGGGAATGACCGACCACGGCAATATGTATGGGGCATCCGATTTTTATAAAGCAGCAATCGCTGCAGGTGTAAAACCCATTATCGGTGTGGAAGCATATATTGCCCCCGGATCCCGTTTTGATAAGACCCGCCAGCGTTGGGGTGATCCGTCGCAACGCGGCGATGATGTTTCCGGTTCAGGCGCCTATACCCACATGACATTGTGGTCAGAAAATGAAGAGGGATTGCATAATCTCTTCCGCCTGTCCTCCCTTGCATCCTATGAAGGACAATTGGGTAAATGGCCTCGTATGGATGCTGACCTTATCTCTCAATATTCAAAAGGTGTCATTGCTTCTTCTGGTTGCCCCTCCGGCGAAATTCAGACTCGTTTACGCCTTGGCCAGATAAAGGAAGCCTACGAGTCCGCGGAGAAGTGGCAGAGTATTTTCGGCAAAGAAAATTTCTTGCTGGAGCTTATGGACCATGGCATTGATATTGAACGGCGAGTCCGTGAAGATCTTCTCAAATTGGGAAAAGATCTTGGCATGCGTCCCGTCATTACCAATGACTGTCACTACGTCACACAAGATCAGGCGAAGGCACACGAAGCTATGTTATGTGTGCAGACGGGAAAAACGCTCTCTGATCCCTCACGCTTTAAATTTGATGGTGACGGCTATTACCTTATTCCACCAGAAGAAATTCGTGCTCGCTGGGATAAGGAAGTTCCAGGGGCATGTGATACCACACTATGGATAGCTGAGCGCGTTGGCGACTATTCCAACGTGTGGAAATATCATGACCGGATGCCCAACTTCGATACTCCACCGGGCTACGATGCAGAAGCCTGGCTTCGTCATGAAGTGAAGGAAGGCCTTGAATGGCGTTTCCCTGATGGAGTGCCGCAAAACTATATTGAACGTGCCAATTACGAGATTGACGTTATTATCCAGAAGGGGTACCCAACCTACTTCCTGGTGGTGGCCGACCTGGTCAGCCATGCACGTGAAGTCGGCATTAAAGTTGGTCCGGGGCGTGGCTCCGCCGCAGGCGCTCTTATTGCCTACGCCTTGGGTATTACTAATATCGACCCGGTCAAGCACGGTCTTCTGTTCGAGCGCTTCCTTAACCCAGAACGTCCTTCCGCTCCTGATATCGATATGGACTTCGATGATCGTCGTCGCGGGGAAATGATCCGCTACGCATCTGAGCGATGGGGTGCAGATAAAGTAGCACAGGTTATTACCTTCGGCACTATTAAAACTAAGGCTGCTATTAAAGACTCGGCACGTGTCCAATTCGGGCAGCCTGGGTATGCGATCGCAGATCGTATGACGAAGGCACTGCCGCCAGCGCAAGGTGCGAAGGATATTCCACTTTCCGGCATTATGGATCCTAACCATCCCCGGTATGGTGAGGCTTCCGAGATTCGCGCCCTCATCGAAACCGACCCGGACGTACAGCGTATTTATGAAACAGCCCGTGGTCTGGAAGGTATGGTTCGCCAGGCGGGTGTACACGCGTGTGCTGTCATTATGTCCAGTGAGCCACTGTTGGACTGTATCCCTATGTGGAAGCGTACCCAAGACGGTGCTCTTATTACCGGATGGGACTATCCTTCGTGTGAGGCTATTGGCCTGTTGAAGATGGACTTCCTAGGGCTACGAAACCTCACTGTTATTGGCGATGCGCTGGAAAACATTAAGCGCAATCGCGATGGGGAAATACTTGATCTTGATCGTCTTCAGCTAACGGATGAAAAATCGTATGAGTTACTCCGCCACGGGGATACGCTGGGCGTTTTCCAGCTTGATAGTGGCGGTATGCGTGAGTTGCTGAAAAAGATGGAGCCAACAGGCTTCAACGATATTGTTGCCTCGCTGGCACTGTACCGACCAGGGCCGATGGGGGTGGGTGCACACTGGGCGTATGCGGATCGTAAGAATGGGCGTGCCCCGGTAGAGCCCATTCATCCCGAGCTTGATGAGCCGCTGAAAGATATTCTCGCGGAAACATACGGCCTTATTGTTTACCAAGAGCAGATTATGCAAATTGCTCAGAAGGTAGCGGGCTATTCTCTTGGCCAAGCAGATTTGCTCCGTCGTGCCATGGGTAAAAAGAAGCCGGAAGTATTGGCGAAAGAGTTCGACAACTTCCAGGCCGGTATGCGCGAGCGTAACTATTCTGACGAGGCTATCAAAGTTTTGTGGGAGACGATTCTGCCCTTCGCCGGATACGCGTTCAACAAGTCGCACGCGGCAGGATATGGACTGGTCAGCTACTGGACTGCCTATTTGAAGGCAAATTACCCGGCTGAATATATGGCAGCACTGCTCACTTCTGTGGGTGATGATAAAGATAAGACAGCACTGTATTTGTCGGATTGTCGCCGTATGGGTATTCAAGTCCTACAACCGGATGTGAACGAATCTATTTGGAACTTTGCACCAGTGGGACAAGATATTCGTTTCGGTTTGGGCGCTGTACGTAATGTTGGTGAACAGGCCGTGGATGAGATTGTTGATGCGCGTACTGTACAGGGCGCATTTACAAACTTCACTGACTATCTCAACAAGATAGGGCAGACAGCTTGTACGAAGAAGGTTACGGAATCTCTTATTAAGGCAGGAGCTTTCGACTCTCTGGGACATTCTCGAAAAGGACTTTTCGAGGTGCATTCAGATGCTATTGATGCCGTTATGGGGACGAAGAAAGCCGCTGCAGCTGGACAGTTCGACCTTTTTGCAGGCTTCGGAGCAGAAGAAGATAACTCTGTGAGTAACGCTTTTGAAGTGCAGGTGCCGGATGATGAATGGGATAAAAAACAACGTCTTACTTTAGAACGAGAAATGTTGGGACTCTATGTTTCTGGACATCCACTGGATGGTTTGGAAACAGCGTTACAAGAACGTACAGATACGTCCATTACCACTATTCTGGAGGGCGAACTTCCCAACGGTAAAACGGTCGTCATCGGTGGCATCATCGCGGCAGTTGATCGACGCGTCAACAAGAAGGGTGAGCCGTGGGCCATTGTTCGCATCGAGGATCTGCAAGGTGGAGTGGAGGTGCTCTTCTTCCCGCGTCTTTACCAAAAGATCGGTATGCACATTATCGAAGATGCAGTTGTTATTGTCCGAGCGCATGTCAATATCCGCGATGACCGCATGAGTATCTTTGGTGACGATCTTACTGTGCCTGATTTTAGCCAGGATGGTATTGCACCAGTCTTTAATTTACGGCTTAAGACACAAATGTGTACGCCCGAGAGGCTAGCTAAGCTACGTGATATTCTGCAACGGCATGCAGGACCATCGCCTGTTGTAGTAACACTGGAAGCAGAGGGAAGAGTGGAACGACTTGCTTTGTCGGAGGCTCTCCGAGTGAGACAAAGCAGTGAGTTGATCTCTGATCTAAAAGCTAGTTTCAACAGTCACTGTGTGTAGTGGGCTAGTATAAATACTGTGAATAAAAATCCTCTAGAACCCCAGGTTATTATGCCCACAGCTGCCGATGTTGAAAAAGCTGCGGAAATTATTAGTGGAGTTGTGGAGCGTACTCCGCTGTATTACTCTTCACGTCTTTCGGAAATGACGGGCGCTAAGATTTACCTGAAGCGAGAGGATTTGCAAGGTGTCCGCTCATACAAGATTCGTGGTGCCTATAACGTTATTGCGCAGCTTAACGACGAACAGCGTAGGGCCGGCGTTGTAGCGGCATCTGCTGGTAACCATGCGCAGGGGGTAGCGTACGCGTGTCGCACCTTGGGAGTACAGGGACGTATTTATGTTCCCTCTAATACTCCTAAACAAAAGCGTGATCGCATTATGTATCACGGTGGAGATGCAATAGAGCTGGTAGTAACAGGTAATTCTTTTGACGACGCCGCTGCCGCCGCTATGCAGAATGCGCAGGACTCGGGGGCTACATGGGTGGCACCGTTTGATAATCCCAGCACTATTGCAGGACAGGGGACTGTTGCCCGAGAAATCGTTGAGCAACTTGCTGATATTGGGGAGCAACCCAGTATGGTTATTGTTCCAGTGGGGGGTGGTGGTCTCCTTTCTGGCGTTGTCACCTATCTTGCCGAGACGAGTCCCGAGACAGAAGTCATTGGAGTGGAGCCGGCGGGAGCGGCATCTGTAGCGGCAGCTCTGGATATGGGAGGTCCTGTTACTCTGGGGGATACTGACCCGTTTGTGGATGGGGCAGCCGTCAAGCGTTGTGGCGATGTTACCTATGCAATACTTGATGCCCATCGTAAGATGATTGATCTTCTCACTGTCTCCGAAGGCTCTGTCTGCACAGAGATGTTGGATCTTTACCAAAATGAGGGGATTATCGCCGAACCAGCTGGTGCTCTTTCTGTGACGGCCCTGCAACAGTTGCGCTTTGCTCCAGGAAGCTCAGTTGTGTGTATTATCTCCGGCGGTAACAATGATGTTTCTCGCTATAGCGAGATTATTGAACGTTCTTTAGTTGACCGAGGTCTTAAGCATTATTTCTTAGTCAACTTTACGCAGAAACCAGGTCAACTACGTGAGTTTCTCGACCGCGTGCTTGGCCCGGATGACGATATCACCCTGTTCGAGTATGTGAAGCGGAACAATCGTGAAACTGGTGCCGCATTGGTTGGTATCCAATTAGGAACCGCTACTGGGTTGCATGCTCTGCTCCATCGTATGGAAGAAAGCGGTATCGAGTGTGAGCGATTACTCCCAGGTACTCCAGCGTATGAATACCTGACGTAGTGGTTGAAAAGTTGTCTGTAGACATCCCTCAGTTTTGTAGTCTAAGTACTGGATCTTCGGTTACCGCAGAAATTGAGATTAAGCGGTCGCAGTTTATTTGTTATCTGCAACGTGTAGAAAATGAGCAGGATGCCCGTGCTTTTATCGAGGAGATTCGGCGTCTGCACCCGACAGCCCGCCACCATTGCACGGCTTTTCGGTTAGGTGGTGGAAGTGGTGACGTACAAGAGCGTTCGAGTGATGATAGAGAGCCCTCCGGGACTGCTGGTAAACCGATGCTTGCCGCTTTGCGTGGTGCAGATCTTGTTAATGTGTGTGCTGTTGTGGTGCGCTATTTCGGCGGTATTTTGTTGGGCACGGGGGGATTGGTGCGTGCCTACACCGATGCTGTAAATAAGGGGATTACTGCGGCACGCCAGTCGAAACGTCTTGCCGTTTGCCGACTAGTAGATCTGTGGTCGGTACAGGCCCCCATTATTGATGTGGGACGGTGGGAAGCCGATTTACGGGGGAGAGGTCTTGAAGTAGTTGATGTCTTTTATGGTGAAGGTTTACTCCCCGTAGACGCAGTAGACACTGCACGCTCTGGAGAGTCTGCACAAACTAGTTCAGCGATCGCTGATGACGTGGAAGCGGCACGGCATCCTGATCCTATGGCTTCCGTAATAGTGGTGGCTGTAATGAAACCTGCTGATGCTGCAGTGTTCTGTGAACACACATCCGCCCTGTCGGCGGGTTCTCAAAAACCTTACCGAACAGGGCGGATGATGTATGAATCTCAACTGATGTAAAACATCTTAATGTTTTACATCAGTGTTTTTGTGGATAGAGACAAACAACAATTAAGGAATTATCGTCTATCTCTTGAGTCTTACTGGTAGTAAGGAGGTACGAACTTGCAGTCGACCTGCTTGTAGTCACGGCCAGTGAGCATGTTCTCAACAACCTGGTAGGTAACCGGGTCGTAGGTCATGCCGAAGTGGTCAGTGAAGTCCTTCTTGCAGAGGTCCTGGATGATGACGTTGTTGACGCCCGGTTCCTCGATCATATCGTGGGTGTAGGGGGTAACAACATCGTCGTACCGGGTGGTGATAACGGTGTACTTAACGCCAGGCTTGGTGATGCCGCCGGCTTCGAGTTCCTTCACGAAGTCAGAACCAACAGTCTGCTGACCATCAGCGGTGACGTTGGCGTAATCCCACATCTTCTGCCACTTGTCGTTGAGGCCAGCAGCCTTGATGAGAGAACCAACACCGTAGAGGGTGGAGCCGTGGTTAGAAGCAACTAGGCCGATGGTGTGGCGAACAGTCTTATCGCCGCCGTACCACTTGATGTAGGCGTTCGGGAGAGCGCCGCCACCCTGGGAGTGACCAACGAAGTCGACTTTCTTGGCGCCAGTGCGCTTCATGACGTACTTCACGAAAACGCCGAGGAACTGAGCGGAAGCCTTGATATCACCGTTGAACGGCATAGCTTCGTTGATGTCATTAGGATGAATGAGTGCCTTCATGACATCCGGGCCCGGGTTGTAGTTGAAGGTGTAGGCGCACAGTCCGGCCTTGGCCAGCATAGGACCGTAGTATGCCCACGTTGCGTAAGCATCTTCACTGGTACCGGGGATCAGAATGATCGGTAGAGCGTGCTTGTACTTGGGCTTGCAAGAGAAATCGTTCACGCCCGTGGGAGCAGTTCCGTTGTGCTCCTTGGAGTACTTAGAAGCAGCAGGGAAGTTGTTTTGAATGGGGCCGACACCCTGGTTCGGCATACCCCACTCATCAGAAGTCTTGTTACGAATACCGCCGAATTCATCGCGAGGGTAACCGGGGACGTCCGTGCTAGCGTTCGCCAAAGCGGGAGTGGCACTGAGCGCCATTGCGGAGGCGCAAAGTGCAGCAGTGAAGCGGCGACTGAGAGTGGTCATGGAAAGCTCCTATTGACAGTATATATGGGGAGATAGGAGGGGATTGGCTCACGTTCAAGCGGGTCAATCCGGCTCTGAGAGTTAATCTATGACGCTAAAAACAGAGCTGCAAGGTAGTTGCCTTCATCTTGCAGATACTTTTTGTATGCATTTTTGTTAGATTTCTCTTTTTTGCTGATAGGGCATTGTTTTTGAAATTATGTGAACAATTGACCAGTTGTCGTAGTTGTCAAAATTTATGGGAGTAAATACACCCTTGATAAAAATGATTGCTCAACTATTAGCTGACAGTGGTCTTTTAAGGCTTATGTCTATAGAGCGCGTGATGTGTAGAAAAGTATCGGTGTTCATGCACCGTGTCCATCGTATAGTCGTTTTATAGTTGTGTGGGGCTCTCGATACATGAGAGCCCCACACAACTATTGACGTTACTGATACTGAATTTGTCTACACTATTCCGTTATTACTGAAGCCATTATCGAGAGCGACGATCACCTTTTGATGTCGTGGTTGCGGGGGGAAGGATTTCCGTTCCTGGGTAGGACGTAGTGTTGAGATCCTGTCCGCGCTTGGTCACCGGACCCCAATGAGTAATGGCATTGAATTGGCGGGCAAATTCCGGAATAAGAGACTGTACGAAGGAATGTGTCATGTGGTGCATATCCCGGTACACCATGACATTGCCAATTACAGCGGGGCAAACAGTGCCAGGGCACAGTGCATCCGTGAAATCCATAAGATGGACATTGGAAAGTCCTCGCGACGCTTCAATAGCAGGATTCACGGGGGACATTGCAAGATCACGTGGTATGCCACAGCTCGTGGCATCTCCACCTTCTTCTAGGCAGTCGGGAACTTTGGCGGGTCTATCTTCCCGCGTAGACCAGGGAGTGTCACGGACGAGAATCATCTGAACGTTCTCTTTATTGAAGGATCGCCACAAGTCAGCATAGTAATCTGGGACGACGTCGGGTCCTACACCAGTAAGTTGTGCGGGACGAGTGGCAGTAGTGAAGACATAATCATATTTCTTCTGGAGAACGCGGTTATAGACTTTCTTATTCCACTCTAGGCAGTTGTAGTAAGGCTTATTAGTAAGAGGATTGTTGATCATGCCGCTGATCATGAACGGGCAACCCATCTTGAGATAAACATCAACACGGAAGTTTTGGCGACGTCCCAGGATATCGAGGGCTGTCAGCCAGTGTTCGGCGTGTGATCCACCCACTAGAGCAATGGCACGTTTGGCGTGGACATCTCCATAAATACAGGGGTGTCCTTTTTCTTCGCGCCATATCTTCTTCTCGTGGATATCAGCATCATCGAAGTTAGAAATACACCCATCAAAAGATGATCGCGGGAGAGTACGGCTAGCGTCAATAGGGCGTGGCTGGTAGTCAACGTTATTCGGGATGGGCATGTTTTCCGTAATGGCACGGGCACCCGGATAATCGGCAGTGAGGACGAGCGTCATTTGTCCATCAAGGCTGTTGATATAGCGTTTCCAAGAAATATGGAAGCCTACTAGGCAGAATGTTAAGACAACAACGAGAGTACCGGCAATGCTCTTCCATGTGAGCCAGCTTCGTTTGGGGCGTAATGCAGCAAGAAGGCGTTCTTTGAACGCAGGCTTTTCTACTACGCCATCCTGGGCAGCAGTAGGTTGCTTCTTTTTTAGCCGCAGTGGTTCTTCAATGTAGTGGTGTGTGAACCATGCTAAGACCAAACTGACAACGAGGACGAAGATACCGATCTTATTGGAAGGTTGTGGACGTTTGAGATGTGTACAGGCAAGAATGAGCAACGGCCAGTGCCACATATAAAGGGCATAGGCAAGACGGCCTAATTCGCGCAGTGGTTTAGACGCAAGAAATGCGGTGAAGGGGGCATTCCGCCACGTCAGTTCTTCACCTTCGGGAGCTTGGCCCGCAATGATAAGGAACACTGTGGCAATAAGGACATAAAGAGTCCACGGTCCGGGGAACTCATCAACGCCGTTAAAGATAAGGCCACATGTAAATATGGCGAAAAGACCAATGACTGTGAGGAACCAGCGTACCCAGTGATTACGGACTTCAATTTTGTGTATCACTGTGGCAAGGAGACCACCGAGGAAAAGTTCCCAAAGACGAGACCAGGTGTCATAGTAGTTGAGCATCTGGTTTTCGCGGTGGAGATAGATTGCGTACACAAAGCTGAGGACAGTCCCAATGCCGAGAATAACCGCCATGGGGGTAAAGATGGATTTACCTGGCCAGAAACGGTGTAGTAGCCACCCCAGACCGCAGCAGAGCAGAATGATCATGAGGTAGAACTGACCCTGTACAGACATCGACCAGAGGTGCTGTAGCGGGCTTACCGCAGTGCCTGCTTGAGCATAGTCTTCGGACTGTGCTGCCAGTTTCCAGTTCTGGTAGTAGAGCAGTGAAGCCAACATCTGATCATTAACGTTGGCCCAGCGTGTACGGGGGAATACGAGAATAACGCCAATTCCAACGGTAGCGAGAACAACCACCATAGTGGGGAGCAAGCGACGGATGGTTTTCCAAATGGACCGGAGCGGGTTGAGGCTGCCGTAGCGGTCAACATTGCGCATCTGGGAACCGATGAAGAAGAAACCAGAGAGAGTGAGAAACACGTCTACGCCACCGGACACGCGACCAAACCAGATGTGGAAGATAACCACCAGTGCGATAGAAAGACCGCGTAACCCATCAAGGTCATAGCGATAGGTATGACGATGTTGGGGGATAGGGGGGCGCGTTGCGGGACTCGCTGTTTGTGCAGAAGAAGTGTTGTCTTTTCGTGCCATATCTGTCTTAATCAGGTCTTTAGTGTCATGTGCGTACTCCCCAGAAAGGAAGTACGCCTGCTCAATATGCTATAGGGAATGACGTTGTATAAACGCGACCGTCATTCACATCCTACCGTTCCTCACCTCTAAAGCCTGCATTGGGAGCGTTCTCTACGCGGTTGACATGGAGCTTTTACAAGCAGATACAGTAAAAAGGCATAATAGAACAGTGTTCAATTATTGGTGAAGGACCTACTATTTATGCCTTGTATTAACGACATACTACAAACGGATCGCCATCACATCTGGCACCCCTACAGTCCTCTACCTGGGCCGCCACAACATGTTGTGAAAGCCGCCAAGGGTCCATATCTGACGCTCGATGTTGCTGCTAATTTTCTCTCTGAAAAAAGCGCAGCAAACAACGATGATTCAGGCAAAAGGGTAACGTGCAAAGTTCTCGACGGCATGAGTTCCTGGTGGGCGGCTGCCTATGGATACCGTCACCCCGATCTGGACGCTGCTGCACACCAACAAATCGACGAGTTCAGCCACGTCATGTTCGGTGGATTGACACATGCACCTGCGGCACTGCTCACCGATACACTCTTAGCAATGGTGCCAGAGGGCCTAGATACCGTTTTCTTCTGCGATTCTGGGTCAGTCTCTGTGGAAGTCGCCGTCAAAATGGCATTGCAGTACTGGCGTTCCCATACAGATACCGCACTTCATCGCAAAACAAAACTGCTGACGTGGCGAGGTGGATACCACGGAGACACTTTCACACCAATGAGTGTGTGCGATCCCGATAATGGCATGCATACTCTCTGGCAAGGAATTGTGCAGCCACAAATATTTCTTCCCACTCCGCCACCAGATACAGAGACAAGTCTGCGCCCAGCAGTAGAAGACACAAGCGTGGAAGAGTATTTAGAACACGCAGAACATGTCCTACACGAGAATGCGGATACAGTAGCCGCCTGCATCATTGAGCCGGTTGTACAGGGCGCAGGCGGAATGAAGTTCCACAAACCAGCTCTGGTACGTGGGCTAGTTGAACTATGCCAACGCTACAACGTACTCGTCATTTTTGATGAGATCGCTACCGGTTTTGGTAGAACAGGCACACTATTTGCAGCGGACGCATGCCATTGCACGCCCGATATTATGTGCGTCGGTAAAGCATTAACAGGAGGCTATCTAACCTCTGCGGCGGTACTAGCACAGCCTGAAATAGCTACTGTGATCTCGAAGGGAACAGGGGCTTTCATGCATGGCCCTACATTCATGGCCAATCCGCTGGCATGTGCTATCGCCACGACTGCCTGCCAGCTGGCGCAACATGCTCATGAACAGGGAGAAGTCCTACGTATTGAGCGTAAGTTACGTCGCGGACTGTCCCCGGCCGTGGGACTTCCCGGCGTTGCTGACGTAAGAGTAAAAGGAGCTATTGGGGTTATCCAACTGACGGATCCAGCGATGCTCAATGTGGACGCAGCAACTGCAGCCGCACTGCGGGAAGGAGTCTGGCTGCGTCCCTTCCGCGACCTCATCTACTGCATGCCGCCCTTCATCTGTACAGACACGCAGATCGCCACAATAGGCCGCGGCATGGTTGCAGCCGCACAAACAGCGGTCCGCTAAAAACCGTTTCACCATTCCATTTGTTTCTCTACAGACCAGGTTTCTGAGTGTTAAAGGACGCTTCTATGACCACCATTATTTTCGTTACTGGAACCAACACTGATGTTGGAAAAACCGTTACAACAGCAAGCGCAATTGCAGCAACCCACCACCAGGCTCCGCACCTACGAATAGGACTCATAAAGCCAGCACAAACTGGTGAACCACCCATTCCGGCCAGCGATCTCGGCTCGTATCACCATGGTGACCATGGTGATGTGGCAGTGGTGCGTCAACTTCTGGGAGCCCCGCATCATGATTCTGCACAACATGATGTGCAACCCCTACGGGTGTGGGAGGGGGTTCGCTATCCTGAGCCGCTTGCCCCCGATATGGCGGCGCGTCGGGCACAGCAAAGCCTTCTTACCGCAGCTCAGTTTGCCGAAATTATCGTGTCTGCAGCGCGGGAAGTAGATGTGCTTTTCGTAGAAGGTGCGGGGGGACTCCTTGTTGGTTTAGGAGAAGAAGCGGATGGTTCACCGACCACTCTTATAGAAATTGCTCAAGAAGTTCGCGCATACGCCGGTATGAGCGTGAGTTTTCTACTTGTGTCGCAGCCTGATCTGGGAATGCTGAACCAGTGTGCACTGACGTGGCGAGAATTAAACCGAGCAGGCCTCACCATGTGTGGGATAGTGTTTGGGACATGGCCTACGGATCCTGATCTGCCCATGCGGTTAAATGCTGCAGAAGTAGAACGGATAACAGGTGTTCCCGTCATTGGGAAAATACCGAGTGGGGTGGGGCAGATTGATAGTGAGCTATGCAGTGTGGCAGTGTGGCGTGCACAAGTGAACAGTGGTGGACAGTATTGCCCTGGTGTAAGTAGCTCAACAGTCAGCACTACTCTCGGCGTAAATTCATAAAAGTATGTGCTACAGGGCTGACATGGGTCACTGTGAGGCTGTTATAGAACGCTATAAGGAACTTACGGTGAGTCCCTTAATGAGGGTGTTAAGTCCTCCTTCAAGCGTCTCGAAGGAAGGAGAAGTAGGGGTCTGTGTTTCTGTGAGCTCAGCAAGTTGGAGACGGCTTTGCTCATCAACGAGCGCACCCAAAATAAAGAGGAGTAATACGCGGGCATGGAGTTCGGGGGTGGGGCTTACTGTGTGAAGAATAGTTGTTAGGGCATCGAGCTGGGGGAATGGTGAGGTTTGTGAAGCGAGTGAGGTGCTCATTAATTCACTTCCGTCTCTAAAGAAGAGGGCCCTATTCCGGAGATCTTCCGCTACTGTCACTATTTCTTGCGCCCATGTGTGAGGGGTCGTTACGTGTAGCGGGGGGAGTGAATTATCGCGAGTGGGGAGGTCACACGAGAGAATATGGGTGCATACGGCGCCGAGGAGTGCCTGTTTATTGGGGAAATGCCAGTAGAGGGCGCCGGGCTGTACGCCTAGTTGGCTAGCTACTTTTCGGATGGAGAGGTCTTGTAGGCCATAAGTCTGCAAAATGTCGGCAGCAGCATGAATGATACATTCACGGGAGAGCTGCGTCATGGTTATCCTTCGTGGAAGTAGAAATTATCTCTTAAACAGTGTTCAATAAAGCTATGTCTTATGGTAATTCTACGGCAGCAGCGGGATTAAGCACCGATGTTGCAACAGCAAATGGAACAAACACACCCACTCTGCCGAAAACGTCTGAACTACCAGACGATATTCTGGCACGTGCACGCGTCTATGCGTATGACCTCGGTATCGCACTTCCCGAAGAAGATCTTGTCCAGGTTTTCACACTTCCCCCCGAACGTATTCGGGAAGCCCTCGATCTTGCCCAAGAGATTCGCGAAAAATGGTGTGGCAAAGAGGTCGAGCTAGAAGGAATTGTCAGTCTTAAAACTGGCGGATGTCCAGAAGACTGTCATTTCTGTGCTCAATCTGGGGTGTTCGAGTCTCCCGTCCGCAGCGCTTGGATTGATATCCCTGCAGTTGTTGAATCGGCAAAGCACACTGCGAAAACTGGCGCAGCAGAATTCTGCCTTGTCGCTGCAGTGCGTGGGCCGGATAAGAAACTGATGAGCCAACTCAAAGCTGCAGTGGAAGCTATCCGTGCCGAAGTGGATATACATATTGCCTGTTCGCTCGGTATGCTCACTGATGAACAAGCAGATGAACTAGCCGCTATGGGAATCCACCGGTACAACCATAACTTGGAAACAGCGCGCTCCTATTTCCTCAATGTCGTAACTTCACATACGTGGGAAGTACGCCGAGCAACTCTTGAACGTGTTCGCAGCCGCGGCATCAAATTATGCTGCGGTGGCATTATTGGGCTGGGAGAAAGTATTGAACAACGTGCTGAGTTCGCCACCCAGCTCGCAGAACTTGGGCCTACCGAAGTGCCCATTAACTTCCTCAACCCGCGCCCCGGGACACCTTTTGAAAACCTCCCACTGGTGAGTATGGAGGACGCACTACGCACCGTCGCGGCATTTCGTTTCGCGCTTCCCAAATCGACTATTCGTTTCGCTGGCGGCCGAGAAATCACTCTCGGTGATGAAGGTATGCGCGATGGTCTCACCGGGGGCATTAACGGATTTATTGCTGGGAATTACCTCACAACGTTGGGGTGTAGCGCGGAAAACGATCTTGATATGCTCTCTGAACTTCATATCCCCATCCGTGAGAAGAAAGACGTCCAGTAATGCGGAATGTCACTAGCACTGACTTACGGGACATGATGCTGCGAGGGGAACCCTTCCGCTTTGACCCCTACCGTGGTACAGATTTATCGAAAGATTCTCCACGTCCCTTTAAAGCCGCGGAATTAGGGCTAGAGCCGTTTCGATACTGTCCCATCTGCGGCAGACGAATGGTGACACAAGTGATGCCCAGTGGGTGGACTGCGCGCTGCTCACGGCACGGAGAAATATCGTCCTACCTTTTCGAACACTAGATATACGCACAAACAAATAACGTCAGCAGGGTAATTCTGTGTCTTTAGCGGAAGGAGGACGCAGAATTGCACTGGCATCTGTAATTTCACAATGATTATGGACAAAGCGAAAAAGACGCGCAGGGCGTCCACCCTCTGCACCTGGTGTGGTCGTTTCCCCGGTGGGTTCAATAACGTGTCGACGCTGTAAAGTACGCTGCAGGTTTGTCGCATCGACACGGTAGTGGAGTGCAGCCTCGTAGATGGCGCGCAGTTCCGAGATAGTAAATTCTTCCGGAGAAAGCGCGAAGCCTAAGTTGGTATATCCCAATTTGCTCACTAAGCGGTGTTCCGCAGCAGCAATAATCTCTGCATGATCCGCTGTTGTACGAGGCAACTGTGCAACCGGGATCCATGCAGTGTCCGATGGTAGCTGCGGGCATGCCGTAGTGGGGACAATTCCCAGAAAAGTTGCGGCAATAACACGCCCGTCGCGACGACGCTCCGGGTGGGAAAAGACTTTTAATTGTTCAAGGTGGGAAAGGGTATGCACGTCAACTTTTTTGGCCAGTTGGCGCGTAATGGATTGGGTAATGTCTTCATCGTCGCGTAGCCATCCGCCGGGCAGCGACCAGACTATTTCAGTAACAGGATGAGGATTTGTAGGGGAGTGGAGAGCAGTGAATGCGCGTGCTTGCTGCCACAGAAGGACACAGAGTTCCTGGGCATCGTCACTGCTGCGTCGCCGTACTTGAAAGACAGCTACCCGTACTTCCATCCGGCTGGTAACATTCCACATAGTTTTCGATTATAAGTCGAAAACCTCCTTGGGAATACTACTTCCAGCTCAGGAGCGCGCATAATGACTGAAAAACTCACACAACTCGATTCCCCACTACTTGCCCACATACACAAAGATGCCACCGGCCTCTACAACGGCATCACCGGAAACAAAGAATGGGCCACAGAAATACGACGACTCGCCGCTGCCCGCGACGCCGTCATCCTCGCCCACAACTACGAACTTCCCGAAATCCAAGACATAGCCGACTACACAGGGGACTCCCTCGCGCTTTCCCGCATTGCCGCAAAAGACCCACGCTCCACCATCGTGTTCTGTGGTGTGCACTTCATGGCAGAAACCGCCAAAATCCTCTCACCAGATAAACGCGTCCTCATCCCCGACGCGCGCGCCGGCTGCTCGCTAGCAAACTCCATCACCGCCGAAGAACTAGCCGCCTGGAAAGCTGACTACCCAGACGCCATCGTCGTCAGCTACGTCAACACCACCGCCGTAGTAAAAGCCCTCACAGATATCTGCTGCACCTCCAGCAACGCAGTCGACGTAGTGAAATCCATCCCCGCCGACCAAGAAATACTTTTCTGCCCCGACCAATTCCTCGGTGCACACGTCAAACGCGAAACCGGCGGGACAACATCCACATCTGGATGGGAGAATGCCACATCCACGCCGGCATCAACGGAGACGTTCTTGCCGCAACTGCCCGGCAACACCCCGACTCCGACCTTTACATCCACCCCGAATGTGGCTGCACCACCTCGGCGCTCTACCTCGCCCAGGAAGGCGTAGTACCGCAAAAACACGTCAAAATCCTCTCCACCGGCGGCATGCTGGAAGAAGCCGAAGAAGCAGAAAAACGCGGAGACCAAGAAAACGTCCTAGTAGCAACCGAAATCGGTATGCTGCATCAACTCAAAGCAGCCGCACCCGACGTCACCTTCACCCCCATCAACCCCCATGCGGCCTGCCCATTCATGAAAATGATCACCCCCGCCGCCCTCCTCCGCTGCCTCGCCCTCGGAGAAGACGAAATCCACCTCGATAAAGACACCATCGATGCGGCCTACCGCCCCGTGGAACGCATGATCTCCATTGGACACACCCCCGCAGCACGCTAACTCTCGAAAAGAGACACCCTATGGACACACCGTGGACTATGCACTGCGACCTCGTCATCGTCGGAGCAGGAGTAGCAGGCCTTTCCGCCGCCGTCGCCGCCCGTGACCACGGCCTCACCACCGTTATCGTCGATAAAGGACGATGGCAGGAAGGCGCCCGCACTATTCCCCGCTACCCCAATGCCGCCACTAAAATCGCGCAAGGCGGAATAGCCGTCACCGGGCTTTCCGACATTGAACTCGACACCAGTCTTGACGAAGCCCTCGGCCTACACGTCGCCGACACTCTCGACGCTGGCGCCGGGCTCTGCGACAAAGAGGCCGTCACCTCCATTATCGGCGGGGGCGCAGAAGCCGTACAGAAACTCATCGATGCAGGCGCCCACTTCGACGCCACCCCGGAAGGACCATTAAAACGAACCCGGGAGGGTGGGCATTCTGTTCGCCGTATTATTCACGCAGGCGGAGATGCCACTGGTGCCGAAGTACAACGAGCGTTAGAAGTGGCCTCTGCGGGCATACCGTGTCTACAGAATGCACGTGTCACCAGTATTTTTACAGATGACGATGGGGTAGTGGGGGTCGGTGTTCGCGATCCGCGCGGCCCCGGCTATATTGCTGCCCCCTGCGTTCTCCTCGCTACTGGCGGAAATGGGCAACTGTTTAACGTCACCACTAGCCCAGAGGGGGTACGTGGTGAGGGTCTTTCACTTGCTCTGCGTGCCGGAGCTCGGGTGGCCGACCTGGAATTCACACAATTCCACCCCACAGTTCTCTTTGATACACAGCGCACGGGTCGCCGCCCACTTATTTCTGAGGCTGTCCGCGGTGAGGGGGCACTCCTCTACGATGCTTCTGGAAACCGCTTCATGGTAGGCATAGATCCCCGCTGCGAGCTTGCACCACGCGATATTGTTGCCCGCTCCATTGCATTGCACATGCGGGAAACCGGGGAGAACTGTGCCTGGCTAGACGCCACCCACATTGACCACTTCCACGAACGATTCCCCACCGTGACAGAAGGATGCCAAGAAATTGGCATTGATCCGCAAACACAACGCATTCCTATTGCTCCCGCAGCACACTACCAAAGCGGCGGCATTGTTACTGACGCTTATGGGCGGACAGATGTTCCTGGGCTCTTCGCTGCAGGGGAATGCGCCCGTACCGGTCTACACGGTGCTAATCGTCTTGCCTCTAACAGTTTGCTAGAAGGTTTAGTTGTCGGTGGTCGAGTGCCGGCACTGGCTGTGCAACGATGCCAGACGAGAGGCACTATTAGCCGCCACGCTATTGAGTCTGCCTGGCGTAATGACACAGCAGCCCACCAGCATGACTTCCCACTTGGCGATACGCCAGTACAGAGGCGGCGTGAACGGCGTGCATTGCAGCAACTCATGAGCGGAAATGTGGGAGTGACGCGCGATGCTGCACTGTTGCAAGAAGCCGCACAACAGTTGGAAACACTGTATGAGACACTATCCCGCCGCATGCATGACACTGTCCAACTGTGCCGCATTATCACCGAGGCAGCATTACTGCGCACTGAAACACGCGGTGGCCATACACGTCTGGACTATCCCAAGCCGGACCCACAGCAGCGCTACAGCAGAGTGTTTTCCCTGGGAGATGACGGAAAGATTCATCACGAAACGTGTGTGAATCCACGTCCCCAACTTCGCTAATCAGATCTCACCTCGCTCACCACGACACCAACTTTTCCGACCTGACCATATAGATTAAGGACCACGTCATGACAATGAATTCTCAATCCCCGATCACATCAGCACAGCATGCCCCCATTACTCCACCCAATCCGCAGGATATGGAGCGTGTTGTCACGACAGCGCTGGAAGAAGACCTACGACTTGGGCCAGATGTCACTACAATCGCTACAGTCCCCGCCGACGCCCAGGCTGTTGCGCATGTCCGCACGCGTGAACATGGTGTCATCTGCGGTATTCCCGTTGTGAGAGTTGTTCTTGACAAGGTTATAGGAAAAGGAAAATACACCATCGAAACGTTTGTCAACGATGGTGACATCATCGAACCCGGGGATACTGTCCTCACCATTAAAGCCCCCACACGGGAACTTCTCACAGCAGAACGTACCCTTCTCAATATCGTCACCCACCTATCCGGTATCTCCACAATTACTCGCCAGTGGATTGACGCCATGGAAGGAACCCAGTGCCGCGTTCGAGACACCCGGAAAACACTGCCAGGCCTACGGGATCTAGAAAAATATGCGGTCCGCGTAGGTGGCGGAGTGAACCATCGTATGGCGCTGGGAGATGCTGCCCTTATTAAAGATAATCACGTGGTCGCTGCCGGGGGCGTAGCAGAAGCCCTCCGCGCTGTTAAACAACAATTCCCGAACATTCCCACTGAAGTAGAAGTCGATTCACTGGAACAGTTAGATGCTGTGCTAGAAGAAGGTGTCAGCCTAGTCCTCCTCGACAATATGGATCTGCCAACCACCCGCAAAGCCGTCCACCTTCGAGACACGAAAGCACCACAGACAAAACTGGAATCTTCCGGCGGCCTTACCCTATCCGACGCATCTCACTATGCCCATGCTGGAGTGGATTATGTGGCAGTAGGCGGACTGACGCATTCCGTGAAAGTCCTTGATCTCGGGTTGGACATGTAGCCAGAATGATGCGTTTTCTCTGGGGCAGTGAGTAACCGGACTAGAGGTAAATATTATTCGCTCGTCCAATAAAACGCGGTCTATACTGGTAGCGAACCTATTTGAGCAAATAACTCGACGGAAGGATGCCCATGCTAGTACGAACTGACTTGCGCGGCCGCACCCTTACTGCAGCTGAACTCCGCCAGGCTATGCCACGCGGCGGCTCCGACCCCAGTGCAGTAACGGACACAGTAGCTACCCTCGTCGAGGACATTCACCAGCATGGTGCCTCTGCCGCACTGTCCTACGGAGAAAAATTCGACGGTATCCGCCCCACCTCAGTTCGTGTCCCCGCAGACGTTATCGCCGCCGCGCTCGCTGCTACAGATGAGGCTGTCAAAGAGGCGTTAAAAGAGGCCATTCGGCGCATCCGTAAGGTTCATGCCGCACAACGCCCCGACCGGCACAGTGTCACGGTAGTACCCGGCGGTACCATCACCGAAAAATGGATACCCATTGAACGAGTAGGACTCTACGTGCCTGGCGGCAAAGCCGTCTACCCATCGTCCGTCGTCATGAACGTTGTGCCTGCACAAGAAGCCGGCGTGGGAAGCCTCGTCGTAGCCTCACCGCCGCAAGCCGATAATAACGGCTGGCCACACCCCACAGTTCTAGCCGCATGCGCACTACTGGGCGTCGATGAAGTCTGGGCGGTGGGCGGAGCCCAAGCCATTGCGCTGCTTGCCTACGGCGGAACAGACACAGACAATCACACCATACTTAACCCAGTCGACCTCATCACGGGGCCCGGCAACGTCTTCGTCACCGCCGCAAAACGACTCGTAAGAGGCGTAGTAGGAATAGACGCAGAAGCAGGACCATCAGAAATTGCAGTACTCGCCGATAACACCGCCAACCCCACCTTTGTTGCTGCAGACATGGTAAGCCAAGCGGAACACGATCCGCTGGCGTCCTCCGTCCTCATCACCGACAGTGTGGAATTAGCTGACGCAGTTGATGACTACATTGACACACAAGCTAGTAAAGACGTTACTGCAGAACGTATTAAAACAGCTCTAGCAGGACCACAATCCGGCATCATCCTCGTTGATGACATGGAACAAGGACTACAGGTTGTTAACGCCTACGCGGCAGAACACCTAGAAATCCACACGTCCGATGCCGCCGCAACAGCAGAAAAAGTAACAGCAGCAGGCGCTATCTTCGTAGGCCCCTACAGTCCCGTACCACTAGGAGACTACGCAGCAGGCTCCAATCACGTCCTGCCCACCTGCGGATCAGCCCGCTACAGTGCTGGCTTATCCACCTACACCTTCCTCAAATCAGTACACCTCATCGACTACAACGAAGAGGCCCTACTGGGGATCGCCGATGCCATCCAAACACTGGCAAACGAAGAAGTTCTCCCCGCACACGGAACTAGCCTAGAAGTCCGGAAACAAGCAGCCGCCGCACGCCACCATTCCTAACACATATCGGCACAGTGCTACGACTGCTACACCCTCCGCTAAAATCCCCTGACTAATCCCCACACAGGAAAGAAAGACTCGATGAGCCCTATCGGCGCCAATGTACAGCTGTCTGATCTTCCACTGCGTAACGCACTACGCAACAAATCCCCCTACGGGGCACCACAGCTTACCGTTCCTTCACAACTCAACACCAATGAGAACCCATACCCGCCCAGCGACGCCCTAGTAGAAGACATTACCGCCTCTATCGCGGCCGCAGCCCGCACCCTCAACCGCTACCCCGACCGTGACGCTACCGCACTCCGCACAGAACTCGCAGCCTACGTCACCCGCCAAACTGGAGTTGACGTCACCGTCGACAACATTTGGGTAGCCAACGGATCAAACGAAATCCTGCAACAACTCCTCCAAGCTTTTGGTGGCCCAGGAAGAAAAGCAATGGGTTTTGTACCCTCCTACTCCATGCACCCCATCCTGGTAACCGGAACCACCACCGAATGGCTACCACAGCCGCGCCGGGCAGATTTTTCTCTGGACGTTGACGCAGCTATTGCTGCTATTCGGAAAGAAAAACCAGATATTGTTTTCCTGACTAGCCCGAATAATCCCACGGGACAGATTCTTCCCAACGCAGATGTACGTCGCATTCTTGAGGAAACCGATAGTCTCGTCATTCTTGACGAGGCCTATGGGGAATTCTCTGATGAACCCAGTGCCTGTGAGCTGCTTGCCGAGTATCCGATAAAGCTAGTGGTGTCCCGGACGATGAGTAAGGCTTTTGCTTTTGCTGGTGGAAGACTCGGCTATTTTGTGGCTGCTCCAGCTTTTATTGACGCCGTCATGCTGGTGCGTCTCCCGTACCATCTATCAACGTTGAGTCAGGCTGCTGCACTGGCGGCCCTACGACACGCTGATGAAACATTAGGATCCGTGGCAAAACTGGTAGCTGAACGGGAGAGAGTTGCTGCCGCCTTGACTACACAGGGGCTTACTGTTGTCCCCAGCGCCTCGAACTTCCTTCTCTTCGGAGAATTTTCTGATGCTGCCAGCGTGTGGCAGCGCTACCTGGAGCAAGGTGTACTTATTCGTGATGTGGGTATTCCACATTATTTGCGTGTCACAATTGGTCTGCGTGAAGAAAATGATCATTTCTTGCGCGCTACAGAAACAGTGATAGCAGATTCCGCTTCCGGTATAAACATGGCAAGGTAGAAATATGACTGCACGTATTGGGCGGGTAGAACGCGTTACCAGCGAGTCCTCCATCATCGTTGAAATCAATCTAGATGGAACTGGAACAACTGATATTTCTATGGGCGTTCCTTTCTATGACCACATGCTGACGGCACTTGGTAAACACGGTGCCTTTGATCTCACTGTCCAGGCACATGGTGATGTAGAAGTAGATGGCCACCACACTGTGGAAGATACGGCTATCTGCCTTGGCCAGGCCTTCCGCGAGGCATTAGGGGATAAGGCCGGTATTCGCCGTTTCGGGGAAGCCTGTATTCCCCTGGATGAAAGTCTTGCCCGGGTAGTGGTGGATGTCTCCGGCCGTCCCTACTGCGTGCACCGTGGTGAACCAGCCATTATGCGTCATACGCTTATCTCCTCGCACGGTGGAGCTAGCTATGACACGGTGATGAACCGGCATGTTTTCGAAAGTTTTGCCATGAATGCAGGTATCTGCCTGCATATTCGAGTTTTGGACGGTCGCGATCCGCACCACATTACGGAGGCAGAATTTAAAGCATTAGCCCGGGCGCTCCGAGAAGCCACTGAACGTGATCCCCGTATAACCGGTATTCCCTCAACAAAAGGGGCACTATGAGACCACATGTCGCTGTCCTTGATATCGGATCCGGTAATCTTCGCTCTGCTGAAAAAGCGTTTGCTCACGTTGGGGTCGATACATGTATTACCAATGACCCCACTACCGCCCTTAATGCTGATGGTTTAGTAGTTCCCGGTGTTGGCGCTTTTGGATCATGCTGGGAGGGCCTGCGGCGTGTGCACGGCGATCGCATTATTGACCAGCGGCTAGCTGGTTCTCGGCCAGTCTTTGGAATCTGTATTGGTATGCAGTTGATGTTTGACGCTGGGGAAGAATTTCCCGCTGCGATGGACCCTGCTACAGCTGATGAGGACATACAGCGAACAGAAGGCATGGGGGAGTGGCCTGGTGTCGTGAAGAAACTGCAGGCCAGCGTACTGCCGCACATGGGATGGAATACAGTTGAGGCAGCGGAGGGGTCTGTACTTTTCCGTGGGATGGACGCTGATACGCGCTTCTACTTTGTGCATTCTTATGCAGCGTTGGAGTGGGAGATGGAACCAGATCCGAGTGGCCTTATATTGCCAGCTCGCGTCAGTTGGTCGCAGCATGAAAATTGTCGTTTTGTGGCAGCTGTTGAAAACGGGCCGCTGTCTGCTACGCAGTTCCATCCGGAGAAATCAGGCGATGCAGGTGCCGAACTTCTCGCAAACTGGTTGAGTTGCCTCGGCTAAAATTTGCGAACATTCTTTTCCCTTTAGGACCGATACCTTAGAACCGATACCAGGAAGGTTGATGATGAGCTTTACCCTCCTCCCCGCAGTTGATGTTGTTGACGGCCAGGCAGTGCGTTTGGTGCAAGGCGAAGCCGGTTCTGAAACTGTCTACGGCACACCGCGAGAAGCTGCTCTTAAATGGCAGGAGGAGGGGGCTGAGTGGCTCCATCTTGTTGACCTTGATGCAGCTTTTGGCCGTGGCTCTAACTATGAGATACTGCGTGAGGTAGTGGGGGAGCTCGATGTTAATGTTGAGCTTACTGGCGGTATTCGTGATGATGAGTCACTTCAGCGAGCATTATCGACAGGCTGTCGACGTATCAATATCGGTACGGCAGCTTTAGAAAATCCGGAATGGTGTGCACGAGTTCTCGCAGAAAATGGTGACCGCGTCGCTATTGGTCTCGATGTGCGTGTCGTTGATGGGGAACCACGCCTGCGCGGCAGGGGATGGGTCTCCGATGGCGGTAACTTGTGGGATGTTCTAGAACGCCTTAACAAAGACGGGTGTACACGCTACGTCGTTACCGATGTCTCTAAAGACGGCATGTTGTCTGGTCCCAACCTTGACATGCTTGGTGCGGTAGCCGATGCGACTGACGCTAAAGTTGTTGCCTCGGGTGGTATTGCCAGCATTGCTGATGTCGTTGCTGTTGCCGGTTTGGAGGATCGCGGTGTCGATTCTGCCATTACTGGGAAAGCCCTTTATTCGGGACAATTTACCCTCCCGGAGGCACTTGCTGCAGTACGTGAACTTTCTTAAATTTTGTGGGCTCAACCTGGTATATCGTCTGAGTATGCCGGATGGAAGGAAAAAGCTGTGACTCTCGCAACCCGTGTTATTCCGTGTCTTGATGTTGACAACGGACGAGTAGTGAAGGGTGTGAACTTCCATAACCTGTGTGACGCTGGCGATCCGGTTGAGCTTGCCCGCACCTACAATATGTCTGGGGCGGATGAACTAACATTTTTGGACGTCACCGCCTCTACGGCTGGGCGTGCCACGATGGTTGACGTGGTACAGGCTACTGCGGAACAGGTATTTATTCCCCTCACAGTAGGCGGCGGTATCCGCACTGTGGAAGATATCGATCGTATGTTACGTGCCGGCGCGGATAAAGTCTCCATTAATACTGCGGCTATTACCCGCCCGCAGCTTCTTACTGAAGGTGCACGCACATTCGGGTCGCAATGTGTTGTGCTTTCGGTAGATGCGCGCACTGTTCCAGAAGGAGAGAAACCTACTCCCTCCGGTTGGGAAGTGACGACGCATGGTGGTTCACGCGGAACTGGTATTGATGCAGTGGAGTGGGCTCGACGAGGAGAAGAACTGGGTGCTGGCGAGATTCTTCTCAATTCCATGGATGCAGATGGGACAAAGGATGGTTTCGATCTGGCAATGATTGCAGCGGTACGTAAGGCTGTCTCCATTCCCGTCATTGCTTCCGGCGGAGCCGGTAAAGCTAGTGATTTTGCACCGGCGGTACAAGCTGGAGCTGATGCGTTATTGGCTGCCAGTATTTTCCACTTTGGTGAAGTCACTATTGCTGAAGTGAAGGATGCTCTTCGTGCAGAGGGAGTCACTGTACGATGAGTAGCGAAACTGATCCTGTGACTACTCTGGCTGATCTGCGTTGGAATGAGCAAGGCCTTATACCGGTTGTTGTCCAAGACAACAGTACGGGTGAAGTCCTCATGATGGCATGGGCTAATGAGGAAGCACTGCAATACACACTGGAAACGCGGAAAGCCACTTACTGGTCCCGGTCCCGATCCGAATTGTGGACTAAAGGTCTTACCTCTGGGCACGTACAACACGTTGTTGCTGTTTTTCATGATTGCGACGCCGACACTATCTTGTATGTCGTAGAGCAAACTGGGGCAGCATGCCACACCAACACAAAAACATGTTTTACGGCGCGTCCTCTTCTTACCCCAGATTCACAGCACCCACTCCGGAACGATTTGCGGTATGGGACAAGTATTGAAGCAAGCAGTGAACACTGACCTGCGTTATTTGGTCTCACCTATTTAATGATGAGATTATGTTGGTGCCACGAGGATTCAGTGTTTATGGAAATCGCGTTTTCAGTTTGTGTATTTTCATCGTTACGCTGATGCTAACAACGCTGTAGTGATAAAGGGAGGGATAATGCCGGGTTACCCCCCTGATCTGCTTGAGCTTGTACGGCTAGATTTAGCACAACGCGAAGAATACATTGATTACCCCACCATCAAGCGCATGGCCGCGGAAGCCCCTCCTCCCCGTGATGGCCGTGCCGCATTACTAGAGCCGGGCATATCTGTCATTGCAGAAATCATTCGATCGTGCCCCGCTCGTGGCCCACTCGCAGATATCCCCGATCCCGCTGCCTTATCGGAACGTTTTGTGGAGGCCGGCGCACGTATTATCTCAGTGCAGACGGAAAGACACTACTATCGCGGTTCTCTTCTTGACCTTGACCAGGTACGCCGCGCCGTTGATGTTCCCATTCTGGTTAAAGATTTCATTGTTACGCCCTACCAAATCCATGAACTTCGTGCACACGGAGCAGATCTCGTACAACTCAATGTTGAACTGCTTTCCCAAGACCAACTAGCCGCTTTTCTCGACAGAGTGGAATCTTTAGGAATGCACGCTGTGCTAGAAGTGCATTCACCAGAAGAAGCCAATCGGGCTTTACAAGCGGGCGCTAAAGTTATTGCTATTAACGCCCGAAATCTTGCTACTAACTACATTGACCGCACATTATTTGGAGAAATTGCGCCAGGTTTACCATCGGAAGTTCTCCGCATTGGCGAGGCGGGAGTACGCGGATCACAGGATCTGCTGGCGTATGCAGGGGCTGGAATCGATGCCGTTCTGGCAGGGGGAAGTGTCGTCACAGCAGATGATCCTGCTGCTATTGTGAGCACATTGGTCACTACCGGTATGCACCCAGCCTGCCCTGGGCGTGATTAAATCGTGATGAGATAATTCGTGTGGGAGATCAATCCTCAAGGGGTTACAGGAATAAGTATGAATGATCCTTCTAGCCAATTAATGGCATATATTCCCAGTCCCTCACGAGGCTATTTTCATATTGGTTCATTAACCATCCATTTCTACGCTTTATGCATCATCATCGGGGTTATTGCAGGAAGCGTCCTAGCCGCATATCGTTGGAAAAAACGCGGAGGACTTCGTACGGATGTCTATGATGCCCTTATCATCGCCATCCCCCTCGGCATTATTGGAGCACGCCTTTACCACGTCATCACTGATTGGCGATTGTACTTTGGACCGGACGCACCACATCGTCCTGTTGATGCTTTAAAAATATGGGAAGGCGGATTAGGAATATGGGGAGCCGTCCTTTTCGGAGTTATTGGTGCAGCTTTGTACTGCCACAAGCACGGTTTACCGCTTAGCGAGATAGCTGATGCTGCCGCGCCGGGCATTGTGATGGCGCAAGCTATCGGACGTGTAGGGAACTGGTTCAACCAGGAACTCTATGGAAAACCCACTACTGTACCGTGGGCGCTAGAGATCTATGAGCGTTCTCAAGGGGTATCAACTGGGCGCGTTATTGGGACGTATCATCCTACGTTTCTCTATGAGTTACTGTGGGACGTTCTTGTCGTTATTATCTTGCTTGTTTTGGATAAAAAACTGGTATTGGGGCATGGGCGTCTTTTTGCCAGCTATGTGGCGCTTTATTGTTTAGGACGTTTCTGGATAGAACTTATTCGTGATGATCCTGCAACACATATTTTGGGTCTCCGGGTTAACACGTGGGTATCCGGAATCTTGTTTATTGCCGGTTTGGTGTACGCCTTTGTGGAAAGACGGCCACGCATATCTAAGCGTGATATTGCGGCTCTTTCCCAAGCGAAACGTCTAGCTGACGAGCAGCATCAAAAAATGTCGAAGAAGGCTAGCTAAGAGCGAGGCGGACACACTATTTCAAATAGTGTATGAATTCGATAGAGAAACCGTACACAATAGAGTTTCTTAAGCTGGACAGACTATCATTAGTAGTGTGAAGCGTCGAACTAAAATTGTATGTACTCTAGGTCCCGCTGTCGCATCTGCCGAAACAATCCGCAAACTTGTAGATGTCGGCATGAATGTGGCGCGGATGAATATGTCCCATGGTGAGCATGCCGACCATGCGCAGAATTATCAATGGGTGCGTGAGGCGTCGAAGGCTACTGGTAAATCTGTTGGTATTCTTGCAGATTTGCAAGGTCCAAAGATTCGTTTGGGCCGCTTCAAGGATAACCGCACAGTATGGGCTACTGGTGAAACCGTCACCATTACTGTTGAGGATTGCGAAGGTACGCATGACCGTGTCTCTACTACCTACAAGCAACTCTCTGCAGATGCCCAGCCTGGGGATCGTCTCCTCGTTGATGATGGCAAGGTAGGTCTTGTTGTCGATCACATCGATGGACCAGATGTCGTCTGCTTGGTTACTGAAGGTGGCCCGGTCTCCAACAACAAGGGTGTTTCTCTTCCCGGTATGGATGTTTCTGTACCGGCCCTGTCGGAGAAGGATATCGATGATCTCCGTTTTGCTCTTGAGCTTGGAGTGGACCTTATCGCCCTTTCCTTCGTGCGTTCCCCCTCGGATGTGGAACTTGTCCATAAAGTGATGGATGAAGTGGGCCGTCGTGTCCCCGTCATTGCTAAGTTGGAAAAACCCGAAGCTATTGACAACTTGGAAGCTGTTGTGTTGGCTTTCGATGCCATTATGGTTGCACGTGGCGATTTGGGTGTTGAACTTGCTCTTGAAGATGTTCCACTAGTACAAAAACGTGCTATTCAGATTGCCCGTGAGAATTCTCGCCCGGTTATCGTTGCTACACAAATGCTTGATTCGATGATCGAGAATTCCCGCCCAACGCGTGCAGAAGCCTCCGATGTGGCAAATGCTGTACTGGATGGTACAGATGCAGTGATGTTGTCAGGGGAAACCTCAATTGGTGCGTACCCCTTGGATACGGTTAAGACAATGAGCCGTATTGTCCGCGCAGTCGAGGAAGATCCAGAGGCTGTTCCTGCGCTTAAACACCGTCCGCGTACCCGTCGCGGTGTTATCTGCCAGGCTGCTGTTGACATTGCAGAACGGCTTAGTGTCAAGGCGATAGTAGCTTTCACATCGTCTGGAGATACCGTCCGTCGTGTAGCGCGGCTACATCCGTCTATTCCCCTTGTTGCTTTTACGCATTCTGAGGCAGTAAAGAACCAATTGGCATTAGCGTGGGGTACAGACTCCTTCTACGTTGAGCGTCTTTCTGATACTGACAGTATGGTTCGTGCTGTTGATCGTATGCTGCTCGATATGCCGGGATATGAATACGGTGACCAAGTGGTTATCGTGGCAGGTGCCCCTCCGGGACATTCTGGTGCCACCAATATGGTGCACGTGCACCGTCTCGGTGAGGAAGACCGTTAACTAGCACTATTCTTTGGTAGAGAGGACCCTGTATAAGCGGGGTCCTCTCTTTATTTTCTTTCAGAGAACATCCTGCTTATCTCCTTATTTTTAGCTCAGTGGGAACATCTATACGGTGCACAAGAAAAATTTATGTGGCATAGGACAAGCATGTTTGTTAATCTAGCTGCATGATCAATGCACACGTTATTTTCTCTAGCACCGCTCATGACGCGTTGCGGAGCATGTGCATGTGTATGTGTATGGCTGGCTGCCAGTCACGAATGTAGTGCTATAAATTCTTTTCTTTGTGTAACTGCACTACACCGGTAGCCATTTTCTTTTTCTTTTCCGTTCTTTTCTGTAAGAACATCGCTCTGTCGCAACTGCTTTAGCATTGCCTTACCACTGCTTTAGCGCAGCCTATTAAAGAAAGCCCTACACAACAATGTCTTATACTGCATCTTCTTCCACCATTTCTCCACGACGTTCCCCGGCTACTTCAACTGTTCCTACTATTGCTTCTGGTTCGCTATCTGGCAGTGCTGTACGGAAAACTTCTACTGGCCTGCGCCGACAGAACACTTCACAGAGCACTTCGCGGAGTACTTCGATTACTCCTCGCCCTTGGGTACCTGCTAGTGCTGGCTACATCATCAGTCCGCATCTCCAGCTGGGGGAGGGAACCGCTGCCCGTATTTTTCATCTTGCGCACACTGAAGAACCACTCCAGCGTGACCGTGCCGCAGCACTTACTGGTGTAAGCCGAGCAACTGTTAATCGCAGTGTCATTTCTCTTCTAGAGGCAGAATTACTAGAAGAGAGAGAAGATCTTACAGAATTGGGAGCTGTTGGTCGGCCAGCTCTTCCCGTCACAGTACGGACAGATACGTACGCTGTATTAGGTATTTATATTGGTCGGTGGACGTCGTCCGTCACACTTCATGATTTGCATGGAAAAATTCTTGGCGGAAAATATCTCCATCAGGGAATCGCTACTGTGGAAGCTCCCGGATCACTTCTATCGGATCTAGAGGAAGCGGCACTCTATGTACTGGGATACCGCGATAACCGTACCGTTATATGGGCGGGAGTCGCAGCAGAAGCGGTGGTAAGCGACGACGGTATCGTAAATGACAGCAGTGTTGGATGGCATGATATTGCCGTAGGCCAGTATTTTGCGGCTGGTCTGGGATTACCTATCTCGCTTGCATCCCATGTGGAGGCAATGAGCGCCGCCGAATTATGGAATACGTCAGTAGACGACGTAGCATCCTCCACCCTTTATATATATGCTCGAGAAACGCTCGGTATTGGCCAGACTTACAATAGCCAAGTTCATCACAGTGCGACGGGTTCTGGTACGTTTGAGCACCTGACAGCTGGTCCCACTACACTCCTTGATCCTACAGGTGAAGGCACGGTGGGAAGTGCAGTTAAAGATTCTGCGATAGTCGCAGCAGCACGTGCTGCCGGAATTCCTGTTGAGACTGTTCCGCAATTGGTAGCGATAGCAGGGGATAGTAACAGTAAAGCGCAAACAGAGGCGAAAACAATTCTGCGGGAACGAGCTGTCGTTCTAGGGGAGGCTGTTAGCTCCCTTGTCGGTCTTTTCAACCCCACTCGAGTGGTATTGGGGGGACAGGCTTTTACCGACTATCCAGACACCCTTAATCTGATTGCGTCACTTATTCACCAAAACAGCACAGATGTGGATATTCGCGTAACAGCTGCACGTGAACGGGTTCAACAACAAGCAGCTGCAGCAGTAGCAATTACTGCCGTCGCCTACGACCCACTGCATGCGGTAGAGGGAGCACGCTAAGAAGCGTAACGAGGAGCATAGTGAGGGACGGGAAAGAATACAGAAAGAACGTAGTGACTCCCCGTAGCAAGTAGTCAGTGGTCATCTGCGGATAGAGTAAGAAAAGGAACAAGAAAAAGTGCCCTCGGTGGGAGTCGAACCCACACTGGACGGGTTTTGAATCCGTTGCCTCTGCCAATTGGGCTACGAGGGCTCACTACTGTGTGAGGAGCATCGTTGTGTTAATCCGGTGCTCTGTTCTCGACTAGTTTAGTGGACAATACTCGCGAGAGAGAAATCGGTATGTGTGGGGTAAGTGTTACCAGTATGTCAATGGACTGTTTGTAGTGGTGGGAGGTAGAAAAGCGGACGTATCTTTCCTAGAGCGTGGAGAGATTGTCTAAGCTGGAGGAGTGACTGTAGAAGATACTGCTAATCGTCCTGTTGTTCTCCTTCTTGATGGGCATTCCATCGCTTTTCGTGCTTTTTATGCACTGCCACCAGAGGGTTTCACTACAAGCGGGGGGCAGCACACGAATGCGGTTTATGGTTTCCTTTCTATGTTGTCTCACCTTGTTACAGAAGAGAAGCCAGATTACATTGTGGCTGCTTTTGATGAGGGGAGTGGAACTTTCCGTCATCAGGAGTATCCCGCCTATAAAGCGCAGCGAGCCGAAACTCCGGCTGAGTTTATTGGGCAGGTGGAACTTCTGCGGGAGGTTCTACATGCACTTGGTATTCCTACCGTATCGAGTAGGGAGTATGAGGCGGATGATCTTATCGCGACACTGTCGTTGACTGCGAAGAATGAGGGTATGCAGTCCTTCATCTGTACTGGTGACCGAGACTCATTCCAGCTTATTGATGACGTCACGACGGTACTGTACCCAACGAAGGGTGTGTCGACGCTGGTGCGGTATACGCCGGAGAAGGTGAAGGAGCGCTATAACGTTACGCCGGCGCAGTATCCCGATATGGCGGCTTTGCGGGGGGATCCGTCAGATAATCTTCCGGGTGTTCCCAAGGTGGGGGAGAAGACAGCAGCTAAGTGGCTTAACCAGTATGGGTCGTTAGAAGCCATTCTTGAGAATAAAGACAATATTAAAGGCAAGGTGGGGGAGAATCTGCGTAGCCATATCGAGGATGTAGAGCGGAATGCGTACCTTACCAAGATGGTTCGGAATGTGGAGATGGATCTTTCTTTTGCTGACGCAGCCCGCTCAGCGGTCGATGAAGATTCTGTGAACGCGCTATTTGACAAGTTAGAATTCGGTACTCGTTTGCGGGAGAGAGTTTTTAAAGCATTTGCGCTTTCTTCTGGTGCAGAGACGTCGTCTTTTACGGCACCTGAACTTGCTGTTACGGTGGCGCATATGGGGGATGTTGCATCGTGGCTGCAGAACTATGGTCGTCAGGAGGGAACCTATGGTGTGGTAGTAGCAGGTACTGAAAGTATTCTTGCGGGGGATGTGGATGCTGTCGCTATTGCCAGCCCTGCAGGTCAGCAAATGGTGTGCACCACAACGGAGTTAAATCCTGATGATGAGGTTGCTTTGGGAGAGTGGCTTGCTGATGAGGCGATTCACAAGGCATTACATGATGCGAAGATGGCGGCGCATTGTTTAGCCGGTCGAGACTGGCATATTGGCGGGGTGTGCTGTGATACTCTTGTCGCCTCGTACCTTATTCTTCCTGGTCAACGTAACTTTAATTTTACTGATGTGGTGGAGCGGCACATGGGTGTCACTCTTGAATCAGCTGATAAGGGACAGTTGACCCTAGTAGATGTTGCAGAAAATAACGACCGGTACTGGGAGAGTCTGGCGGAGCGAGCTGTATATGTTCTGCTACTTGCTACGCAACTTGCACACGATCTGGAAGATTATGGGGAGACTCGGCTGTTCCATGAGATGGAGATGCCACTGGTAATGGTGCTACAGCGAATGGAACATGATGGCATTGCTGTATCTCCTCGCGCTCTGCATGATTTGGAAAAGGATTTTGCGGAGCAGGCGGCGTTGATGGAGCGAGAAGCTCATGAGTCTATTGGTGACGATACCGTCAACATTGGATCTCCTAAGCAACTGCAGACGGTCCTTTTTGATCAGTTGGGTATGTCAAAAACGAAGAAGACAAAAACTGGCCATTCCACTAACGCGGAATCGTTGGAAAAGCTTTATGTCAAGTACGGGCATCCTTTCCTGGCCGCAGTATTGGGTTATCGCGCCGCCATGAAACTGAAGACAACGGTGACAGGGCTTATTAACGCCGTTGGCGATGATGAGCGAATTCATACTACGTTTAATCAAACTATTACGACGACGGGCCGACTCTCGTCGACGGATCCTAATCTGCAGAACATTCCCGTGCGAACTGATGACGGTAAACGTATCCGCGATGTGTTTGTAGCAGGAAAGGGGTATGAGGGGCTCCTCACTGCCGATTATTCGCAGATTGAAATGCGAGTGATGGCTCACTTATCGAAGGATGAAGGGCTTATTGAGGCATTCCGGAGGGGTGAAGATCTACATTCCTATGTGGGGTCGATAGCGTTCAACGTTCCTATCGATGAAGTAACTCCGGAGCTACGTCGTCGCACTAAGGCGATGAGTTATGGTCTTGCCTATGGGCTGTCTCCTTTCGGTTTGGCACGGCAGCTGAATATCCCTATCGCTGATGCAAAAGACTTTATGAATAACTACTTTGCTCGTTTTGGGGGAGTACGCGATTATCTCCATGATGTGGTGGAGGAAGCCCGTAAGACGGGATATACGGAGACAATGTTCGGGCGGCGCCGTTATTTGCCGGAACTCACATCTAGTAATCGAGTTGCACGGGAAAATGCGGAGCGGGCCGCACTGAACGCACCTATCCAGGGTACTGCGGCGGACATTATTAAGATTGCAATGCTGCATGTTGATGATGCTTTGCAGGAAGCTGGTTTACACTCCCGAGTGCTTCTGCAGGTTCATGATGAGCTTGTTTGTGAAGTTGCCCAAGGTGAGAGGGAAGAATTGGAGAAACTCGTTACCACGTGCATGGACAGTGCTGTAGAGCTTAGTGTGCCGCTGGAGGTATCAACGGGTTTTGGTACTACGTGGAATGCTGCTGCCCATTAGATGAATGGTTGATTACCAGCGTTAATGTAGCTTGTTTCAGACTTTGATGAGCGGTAACATCATATGCTGTATGTGTTCCGTCCGGGGTGCAGTGTTCCATCTCGGGTTGCGGGCACACAATAAGAATCATTCACGAACACCTGATACATTCCGTAGTCCGGAGTTACCAACCCTATGACCACTACTAACAACACTCAGCAGGTAGCCGTTAACGATATTGGCACTGCTGAGGACTTCCTCGCTGCTGTTGATGCCACTATTAAATACTTCAATGATGGTGACATCGTCGAGGGCACCGTCGTCAAGATCGACCACGATGAGGTTCTTCTCGACATCGGTTACAAAACTGAAGGCGTCATCCTTTCCCGTGAGCTTTCCATCAAGCATGATGTTGATCCCAACGAAATCGTTGAAGTTGGCGACACCATCGAGGCTCTCGTTCTCACGAAGGAAGATAAAGAAGGCCGTCTGATGCTGTCCAAGAAGCGCGCTCAGTACGAGCGTGCATGGGGCACCATTGAAGAACTCAAAGAAAAAGACGAGCCGGTCAAGGGAACCGTTATCGAGGTTGTCAAGGGTGGCCTCATCATGGATATCGGACTACGTGGCTTCCTTCCTGCTTCCCTTGTAGAGATGCGTCGCGTTCGCGACCTGCAGCCCTACGTTGGTCGAGAACTTGAAGCCAAGATCATCGAACTCGACAAGAACCGCAACAACGTTGTGCTTTCCCGTCGTGCCTTCCTTGAACAGACTCAGTCTGAGGTTCGTTCCGAATTCCTCAACCAGCTGCAGAAGGGGCAGATCCGCAAGGGTGTTGTTTCTTCCATCGTCAACTTTGGTGCCTTCGTGGACCTGGGCGGCGTAGACGGACTCGTTCACGTTTCCGAACTTTCGTGGAAGCACATCGATCACCCGTCTGAGGTTGTCGAGGTTGGCCAGGAAGTCACTGTTGAGGTCCTCGATGTTGATATGGATCGCGAACGCGTTTCCCTGTCTCTCAAGGCCACTCAGGAAGATCCTTGGCGCCAGTTCGCCCGTACCCACGCTATCGGCCAGATCGTGCCTGGCAAGGTCACCAAGCTCGTTCCGTTCGGTGCGTTTGTGCGCGTTGAAGAGGGCATTGAGGGTCTCGTTCACATCTCCGAGCTGGCTGAGCGCCACGTAGATGTACCGGATCAGGTTGTTACCGTTGGCCAGGAAGTTATGGTCAAGGTTATCGACATCGATCTCGAGCGCCGTCGTATCTCCCTGTCCCTCAAGCAGGCTGACATTGACTACACCGAAGAGTTCGATCCTGCCAAGTACGGTATGTCTGACTCTTACGATGAGCAGGGTAACTACATCTTCCCCGAAGGCTTCGACCCCGAGACTAGCGAATGGATCGAAGGTTACGAGAAGCAGCGTGAGGAATGGGAGGCTCGCTACGCTGAAGCTGAGCGTCGCCACCAGCTCCACACCAAGCAGGTCGAAGCTAACCGCATTGCAGCTGCTGAAGCTGGCGAAGAAGCTGCCCCCGAGGGTGGAGACTACACCGCTCAGGCTCCGGCTGCTGATGAGGCTCATGGTTCTCTCGCTTCGGACGAACAACTCAATGCTCTTCGTGAGAAGCTCGCTAGTAACTAAGCATTGTTCGTACTAGAGGTTATGTATAGTGCATAATCTCAGTACAGTATGAAACTGCGGAGGAAGTGTTAAACTTCCTCCGCAGTTTTTTGTAATAGCGTGCATAGAGTAGCGATGCTTGTAGCATTACTTATAGCTTTGTGGCTCGGTGAAGGGACAACATATGATTGGTTTGTCAGGGGGTATAGGGTCGGGGAAATCGACTGTTGCAGCAGTGTGGAGGGAACTTGGTGCCACTGTTGTGGATGCAGATCAGGTAGCGCGTGATGTTATGCAGCTAGGTAGTCCTGCTCTTCCTGCTCTTTCTGCCGCTTTTGGGGAGGATATTCTATATAACGATGGTTCCCTTAACCGCTCACTTCTTGCAGAGCGGGCTTTTGTCGATGCAGAACATACCGAGCAGTTAAATGATATTGTGCAACCTATTATTGCTGCTCGTGCGCAAGAATTATTGGCTGCCGCTCCGTCTCCACAACGTGCGGTATATGATGTTCCTCTTCTTATTGAGCATCATTTAGAATCTCAGTTCGATCATATTGTGATGGTGCTGGCACCAATTGAACAGCGGCTGGAGAGACTTACACAACAACGTCATTTAAGTGAAGATGATGCTCGAGCACGAATGGCACAACAAGCGACAGACGATCAGCGTAGGACAATCGCGGATATTGTTATCGATAACAATGGCACGTTAGCAGAGCTACGTAAACGTGCTAGTGACGTGTGGCATTATTTGGAAAGCTGTTCCTCAGCGTAGTCAATAATGGCGGGAGTGCACCGCTCAAGTGTTTCCCTTGTTGTTGTGAAGTCTTCTGGCCCTCCGAACCATGGGTCTTCTACGTCGAGGATCTGGTCTGCCACGTCAGTACTGATATGTAGTTGTGGGTTGCATACTGTGTCAAAAGTGCGGAAGAGCAGAATGTGTGGGTTCTTAATACAGTAGTGCCGGCATAATTGGTGAAGACTGCGTAGATGGTCTGTTGTCATCGCGAGGATAAGATCAGCGTTAGCGAGTTCATCGTGAGTAGCTTGATGAGCCTTATGGGGTGGAATACTGTATCCGGCGCGAGTGAGTTCGGCGTGTGCGCGATAGTCGATAGAGTGCCCCGTTTCTTCGGTCGTAACAGCAGCAGATCCGATGGCGACATGTGACTCATACAGACCGCGTGCTTCTACTTCTGCACGCGCAATAATCTCCGCCATAATGGAACGACAAATATTGCCGGTACATATCATGAGAATCCGGTATGGAGTGTTCATACGTCGTCAATTTCCTAGTTGCTATAGAGAGAGACAGAGACAGACACAAGCACCGCATTCCATCTTCTCTAACAGAATATGAAATGCGGTGCTTGTTACGTCTATAGGCTAGCGGTGAAGGCTGGGGACTTGTGCAGTGGAATCACGTTCAACGAGTTTCATCGCTATTGAAGTGGTGAGGTGCCCAGTATCCCGGTGCTGATGACGCAATTGCTCCAAAAGCTGGTTAAATGCCAACTTTCCTTGGGTATTGCGAGAAGTGGTGACGGTAGTCAATGCGGGTGTAAAGAGGGCACTCATGAAGATATTATCGGTACCAACAACGGAAACGTCGCGGGGAACTTCAATACCAACAGATTTAACAGCAATCATAAATCCCATGGCCATGAGGTCGTTATGTGCGATAACGGCCGAGGTACGACGCTGCATCCATTCACGCGCAGCAGCAGCGCCACCAGCAACAGTAGGACGCAATGGATGCGTGTGACGGATAGTCATCTTCTTGCGTGAACATTGCTCGAGGAGAGCTTGCCAGCGTTGGGCATCATCATAAGAACGATTAGGTTCAGGCAAGAAAGTGATGGAGCGATGGCCCAGATTGTAGAGGTGAGTGACCATTTCGCTAATGCCTTGATGGGCATCATTGATGACGGCCGGAACACCAGGAACTTCATAGTTCACGGTAACGATGGGCCGCTGCTTTGCCATTGCCTGGATGGTCTCCTGCGAAAGATGAGGAGATACCAGAATGAGTCCTTCGGCAAGCCCCATAGACTGTTCAAGTGTTTCACTGTTTTGGTCGTCTATTTCGGTAGCATCGAGCAGAATAGTTGAGTATCCAGCGGCAAGTGCCTCATGGCGGATACCTTTTATTATCTCGATACAACTGGGGTTAGCAATGTCAGGGACTGCGACGGCAATTAGTTGAGTTGATTGTGCAGATGTAAAACTGTTTGTCGCGGCGCAGTAGCCAATCTTCTCTGCTACTTTCCGGACTCTGGCAGCGGTTTCAGCATTAACGCGGCCAGGGCGCGAGAAGGTACGGGATACGGTAGAAGGTGCTACTCCGGCTTCACGGGCTACGTCATAAATGGTGACGCGCTTGGTCTCACTGGAGGACTTACTCTTACTGCTCACGGGTTTAGTCTAGTTTAGTTGCCGTGGCTTGCCAAACTATCTGAAGGCTTTAACCTGCGATTCTATAAAAAGCACGAACTTTTTTTCATAATTTTTACTTTATTTTTGCATAAATACGACGTGCATTTTTAACTGCAGAAATGACCTAAAAAGTCAAGGATTTTACGGCTGTCAATAATTTGCGATATGCGCGGGGAGCTTAATGTCATCATTTCAGATACCGTATGAGAAGGAGGGTCTTCTAGCGCTCTTCTCTGTAGCTCTTCCTATATGAGGTACCTAATTTGTGAGGAAGAGGAGGTGACAAGAATGGCTAGTCTTTTGCGAGGTTGGGAACGGTACAGTTTTGCAGGTCCTGAACCTATTGCCGTTGCTATTGATCCATATACTGGACGTTGTGAAGTTTTAGAAGGGGAACTTAGCGGTAAAAGATTTAACTCAGCAGTCCGTGCTGCACGCGCTATTCTTGCTACCTATCCAGGAATTCTTACTGCGGTACCCACTCCAGAGCAGTTGGAGTTTCCTGGAGATCTATGGGAAAAACAATGAGGTGAAAACCAGTTATGTCAGATCAAGGCAAGGAACTTAAGGCAACGGTTGAGGGATGGTTGCGGGATACGGCTATTCCGGTAACTAGTGCAGCATATCGTCTCTCTGATAAGGCTGCGTTGTCTCTTGCTGCGGGCTTCCTTGATGAGGATACTCGTGAGATCTTGTACAAGCGCCTCCAAAAAGAGTCAACAACTCCCCATAGTGGTGATGTTGCTGTACTGCGTAAAATTTCTGCCACGGCTCATGAATGGCACGATGTCGCTAACAGTGGACTGGCTGATGCGCTGGATAATGACCGGTTTGCCACTACTGATGGCAAAATTATGGCTAGCGATGTGAAGTCTGCTTTCGCGCATCGACGATATCGCAAATATATGGGCTCTCTTGGCGGATATCGTCGTGTTTTCATGTCTGATCCAGCCTTTTCAAAATCGTGGCTGGGAGTACGTGAAGAAAAGCATAACGGTATTTTTCTGAACACTGGTCAGCGGAATGCAATTTTTGATGCGCTGTGTTGTTGTGCTGCTCCCACTGATGTTGAGTGCACACAGAAAAGAGGAATGAAGGGCGGTATTTATCGACTTCGGACACCTAACTGTGTCCCTCTTCCTTCGCAATCTTTCGTGCAGACGCGTGGTGATATCAACCAATCAATAGAGAAAAATAATAGTAGCGAGCGCAATGCTTCTATGGTGGAGAAGGAGAAGCAAAGTTCTGTTGCAGACGCGACGTCAAGCATTTTGCGTGCGGATATTGCGCATGTAGACGCTAGTGTTGTGCGAAGAACCATTAACAATACTGTCTCGCGTATTGCTCGTCTTATTGCGGGGCGTCCTGTGGATGATGATGTGTGGACATCTAGTAAGGAACAATTGTTACAGGGGCAGCCTGCTACATTTCACTTCACTGATTCCTATGATACAGCTCTTTATATTTTAGGAGTTGTTATAGATAGAATGGATTGTTCTGCGGCATGGCATAGCGATGTCTTGGCTACTCAAGCAACGAGTATTGACATCACCGCGGAGGTCATGGAGGTCGCTCGCGATCTTGTGGAGTTGCGGTCTGTTTCCGCAGAATTGCATATGCGTGATGTTCAGCATGGGGTGGCATCTCCACAGCGGCTGCACCAACTTGGTGATGTTTGGGCGGAGTTAGTAGATCGTGTCGTCGCTTTAGTTGCTCTAGCTGATGCAGTGGATACTGTCGATGCGGAGCTTGTGCGATGGAGTGATTACCGCTCTGTTGATGATCTCGATGACCGTATTGATAATCTCGTTGCCCGTTCCGGATTCCGCTCAACGCTCAACCAAAAAGATCGTGCCGTGCAACACGATATTGCTGAATCGGGGCGGGTCATGGAAGTTGCGCGTTCCGTCATTGAACATGAAATTGGTGCTTTGGATAGAGGAACACACGCATAGTGCATTGGCATCACCCCGCCTGTGTTTCTAAACTAGGTGATGAGTCCTCCTAATCAGAGGAGGCTGGGAGGAGCATCTGGATTGCGTGAGTACACCGCACCACTTAGTTACTGCGTGGAAGAGCACGAGTCCATAGTCGACTCACTATATCGACAGTCTTCTTATGCCCCCGATCGTGTCTTATTTGAGCGCCCCATCCATTCTGAGTGGGTGCCAGTAACTGCTCGTCAATTCGCATCCGAAGTGCGTAGTTTGGCCTGTGGATGGATCAATCTTGGCATACAGCCGGGAGACCGTATTGCGCTGTTGTCGCAGACACGCTACGAGTGGATGCTTTTTGCTTACTCTATATGGAGTTGTGGAGCTGTTGTCGTTCCTATTTATCCATCCTCGTCAGCAGAGCAGATTCACCATATTTTGAAGGATTCTGGGGCGCGCTATGTCGTTGTTGAAAACCAACAGAACCTGGGGACAGTTCTTGAGCGTGACACTCCTGCTACTGTGCAAGACATTTACGTTATTGAGAAGTCTGCTGTAGAACAGGTTACTGCTGCTGGCCGTGGGGAAGTTGGCTGTAATGCGGAACTTGATCAGCGTATTGCTGATCTTACTGCGAATAGCCTGGCATGTATTGTCTTCACGTCTGGTACAACTGGTCGCCCCAAAGGCGTACAGATTTCTCATGGCAATCTTCTTTATGAAATTCGTGCATTAAGTAGTCGTTCAATTGCACAAGCGGTGCAGACTGGTAATCGGGTGCTGAATTTTTTGCCTCTCGCCCATGTATTCCAGCTAGCTATTTCACTCATGTGTATTGAACGGGGTGTCACACAGGCCTATTGGTCTAATTTCGGGACTGTTACGGAACAGTTTGCTCGTTTTAAACCCCATTTTTTCGTGGGTGTTCCGCGTGTTTATGAAAAAATTATGGAGGGGGTACGGCGAAAGTCTCGTCTTGCGGGGCCATTGGGCGCATGGATTTTTGACCGTTCCTATCAAGAGGCCATTAACTATTCTCGCATGTCAGATAAGCGTATGCCGGTGGGAATGCGGGCGCGTCATTGGCTGTACGATCAACTGATCTATCGTCGTTTGCGCGATACGTTGGGGGGAGAATTACAGTGGGTTGTTTCCGGTGGCGGCTCTTTAAATAGTGAACTTGCACATTTCCTTCACGGGGCAGGCGTGGACGTGTATGAGGGGTATGGTCTCACTGAGACAGCAGCCGCTATTACTGTTAATAGCCCCGGGGAATGGCAAATTGGTTCTATTGGCCGGCCTCTGCCAGGATGTTCTGTCAAGATTGCTGATGATGGTGAAGTACTGCTGAAAGGTGGCATGGTTACCAGCGGTTATTGGCATAATACTGACGCCACAACTACTGCTTTTGATGATGGCTGGTTCCATTCCGGCGATCTTGGTTCGTTGGATCGCGAAGGCTATGTGTACATTACCGGGCGTAAGAAAGAAATTATTGTTACAGCTGGCGGTAAGAATGTGTCACCCGCCAAGCTGGAGGACGTTATCAACCAGTGTCCGCTGGTGAGTCATGCGGTTGTTATTGGTGACAGGCGCAAATACATTGCCTGCCTCATTTCCCTTGACCGCTATGCGGTACGGGAATGGCTCCAGGATAATGGACGTGATCCGCATCTCTCTATAGAAAAGCTGCAGCGTGATCCGGACTTACGCAAGGTTATTCAAGACGCTATTGATCTTGCGAATGAGCAAGTATCGCATGCGGAGTCTATTAAGCGTTTCCGCATTCTGTCGCGTGATCTCACAGAAGAAGATGGTGAGTTAACAGCAACATTGAAGCTCAAGCGTCATGCTATTAACCTGCACTTCCAAGATGATATTGAGAAGATTTATCGCAGTAAGAAACGGTAAGTAACACGTAGCGCAGCAAGGCTTTTCTACTGTAATAGGGAAGGAAGATAGCGTGGCTTTCGCGACTGAGCATCCGGATCTACCTGAGGCTGGTTATCGTCCTGTCGGTGAAATCCTGCGCACTACTAAACCTTTTAAGGTAGAAAGTCCTTTTCAACCTGCAGGCGATCAACCTACTGCTATTGCAGAACTTGCCCGGCGTATTAACCGTGGCGATAACGACATTGTGTTGATGGGTGCTACAGGTACAGGTAAATCTGCCACTGCAGCCTGGCTTATTGAACAAGTGCAACGCCCTACACTAGTAATGGCTCCTAATAAGACTTTGGCAGCGCAGCTTGCTAATGAACTTCGGACATTGTTGCCGCACAACGCAGTTGAGTACTTTGTTTCTTATTACGACTATTATCAGCCGGAAGCTTATATCGCCCAGACGGATACTTATATAGAAAAAGACTCGTCTATAAATGAGGACGTAGAACGTTTACGTCACTCCGCAACGATGAGTTTGCTGTCACGTCGCGATGTTGTCGTCGTTGCTTCTGTGTCGTGTATCTACGGTTTGGGTACACCACAGTCCTATTTGGATCGCTCAATTCTTCTCCGGGTAGGGGATGAGCTCGACCGTGACGAGTTCATTAAACTCCTGGTGGAAATCCAGTATGACCGCAACGATATCGCTTTTAGTCGCGGAGTTTTCCGTGTGAAAGGTGACACGATTGACATCATTCCCGCCTATGAAGAACTTGCCGTCCGCATTGAGTTTTTCGGGGATGAAATTGATGGGCTCTACTATCTCAACCCGCTTACCGGCGATATTGTTCGTCCCGTTGATGAACTGCATATTTTCCCCGCGACGCATTATGTCGCCAGTCCAGAGCGAATGAAAGAGGCTATTGCGAGTATCCAAAAGGAACTCGATTCTCGTTTACAGCAGTTAGAGACAGCTGGAAAGTTGTTGGAGGCGCAGCGGCTGCGTATGCGTACCACCTACGATATTGAAATGATGGAGCAAATGGGGTTCTGCTCCGGTATTGAGAACTATTCCCGTCATATTGATGGACGCGGCCCCGGTACGCCACCTGCTACATTGCTAGACTATTTCCCAGAGGATTTCCTTACCATCATCGATGAGTCACACGTTACGGTGCCGCAGATTGGTGGCATGTTCGAGGGGGATATGAGCCGGAAACGTAACCTTGTTGAATATGGTTTTCGTCTTCCTTCTGCTCTCGATAACCGCCCGCTAACGTTTGATGAGTTTGAAGCACGGGTGGGACAGACAGTGTACATGTCTGCTACCCCCGGTTCTTATGAGTTGGAAGCAGCCCATGGAGAAGTCGTAGAGCAGGTTATTCGCCCCACCGGTTTGGTGGACCCCAAGGTCATAGTGAAACCCACAAAGGGTCAGATTGATGACCTCCTAGGTGAAATCCGGGAGCGTACAGCGAAGAATGAGCGTGTTCTTGTCACAACTCTGACTAAAAAAATGGCGGAAGACCTCACTGATTACCTGTTGGAACGAGGAGTTCGCGTACGCTATCTACACTCTGATATTGATACGCTGCGGCGGGTAGAGCTACTGCGCCAACTGCGGCTGGGATCCTACGATGTACTCGTCGGTATCAACCTTCTCCGTGAAGGTCTGGACCTTCCGGAAGTCTCTCTCGTTGCAATTCTTGATGCGGATAAGGAAGGGTTCCTCCGTTCCCGTACATCGCTCATCCAGACGATTGGCCGTGCTGCCCGTAACGTCAGCGGCGAAGTACACATGTATGCCGATTCCATCACGGATTCCATGCGGGACGCGATCGACGAAACTGAAAGACGTCGCGCCAAGCAGATTGCGTATAACGAAGAACACGGGATTGATCCGCAGCCACTTCGTAAACAGATTACTGACATCTTGGATGAGCTTTATGATGATCTCGATGAGAACACCGAAACAGCAGCTCACGAGATGAAGAAAGGCTCGCGTCTGGCGGCTCGCACGCAACAACATGCACAGCGTGGCAAATTGGGTACAGGCGGAAAGCAAGGATCGTCTGTTGGGACAGTGGCTGTACCAGGTCTAGAAAACTTGGATACTGCACACATGCCGCGGAAGCGTATGGAAGCTCTTATCGCTGAACTTACCGAGCAAATGGCTACGGCAGCAAGGGATCTCCAATTCGAGGTGGCAGCGCGCTTGCGTGACGAAATTGCTGACCTCAAACGAGAAGTACGGCATATGAAAGAAGCTGGTATCGAGTAGTCGCCGTCTTACTCCACCAAGTCAGATAGGCAATAGGGGACAGCACCATCGTGCACAATAGCGAGTGCCTGGGTAGCCCGTGTCATAGCCACAAAAAGATCATTGAGGCCTTGCGGCGACGCTTCCACCATTCCAACTGGGTCTGCAATAATCACGTAATCGAATTCAAGTCCTTTAGCATCCTGCACTAGTGAGACTGCTGCATCTAGCACTGTTCTGTCTAGTATTGTTGTGTCCATTACTGCTTGCAGGTCACCCATAACGGCAGGGGAGACAAGAATACCGCAGGTTCGTTTTTCGCCAGGATGAAAGTTTTGCATGTGGTGAACAGTCTGTTGGAGCACCACTAGCCAAGTATTATCAGCGCGATCAATAAGTTCCACATCGTAAGCGGATCTGCGAATAGAGCGGGGCTGCTGTGCGGTAGGGTTAATCTCCGCTAGCACGCCACTGCTTGCCTCCATAATTTGGGCAGGTGTGCGGTAGTTAACGGACAGTGTGAAAGAGCGCCAACGGTTTTTCACATAGGGGGAGAGAGCATCCTCCCAACGTTCCACTCCTGCCGGATTAGATGTCTGTGCAGTATCGCCGACAATTGTCATCCAGCGGTTGGGGGAGCGGCGCATCACCATTCGCCACGCCATAGGGGAAAGCTCTTGTGCCTCATCAATAATGACGTGTCCGAATGCCCATTCGCGATCCTGTGCGGCACGTTCTGCTGTCGTCAGAAATTCTTGATGGGAATGGCGGTCAGCAAGATGATGCGCATCAATAATGTCGTAGGCAGCAAGAATTTCACTGTCTGATTCGTCCTCGAACTCCATAGATGCAGAGGCTTTGAGAATATCGAGAGCGTCCTGTGCGTCTTCCACCATCTGCTGCCAATTTTCACCTCCGGCGGTAGCTTTCCGCGGCCGTGGTGGACGGCCCAGCTGCTCGGCTGCTTCATCAAGTAGCGGCACATCGGGAACAGTAAACGGACTATCTTTGGCACGTAGAAGATAGTCCACATCGTCGTCTGACAATATAGTGTGGCTTGCTTCCTCTAGATGCCGGCGATCTGTTAGTAAACGTTCTACTACTTGTGGAGCGGTAAGGATAGGCCAATTGTCTTCTACAAGTGCTTGCACCTCAGGAGAATTCAAAAGATCTTCAGTAAGGTCAGCGTAATCAGATGCGGACAACAGGAGACCAGGACGATCCGGCTGCGTTGGATCAGTACCAATTTCCGCAGCATAGGCATTCACAATTTCTTCTACGAGCTTATCGTGGAAAATTTGGCGGGCACGATTATGCGGGCGACGGCTGGCACGTGCCCGTCCGCGGGCGCGTCGTGTCATTTGTGGAGTAACTGCGAATGGGGTGCCATCAACGCGAATGGTAACGGGCTCTGCTAAAACTGTCTGCCAGGCGCGGATAGCCTGCTTAATAATATCCACCATCAGCAGTGATCCCTTTATTTCCTGGGCTGGCAGGCTATCGTCAGCACGCGCAGTTATTCCCGGAAACATATCGCCCAATGTCATTAAAACAAGGCCAGTTTCTCCCAGAGAAGGAAGAACATGGTTAATGTAGCGGAGGAAAGTATCATTCGGCCCAATAATGAGGACACCAGAGTGTTCCAGTACCGTGCGGAATGTGTAGAGAAGATAAGCTGCCCGATGCAGCGCAACTGCTGTTTTGCCAGTACCAGGTCCACCTTCTACGACAACAACGCCACGATGCTCACACCGGATGATTTCGTCTTGTTCGCGTTGGATAGTAGCAACGATATCTGTCATGTAGTCGCTACGAGGGGCGTTGAGGGCTTGCAGAAGAGCGGATTCAGAGGCCACTCCTTCAGTAGTGTTGTGCGGATCAGGATAGCCAGCGGGGGTTTCTCCATGGGTGAGAAATTCATCCGACAGGGAAGTCAGATTCTGTCCAAGTGAATGGATAGTGCGCCGCCGCCATACTCCTTCAGGGCGCGCCGTTGTCGCTAAATAATATGGGCGGGCTAGGGGAGCTCGCCAATCTACTAATACTGGTGTGCAGTCGTGGTGAGTATCTAGTAAACCCATCCGGCCGATGTAACGAGTAGCTTCCGCTTCCCCTTGAGAATTATCAATAGCGGCAGGCACGATATCAATACGCCCAAAACACAGTCCAGCCTGCGATTCATCAATGGCACGAATCTGTGACGTATAGAGAGCGTTATATGATTCCCGTTCACTCCTCGCTTGTGGAGTGCCACCCGACTGCGCCATAACAGACTGTAATTTCGCCACCGCTGCGGCACGTTCTGCCTCAGCTAGTTGATAGACTGCGGCTAAGTGCTGTTCTTCGGCTTCCCACGAATCGGGCAGGGGGAGAGGAACCGGCACGTAAACACTCCTAACAGAAAAATTAAGTAATGGGGTACACCATTATTCCAGAAATAGAATGATTTTCCCTCTACAGAACAATCATGTCAGGCTGTGTAATAGGGGCTGTGTGTGGGCTGTAAGCGAATACACCAGGGCTGCGGTTGACGATGTCATTACCATAAATAGAGAAACGTGAAGAAGGAGCATAGATGGCGGAGCGCCTGGTCGTGCGTGGTGCACGGGAGCATAATCTCAAGGGTGTTGACCTCGATTTACCTCGTGATGCTTTTATCTGTTTCACGGGGCTTTCTGGATCCGGGAAGTCATCGCTTGCTTTCGACACTATTTTCGCGGAGGGACAACGTCGCTATGTGGAATCGCTTTCTGCCTATGCACGGCAGTTCCTTGGGCAAATGGATAAGCCAGATGTAGAAATTATTGAGGGCTTGTCGCCGGCTGTTTCCATCGATCAAAAATCAACTAACCGTAATCCGCGATCCACAGTTGGAACCATTACCGAAATCTATGACTATTCCCGCTTACTTTATGCGCGTGCCGGTACTGCGCATTGTCCAGTATGCGGGGCAGTGATTTCTCGACAAACACCGCAGCAGATCGTGGATCAGATTCTTGCGTTACCGGAGCGAGAGAAGTTTCAAGTTCTTGCTCCGGTTGTACGAACTCGAAAAGGCGAGTTTCAGGATCTTTTCAGCCGACTACAGGGGGAGGGTTTTGCTCGTGTCCGGGTGGATGGTTCAGTCTATCCATTGAGTGATCCTCCTACTTTAAAGAAACAAGAGAAGCATGATATTGACGTTGTTGTCGATCGTCTTATGGTGAAGGCGTCGGCGAAGCAGCGTCTTACAGATTCTGTAGAAACAGCTCTGCAGCTTGCTGATGGCATTGTCGTTATCGAATGTGTTGATAGGTCGGAGGATGATCCGGATCGGGTGATGCGCTTTTCGGAAAAGATGGCGTGCCCGAATGGTCATCGTTTGGAAATTGATGAATTAGAGCCGCGTTCTTTTTCTTTTAACTCTCCCTATGGTGCGTGCCCAGATTGTGATGGGTTAGGGTCGCACATGAAACTCGATCCGGAGCTTATCGTCCAGGATGGGGATAAGAGCCTGGCTGAGGGGGCAGTTCTTCCATGGGCGTATGGCTCTAACCAAAGTTATTTCCAAAAGTTATTGAGTGGTTTGGCGGATGCCATGGGGTTTTCCATGGATACTCCGTGGGATAAGCTCACGGCTGCGCAACGTAAAGCCGTGCTTTATGGGTCATCTCATGAAGTACATGTGAGCTACAAGAATCGTTTTGGACGCCGCCGTAGTTACACAGCGCCTTTTGAAGGTGTTATTCCGTACATTAATCGTAAGGTGGAATACACAGAGTCGGAGAGTCTCAAAGAGCGCTATCAGTCATTCATGAGACCTGTTCCTTGTGAGACGTGCCATGGTCGTCGACTGCGTCCAGAAATTCTTGCTGTTACTTTGGCAACGGAGGATGGCCGCGAATTCAACATTTCAGAGATAACGGATCTTTCTATCTCTGACTGTTTGGAAGTAGTGAACCATCTTCGTCTTGGCACTCGGGAAGCTGCTATTGCCAAAAGTATTCTTAAGGAAGTACGTGCACGTCTGCAATTCCTTCTTGATGTCGGATTGAATTATTTAACGCTTTCTCGTCCAGCGGCTAGTTTGTCCGGCGGTGAGGCACAACGTATCCGGTTAGCAACACAAATTGGTTCGGGTTTAGCTGGTGTGCTGTATGTGCTTGATGAGCCCTCTATTGGTTTGCATCAGCGTGATAATCGTAAACTAATCGCTACTCTAAAACGCTTGCGGGACCTCGGAAATACTCTCATTGTGGTGGAGCACGATGAAGAGACTATGCAGGAGTCGGACTGGATTGTTGATATAGGTCCAGGAGCTGGTGAATTCGGTGGGGAAGTTATCTATTCAGGTTCTTATGATGGCCTTTTGAAGGTAGAGAATTCCCTTACTGGCGCGTATCTTTCCGGTCGTCGTTCAATAGCCGTTCCGGCAGTACGTCGTCCGGTAGATTCAGAGCGTGTTTTGAAAGTTGTGGATGCGCGGGAGAATAATCTTCAGCATATTGATGTGGAGTTTCCATTAGGTGTATTTACTTGTGTCACAGGTGTTTCTGGGTCTGGTAAATCTACATTAGTCAATGATATTTTGGCGACTTCATTGGCAAATGACCTCAACCGTGCACGGCAGGTTCCAGGTTCTCACAAGCGAATTGAAGGGCTGGAGTATCTCGATAAACTCGTGCAGGTAGATCAGTCTCCTATTGGACGGACGCCGCGTTCGAATCCCGCTACATACACTGGTGTTTTCGATAAGATCCGGAATCTTTTTGCGGCTACTCCTGATGCAAAGATGCGTGGATACAAGGCTGGTCGCTTCTCCTTCAATGTGAAGGGAGGCCGGTGCGAGGCTTGTCATGGTGACGGAACAATCAAGATTGAGATGAACTTCCTTCCGGACGTCTATGTTCCCTGCGAAGTGTGCCATGGGCAGCGCTACAACCGAGAAACTCTAGAAGTGCGGTACAAGGGTAAGAACATTGCCGAAGTACTCGATATGCCTATTGTGGAGGCGGCAGAGTTTTTTAAACCCATCACTAGTATTCATCGTTATTTACAGACACTAGTTGATGTGGGACTTGGCTATGTTCGCCTAGGACAACCTGCAACCACTCTTTCTGGTGGTGAGGCACAACGCGTCAAATTAGCTACTGAACTGCAGAAACGTTCCACGGGTAGAACGGTGTACATCTTGGATGAGCCAACTACTGGTCTACATTTTGAAGATGTCCGCAAGCTTCTTGAGGTTCTTAATGGACTGGTAGACAAAGGGAATACCGTTATCGTTATTGAACACAATCTCGATGTCATTAAGTCGGCAGATTGGGTTATTGATCTTGGTCCGGAGGGTGGCTCTGGAGGCGGTCGTGTGGTTGCGGCTGGCACTCCAGAAGATGTTGCTCGTGTTCCGGAATCCTTTACAGGGCAGTTTCTTGCGGAGATATTCGCGAAGTAACTGTAGAGGTGTTCCTCTGGGGTGACTTGGTAATCTTCGGTCTTTCCAGTAGGATTACTAGCAAGACCGTCTGAAATAGTACTTCAGAAGACTATTCCAGAAGTAAGTGGAGTTCCATCCCACCAGTCGACGTTAGGTTTAATCCTAATTGTTTCCTGGTTCGTTAGGTTTCCTAGGCGTACTGTTTGGTGCGTAGCGGAATAATGACGTTCGATGGACCCTGCGGGTAAAGAAACCGCAGGGTTTTTTCGTGGGCTTATGGGGCGATCACTTCGGTCAGCAGAATCCGACACTATTGAGGAGTCCCCATCAGCAATCAAGACGCCCGCATCAATGAGCGAATCCGTGTTCCCGAAGTCCGTCTCGTAGGCCCCAATGGGGAGCAGGTGGGCATTGTTCATGTGGAACAGGCTCTCAAGCTGGCGTACGAAGCTGACCTTGACCTAGTTGAGGTTGCTCCCAATGCTCGCCCGCCGGTGTGCAAGATCATGGACTACGGCAAGTTCAAATACGAGGCTGCGCAAAAAGCACGTGAGGCTCGTAAGAACCAGCAGCAGACTGTGGTTAAAGAGCAGAAGCTTCGTCCCAAAATTGACGACCACGACTATGAGACCAAGAAAGGAAACGTTATTCGTTTCCTTAACAAAGGGTCCAAAGTCAAAGTGACCATTATGTTCCGTGGACGTGAGCAGTCACGTCCGGAGCTCGGCTACCGTCTGCTTGAACGTCTCGCTAATGACGTTGAAGAGTACGGTTTTGTTGAGTCTCGTCCTAAACAAGATGGCCGCAATATGACAATGGTTATTGCTCCCCACCGCGGGAAAAAGACTCGTCAGTCGGCTGGAGAACACTAACTCGTCCGTTAGTCTCCCGCCCAAGGATCCCCCGATCAGCCCTGATCACGAAAAGAACTGAGGAATAATGCCTAAGCAGAAGACCCATAAGGGAACCGCTAAGCGCTTCAAGAAGACTGGTAGCGGTAAGCTCACCCGGGAAATGGCCAACAAGCGCCACCTCCTAGAGCACAAGTCTTCCCGCCGTACTCGTCGTCTTTCCGGCACGACTGACGTCGCCACTGCAGACGTAAAGCGCGTGAAGCGTCTCCTCGGCTAGATCAATAAAACTAGCCGACAACTTTTAAGACTTTTACCCCCTAACAATCGACAGGATGACATCGTGGCACGAGTAAAGCGGGCAGTAAACGCCCAAAAGAAGCGTCGCACTGTACTAGAAGGTGCCTCTGGCTACCGCGGTCAGCGCTCTCGCCTCTACCGTAAGGCCAAGGAGCAGACCCTCCATTCAATGACATACTCCTACCGGGACCGTCGTGCCCGTAAGGGAGACTTCCGCAAGCTGTGGATTGCACGTATTAATGCTGCTGCTCGCCAGAATGACATGACCTATAACCGCTTCATGCAGGGTCTTCGTCTTGCTGGTATCGATCTGGATCGTAAGGTCCTCGCAGAAATTGCAGTTTCCGATCCTGCTGCCTTCACCGCTCTTGTGGATGCCGCTCGTAAGGCACTGCCGGAGGACGTCAACGCCCCCGCAGCCCAGTAGCAGTTAGGCTAACTGTGGCACATCACACTTCTGAACGACCCGTGGAGATCTTCACTGAACGAACTCCACGGGTCGTTTCTGCAGCTAAACTTCATCGTCCCGCACAACGTCGAAAAACAGGACAATTCCTTGCAGAAGGTTGGAATGCGGTCTCTGAAGCAATCCGCTACGGCGAAGTGGTGGACATATATATTACTGAGGAAGCAGCAGAACGCTATTCCAGCACAATAACGAGCGCACTCGATCGACAACTACATGTGCACTACATCAGTCCGAAAGCAGATAAATTGCTGACGGATACGGTAACGCCTCCGGGTATTTATGCTGTTTGCTCTTCTGCTGTTACACGTCTTGCAGATGAACTAGACAGCAATCCTCATCCGCAGCTTGTCCTCGTCGGTATTGACACTAATGATCCAGGTAATGCGGGAACGATGATCCGTATTGCCGATGCATTCGGTGCAGATCTTGTTGTTTTTGCCGGGCATTCAGTGGACCCGGAAAATACCAAATGTGTGCGTTCTTCCGCTGGCAGTATTTATCACCTGCCAGTGTGTCGCGAAAGCGATACAGAAATTGCCTTAACCGCTTTACAAGGTTGCGGCGTGCAACTTCTCGCTACTGCTATGGATGGGGAAGTGAATCTTAATCATGCTGCTGATTTGTTGTCTCTCCCCACTGCGTGGCTAATGGGAAGTGAAGCACATGGTCTTGATCCAGCTGCTGCCGCGCAGGCAGATCACACTGTTTCTATCCCTATTTGGGGCCATGCGGAGAGTCTTAATCTGGCATCAGCTACTTCCATCTGCCTTTATTCATCGGCAGTTGCACAACAAGAGTGAATGCAGCAAGAGTGAATCTAGCCAGTCATGCATTACGCTAGAGGCTTGAAAGATATTTATTCCAAGGAGAATTATGACGCAGGAAAACCAGTCCGCAGATCTGAGTGAAGAAACACTCAACAGTTATGCTGAAGCCGCTGTGGCTGTGTTTACCGCCGCGACTAACTTGGAAGAACTTGCTGCCGCTAGATCTACATATTTGGGTGAAAAATCTCCGCTCGCTTTAGCTCGCCGCGCACTTGGTACCATCGCCAAAGAAAAGCGTAAAGAAGCTGGTCGTGCCGTTAACATAGCGCGTGGTAAAGCAGAGAAGTGCTATGGGGTGCGTAAAGCTAGGCTGGAAGAGGAACATGCTGCGCAGCTTCTTGTTGCTGAAACTATTGATGTTTCGCAGCCTTCTACGCGGCAACCACTTGGGGCACAACATCCCATTACGATGATTGCAGAGCAGATCTCTGACATTCTCATTGCTATGGGATGGGAAATTGCGGATGGTCCTGAGGTGGAGAGTGAACAATTCAACTTTGATATGTTGAATTTCCTTCCAGATCACCCTGCCCGCACTATGCAGGATACTTTCCATATCGCTCCGGAAGACTCACGGATGGTGTTGCGGACGCATACTTCTCCGGTGCAGGTTCGTACTTTATTGTCTCGTGAATTGCCTATATACATCGGTTGCCCGGGACGTACATTCCGCACTGATGAACTAGACGCCACTCATACTCCCGTCTTCCACCAAATTGAAGGACTAGCAGTCGATAAAGGCCTCACAATGGCCGATTTACGGGGTGTCCTTGACCATCTCGCAAAAGCACTCTTTGGACCAGACACAAGAACTCGCATGCGTGCTAACTATTTCCCCTTTACTGAACCCAGCGCTGAGGTGGATGTATGGTTCCCCGATAAGAAGGGTGGAGCCGGATGGGTTGAATGGGGCGGCTGCGGCATGGTGAACCCGAATATTCTCTTAGCTGCCGGTATTGATCCAGAAGAATATTCTGGTTTCGCATTCGGGATGGGCTTAGAGCGTACCTTGCAATTCCGCAATGGTATTTCCGATATGCGGGACATGGTGGAAGGCGATATTCGCTTTACCCTTCCTTTCGGTATTCGCTCGTAAAATTACTTAGTTTCCTTATAAGACTTCACTTCACTCGCTTTTCGATCGCAAGGATGTGCCGTGTTCGTTCCACAAAGTTGGCTCACTGATACTCTCGACAAGTGCAACCCGGGATGGTCTGTTAGCACCGCAGACCTCGATGCTGGATTCGTCAAAGTCGGTTTTGAAATTGAAGGCGTCCCGCATCCCCTTCCTACTATTACAGGACCGCTGGTAGTAGGCCAGGTTATGGAGATTGAGGAGCTGGAAGGTTTCAAGAAACCCATTCGTTTCTGCCACGTTGACGTGGGTAACGAGAACGGTGAGCTACAGGAAATTATTTGTGGCGCACGTAATTTCAAACTCCATGATCTTGTTATTGTGGCGCTTCCCGGCGCTGTCCTACCAGGTGGATTCGAAATCAGCGCACGCAAAACCTACAGTCACATGTCTTGCGGCATGATGTGTTCCGCAACTGAGTTAGGTATTGAGCAGGACCATTCCGGCATCATCACATTGCGTCCTGGAACTGCTGAACCGGGGAGTAGTGCTTATCCACTGCTTAATTTGGATGATGCGGTTTTTGAAGTCAACATCACTCCAGACCGTGGTTACGCTCTGTCTTTACGAGGGCTCTCTCGTGAGATTGCTATTTCTTTCGGGCTTCAGTACCAAGAAATCGCAGTCGAAAAAGATCTGGGGAACAAGGGTGAGGCCTGGCCTGTCACTATTGAACCAGAGACAGGAACGCAGCGTTTCGTGGCTCGGCGGGTAACGGGCATTGATCCGCAGGCAGTGACCCCGTGGTGGATGCAGCGTCGTCTTCTTCTTGCGGGAGTACGGCCCATCAGTCCGGCAGTCGATGTCACTAATTACGTCATGTTGGAGCTCGGACAACCGCTGCATGCCTATGACATTGCTAAGCTGCAGGGCGATATTACTGTACGGTGTGCTCATGAGGGGGAGAAGCTCACCACACTAGATGGTGTGGAGCGCGAACTTTCGTCAGAAGATGTCGTTATTGCCGATGGATCCGGCCCTGTCGGATTGGCGGGCGTCATGGGAGGAGCCGCCACAGAAGTAGGTAACACCACAACGGATGTTCTCTTTGAAGCAGCGAATTTCGACTCACTGCACATATTCCGTACTGGGCGCCGCCACAAACTGAGTTCTGAAGCATCTCGCCGTTTTGAACGTAAAGTTGATCCAGCAGTGTGCCGTGCAGCAGCTGATCGTGTAGCCACCTTGCTAGTAGAAATTGCGGGTGGCACAGTAGAGCCTTTGCTCACTGATGCGGGTGAAGTGCCGTCAGTGGCTCCTATTCTCTTCCCCGCTCATCGGCCTAGTGACGTTGCTGGTGTGGATTATCCGGAGGGTACTGCCCGACGGCGTCTGGAACAGATAGGATGTCAAGTGGACAACGCTCCCGGTGAGGAAGGTGTGCTTACTGTTACTCCTCCAACCTGGCGTCCTGATCTGCAGATGCGGGCTGATCTTGTCGAAGAAGTTCTTCGTTTAGAGGGCTTAGAGCAGATCCCAGTGCGTCTACCGCAGGCACCGTCAGGTCATGGTCTTACACCGGAGCAGCGTCGTCGCCGAATGGTTAATAAAGCTATGGCTTACGCTGGCTACGTAGAAATTCTGCCTACCCCGTTCATGTCCAACACAGTGTTTGACGAGTGGGGTTTGCCGAATGATGATCCGCGTCGTCGTGTCACAAAAGTACTTAATCCGCTAGATTCTGACTACGGATGTTTAGCAACAACACTGCTGCCAGAAATGTTCGATGTGGTGAAGCGTAATGTTGCGCGTGGGCAACATGATCTTGGTCTTTATGGAGTGGAAGAAGTGTGCCTTCCCGATGAGACCACTAAACCCATGGCTATGCTGTCAACGGATAAACGTCCTTCCGATGCGGAAATTGTAGCCCTTCAGTCGGCTTTGCCGAAGCAGCCTATGCATGTGGCAGCTGTTCTTACTGGTTTACGGGATCAAACTGGTCCGTGGGGTAAAGGGCGTCCGGCAGATGTCTGGGACATTATTGAAGCAGTTCGTCAGGTGGGCCGTGCAGTAGGTGCAGAATTCCGTTTTGAGAAGGCGGAGCTATTGCCATGGCATCCGGGTCGTTGTGCTGCTGTTTACCTGGGTGACGAGTGTGTTGGCTATGCTGGTGAGATTCATCCGCAAATACTGGATAAGTGTGGTTTACCTGCACGTATGTGCGCAATGGAAGTGAATGTTTCCGCCTTGCCTACCGAATATAAGGGACAGTCTCCAGTTGTGTCGCCTTATCCGCCGGTCTATCAAGATGTGGCGCTTGTTGTGGCTAAAGATGTGCCGCAGGCTGATATTGTTGCAGCTCTTTATGAAGGTGGCGGAGATTTGTTAGAGAGCGTTAAGTTGTTTGACATATACGAGTCTGAACAACTTGGTGACGATAAACGCTCGCTTGCTTTTGCATTGAGTTTCCGGTCGACGGAGCGGACTCTTACTGAAGAAGAAGCTTCTGCCGCTCGCGATGCTGCTGTTGCAGTTGCTGCTGAGCGTTTTGGTGCTGAACTGCGTTCTCTCTAAGAGTTTTCCCTCAGTGCTTTCTCTGTGTTTTCTCTTGAGATATTTTTATTGCGGTAGAGAGGGCCGACAGTGGAATTTAATGGAATGATGTGTGCATGACCTTTATTCCCCGAGAAATTCCTCGTGTTCTTTCTATTGCTGGTACTGACCCCACTGGTGGCGCTGGTCTGCAGGCCGATCTTAAATCTATTGCGGCAGCTGGTGGCTATGGTATGGGTGTAGTGACAGCATTAGTGGCTCAGAATACGTGTGGTGTTCGTTCTGTTCACACTCCTCCGCTGAGCTTTTTGCAGGAACAGCTTGATGCTGTAGCAGATGATGTTGTTATCGATGCTGTCAAGATTGGCATGTTGGGGGATACAGCTATTACTCATGCTGTTAGTGAGTGGCTTCAGCAGGTAAAACCTCCTGTTATTGTGTTGGATCCCGTGATGGTGGCTACCAGTGGAGATAGGCTTCTCACAACTGATGCAGAGGTTGCTATGCGGGAGCTTGTCACTGCTGTTGGGGAGATAGCTGAGCTATCTGTTATTACTCCCAATGTGCCAGAGTTGGCTGTATTAGTAGGGGAGGAACAGGCCTCTTCTCTGTCAGCGGCAGTGCACCAGGGTGAACGTGTTGTGGCTATGACACGGGCTGCGGTGCTGGTAAAAGGCGGTCATCTTAAAAGCGAAACGATGACGGATACTCTTCTCCAGCGTGATACAGAGGCTGCTGTTTTTACGCATCCGCATATCGATACGAAGAATACGCATGGCACGGGGTGTTCTCTTTCGTCTGGTTTAGCGGTGCGTATTGCCCAGTCAGGGGATGTGGTGCGTGCTGCGCAGTTAACGACAGACTGGTTGTATGGTGCCATACTTCATTCAGATTTATTAGAGGTCGGTAAGGGACATGGTCCTGTTTTTCATGGTTGGGAAACGAGCCCTAGCTGTCTGTAGTCACTCTGTGGTCGCTGTTTATGCCTATTTTTGAGTATTAGGTGCGTTGTATGCGTGCTTTGGCAGAACGATAAATATGCATTATTTCTTGCATAATCTTGCACTATGATGAATAATCAAAGAATGAGCATAACAGTTGCAATTGCTGGAGCTACGGGATACGCAGGCTCTGAGATTCTCCGTCTTCTTCTTACCCATCCTGCTTACCAGAATGGCGAGCTTGTTATTGGAGCACTGTGTGCTAATAGCAATGCTGGTCAGAAAGTAGGAGAGTTCCATCCCCATCTTGCTCCGTTAGCCGACCGCATTTTTGCAGAAACGTCGATAGATACGTTAAGTGGTCATGACGTTGTCTTTATGGCTTTGCCGCATGGTCATTCCGGACCGCTTGCTAAAGATCTTGCCGAGGCGGCAAAATCTCGCGGGGAACAAGCTCCCATTGTTATCGATTGTGCTGCAGATTTTCGACTCCGCGATGATAAGGCGTGGGAAAAGTGGTATCAGTGTGCCTATCAGGGGGCATGGACGTATGGCCTACCAGAACTTCCTGGGCATAGGGACGCTATTTCTCATGCTCGTACTGTTGCGGTGCCGGGTTGTTTTCCCACTGGCGCCACTCTAGCCCTTTATCCAGCGGTACAAGCTGGGATTACCGCTGGAGATCTTTCCGTCGTGTCATTCTCGGGTACTTCTGGTGCTGGTAAAGGTGCCAAGGTCGCTAATCTGCATGCTGAAGTGTGTGGTTCTGCCAAGGCTTATAACGTTGCTGGTCGGCATCGGCACACACCCGAAATTTTGCAAAATATGCAGGAACTTACTGAGCAGGACATAACAGTCAGTTTTACTCCAGTTCTCGCACCCATGACACGCGGTATTCTCACGACTGCTTTTGCTACCACTACTAGTAGCCCCGAAGCAGTGCAGCAGCTTTATGAAGAGGCATACCGTAATGAGCCTTTTGTACAGGTACTGCCATATGGACAGCAGCCGCAGTCGAAATCGGTCATAGGATCCAATAATGTGCAAATTGCTGTAGATGTAGATACTGCAGCTAAACGCCTCGTCATTACCGCAGTGATTGATAATCTGGTGAAGGGTACCGCCGGGGCCGCAGTTCAATGCATGAACCTTATGTTAGGTTGGCCAGAAACTAGTGGCCTTTACACTGTTGGCCTTGCACCCTAACACTTTTGTTTTTTAGAGAAGGACAAGTAATTATGACCATCACTCGCACAGCTGGAGTAACAGCGGCGCAAGGTTTTCGAGCGGCTGGTGTTGCTGCAGGTGTTAAAAAGCATGGCGGTCTTGATATGGCCCTCATTGTTAACGATGGACCGCATCTTACAGCGGCGGGTGTTTTTACATCCAACCGTTTTAAGGCAGCACCTGTGCTGTGGTCGCAGGAAGTTTTGAAAAGTGGGGAATTACGTGCTGTCATTCTTAACTCTGGGGGAGCGAATGCTTGTACTGGTACAGCTGGTGTAGAAGATGCTAAAGAAGAGGCTATTCATCTAGCTCGCCAGCTTGCTGCCGCGGGTGTTTCTATTAATGCCGGGCAAATAGCTATTTGTTCAACGGGTGTCATTGGCGACCGGCTGCCCATGAAAGCTATTCGTAGTGGTATTGAGGCGCTACCGGAACTTCTGGGAGATTCGGCAGAAAAAGGGCTGGAAGCCGCAACAGCCATTATGACCACCGATACAGTTGCTAAACGCAGTGAATATGCTTCTGCCAAAGGTTGGAAAGTCGGTGGAATGGTCAAGGGTGCTGGCATGATTGCCCCCAGTTTGGCTACTATGCTGTGCGTTATCACTACGGATGCCATTGTTAATCAGATGGATCTGGAGTCTGCTTTACGTTTTTCTACCTCTCGTACTTTTGATCGTCTTGATGTTGACGGGTCTACATCAACTAATGACACTGTCATCGTTATGGCAAATGGGGCTAGTGGAGTCGTTGCGGATCAGACGGAACTAACAAAAGCAATTTTTGCTGTTTGTGATGATCTTGCAGATCAAATGATGAGTGATGCAGAAGGTGTTACTAAACGCTGCATTGTTACCGTCTCTGGTGCGAAAACTGAGGATGATGCTCTTACTGCGGCACGCGTTGTAGCCCGCGACAATCTAGTAAAAACAGCACTGTTCGGGGAAGACCCGAACTGGGGTCGTGTGGTAGCTACATTGGGTGTTGCACCTGTCCCCATGGATATTCTCAAAGTAACCGTTGCGTTCAACGGCAAAAAGGTTTTTGCACGTGGTGGGGGTTTGCCGGATGCACGAGATATTGACATGTCTGGTGACCGTATCAATGTTGATATTGATCTCGGTGTGGGGCGAGAGACGGCCAGCATACGGACAACAGATCTTTCACACGCTTATGTAGAGATCAATTCTGCCTATACCACGTAATGAATAATCAGAATTTATCGTTTCTACCACACAGCACAGTAAACAGTACAGTAAGAGGTTCCGAAGGTATTATGGATACTGAGGCCGATCAGGACGCGATTGAACAATCGCTGCATATCCCTACGTTGACACCGCAACAACGTGCCGCTGTCTATACGGAGGCATTGCCGTGGATTCAGCAGTTTGCTGGCAAGATCATCGTCATTAAATATGGTGGTAACGCTATGGTGGATGATCGTCTTAAAGCGGCATTCGCCAAGGATATGGTTATGCTACGGGCCTGTGGCGCCTATCCGGTTGTCGTACACGGAGGCGGGCCACAGATTAACTCCATGCTTTCTCGACTAGGGATAGAAGGGGAATTTCGCGGTGGCTTCCGTGTGACCACTGAGGAAGTTCTCGACGTCGTACGAATGGTGTTGTTTGGCAAAGTTGGCCGTGAACTTGTGGGGCTCATCAATAATTTTGGAGCTTACGCGGTGGGTATTTCCGGGGAGGACGCACAGTTATTGACGGCTCGTAAACGTACTGTCATGGTCGAGGGAGTTCCCACAGACATCGGTCTAGTTGGTGATATCACTGAGGTGAATCCCAACGCTATCTATGACCTTATTAACGCTGGTCGTATTCCCGTTGTCACTACCATTGCGCCTGATCCTGATGGGCAAGTATTTAACGTCAATGCTGACACAGCTTCTGCTGCATTGGCAGTGTCGTTAGGTGCTGAAAAGCTCGTCATGCTGACAGATGTTGATGGTTTTTACACGGATTGGCCGAATAAGGACAGTTTAGTAACGCGCATTGATACAAAGACGCTGCGTAGTCTTCTTCCATCTCTGGAATCTGGCATGGTTCCTAAAATGGAGGCCTGCTTACGTGCAGTGGAGGGAGGAGTTCCCGCTGCGCATGTTATTGATGGCCGCATCGGACACTCTGTTCTGTTGGAGCTTTTTACCGAAGGTGGCATTGGAACTATGGTCACTCCTCCTGCGTCTGACGTGTAATCCATCTCCTTGAGTAATCATTGAGCAATATTTACTAGCTGTATTAGGAAGAACTTATGTCTACTGTTTCTCAGCTTTCACCTCTCCAGCAGGGGTGGAAAAACACCATGATGAATGCGTATGGAACACCGGCGTTGGGCTTGGTGCGTGGTGAAGGCTGCGTTGTCGAAGATGAGAATGGGAAAGAGTATCTCGATCTCTTATCTGGCATTGCGGTGAATAGTTTGGGGCACCAGCATCCAGCCATTATTGAGGCTGTGACGCAGCAGCTTCATACGCTTGGTCATACCTCGAATTTTTTCGTTCATCAGCCGGAAGTACAGCTTGCGGAACGTCTCGTGGAGGCGTTTAAGAGTGATCAGCCTACTCGTGTTTTCTTCTGTAACTCAGGTGCAGAGGCAAACGAAATAGCGTTTAAACTATCGAGGCTTACTGGACGTCGGCGCATTCTTACTCATTTAGATGGCTTTCATGGCCGTACTATGGGGTCCCTTGCGCTTACTGGGCAGGAGAAGAAACGTGCCCCGTTTGAACCCATGCCACCGGGAGTGGAGTATTTCCCTTTCAACGATTTTGATGCTTTACAACAGCTAGTGGAGAAAGACCCACATAATACTGCTGCCGTGATGATCGAGCCGATCATGGGCGAAGCTGGAGTCATGGTTCCAGATGCAGATTATCTTGCGAAGATCCGCGAGTTAACGCAGCGTTATGGGATCCTCATGATCTGTGATGAAGTACAGACAGGCGTTGGGCGGACTGGTGATATGTTCTGTTCCCGTGCACAGGGAGTTATTCCAGACGTTGTCACTCTTGCTAAAGGGTTAGCAGGTGGTTTCCCTATTGGCGCAGTTTTAGCTACTGGTCGTGCTGCAGATTTCTTCCAGCCGGGATCACACGGTACTACTTTTGGTGGTAATCCCTACTCCTGTGCTGCTGCGAATGCTGTTCTTGACACTATTGAGTCTGCGCATCTCTATGAACATGTGCGTGCTATGGGAGAGCGTTTCCGGGGTGGCCTCGCTGACATTCACCATTCGCTTATCAGAGAGATCCGTGGACGTGGCCTTCTGATCGGCATTGAGCTTACTGAGGCTGTTGGACCCTACGTAGAACAAACTGCCCGCGAAGCTGGTTTTATTATCAATGCTGCCCGTCCGCAGGTACTTCGTATCGCTCCACCGCTGGTTATCAGCGCAGAGCAGATTGATGCTGCAGTTGCGGCATTGCCTGGAATTTTAGAATCAGCGCAAACCCTCTACACAGCCCGTTGCCAGGCTTGTAAATAACCTATTCCTCGTTACTGACCGTTTTTATCTGCTAATCAAGGAGAACTACTGCATGTTGCGCCATTTTCTTCGCGATGATGATCTCACTCCCGCGGAGCAGCTCGAAGTCCTCGAACTTGCTGACGCATTAAAAAAAGATCCCTATTCAAGCCATATGCTTGCAGGGCCACAGTCTGCTGCTATTCTCTTCGACAAAACTTCTACACGTACCCGTTTTTCTTTTGATACTGGGGTGGCCCAGTTGGGCGGCAATCCCATTGTGGTAGAAGCTGGCGTTACACAAATAGGTAAAGGCGAAACTATCGCCGATACCGCCCGCGTGTTTTCTCGCTTTGTGTCGCTTATTGTGTGGCGAACTTATGGGCAGGATCGGGTAGAGGATATGGCTGCGTCTGCTAGTGTGCCAGTCATTAACGCTCTTACTGACGATTGGCATCCTTGCCAGATACTTGCTGATCTGCAGACAATCCGTGAAAACTTCGGTAAAACGGAGGGGCTCACTCTCACCTATGTTGGTGATGGTGCTAATAATATGGCGAATTCTCTTCTTGTCGGTGGTCTTACAGCGGGAATGAATGTTCGTATTGGTGCTCCGGAGGGATTCACTCCTGGGGAGGATATTCTTGCTGCTGCCCGTCAGAGAGCGGAGCTTACTGGTACAGAATTCCTTATTACGAATGATCCTGTGGAAGCTGTTGCTGGAACTAACGTGGTTTACACCGATACGTGGGTGTCCATGGGGCAGGAAAATGATGGGCTCGATAGGGAAGGGCCGTTCCGTCCATTCCAAGTTAACGATGAGCTCATGGCGCACGCTGATAAGGACGCAATTTTCTTGCATTGTCTGCCGGCTTACCGTGGTAAAGAAGTGACCAATTCTGTTATTGAGGGTCCGCAGTCGCGAGTCTTTGATGAAGCTGAAAACCGGCTTCATGCACAGAAGGCCATTATGGTGTGGTTATTGGAGAAGCTTAATGACTGACGCATCTGTTGTCTCTACTAAAAATACTTTGGCAGGTACTCGAGCAGGTCGGCAGTCTCGCATTGTCAGTCTGCTGGTGGAACACCAAGTACATAGTCAACCACAACTGCTTGAGCTGCTGGCGGCGGAAGGTATTGTCGTCACACAGGCAACATTGTCAAGGGATCTTGATGAACTCGGGGCAGTGAAATTGCGTGCGGCAGACGGAGGGCAGGGGATCTATGTTGTTCCCGAAGATGGAAGCCCCGTTAAAGGTGTAGAGGGCGGTACTGCCCGTTTGTCGAAGCTTCTCAGTGAGTTACTTGTTTCAGCTGAGGCATGTCAAACAATGGTTGTTTTGCGAACACCTCCCGGCGCTGCTCATTACCTTGCCTCTGCGTTAGATAGAGCGAATCTTCCTGCTGTTGCCGGGTGTATTGCCGGTGATGACACAATTTTTGTGCAGACGCGAGCTCCTTTTGATGGGGTGCAGGTTGCTGCGAATTTCGCCCAGCTTATTGGAGAATCCGCGCAGTAGTTAGTTTCTACACTAAAGTTTCTGCACTCTTTTATAACTACAGATCAATGACTTTTTAGTCGATAATGGGAAGTGGACGTTTCGGCGTTCACCAAGGAAAGGAAATATTCATGCCAAAGCGTGTTGTACTGGCGTATTCCGGTGGTTTGGACACCTCTGTTGCTATTAGTTGGATTGGTCATGAGACGGGTGCTGACGTTGTCGCCGTTTCTATTGACCTAGGCCAGGGTGGAGAGGATATGGATACTGTCCGCCAGCGCGCTCTCGGCTGTGGTGCCGTAGAAGCTGTCGTGGTGGATGCCCGTGACGAATTTGCCGATGATTTTTGTCTGCCGGCTATTAAAGCTAACGCTTTGTATCAGAACCAGTACCCCTTGGTTTCCGCGCTTTCTCGTCCCCTCATTGTGAAGCATCTTGCTGCTGCTGCGAAAGAATTTGGTGCTGACGCTATTGCGCACGGCTGCACGGGCAAAGGCAACGATCAGGTTCGTTTTGAGGTAGGCTTCAACGCACTTGTCCCAGATGCAGAGGTTATCGCTCCTGTCCGTGACTATGCCTGGACTCGTGAAAAAGCTATTTCCTTTGCGGAGGAACACGGACTCCCGATTAACGTTACGAAGAAGTCTCCTTTCTCCATCGACCAGAATGTTTTTGGCCGTGCAGTCGAAACTGGTTATTTGGAAGACCTGTGGAATGCCCCCACGAAGGATGTTTATTGCTACACCGAGGATCCTAGCGTGAACTGGGCTGCTCCGGATGAGGTCATTATTTCCTTCAAGGAAGGCAAGCCGGTCGCTCTTGATGGTCGCCAGATGTCTTTGCTGGAGATTATTGAGGAACTCAATCGTCGTGCAGGCGCCCAGGGCATTGGCCGGATTGACATGGTGGAAGATCGCCTTGTCGGTATTAAATCCCGTGAGATTTATGAAGCTCCTGGCGCAGTAACCCTGATTCGTGCCCACCGCGAAATGGAAAACATCTGCATGGAGCGTGAACTCACTCGCTTCAAGAACCGTATTGAAGATCGCTGGACTGAGCTGGTATATGACGGTCTCTGGTACAGTCCGCTGAAGGATTCCCTAGACGCCTTCATTGCGGAATCTCAGAAGCACGTAACCGGTGATATTCGTCTTGTCATGCATGGCGGCAATATCAACGTGAACGGTCGTCGTTCTGATGAATCCCTCTACGACTTTAACCTGGCAACGTATGACGAGGGTGACTCGTTTGATCAGTCTCTTGCTAAAGGCTTCGTGCAATTGCATGGTCTTTCCAGCAAGATCAACTCCAAGCGTGATCAGCGTCTGTCCAACTAAAAATCTGTCTCTACTTTCTTGATAAGGATCTCCATGAGTTCTTCCCCCCGCCACGAGACTAATAAGGGATCTTTGTGGGGAGGGCGTTTCGCTGATGAACCTGCACAAGCGATGGCTCTTCTCTCTAAATCCACTCAATTCGACTGGGTATTGGCCCCCTATGATATTCGTGCGTCGAAAGCACATGCGCGAGTACTCAATCGGGCGAATCTTCTGTCTGATGAAGATCTGGCCACTATGCTGGCGGGGCTTGATCAGCTCGCTGCGGATGTGTCCTCTGGGGTTTTTCAACCTGCGGAAGATGATGAGGATGTTCATGGAGCACTCGAGCGAGGTCTTATCGAGAGAGTAGGACCCCAGGTGGGGGGACGGCTACGCGCTGGCCGTTCTCGAAATGACCAGGTTGCCACCCTCTTCCGCATGTGGGTGCGTGATGCACTTCGTCGTGTGGGGGTAGAAGTTTTAGGCCTGGCTGATGCTCTTGTGGCGCAGGCGGATGCCCACATGGGCGTCATTATGCCGGGTAAGACTCATTTCCAGGCTGCACAGCCAGTGCTTCTTTCCCATCAGTTGCTGGCTCATGTGCATCCGCTTTTGCGGGATATTGACCGTCTTAAAGACTTAGATCGGCGTACCGCTATTTCCCCTTACGGTGGTGGTGCTTTAGCTGGTTCCACCCTGGATCTTGATCCTGAAGCAATTGCGGCTGAGCTGGGTTTTGCCGATGCCGCGGATAATTCTCTAGACGGTACTGCCGCTCGTGATTTCGTATCGGAGTTTGCCTACGTATTGGCGCAGATTGCCGTTGATGTTTCTCGTTTGGCTGAGGAAATCATTGCCTGGTCAACCCCCGAGTTTGAGTATGTCACGTTAGCAGATGCATGGTCTACCGGTAGCTCGATTATGCCGCAGAAGAAGAATCCTGATGTGGCAGAGCTAGCACGTGGTAAAGCCGGGCGTCTCATCGGCAATTTGTCTGGTTTGATGGCCACATTCAAAGCTCTTCCGCTCGCCTATGATCGTGATCTGCAGGAAGATAAAGAGCCTGTTTTTGATTCCGTCGCACAGTTGGAGATGACGCTACCTGCTATGGCAGGTTTGGTGCGGACTCTTGTCTTCCACGAAGATCGCATGCGTGAGCTTGCCCCACGTGGCTTTACACTTGCTACCGATATTGCGGAGTGGATGGTAAAACAAGGCGTACCGTTCCGTCAGGCGCATGAAGCTGCCGGTGGCTGCGTCCAGATTGCAGAGCAACGTGGGGTAGAGTTAGCTGATCTTACTGATGCGGAGTTTGCTTCTGTTGATCCTGCATTAACTCCAGAAGTGCGGTCTGTTCTCACTATCGAAGGATCGGTGGCATCACGGAAGACTCGTGGTGGTACTGCAGAACCTCGGGTACGGGAGCAGCTTGAGCGCGTGAAGAACATCATCGCTAGTGATATCGAGTTTGTTCAGTCGAGCACTATTCCCGCTGAGTAACTGATCTATAAAGTGTTTGCAGACTGAAAGAAATACTATGGCTACTGAAATTGATCCGGATTTGCTCCGTATTCTCGCCTGCCCAGAGGATAAGGGGAGTGTGCTCTATGTGCCCGGAGAGTGCATCTATAATCCGCGTTTGCATAAGGCGTATCCCATTCGGAAGGGTATACCTGTCATGTTGATGAGTGAAGCGACCGAAGTTTCAGATTCTGAACACGAACGTATTATGGGAATCGCTATCGATCCTCGTGCCTAGAGAATACACGAGTGTCGTATCCTGCCCACCACTATAAGGAGAAGCCAGTAATGGAGAACATCATTGATGAACTAATGTGGCGCGGACTGATTCAACAGTCCACCGACATCGACGAGATGCGTGCCGCTATCAACGATGGGCCTATTACTCTTTATTGTGGTTTTGATCCGACGGGGCCTAGCTTGCATGCTGGCCATCTCATTCCTTTGTTGCTCCTTCGTCGTTTCCAGAAGGCCGGTCATCGTCCAATTGTGTTGGCTGGTGGGGCTACTGGCCTTATCGGAGATCCTCGCGAAGTAGGCGAGCGAGTTATGAACTCGGAAGATACTGTTGCCGATTGGGCTGAGCGTATCAAGGGGCAACTGGAGCGGTTTGTCACGTTTGATGACTCCGCAACTGGTGCAATTGTAGAAAACAATATGCATTGGGTAGGGGAGATGTCTGCTATCGACTTTCTTCGGGGACTTGGTAAGAATTTCTCGCTTAACACCATGTTGTCTAGAGAGACGGTAAAGCGGCGTCTGGAAACTGATGGTATTTCGTACACTGAGTTTTCTTACATGATTCTGCAGGCAAATGATTTTGCTGAGTTGAATCGTCGTTATGGGTGTACACTGCAGGTAGGTGGCTCCGACCAGTGGGGCAATATCGTGGCTGGGATTGATCTCAACCGTCGCGTTAATAATTCCAAAGTGCACGGTATTACGGTTCCGTTGGTTACGAGCTCTGACGGTAAAAAGTTCGGTAAGTCTACTGGTGGCGGTTCACTCTGGCTAGATCCAGAGATGACGAGCCCGTATAAGTGGTATCAGTACTTCCTCAATACCAATGATGCGGATGTTATTAAGTATCTGCGTTGGTTCACGTTCCTTACGAAGGAGGAATTAGACGAACTTGCTGCGGAAGTGGAGTCGAACCCTGGTGCACGGCAGGCGCAGCGTCGTCTTGCTGATGAGATGACAACGCTTGTGCATGGCGAAGATGTTACTGCGGCAGTGAAAGCGGCAAGTGCTGCACTCTTTGGTAAAGGAGATCTGCGGGCGTTAGATGCCAATACGTTGGGGGCGGCACTGCAAGAAGCCGGTTCTATTGAGATTAATAAAGATATGAATCCGACAATTATTGATCTCATGGTCGAGACAGGCTTGTGTAAATCTAAGGGTGAAGCGCGCCGAACTCTGAAAGAGGGCGGTTGTTCCGTTAACAATGAGCGTATTACTGATGAGGCATGGATTCCTGCAGGTGCCGATTTGCTACCGGGGAATTGGTTGCTAGTACGTCGAGGTAAGAAGAATATGCGCGGAGTGCATATTAACTAAGTTCATGAGCTGTATTAGGAAACCCATCCAGCATTGCCTGGGTGGGTTTCTTTGTATTTGATGGAAGGTCTCAATTGAGAAAAGAAGAGAATTATTTATCTATACAAATATATTCTTTATATATTAGAGATAATCTCTATATTTATCGTTAAAAGTGGTATAAAATCGAATATATTACATATCTAATGAATATAGTATACGGATACTATGTATACAGTTTTAATACTTAGTATTTATATAGTTTGTTATTTCTTACTCTGTAAAACACGTGAAAATACCGTTTTAACAGGCGATTTGCTAAAGCTTACGGGGATGCGTAATCTTTAACAGGTCAGCGAGACGCGGACATCGACCCACCGAGGTAATCGGAATGGTGAACGAGGTTGGACGCGGGCTGATTCTTGCGGATACCTTTCCGTCTCGTACGAATCACCTCCACGGTGAAATGCGAAAATTGCGGTTCAGGATTTGACACTGATTCTGCTGAGGGGTAACTTAGAGAAGCGCTTTCCGCAGGAAGCACATGCTTTTGGTGGAGAGTGGGCATGTTGTTTGAGAACTCAACAGTGTATTGATTTTATTGAATGCCAATTTTTTCTGCACCTGACCCCCGTTGGGTGTGGATGTTTGTTTTCGAGTTTTTTTGCTTGGATCTTTCTTTTTTGTTTTGATTGCGGCCTTTTGTGGTTGTGATTGTTTTGCTTTTATGGAGAGTTTGATTCTGGCTCAGGACGAACGCTGGCGGCGTGCTTAACACATGCAAGTCGAACGGAAAGGCTCCAGCTTGCTGGAGTACTCGAGTGGCGAACGGGTGAGTAACACGTGGGTAATCTGCCCTGCACTCTGGGATAAGCCTGGGAAACTGGGTCTAATACTGGATATGACCTTTCTCCTTATGGGGTTTGGTGGAAAGTTTTTCGGTGTAGGATGAGCCCGCGGCCTATCAGCTTGTTGGTGGGGTGATGGCCTACCAAGGCGACGACGGGTAGCCGGCCTGAGAGGGTGATCGGCCACATTGGGACTGAGATACGGCCCAGACTCCTACGGGAGGCAGCAGTGGGGAATATTGCACAATGGGCGGAAGCCTGATGCAGCGACGCCGCGTGAGGGATGACGGCCTTCGGGTTGTAAACCTCTTTCAGCAGGGACGAAGCGTAAGTGACGGTACCTGCAGAAGAAGCACCGGCTAACTATGTGCCAGCAGCCGCGGTAATACGTAGGGTGCGAGCGTTGTCCGGAATTACTGGGCGTAAAGAGCTCGTAGGCGGTTTGTCACGTCGTCTGTGAAATCCTAGGGCTTAACCCTGGACGTGCAGGCGATACGGGCTGACTTGAGTACTACAGGGGAGACTGGAATTTCTGGTGTAGCGGTGGAATGCACAGATATCAGGAAGAACACCGATGGCGAAGGCAGGTCTCTGGGTAGTAACTGACGCTGAGGAGCGAAAGCATGGGTAGCGAACAGGATTAGATACCCTGGTAGTCCATGCCGTAAACGGTGGGCGCTAGGTGTGGGGTTCCTTCCACGGGCTCCGCGCCGTAGCTAACGCATTAAGCGCCCCGCCTGGGGAGTACGGCCGCAAGGCTAAAACTCAAAGGAATTGACGGGGGCCCGCACAAGCGGCGGAGCATGTGGATTAATTCGATGCAACGCGAAGAACCTTACCTGGGCTTGACATATAGAGGATCGCTACAGAGATGTGGTTTCCCTTGTGGCTTCTATACAGGTGGTGCATGGTTGTCGTCAGCTCGTGTCGTGAGATGTTGGGTTAAGTCCC